>Ga0335081_10014429_pt1 | contig 12779 bp, 15 predicted proteins | sample Lox_Sample_35_FD_206713 | JGI IMG/M metagenome (GOLD analysis project Ga0335081, IMG submission 206713) | Soil microbial communities from Loxahatchee National Wildlife Refuge, Florida, United States - Lox_Sample_3.5 | ecosystem: Environmental > Terrestrial > Soil > Wetlands | place: USA...
CGGCCGGGAATCCCTGCTCACGCAGGTCGGCGACCGAGACGGCGCCGTGCCGCTTGCCGAGCTTGCGCCCGTCGTCCCCCAGGAGCAGCCCGTGGTGCACGTACTCCGGCGGGTCGGCGCCGAGCGCGCGGATCAGCGCACGCTGGAGGTCTGCGTTCGCGCGGTGGTCACTGCCGCGGATGACGTGCGTGATCCCGAAGTCGACGTCGTCGACCGCCGACGCGAGCTGGTACGTCGGCGACCCGTCCGGGCGGAGGATCGTCGTGCGGCCGAAGCGGAGCGCGCCCTCCGCATCGGGCTCCCCGATCGCGTGGGCCGCCTCGCGGTGGCGGACGTGGCGCGAGCTCTGCCGTACGGGCCCCTCTTCCCAGCCGACGCCGAGCCACTCGAGGTCGGCGACGATCGCCGTCTCTCCGCCTGCGACGTTCCGTGCCGGATCGGTGTCGTCGATCCGCAGGAGTAGCGTCCCGTCGCGCTCGTCCGCGAAGCGGCGGTTCGCGACCGCGCTCAGCGCGTTGCCGAGATGGAGCGAGCCCGTCGGGCTCGGCGCGAAGCGAACCTTCACCGCCACCCGGCGAGTGTAAGCTGCGCTTCGCGATGGAGTCCTGGCGCGCAACGGTTCTCCGCCAGAACGGCTAGTCCGCCGCTTCCCAGCACAGCGTCGTAGGGAAGCGGCGGGATGCGACGCGTTCCCGCCCCGAAAACGGAGGTGAACGTCGCGATGCCGATGCCCCATCGCACCCAGCAGCAGCTGATCAAGCGCCGGCTCGCCGGCAAGGAGGGAGCGGAGCGGATCCGCGAGCTCCGCGCCGTCCTCGCCGAGCTGCCCGGCTACCGGAACGGCCCCTACGCCGACCTGCGCAAGTGGGTCGAGGGCGAGCTCGCCGCGACGCGCGTGCGCGGGCGGGTCGTTCACCGCGACTCGATCGCGGTGCGCCGGGAAGGCGCAGCGCAGATCGCGCTCGTCGGCGCGCCGAACGCCGGCAAGTCGTCGCTGCTCCAGGCGCTGTCGGCGATCCAGATCCGCACCGGCGACTACGCGTTCACGACGACGCGTCCGCTGCCGGCGACGACGCGGATCGGCGGCGTCCTCGTCCAGCTCGTCGAGATTCCCGGGCTGCTCGCGGGCGCAGCAGGGGACCGCGGCGGCGGACGAGCGCTGCTGGGCGTGCTCCGCAACGCGGACGCGATCCTCTGGTGCCACGCGTGCGACCGTCCGCTCGACGAGCTGGAGGCGATCCGAGCCGAGGTCGCCCTCGCGGGGATCGAGCTCCCGTCGCTCCTCGCGGCGACGAAGGCGGACGAGGCGCCGCCGTTCACGCACGCCGAGCTGCGCGTCGTTCCGGTCTCGGTACTCGACGACGCGACTCTCGATCGACTGCGGGAGGAGCTCTGGGCCCTGACCGGGCTCGTCCGCATCCACCTGCGGGACAGCGGCGACCCGCTCGCCTTCCAGCCGCCGGTGACGGTGCTCGACGTCGCGCACACGATCCACCACGAGCTCGGCGCGAGCTGCACCGGCGCCCGCATCTGGGGGCCGTCGGCGCGATTCGAGGGCCAGCGCGTCGGGCCGGCGCACGAGCTCGAGGACGGCGACGCGGTCGAGATCACGTCGAGATAGCGCCGGCATCCGGCCTCACCGAAGCTTTACGCGGCCCTTCGAGGGCATCGCTAGCCTGGATCGATGGGCAGGAACGGGGTCTTCCTGGCCGCGATCGTCACCGCGCTCGCCGCGGCGCCGGCCGCGAGCGCGTCGTTCATCGTGACGCGGAACGCAGCGCACGCGACCCTGCGGATCAGCGGGCAGCGCGCGCTCGTCAGCTACGAGAGCGGCGGCCGCGAGCGCCATGCGGTGCTCTGGGGCGCGATCAACGCGCGCAGCCCGAATCCGCGGGTGCCGCAGGTCTCCTTTCGCGTCGAGTACGGGCAGGGCCGCGCCCACGCCGGCACCTGCCGGCCCTACACCGGGCCCGCGCTGCCGTTTCTCGTCGCCGCCTGCACGGCCAGCGACGGAAGCTTCTGGGCCCTCCAGTCGTGGCAGCGCCTGCTTCCGGACTACGGCGGAACGCACGGCCCGTGGGAGCTCCACCTGTCGCACTGGCGCGGAGCGCTCCCGAAGCTCGAGGTGTGGCAGGACTGGGTCTACCGCCGCTATCCGCACCTGTTCGGGCGGCTCACCTATCGCGGCCACGGGGTCTACGGATTCCATTCCACGTCGCGCGGCAACCCGCTCGACTCGTACGGACGCAACCTCTACGTCGACACCTTCGACTCTGCGTACGGCTCCGGCTGGCACCGCGAGAACGGCTTCCTCGCGCACCGGCCCAAGGGGACGTTCTGCTACGGCTTCTTCCGCCACGGCAGCCACCCGAGCGGGGCGGGCAAGGCCTACCGGCTCACGGTCGTCGGCCCCGGCGTCACTCCGATCGTCTCCTGGAGCGCACCCTCCCCCGGCCCGTACAACCGCGCCGAGGACGAGCGGATGAACAGGATCGAACGCTCGCTCGGCGATCCGAAGTGCCGGCAGCGATAAGCTCCGTGCGGTGGACGTGCGAGAGACCACGCCGGAAGAGGCGGCGAAGGCCGGTCCGAAGGAGGCGGCCTGCGACCGCTGCGGCTCGACGAACGACCTGCGCCTGCTCGTCTTCCAGGGCCGAGTCCGCTACGTCGAGCGCACCGTCTGCGACGAGTGCGCCGAGACGCTCTTCGAGTCGTTCATCGACACAGCCGCCGAGTAGGCGCCCCGTAGCGGCGTTCTCGGCGAAGCAGCGGCTGACGCGCGGGAGTGCTCGCGATGCGACGCACATCGCGTCCCCGCGACGAGCACCGTTCCACCAAGGCCCCTAGGCTACGCAGGATGACCGACGGCCTCGACATCCTCGTGGCGGACGCCGACCGCGCCAGTGCCGAGACGGAGCTCCGGCAGCATTACGATGCCGGCCGGCTGACGCTCGACGAGTTCGAGAGCCGGCTCGCCGAGGTGAACTCGGCCCGGACGCGCGGCGACCTCGACCACGCGTTCCGGCAGCTCCCGCGGCGCGAGCCACCGGCGAGCCTCCGCCTGCGCGACAGGCGCTGGAGCTCGCTCGCCCTCCAGTACGCGCTCATCAACGCCGTCTGCCTCCTCGTCTGGCTGGTCTCCGGCGCCCAGACCGACAACTTCTGGCCGAAGTGGGTCCTCGTCGGGACGCTCGTGATGTACCTCCGCCGCCTCGGGCGGCGCTCGCCGCGGCGCGAGCTGCCGGCGTCCGAGCCCCGCGACCGCTGAGCCGTGGAGGCGGCGCTTCTCGCCTGGTTCGCGGCGAACGCGCGCGATCTGCCCTGGCGGAGAACGCGCGACCCGTACGCGATCCTCGTCAGCGAGGTGATGGCGCAGCAGACCCAGGTCGAGCGGGTCGTGGCGAGCTGGCGCCGCTGGCTCGAGCGCTGGCCGACGATCGAGGCGCTCGCCGCCGCTACGCCCGCCGACGTGATCCGCGAGTGGCAGGGACTCGGCTACAACCGCCGCGCTCTCGCCCTGCACGGGGCGGCGCGACAGGTCGCCGCCCGCGGCTGGCCGGACGACCTGACCGAGCTTCCGGGCGTCGGCCGCTACACCGCAGACGCGGTCGCCTGCTTCGCCCTCGGCCGCGATGTCCTGCCGGTCGACGTGAACGTACGGCGCGTGCGAGAGCGGACGGAGGCCGAGTTCTCATCCGCCGCGGCACAGGCGCTGATGGATCTCGGCAAGTCGGTCTGCCTCGCCCGCGTCCCCCGCTGCGGCGTCTGCCCACTCGCCGACGGCTGCCCCTCCCGCGGCCGCCGCTTCGAACCGGCCCGCCGCCAGGGGCCGTTCGCCGGCTCGTTCCGCCAGCGGCGAGCGGACACGCTGCGGCTCGTTGCCGCGGCATCTCGGCGCCTCGCCGATCTCGACGGCGAGGCGGTGGAGTCGCTCGCCCGCGACGGGCTCGTCGAGGTGCGCGACGAGCTCGTGTGCCTGCCCGCCTGACGGGGAAGTACCATCCTCCCGATGCTCGCAACCTCGATCGTCGATCTGCTGATCCCGCTCTGGGTCATCCTCGCGCTGCTCGCGGTGCTCGGCGTCCTCACACTGCTCGGGCGCATCCAAAACGGCCGCTACCTGCGGCCTCTGTTCCAGCTCCTCTCGAAGGTGCCGCTCTTCCGGCGCTGGCTCCAGAAGGCGTCGGAGGCGGCGATGGAGCGCACGAACCCCGAGCTCGCGAGCGCGGTGCGCAAGATGCAGCGCACAGGCGCCCTCAAGGACCCGCAGCGGGCGCAGGCGGCGATGTCCCAGCTCACGGGGGCGGAGCGGCGGGCGCTGCTCGAGATGCAGGAGGACCAGGGCGTCATCACGCCCGAGGCGACGAACCGCCAGATGCGCCGCCGGCTCGAGAAGCAGCGCAAGCGCCGCTAGCCCTCCTAGCTAGGTGGGGCGAGGCAAGGCAAACACGAGCCGCGTCCCGCGGGCGTCGTCGTGCCGCGTGCCCGCGCGCACGGCGCCGAGCTTCTCGACCGCACGCTGCGAGCGGAAGTTCTGCGGCGCCACGACGAAGACGACCGTCTCGACGAAGCGGAAGGCGTGCTCGAGCATCAGGCGCTTCAGCTCGCCGTTGTACTTCCCGCCCCAGTACGCGCGCGCGAGGAACGTCCAGCCGATCTCCACCTCGCCGCGCTCCGGGTCGTAGCCGTGGTAGCGCGACGTCCCGATGACCTCGCCGCTCCGCGCGTCGACGACGGCGAGCGCGCCGCCGGTCGCGAGGTGCTCGGCGAAGAAATCGCGGAAGACGTCCTCGCGATAGCGCGCGTCCGGATGCTGCTCCCAGATCAGCGGGTCGCGCGCGGCCTCGTAGAGCGCGTCGAAGTCCTCGGCACGCAGCGGCCGCACCTCGAGGAGCTCGCCACGGATGGTCGGCTGGGCGTCGAAGTCACGGTCAGAGCCGATGGTGCACCCACACGTTGGGCTCGACGTAGACGCCGCGGCCGTCCTTCAGGTGGACGGGGGCGAGCGCGCCGGGGACGACGTAGCTCCCGTCCTCCGGGAAGGTCAGCTCCGTCCACTCCTCCCACTCCGCGCGGCTGCCCGCGATGGTCATCGACCGCGGCGCCGTGCCCGCGACCTCGCCGCCGAGGCGCTCGTGCGTGCGCAGCCACGGGTCGTACGGGAGGCCGTCGCCTCGGCGCCACGCGACGTAGCGCTCGATCGGCGTCAGCGGGTAGCGCTCCTTCCACGTCGGCCGAACAGGTGCGACGAGCGCCGGCAGCCCGTGAGCGGTGGCGATCGCGCCGAGCCGACGGAGGAGCGCCTCGGCGATCCCGACGCCGCGGTACTCCGGTACGAGGCCCGCGACGATCGTGCAGAGCGCCGTCGACGGCCCCGCGACGCCGTCGGTGAGCGCCCAGTCGACGCCGCGCGGCGGCGGCTTCCCGTCCCACAGCACCGGGACGCTGCACGCGTAGCCGATCGTCCGCCTCGGCCGCTTCTGGTGGTCGACCGCCCAGAGCTGGAAGTCCGAATAGACCTCGTACAGCCGCGGCCAGAAGCCCTCGACGACGGGATCGTGGCTCATGAACTCGGGCCAGATCTTCGCCAGCGTCCCCTGAAGCTCGGGATGCTCTGCGTGCGTGACGAGGGCGAGCTTCATCGCCGCAGCAGCGCCACCGCCTGCGCCGCCAGGCCCTCGGCGCGGCCGGTGAAACCGAGACCGTCGGTGGTGGTCGCCCGCACGGCGACGAGCTCAGGCGCGACGCCGAGCGCGCCTGCGAGCCGCCGGCGCATCTCGTCGCGGTGCGGCGCGAGGCGCGGCTCCTCGCCGATGAGGACGACGTCGGCGTTCGCGAGCTCCCAGCCGTCGGCGCGGACGCGCTCCCAGGCCTGCCGCAGCAGCTCGATCGAGTCGGCGCCCTCGAGCTCGGGGTCGCCGGAGGGAAAGAAGGCGCCGATGTCCTCGAGGCCGGCGGCGCCGAGCACCGCATCGGTGAGGGCATGCGCGAGCACGTCGCCGTCGGAGTGGCCGGCGAGCCCGCGTGGATGATCGATCGAGACGCCCCCGAGCACGAGCGGCACATCCTCCGCGAACGCGTGCGCGTCGAAGCCGGCGCCGACGCGGCACTCGCTCACGGCAGCGCCCTGGAAAGCTCGTCGAGCGAGCGGATGCTCGTCACGTGCGTCGGCGGCTCGACGTGCGCGTGCGCGCCGCGCCGGATGTGGACGGCGAGCATTCCGGCCGCGAGCGCGGGCAGGACGTCGTTGTCGACTCGGTCGCCGACGTAGGCGACCTCGCCGGCCTCCGAGTCCGCCGCCTCGAGGAGGTGCGCGAAGAAGCCGGGATCGGGCTTCTCCACGCCCCAGCGCTCGGAGGAGCCGACGAAGTCGACGTGGGGACGAAGGAACGCCTCGTGCACGGCGTACATGTTGCCCGCCGCGCCGAGCCGGAGGCCGCGCTCGCGAAGCGCCGCGAAGCACGGCAGCGCGTCGTCGTGGAGATCCCGGTCGGCGAACACGAACGTCGTGACGCCCTCCGCCTCCCAGCGCGCATACGTCGTCAGCTCGTCGACGAGCGTCTCCCCCACGTCGAACACGACGACCTTCACAGCCATGCCGCCACCCGCTCGAGATCGGCCGCCGTCGTCACCTTGAGCAGCCGCGGGTCGCCGTCGACGATCCGGACGCGACCGCCGCTCGCCTCGACGAGCCCCGCGCAGTCGGTGGCGCTGCCGTCGCCCGCGTAGGCACGGCGAAGCGCATCGGCGAGGAAGGCCTGCGGCGTCTGCACCGCCCACAGCCCGTCGCGCGAGACGCTCTCGAGCACGGCGCGCTGCTCGTCCGCGCGCTTGAGCGTGTCGGAGACCGGGAGGCCGGGAACCGCGCCGTCCCAGCCCTCGCGCAGGGGCTCGAGCACGCGCTCGACGACGTCGTCGGAGAGAAGCGGCCGGGCCGCGTCGTGGACGAGGACGACGATCGCGCGCTCGGCCACCTCGGCGAGGCCGCGCCGCACCGAATCCGTGCGCGTGTCGCCGCCGGCGATGCAGGCGCTCACCTTGCCCGCGCCGAGCTCCTCCGCGAGGAGGATCGTCGGCTCCTCCCAGCCGGGCGGCGCGGCGACGACGATCGCGTCGACCCACGGGGACGCGTCGAGGCGGCGGAGCGACTCCGCGAGGAGCGGCTCGTCGCCGAGCTTCGCGAACGCCTTCGGCTGGTCCAGCCCCAACCGCTCGCCCCGACCTGCGGCGACGAGGATCGCCCACACCGACATCGAGGAGAGAGACTACGCCGCTGCGGGCGCGGCGGTCTTCTTCTTCGCCGCCGGCTTGCGCTTCGGCGCCGGCCCGTCGGAGGCGAGCACGTCTTCGAGCCAATCCGCGCACTCCTCCTCGTCCATGTCCTTCGCGTACATGAGCTCGGAGGCGAGGATCTTCTTCGCCTTGACGAACATCTGCTTCTCGCCGGTCGAGAGGCCCTTCTCGCGGTCGCGGAGCGCGAGATTGCGGACGACCTCGGCGAGCTCGAGAATGTCGCCGGTCTTCATCTTGTCGCGGTTGTGCTTGAAGCGACGGTTCCAGTTCTTCGGCATCTCGGTCGAGACGCCGGTCAGCGCCTTCAGGACGCCGCCGATCTCCTTCTCGCCGATCACGCGCCTGAGACCGACCTTCTCGGCGTTCTCGGACGGGACCTGCACCGTCATGTCGTTGTGCAGGATCTTGATCGTCAGGTATTCGCGCTGCTGTCCGAGGACTTCGCGCTTCTCCTTCTTGACGACCGTCCCCGCCCCGTGGTGGGGATAGACCACCTTGTCGCCGACTCCGTACAAGCCCCGCCTCCCCTTGAGAAGTGTGCGTTCAGCCGCGAAAGCCGACGCGACAGAAGGCGTCGGCCACCGCAACCCAGTTTAGCAGAAACGGCCATACCAAGCCAAATTCGACGGTATCGAGGTCGCTCAGAGCTGGAGATAACGGTCGACGAGGTTGTGCTCCTGCAAGCGCCGCAAGCCCTCCCGGATCTCTCTCGCCCGCACGCCGCCGACCCCTTCCACCGACTCGAGCTCCCGCTGCGAGGCGCGGACGACGGCGTCGAGGCTTCCCAGGTCGGCGACGACGCGCCGGACGACGGGCTCGGGCAGGCGTGGGATGTGCGAGAGGATCCGATAGCCACGCGGCATGACCGAGTGGTCGAGCGGATTGACGTTGCGCTCGTGTCCGAGCAGCTCAGCGAGGCGCCCGAACTCGAGCAGCTGCTGGTAGGAGAGCTCACGGAGCTCGGCCAGGACGGCCGTCGCCTGCTCCGCCGCGCCGTGCAGGGCGTAGTCGCGGACGATCGCGTCCCGCTCGAGCGGCACGTCGCCGACGAGCTCCTCGAGCTGGAGCCGGATCAGGCGTCCCTCGCTGCCGAGCTCGACGCAGTCGCGCTTGATCCGCTCGGCCATCCGCGAGGTCATCTCCGCACGCTGGAGCACGACGAGGACGTCGTCGAGGACGACGGCGTTCTGGAACTCGAGCGCCGTGAGGCGCGTGAGCACCTGCTCGAGCCGCAGCTTGTACGTCTCGAGCGTCCCGAGCGCCTGGTTCGTCTTCGCGAGGACGTCGGCGACCGGGTCGAGCTGGTAGCGCGCCTGCCCGACGAAGAGGGTGACGGTCTCCCGCTGCTGTGAGACGGAGACGACGAGGGCGCCGGTCTGCTTCGCGACGCGCTCGGCCGTGCGGTGACGGGTGCCCGTCTCGTCGGAGGGGATCGTCGGATCGGGCATCAGCTGGACGTTCGCCCACGCGAGCCGTTTGAGCTGCGTGTCGAGGATGATCGCGCCGTCCATCTTCGCGAGCTCGTACAGGAGCTGGTTCCGGAAGGGCGCGTCGATGCGGATGCCGCCCGAGTAGAGGAAGCTCAGCTCCTCCGGATCGCCGACGACGACGAGCGCGCCCTCGTGGGAGCGGATGATGTCGTCCACCGCCTGGCGCAGCTCGGTTCCGGGCGCCACCGTCGCGATCGCCTCGAGCAGCTGCGCGTTGCGACGCGGATCCTCTTCCGACGGGATCCGCGTGAAGCCGAGGTCACCCAGGGGGCGCTGCGGCCTCGTCTCTCTGGTCGGATCGCTCTCCACTCGGCTCCAGTCCAGCGCGGATCGCGGCGCGCAGCGTCTCTGCGGCCTCCACTCCGATTTTGCCATGCGCGGGGGTGCCGGCCGGGGCGACGGCCCCGCGGAGGCCGAGCTTCGCGCACTCCTCGAGCCTGCGCTCGGCCTGCGCTGCGGGACGCAGCCTCCCGGTGAGGCCGATCTCCCCGAACGCCGCGCGCCCCTCACGCACCGGGACGCGGCGGGCGGCGGATGCGATCGCGAGCGCGACCGCGAGGTCGGCGCCGGGCTCGTCGATGCGGACGCCGCCCGCGACGTTGACGAAGACGTCGGCCTGGCCGAGCGCGACTCCGGCGTGCCGCGAGAGGACGGCGACGATCATCGCGAGCCGTTTCGGATCGACGCCGGTCGCGACCCGCCGCGGGATCGCGAGCTCGCTCTGCGCCACGAGCGCCTGGATCTCGAGCAGGATCGGGCGCGTCCCCTCGAGCGCGCAGGCGACCGCAGCGCCCGGCTCACCGGCGACGGTGCGGCCGAAGACTTCGGATGCGTCGGGAACGCCGGCGAGACCGCTCCCCGTCATCTCGAACACGCCGAGCTCGTTCGTCGAGCCGAAGCGGTTCTTGACCGCGCGCAGGACGCGGTGCGCGTGGTAGCGGTCGCCCTCGAACTGGAGCACGCAGTCGACGAGGTGCTCGAGGACCCGCGGGCCGGCGACGGATCCGTCCTTCGTGACGTGTCCGACGAGGATCGTGGCGACGCCGCACTCCTTCGCCACACGCAGCAGCCGCGCGGCGGCTTCGCGCACCTGCGACACGGAGCCGGGCGCCGAGCCGATCTCGGAGGCGTGGAGGGTCTGGACGGAGTCGATCACGCACACGTCGGGACGCTCGACCCGCACCGTCTCGCAGACGGTCTCGAGCTCCGTCTCGGCGAGGATGTGGACGCCCTCGGCGCCGCCGAGCCGCTCGGCGCGCAGCTTGACCTGCGCGAGTGACTCCTCGCCGGTGACGAGCAGCGCGCTACGCGTGCGGCTGATCGCGGCGAGCGCCGAGAGCAGCAGCGTCGACTTGCCCACACCGGGCTCGCCGCCGAGCAGGACGAGCGAAGCCGGCACGAGCCCGCCGCCGAGGACGCGGTCGAGCTCGGAGACTCCGGTCGGGATCCGCGCCGCCTCCTCGACCTCGACGTCGACGAGCCGCAGCGGCGCCCGCGCGACCGCAGCCGCCGCAACGCCGCCGGCCGGCGCGACCGCCTCCTCGACGAGGGTGCCGAAGGCCGAGCAGCCGGGGCATTTGCCGAACCAGCGGCCGGCGCTGTAGCCGCACTCGGTGCAGCTGAACTGGACCGCCGCCGCCTTTGCCTTCGCCATGGCGTCCAGACTAGGCGCGGAGCCGGACGCCGATGTGACGCCATCCCGGCGGATCTGCGCCGACTCCGTGCCGGAACAGAGAAGCGGGCCCGCCGCCGGGGCCCCGGGTGTCGCGCGGGGGGGGTTGTTGGCGGGCCCCCGCCGCAACGGGGCCCCGCGACGGAAAGACTCCTGCGTCACGGGGGCCGCTTCACGCCTCACCTTTCGGGTGGTTCATCTCCGCGCTTCACCGAAGCGGCCATTGCGGGAAGCCCGCAGCGGGGTTCGGTGCGACCCACGCTGCCTCGATTCCGCCCTCGGACGACGATGCCCGACATGTTCTACGACCCGAAGGAGGAGATCGTCGTGAAGAGGATCCTCGAGATCGGCGGAGTCGTCGCAGGCATCGTTCTCATCGCCTTCGGCATCGCCGCCATCGTGCTCGGCGTGAACGGCAAGAACACGGTCGGGCAGGAGCTCAAGTTGCAGCAGATCACCGGGACGTCCGACATGACGCCCGCGGCGATCAAGGCCGAGGCCGCCAAGGCCGGCCTGAAGAACATCACCGACTGGCCGACGGTCAGCGTCGCCGGTCTGCCGATCAACAGCGGCGACCGCGCCCGCGCCTTTGCCACCTACATGCGGATCCACGCGCTCGAGGCGACGCACGGCTTCGTGTACGCGCAGATGGGCATGTACGCCGCGAAGCCCGGAACGCCGAAGTCGCAGCTGACGCCGGACGGCGCCACCGACAACACGCAGTACGCCGTGTTGCAGAACGGCCAGCCCGAGTCGAACGCGGCCCGGAACGTCTGGGTCACGGAGACGGCGCTGACGACCGCTCTCAACTCGTCCTACATGGCCGAGCAGATGGCGAACTTCGGCATCGTCGTGGGCGTCGCGCTGCTGCTCGCCGGGGGTGGGTTCATCATCCTCGCGCTCAGCGGCGCGCTGGAGAACGAGTACTGGTTCTTCAAGCGGCCCGCCGTCAAGAAGGCGGCCGAGCCGAAGAGCACCGCTCCGCTCGGCGCGTAAGCGCAACCGCAACCGCAGTACGAGAGAGGGCGGCGCGAGCCGCCCTCTTCGTCACTCCTCTTCGCCCGCCGGCTCGTCGTCGGCGGAGGCGGCCGGCTCGTCGGCCGGCACCGTCACCTTCTCGGGCGTCACCTCGCCCGGGATGAAGGTGATGTCGACCTCGTCGCCCGGCTCGCCGTCGTCGCCGTGCTTGCGGGCGACGAGAACGGTCGTGCCCGGATCGAGCTGGCGCCCGAGGACGAAGTCGGCGAGCGGGTCCTCGATCAGGCGCTGGATCGCGCGGCGCAGCGGCCGGGCGCCCATCGCCGGGTCGTAGCCCTGGTCGACGAGCAGGTCCTTCGCCTCGTCCGTGAGCTCGACGGTGACCCCGCGCGCCGCCATCTGCTCGCGCAGGTGGCTGAGGCCGCGGAGGTCGATGATCGTCTTGATCTCTTCCTTCGCGAGCTTGTGGAACACGATGATCTCGTCGATCCGGTTGAGCAGCTCCGGCCGGAAGACCTTCTTGAGCTCGCTCATCACCCGGCTCTTCATCTCGTCGTACGAGAGCCCCGACTCGTCGCCGACCGTGAAACCGAAGCCGGCGTTCTTCGAGATCTGGGAGGCGCCGATGTTCGAGGTCATGATCACGATCGTGTTCCGGAAGTCGACGCGGCGCCCCTGGGCGTCGGTCAGCTTCCCCTCCTCGAGGATCTGGAGCAGGATGTTGAACACGTCCGGGTGCGCCTTCTCGACCTCGTCGAGCAGGAGTACCGAGTACGGCTTGCGCCGGACGGCCTCGGTGAGCTGGCCACCCTCGTCGTAGCCGATATAGCCGGGCGGCGAGCCGACGAGCCGGGACACGGAGTGCTTCTCCATGTACTCCGACATGTCGACCTGGATCAGCGCGTCCTCGTCGCCGAACAGGAACTCGGCAAGGGTGCGCGCGAGCTCGGTCTTCCCGACGCCCGAGGGGCCGAGGAAGATGAAGCTCCCGGTCGGCCGCTTCGGATCCTTGATCCCGGCGCGGGCGCGGCGGATCGACTTCGAGACGGCGACGATCGCCTCCTCCTGGCCGACGACGCGCTTGTGCAGCTCCTCCTCCATGCGGATGAGCTTCTGCGACTCCGCCTCCGTCAGCTTAAACACCGGGATGCCCGTCCACATCGAGACGATGTCGGCGATCTCCTCCTCGCCGACCTCCGGCTGCTCCTCGCCGTTCTCGTTCGTGCGCCACTGCTCCTCGAGCTCGCGCTTCTTCTGCGTGAGCTTCCGCTCCTTGTCGCGGAGCGAGGCGGCCTTCTCGAACTCCTGGTTCTCGATCGACGCTTCCTTCTCCTTGCGGACGCGCT
>Ga0335081_10014430_pt1 | contig 12779 bp, 9 predicted proteins | sample Lox_Sample_35_FD_206713 | JGI IMG/M metagenome (GOLD analysis project Ga0335081, IMG submission 206713) | Soil microbial communities from Loxahatchee National Wildlife Refuge, Florida, United States - Lox_Sample_3.5 | ecosystem: Environmental > Terrestrial > Soil > Wetlands | place: USA: Florida...
GCCTCGAGCGCGGTCAGGAGCCCGGAGAGATCCGCAGGGAGCGGTGACTCAAAACTCATCTCGCGCTGCGAGATCGGATGCACCAGCGTCAGCCGGGCCGCGTGCAGCGCCTGGCGATCGAGCTGCGCGAGCGCGCGCAGCAGCGCGGGCGTGGCTCCCGCGGGAATCCGACGGCGCCCGCCGTAGGTCGGATCGCCCACCACCGGGTGACCGATGTGAGCGAGGTGCACGCGGATCTGATGCGTGCGCCCGGTCTCAAGTTGCGCCTCCACCAGGGTGTGGGCGCGAAACCGTTTCACGACCTTCAGATGCGTGATCGCTTCGCGCCCATCGCCGCGCACGGCCATGCGGGTGCGAAGACTGCGGTGCCGGCCGATCGGCTCATCCACGGTTCGGCCTCCGGTCATCACGCCGGTGCAGATCGCAAGATAGGTGCGCCCGAGCTCGCGCGCCGCCAGTGCGGCGACGAGCCGGGTATGGGCCTCAACCGTGCGCGCCACGACGAGGAGCCCACTCGTGCCGCGATCGAGCCGGTGCACGAGACCGGCACGCGGCACCAGCGCGAGCTTCGGATCGAGCGCCAGCAGCGCATTTTGCAGGGTGTGCTCACGGTTGCCGGCGCCCGGATGCACGACGAGGCCGGCGGGCTTGTCGATGACGAAGATCGCCCGGTCCTTATGCACCACGTGCAGGGGCAGGCTCTCCGGCTCGACAGCGCCCTCGGCTTCGAGCTGCGCCTCGATGCGCACCTGCTCCCCGCCCAGGACCTTGTCCCGCGCCTTGGGCGCACGCCCGTCGAGGCGCACCGCCCCGCCGTCGATCCAGCCCTTGAGCCGCGCCCGCGAATACTGCGGCAGGGCGCGGGCGAGCGCCTGATCCAGGCGCAAGCCGGCCATCTCGGGCGGCAGGATCAGCTCATGGGTACGGAACTCGGCGGGCATGGTAGGAGTCGTAGGCAGGGTCGACGATGGCTATACTGGCAAACCGACGACCCGAATCCAACGGAGCCCTCCCCCTTCATGTCTGCATCCGCCCTTGCGCGGAGCGTGCTCATCCTGCTCTGCGCCGCCTGCGCTTTGACCGCAGGCTGCAAGTCAGCCGACCGCAAGCTCCAGAAAGCCAGCCCCGAAGTGCTGTACAAGCAGGCCCAGAGCCGGCTCAACAACTTCGACTACAACGGCGCGATCAAGATCTACGAGATGCTGAACGCGCGCTTCCCGTTCACCGACCAGGCGCGCCAGGCACGTCTTGATCTCATCTACGCCTATTACAGGCAGGGCGAGCACGAATCCGCGATCGATGCCGCCGACACGTTCATTCGCGAGAACCCGACCCATCCGCGCGTGGACTACGCCTGGTACATCAAGGGACTGGTGGACTACGAGCGCGCACCGAACGTTCTGGAGCGCTTCTTTCACGCTGACCTGAGCGAGCGGCCGCCGACCACCGCGAACAAGTCCTTCGAGGCTTTCCGCACGGTGGTCGAGCAGTTCCCCAAGAGCGACTACGCGCACGATGCGCGCCGGCGCATGATCTATCTGCGCAACCGCCTCGCCGATTACGACGTGCATGTCGCCGAGTACTACATGCAGCGCGGCGCCTGGGTGGGCGCGGCGCAGCGCGCCACGCACGCGGTGGAAACCTACGACGGGGCGCCATCGATTCGCGAAGCGCTGCTGATTCTCATGGCGGCGGATGAGAAGCTCGGACTCACCGAGCGTGAGACGCAGGTGCGCGAGGTCTTCCAGGCCAACTTCGGCGAGAAGGTCGTCGAGACCCGCGCCACCACGGGCAAGCCGTGGTGGAAGTTCTGGTAGCGCGGCTGCCGCCGCGCCTGCTAGCGCCGATAGCCGTTCGTGATCGGGTAGCGCCAGTCGCGCCCGAAGGCCCGCCGGCTCACGCGCACCCCCGGCGGTGCCTGCCGGCGCTTGTACTCGTTGCGCTTCACCAGATCGAGCACTCGCCCGATCGTCGCCCGGTCAAAGCCCCGCGCCGCGATCTCATCGACCGACAGATCCTCCTCGATGAAGGCTTCGAGGATGGGATCGAGCACCTCGTACGGCGGCAGTGAATCGGAATCCTTCTGATCCGGCCGCAGCTCGGCGGTTGGCGCCCGCTCGATCACGCGCTGCGGAATCACCTGCCCCAGCGAATTGCGGTACGCGGCCAGCCGATACACCAGCAGCTTGCTGCAGTCCTTGATGGGCGCAAAGCCCCCCGCCATGTCGCCGTAGAGCGTGGCGTAGCCCACGGCCATCTCGCTCTTGTTGCCGGTGGTGAGGAGCATGCGCCGGCTCTTGTTGGAGATGCCCATGAGGATGAGCATGCGGCAGCGGGGCTGGATGTTCTCCTCGGTCGTGTCCGGGCTCGTGCCCGCGAATTCTTTGGCGAGCGCCTGGAGAGTGGCGTCGAACATGCCCTCGATGGAGATGACGCTGTAGCTCACGCCGAGACTGCGGGCCTGCGCCTCGGCATCGTCGACACTCATGTGGGACGTATAGCGCGAGGGCATCATCACCGCATGCACTCTCTGCGCCCCGAGCGCATCGACGGCAATCGCAAGCGTCAGTGCCGAGTCGACACCGCCCGAGAGTCCCATGACGACGCCGGGGAAGCCGTGCTTGGTCACGTAGTCGCGCACACCGAGCACCAGCGCCTGATAGACGCTCGCCTCATCGGAGAGCTCCGCGGCCACGGGAGCTGCAAGGGGCGCGACCGCCTGGCCGCGGCGCTCGAACTCCACCGCGTACACACCCTCGGCGAATGCCGGGGCTCGCATCACGACGTTGCCCTGCGCGTCCATCACGAAGGAGTTGCCGTCGAACACCAGCTCATCCTGGCCACCCACCATGTTGACGTACACGACGGGCAGAGCGACTTCGGCGATGCGGTTGCGCAGGACGTGCTCGCGCTCGCGCTGCTTGTGGATTTCGTACGGCGAGGCGTTGATGACGATGAGGAGCTCGGCGCCCTGCGCGCGAGCCGCCTGGGCGGCAGGCGCTTCCCACACGTCCTCGCACACCAGGAGCGCGATCCGAAAACCGCGCCACTGCGTCACCGTGGGCGCACTCCCCGCGCGAAAGTAGCGCTTCTCGTCGAACACCTTGTAGTTCGGCAGCTCACACTTGCGATGCCGCGCCAGCATCTGTCCATCAGACAACAGCGCGGCCGCGTTGTAGATCGCACCGTCGGTGTATTCGGGGTACCCCACGACGAGGCCGACGCCGCGCGCATCGCGTTGCACCTGCGCCATCGCCGCCTCAATCTGACGGCGAAATCCGCGGTGAAACAGCAGATCTTCCGGGGGATAACCCGAAAGCGTGAGCTCCGGGAACACGACCAGGTCGGCCGTGCCGTCGGCGGCGGCCTTACGCGCGGTGTCGATCACGCGCGCCGCGTTGGCGTGCACGTCGCCCACCAGGAAATCGAGCTGCGCGAGCCCGATTTTCAAACGCGGTGATCCGGCCATGGCGCTAGCGGCGTGGGCGCGATTTGCGGCGAGCCGGAGCACGCGGCTTGGCGCGAGCTTTCGCGCGGGTCTTGGAGCGACTCTTCGGGCGCAGGAGCTCCGCCATCGCGCTGCCCAGCTCGGCCGGTGAGCGCACGGTGCGAACACCCGCCGCCTTCAGCGCCTTGAATTTGTCCGCGGCGGTACCCTTGCCGCCGGCGACGATCGCGCCCGCGTGCCCCATCCGCTTGCCGGGGGGTGCGGTGACGCCGGCGATGTAGGCCACGACCGGCTTGCTCACATGCTCGTGGATGAACTTCGCCGCGGCCTCCTCGTCGCTGCCGCCGATCTCACCCACCATGATGATGCCTTCGGTGCGCGGATCGCGCTCAAAGAGCGCGAGCACATCGATGAAATTCATGCCGCGCACCGGATCACCACCGATGCCGACGCAGGTGCTCTGTCCCAGGCCTGCATTCGTGGTCTGAAAGACCGCCTCGTATGTGAGCGTGCCGGAGCGCGAGACGATACCGACGCCGCCCTTCTTGTGAATGAAGCCCGGCATGATGCCCATCTTGCACTCGCCTGGGGTGATGACGCCGGGGCAATTGGGCCCGACCAGCCGGGAGCGCGAGCTCGCAAGCACGGCCTTCACGCGCACCATGTCGTTCACCGGCACGCCTTCGGTGATGCAGACGATGAGCTCGAGACCGGCATCCGCCGCTTCGAGGATCGCATCGGCGGCGAAGGGCGCCGGCACGTAGATCATGCTGGCCGTCGCGCCGGTCTTGCGCACCGCCTCATCGACGGTGTTGAACACCGGAAGATTCAGGTGCCTGGTGCCGCCCCGTCCCGGGGTTGTGCCGCCGACGAGCTTGGTGCCATAGGCCAGGCATTGCTCGGAGTGGAAGGTGCCCTGCTTGCCGGTGAAGCCCTGGCAAATCACACGCGTGTTGCGGTCGATCAGTATGCTCATACCGCACCCTTGGCGAGCTGCACCGCTTTCCTGGCAGCATCCGTCAGATCCTTCGCGGCCGTGATCGTGAGTCCGCTCTTGGCGAGCCGCTCGCGCGCCTCGACGGCATTCGTGCCTTCCAGGCGCACGACGACCGGTACTTTCACGCCCACGTTCTTGACGGCATTGATCACACCGTCGGCAATCAGATCGCAGCGCACGATGCCGCCGAAGATGTTCACCAGAATCGCGCGCACGCGCGGATTGGACAGAATCAACTGAAACGCCGCTGTCACGCGCTCGCTGGTGGCGCCGCCTCCCACATCGAGAAAGTTCGCAGGCTGGCCGCCGTGAAGCTTGATGAGGTCCATGGTCGCCATGGCGAGCCCCGCCCCGTTCACCATGCAGGCGATGCTGCCGTCGAGGGAGACGTAGTTGAGGTCGTGCTCGCTCGCACGGCGCTCCATCGGGTCTTCCTGGCTGACATCACGCAGCGCCACCATCTGCGGCTGACGGAACAGCGCGTTCGCATCGATGTTGATCTTCGCATCGAGCGCAACCAGCGCGCCGGTGCGGGTCACGATGAGCGGGTTCACTTCGACCAGGCTCGCATCCTTCTCGAGGTAGAGCCGGTAGAGCGCCAGCAGGATGTTCTGAAACTGCGCCGTCTGCTCTGACGAGAAGCCGAGCCCAAAAGCCAGCTTGCGGCATTGAAAGCCCGACAGCCCGGCGGCCGGGTGAACATTCACGGACAGGATCTTCTGCGGCGTCTTCGCGGCGACCTCCTCGATATCCATGCCGCCGGCGGCGGAGGCGATGACGGCGATGCGCCCCGCGTCGCGATTCAGGGTGAGAGAAAGATAGAGCTCACGATCGATCTCCGAGCCGCTCTCGACGTATACCCGCTCGACCGGAAGTCCTTCCGGCCCCGTCTGCTTGGTCGCAAGGCGCGTGCCGAGCATCGCGGCAGCGGCGGAGCGCACGGTTTGCATGTCGCGGGCGAGCTTGACTCCACCAGCCTTGCCGCGGCCGCCCGCGTGAACCTGCGCCTTCACGACCCAGACGCTCCCACCCAGCGTCTCGGCAGCCGCCACGGCCTCATCAGGAGTGCTCGCGACGCGTCCCGGGGGCACCGGTATGCCGAAGCTGCGAAAGACTTCCTTCGCCTGGTATTCGTGCAAGTTCATGCGGGGTGAGAGTCGTGGGGATGGAGGCGCGTATTGTGCCAAAGATGCTACAGTCGCGCCCGCTGATGCCGACCAGCGCTGCAACACTTGCCCCTGCGCCGAGCGACCTTGCCTGGCGTGTCATCGGCCTCACCAATCTCTATCGTCTGATCATTCCGCCGGCACTGATTGTGATCCGGCAATTCACCGCACCTTTTGCGGTCATCCAGGTTCTGCACCCGGACTTCTTCCTGGCGGCCTGCATCGGCTACTTCGTGGTCGCGGCGCTACTCGTCCTGGCACGAAGACTAGTGTGGCCGAGCCTGCGCATGGTGACCCTGGTCAACGCGACGGTCGATGCCGTCGGAATCGCACTGATTCTCTATTCGACGGCAGGAGTTGCGAGCGGGCTGGGGATTCTGCTCATCCTGCCGGTGCTGACGATGTCGACACTGGCGGGGGGTCGAGACGCCATCCTCATTGCCGCTCTTGCCGTTCTGAGCGTGCTGGTCCAGCAGATCGCGGTGTTTGCGGCGGGAGACGCACCGGCCTCCGATTACACGACAGCCGGCCTCCTGGGGCTGGTGATCTTCATCGTCGCACTCCTCGCCTCGCTCTTATCGAATCGCCTGCGCGAGAGCGAAGCGCTGGCGCGCCGCCAGGAAGTGGATCTTGCGAACCTCGCGCAGCTATCGCAGTACATCGTGCAACACCTGCGCGAGAGCATCCTGGTCATCGACGAGGAGGATCGCATTCGCCTCATCAACGAATCCGCGGCGCAGATGCTGGGCGATCAAAGCGCCTATCCGGGTGCTCTCCTGGGCGAGGCATCCCCGAAGCTGCTCTATCTCCTTGAGACCTGGCGCCAGGGCGGAACGCTGGGCCCGGCGGCCACGCACACATTCATTTCTGCGGACGGCGGCCGTGTGATCCGGCCGCACTTCGCACCCTTAGGCGGCGCACCGCCCGCGCCGATCCTGGCGTTTCTCGAAGACACGAGTGTCCTCGCTGAGAAGGTTCAGCAGACCAAGCTCGCCGCGCTCGGGCGCCTGTCCGCGAGCATCGCACATGAGATCCGTAATCCGGTCGGCGCCATGAGCCATGCCGGTCAGTTGCTCGCGGAATCGCCCGCGCTTGGCGCCGAGGATCGACGCCTGACCGAGATCATCCAGAGCAATGCGGAGCGCGTGAGCAGCATCATCAACAATGTGTTGCAACTCTCGCGCCGGGAGGAAGCGCATCTCGAGCGGCTGCAGCTGCGCGCATTCATCGAGGAATTCCGCGAGGAGTTCTGCGCCACCATGCAGTGGCCGCCCGAGCGCCTCACCGTTTCAGCGAGCAACGGCGATGCGGAAGAGATCGAAGTGCGGGTCGATGCCAGTCAGCTGCGCCAGGTCATCTGGAATCTGTGTGACAACGCGATCAAGCACGCGGTCAAGGATCAACCCAACGCCATCGTCGAAATCCGCTTTGGCAGGCTCTCACCGAGTGCGAGACCCTATCTCGAGGTCGCCGATCGCGGACCCGGAGTAGCTGACGCAGAAGTGGAGCAGATCTTCGAGCCCTTCTATAGCGGTGAGCGCGGCGGCACAGGCTTGGGGCTCTTCCTCGCCCGCGAGCTCGCCCAGACTAGTGGCGCCACACTACTCTTCGAGCCGCGCGTGGGCGGCGGCAGCATTTTCCGGGTCGTCTTTACCGATCCACAGCGCTGGGAGGTACGATGACCCGATGACCAAGCCAGTCATTCTGGTCGTCGATGACGAACCCGATCTCCTTGAGCTCGTGAGCCTCACGCTGAGCCGCATGGGACTTGAAACTCGCACGGCGGAAAACATCGCCAGCGCGCAGCGCCTGCTCAAGGCAGAGCACTTTGATCTCTGCCTGACCGACATGCGCCTGCCCGACGGCGATGGCCTGGATCTGGTGGCGTGGATCCAGGCAAATCGCACTGGTACCCCGGTCGCCGTCATCACTGCGCATGGCAACATGGAATCGGCTGTGCGGGCACTGAAGCTCGGCGCCTTCGACTTCGTCTCCAAGCCCCTGGACCTGGGCGTCCTGCGAAAGCTCGTCGGCAGCGCCATCAAGCTGAGTGCGCGGACAGAGGACACGACGATCGCGGCGCAGGCGCCGCGGCTCCTCGGTCATTCCCCGGTCATGCAACAGTTGCGCGAGCTCATCGGGCGAGTCGCGCGCAGCCAGGCACCGGTGCACATCTTCGGAGAATCCGGAACTGGCAAAGAGCTGGTCGCGCGGCTGATCCACGAAAGTGGCGCGCGCTCGGAAGGCCCGTTCGTTCCAGTGAATTGCGGCGCGATTCCGACCGAGCTCATGGAGAGCGAGCTCTTCGGTCACAAGCGCGGCAGCTTCACCGGTGCCGTGGCCGACAAGAAGGGCCTCATCCAGAGCGCTGAAGGCGGCACACTCTTCCTCGATGAAGTTGGCGACTTACCCCTTCACATGCAGGTCAAGCTCTTGCGGGTCGTACAGGAAAAAACAGTGCGCCCCGTCGGCGAAGCGCGCGAGGAGTCCGTCGACGTCCGGATCCTCTCGGCCACCCATAGGAATCTCGCCGAACTCGTCGCGGAAGGGCGGTTCCGCGAGGATCTCTTCTACCGCATCAACGTGATCGAGATCCGCGTCCCGGCGCTGCGCGAGCGACCCGAGGATATCGCGGACCTTGCAGAGGCGATCCTGTCGCGGCTCTGCCGGAGACTGAAAATCGATGCTCCTCGAATCAGCGCGGAGGCAATGACAGCGCTGGAGAGCTATCCGTTTCCGGGCAACGTGCGTGAACTTGAGAATGTGCTCGAGCGAGCCCTCACCCTCAGCACCGGCGGGGTGATCACACCGGAGCACGTTCAGCTGCGAGCGGCCGCACGCGCTGCCGCAGATGCTTCCATGCCGGCGGCCAAGGCGCCGGCCAACGCGCCGCTGGGAACACAGCTCGAGGACATCGAGCGCGACGCCATCGTGAAGGCTCTCGAGAAGACCCGGTACAACAAGACAGCTGCCGCCAAGGCTCTCGGCATGAGCTTTCGTGCGCTGCGATACCGGATCAAGAAGCTGGGTATCGAATGAGTCAAATCAGGTGACCGGGAACGTCACTATCTGACTCACCGAGTCGGCGGTCGTCGTCAGCAAGTGACGGGACTAAGTCAAGCGACGCTTCCGTTATAGTCTGAAATGTTCAATTAAACCAATGGCTTGAGACTATAACTCCTCTCTGGCACAGGCCTTGCTCTATCCGACCGGTAGGCGCCCTTTGCGCCGCTTCCCTAACATCTTAGGTACCTTAGGAGTTCTTACCAATGAAGGCTGTGCAAAAGGGTTTCACCCTCATCGAGTTGATGATCGTGGTTGCGATCATCGGCATTCTGGCCGCGATCGCTATCCCGGCTTACCAGGACTACACGGTTCGCTCGAAGGTGACGGAAGGTCTGAACCTGGCCGATTCGGCGAAGACATCCGTGGCTGAGGGCTTCCAGTCGAACGATATGACGGGTGTTGCGTCCGCCGCGACCGCGTGGAACGCACCCAACTTCGTTGCGACGAAGTACGTGACGGACATCACGATCGCCAATACGGGCGTGATCACGATCACTTACAGCAGCGCGAACATTCCTCAGATCGTCGCCGCCAGCAACACGCTCGTCCTTACGCCTTCGATCGGCGGGGCTGCGCTGGCCACCGGTCTGCAGGGCAACATCGACTGGGCGTGCGCCTCGATCCAGAACCAGACCGCCACTGGGCGCGCTCTGCCGGTTAACCCTGGTACGCTGCTCGCGAAATACGCTCCGACCGAGTGCAAGTAAGACGATTCGCTGCCTTTCGCAGCACTTGGAAGCCCCTCTCCGGAGGGGCTTCTTCTTTTGGGAGGCGAGTCACGTAGACGCACGATTCGATGTGCGACCATCCACCGAGATTTGACAATTGATCGAGGCGGCTCCTTCGGTAGACTAGGGGCTCGTCGCGTCGCATGCTTGTCTATGTAAGCTCATGAACGATAACGCTTCTGCAGCGCTTGGAACCGCGCGCGCGGGCTTGGGTGGCCTGCCTCAACGGCTCGTCCAGGACGGGGTCGTGGAGGAGTCGGCCATGCAGGAAGCGCTCGCGGCTTCGCGTGAGCGGAAAAGTAGCGTCGTCACTCAGCTGGTGACGAGTGGGGCCGCCAATGCCCGTGATATCGCAATTGCGGCTGCCAACGAATTCGGCGTCCCCCTCTTCGACCTCGAGGCCGTCAATCTCGACCTCGATACGGTCAAATTGGTCAGCGACAAACTGCTGGCCAAACATCGCGTCCTGCCGCTTTTCAAGCGCGGTAAGCGCCTGTTCCTCGCCGTGGCTGACCCCACGAATCTCCACGCCATTGACGAGATCAAATTCCAGACTGGATTGGGTGTTGAGGCAGTCGTCGTTGAAGACGACAAGCTGCAGAAGGCCGTCGACAAGGCGATTGAGCAGTCCGATGCGCAGATGCCGTCGCTCGGCGACGATGAAGGCGTCGACCTTGACGCTCTAGAGGTCAGCGGCGGGGAAGATGAACTCGATGACAAGGTCACGCGCGATGACGTCGAGGACGCCCCGATCGTCCGCTTTGTCAACAAAGTGATGATCGACGCGATTCGCCGTGGCGCGTCTGACATTCACTTCGAGCCCTACGAGAAATCTTATCGCATCCGTCTGCGCATGGACGGTGTGCTCAAGGAGCTGGCCCAGCCGCCCGTTCAACTTTCCGGCAAGCTCGCGGCGCGACTCAAAGTCATGTCTCGACTCGACATCGCCGAACGCCGCGTCCCGCAGGACGGGCGCATCAAGATGCGTTTGTCGAAGAAGCGCGCGATTGATTTTCGCGTCAGCACGTGCCCGACGCTCTTCGGTGAGAAGATCGTCATGCGTATTCTCGACCCGTCGCAAGCGCAGCTCGGGATCGACGCGCTGGGATACGAGGGCTTCCAAAAAGATCTTTACATGAAATACCTTGCGAAGCCGCAAGGGATGATTCTGGTGACGGGACCGACTGGTAGCGGCAAGACCGTTTCGCTGTACACCGGACTCAATATCCTCAATCGGGAGGATACGAACATCTCGACCGCGGAAGATCCGTCGGAAATCAATCTCCCTGGCGTCAACCAGGTCAACGTCAATCCCAAGGTCGGACTTACCTTTGCGTCCGCAATGCGCGCCTTTCTGCGTCAGGACCCCGACGTGATCATGGTCGGTGAGATCCGTGATCTCGAGACCGCGGAAATCGCGATCAAGGCCGCTCAGACGGGACACTTGGTGCTATCCACGCTGCACACGAATGACGCGCCGCAGACCTTGTCGCGACTCGTCGATATGGGCGTGAAGCCCTACGCAATTGCGACTTCGGTGAGCCTCATCATTGCGCAGCGCCTCGCGCGCCGGCTGTGCACAATGTGCAAAACACCGATGGATGTGCCCAAGGAAGCCCTGCTGAAAGAGGGCTTCCAGGAAGCTGATGTGCAGAGTGGCCTGAAGATTTTCGCCCCAAAGGGTTGTCAGAACTGTACTGATGGGTACAAGGGGCGCGTCGGGATTTATCAGGTGTTGCCCGTTAGTGACGCAATCGCGCGAATCATTCTCGCAGGCGGCAGCGCCGTTGATATCGCAGATCAGGCGGGCAAAGAAGGCGTCTGGGACCTGCGCCGCTCCGGACTTGAAAAAGTCAAACAGGGTCTGACCAGTCTCGATGAAGTCAACAGCGTCACCATCGAATGAAGGCGCAGGACTAAAGCATGGCAACGGCAGCGGCAACCGCCTCGGTCAAAGGAATCAAGCGCGATATTCCCTATAACTGGGAAGGTCGTGACAAGAAGGGCAAGCGGGTCAAGGGCAAGAGTCTCGCGCCTGATGAGCAATCACTGCGCGCCGATCTGCGCCGTCAGGGCATTGCGCCTTCGCGCATTCGCAAGCAGAGCGCACGGGTCGGCGGCGGCGCGGTAAAGCCCGAGGACATCGCGATCTTCAGCCGCCAGCTCGCAACCATGCTTTCTGCCGGAATTCCGCTCGTCCAGGGCCTCGAAATCGTCGGCAACGGTCACGACAAACCGTCCGTGCAGAAGCTCATCCTCACGATCAAAGCAGATATCGAAGGCGGCTCCTCACTCCACGAGGCGCTGGCCAAGCATCCATTGTATTTTGACGCCCTGTACACCAACCTCGTCGAAGCCGGCGAGCAGGCAGGTGCACTCGAGAATCTTCTCGACAAAGTCGCTACTTACAAAGAAAAGACTGAAGCTCTCAAGAAGAAGGTCAAGAAGGCCCTCTTCTACCCCACGGCCGTGCTGGTGGTGGCCGTGATCGTCACGATCATCCTGCTCGTATTTGTCATTCCGCAGTTCGAAAGTCTGTTCAAGGGATTCGGGGCAGACCTACCCGTCTTTACCCAAATAGTCATCAATCTGTCCCGGTTCGTCCAGGCGCAGGGTGTATACATTGCGATCGTTCTCGGCGCTGCCGGTTATGCCTTCTTTTACTTCAAGAAGCGCTCGAGGGCGATGCAGGAATTTCTCGATCGGATGATCCTGAGATTCCCCATCATCGGCCCGATATTGCGCAAGGCCGCGATAGCTCGGTACGCACGAACACTCTCCACGATGTTTGCTGCCGGCGTACCGCTCGTGGAAGCTCTCGACTCCGTCGCCGGTGCCACCGGCAACATCGTCTACGAGAAGGCCGTGCTGAAGATGCGAGACGAGGTCTCAACCGGGCAACGTCTGCAGCGCGCGATGCAGAATGTCGACGTATTTCCGAACATGGTCATTCAGATGATCGCGGTCGGTGAAGAATCCGGCTCCCTCGATACAATGTCCGGCAAGGTCGCCACGTTTTACGAGGCCGAGGTCGACAATGCCGTCGATGCGATGTCGAGCCTGCTGGAGCCACTCATCATGGCGATTCTCGGCGTGCTCGTCGGCGGTCTCGTCATCGCGATGTACCTGCCGATTTTCCAGCTTGGCAAGGTCGTCTGATTACGGAATACCTCATCATCCGACGCCCAAAACGCCGCGCTCCGCGCGGCGTTTTCTTTGAAAGAGCCGCAAACTGATGGCCGCCCTGATCGACACGCTCGCTGCTTCGCCTGGGATCTTCACGGGCGCTTGCATCGTGTTCGGTCTGCTGTTCGGAAGCTTTCTCAACGTCGTAATTCATCGCCTGCCGATGATGCTCGACCGGCAGTGGCGCG
>Ga0335081_10014433_pt1 | contig 12778 bp, 13 predicted proteins | sample Lox_Sample_35_FD_206713 | JGI IMG/M metagenome (GOLD analysis project Ga0335081, IMG submission 206713) | Soil microbial communities from Loxahatchee National Wildlife Refuge, Florida, United States - Lox_Sample_3.5 | ecosystem: Environmental > Terrestrial > Soil > Wetlands | place: USA...
TGCCGCGCCGGGGTTTTCGCGTGCCGTCGACAACGGCACCGGACGGCCGCTCGTTCGTCTAGGAAACCGCGTGTCGTCGACTAACGTGTCGTCGATTAAGTAGTGCGGTCCCCTTACCGGGCGAAATTGCAGTGGTGCACTACTGCACCCGTCTCGCCTGACGCGAGTGACGATTTGCATGATTGCTATGCCCGAGGAGGTCTTGATGGTAAGTCGTGGGTGTCGTGTGCTGGTTGGTATCTCGGCTGTCGGTGCGAGCGTGCTGGGACTGACGTCGATGACAGCTCCCGCGTTCGCCGCGGACACGGCGCTGATCGTGGGCGCCAGCGGCATCCCCACCCCGTCGCCAAGCTACGTGGACGCCGCCCAGAACCTCTATCTCGACCCGCTCGGCTACGGCTCATACACTCCGCAGGTGGTGACCACCCCCGAGCAGTTATATCCGTTCACCGGACCCAATGCGCTGACCTTAAACAACTCGATCCCCCAGGGCGTGACCGCCCTGGACACCTCGATCCGCCCACAGCTCGCCGCCGGGAACAAGGTGGTGGTGTTTGCCTACTCCCAGGGTGCCGGGGTCGCCTCGCAGGAGGCCGCGAACCTTGCGGCATCGCCCAATCCCCCCAGCCCGGGCCAGCTGAGCTTCGTGTTGATCGGTGATCCCAGCACTCCCAACGGGGGAATCCTCACCCGCTTCCAGATTCCCGGCGCACCCCCGTTGTCGCTGCCCAGCCTGGGCCTGACATTCAGCGGCGCCCCGACGACGAACACCCCCTACCCCACCGCCGTCTACAACGAGGAGTACGACGCCGCCGGTGATTCTCCGCAGTACCCGCTGAATATCCTGGCCGACCTCAACGCCACCGTGGGCTTTCTCACCCAGCACCTCGGGTTTTTGAGCCTCACCCCGGCCCAGATCAATTCGGCGGTGAAGCTGCCGACCACGGGCGGTAACACCAGCTACTACATGATCCCGGCGGCCAACCTGCCGCTGCTGGCCCCGGTGCGCCTGATTCCACTGGTCGGCGATCCCATCGCCGACCTGCTGCAGCCGGATCTGCGGGTGCTGGTCAACCTGGGCTACGGCTCCATCACCAACGGCTGGAGTCCCGACCCGGCCAACGTGGTAACCCCCCTCGGGCTGTTCCCGACCAACATCAACCCCGCCGATCTCGTCACCGCGTTGGCCAACGGGGCAGTGCAAGGTGTCACCAATGCGCTCAACGACCTGAAGACCCCGCAGCTGCTCGACCTCTCCCCGCTGTCGCCGTTCTTATCGGGCCTGAGCACCGTTGGGTTTACCCCCAGCGCCACCCCGTCGCTGCAGGACCTGCTGAATGTGTTCGCCATTATCGCCAATACCGGCAGCCCGGTCACCCCGGCCAATTTCGGCAGCCAGCTGCTCTCGCTGCCCAAGGTGCTCGCCGATACCGGCACGGCCCTGACGGCCACCCTTGCCCAGTACGACGCCCAGTTGTTCAGCAGCCAGCTCGCCAGCGGGAACGTGCTCAATGCGGCCGGCCTGCCGATTGCCGCCGATCTCGGGGTGGCCCCGTTCGTAGCCGTGGTCTGTGCGGTCTTCCCCGTCCTGGAGGCGGTCGCCACCACGGTGGTCCAGGCAGAACAGCTCGTCGGGCTGGTGCCCAACCCGCTGACTTATCCCGTCCCGGCTGCTCGCGCTGCCTCTACTACCTCGGCCAGCACGGCCAGCACCAAGCCGGTCACCGCCGCCGTCACCAACACTGCGCCGACCACCCCGGTCGCCAACACTGCGCCAGCCGCTCCGGTCAATACCGGCGCGCCGGTCACGTCGGCGATCAAGTCGCTCACGCCCACCGGCACGTCCGCACCAGTGAATGCCCCGGTTTCCACGGCACCGAAGGCGTCGGGCACGCCCGCCGCGCCGACCGGTGGCCTCACGACAACCGTCACCGACAGCGGTGCACACGCCCCGGCCGCCAGCGCAGTGACCGGCGCGGGTGTCGGAGGAGGCACCCGTGTCACGGGAACAAGTGGGTCCAGTGGCCACAGCACCGCGAGCACCGGCCTGCACCGCGCGCACGGCTGACCGGTACCCAACTTGATGCTGCCCGGCCCGTACTGCGGCGGGGTCAGATCGCACCGGGGCGGTCATTTCTTCGCGGCCGGCTTCGCCGACTCGGCGGTGGTGGTGGTCGGCGCCGCGGTGGGCAGGCCGGTGACCTTGATGATCGCCTGGGGTCGCTCGATCGTCTGCGTAATGCATTCCTCCGAAAAGAAAACGGACCACGTTTTGAGTGAATCTGTGCCTGCGAACCCGATCCTGGTGATGATCGCCTCGCGGATCACCGCCCGCCCGTAAATTTCGGTGTCGAAGAGCACCGCCTTGCCCGGTGTGAAAACCGTGGACTGCAAACGTCTACACCCCAGAGGCTTTCGGCTTGCGGCTCGGCCGGATCAGGTGAAGTCAGGAACCTGCCGTATTGGTCCTTTTGGGTGGATCGCGGGCGCAGGTGTCGGGGTGGAACAGGCATAAATTCGCCGTCGCGAGCGCGGGACCGGCGCGCATGGTGGCGATCGCCCCGGCCAAATCGGTGAAGTTCTCCGTCGTCCCGGTCGCCGTCATGGCAAGGATGTTGGCGTTGGTGGTCAGTCCGTTGACCTGACCGTTGGCCTCGCCGGTCCCGGCGTAGAGCTGCTGGTTCTCGGCGTCGACGACGACCTTCAAAAGCTCGACCTGAACGGCGGCCAGGAAAGCGTCGTAATCCCCGAAGTACGTGGCCCAAGAGACACCGACATGCGCGGCGATGGTCCGCGCCGTCGCGACGCTCTGCGTGGATGGCATCAACAGTTCCGGTTTGTTCTGGCCTTCGGGCACCACCGCGGCGGTTCCCGTGGTGGACACGACTTCGATGTAGGCGATCGCGGGCACGTCGATGGGCACGCCGGGCAGCCGGTCCAGCAGCCGGGCAGAATGGTCCGTCTTCGACCGTGGTGACCGGGGACGCAGAGGAATCGGATGAGTTGATGATCGTGTGCCAGCGCAACCAGGTGCCGGCCACCCGGATTCCCGTCGACTACGCACCGCATTCGGCCCACGTGGAGCCGTTGTGGGAGACATTGCGCGAGTCTCTTTCCGGGCTGCACCCGCGAACCGGCGAGATCGCATTCATCTCGACGGTCACCGGCGCCGGGCTCGACCCGAAGATCCTCGACGGCGACTACTGGTTCGCCAACCGGTGCTATTCGAACACGCGATCCGATCGTCGCGCGAACACGGTTACCGCACGTTCATTGAATCCAGTCCGCATCCGGTGCTGGTTTCCGACATCCAGGAATCACTGCGCGACTGCGGCGACGACCACTATTCTCGACCCTCGATCATCTCCTCGGCCCAGGCGATGTGTCCTTCGAAGCCAAGCGATTCCGCAATGGCGCGATAGCGATCCCGATAGTCGCGGTAGGCGACGTCGTCGCCATGAGCCCGCGCCAGCAGGGCCCGCAGCCGCAGCAGCCAGATGTCGCGCAAAGCTAAACCCTCATCGGCCGGCGCGGCCGCCAACCGCTCGATCGCGGCCTCGGCTTCGGCCACGTCACTCTCTGCCCCGCGGTCGAGCAGCGTCTCCACCAGAACACCCGTCGCAGGAATGCTCCACAGCAGCAGCCGTCCCTCGCGAAACAGATGGTCGACAGCGGTGCGCATGAGCGGGATGACCCCGTCGCGATCCCCACGTCGAGCCCTCTCCCGCGCCACGTAGACCTCGACGAGCGGTCGATCGCCCAGGTTGTGTCCCCGGCGCAGGAGCACCTCGCCGACCTCGGCGAGCAGCTGCTGTCCCCGACCGCGCTCGGCAGCCGTTGGGCGATGCACCAGCGCAAAGCCCAGCGTCGCCCGGGTGACGGCCACCCCGAGATCGTCACTGGATGGTTCGGCAACCCGCACGGCATCCTCGATCTCGCGCACCGCGGAATCGTCGGGACTCAGCACGCCAATCGGTATTGCCAAGTAGGCGTAGGTGATGTCCATCGCATAGGACGCGGGGTCGGTGCCGCGGGCCATGGCCAGGCCATGCTGCAGGTCGTCGTGCCACCCGGGACGACCCAGGCAATACCGGGCAATAGCCCGGGTTGTAAAGGCCCCTGCGAGCGGGGACCCGTGCATGAAGTTGCCTTTAGTCGGGTCACCGTCGGCCAAATCGATGACCCGCTGTGACCAGCGCAGCACGTCATTCACCTCGGCGGATTCAAACTTGGCGTAGATGGTGGCCGGGGACAGCGCGACCGTCAGGGTGGGATCGCCGATGGACTCGATGAGGGCCATGGCTTCCGATGCCAGCGCCGACGCCTCGCGCAGCCGGTCGTGATACGCGTGATCCATCACCAGCCCCGCCATGGCGATGGCCAGCGACGCCTTGTCCCCGGCGGCGGTGCATAAATCCCGTAATTCCTCGAACCGGGCACCGGCAACATTCACGTGGACTCGCCAGGCGATCGCGCACAACATGGCGCGAGGCGCGATGCGCATAGTCGCGCGGTTCGGGTCGTCGGCGGGCAGTGCGTCGGCGATCTTCTGGGCGCGCTCCCAACTTTGTCGCGCGGCGTTGATGTCGCGGTTGGTCGCCCAGGTTGCCGCCCGCATGTGCCAGCCGTAGGCGCCGTGCCCATCACCGGCGGCCTCCAGATGCTCGGCGATCAAGGCCGCGTTCTGCTCGGCGCCTGCCGGGTCCGTTGATTCGATGGCCGCCGCGACGCGCCGGTGCAGCTCGGCGCGATCGGACTTCAGTTGTGATCCGTAGGCCACCGCGCGGATCAGCGGGTGGCGGAAGGCGTACTCGGCGCCCTGGGTCAACCGCACCTGATCGATCAGCTCGGCGCCCAGCGCCTCGTCGAGCACCGCATCGATGCCCAGCGCGGCCAGCAGCTGCGCCCCGAAGCGGGCACCGATCACCGACGCCGCGCGCACCGTCCGCTTTGCCGGGTCGCTGAGCCGGTCGATGCGCGCCTCGATGGCCGCCTGCACCGTGGCCGGCACGCTCACCTCTGCGACATCGACCCGGCGCACGTAGCCCCCGCGCTCACCCCCCAGCACCCCGCGCTGGGCCAACTCGCGCACCATCTCCTCGGCGAAAAACGGGTTGCCCGCGGCCCGCTCGGCCAGCACCCCCGCCAGCTCGCTGACCGAGGGATCCGACCCCAGCAGCTCACCGAGCAGCGCCGCGGTGTCGGAATCACCCAGCGGCCCCAGCCCGATCGTCTGTGCCCCGGGCAGCCGGGTGAGCGCCCCCGCATACTCGGGGCGGGCGGTGATCAGCACCATCGACGGCGTGTGCGCGATCGCGGACACGAAATCGGCGATCATCGACTCGCTGACCGGATCGATCCACTGGGCATCCTCGATGATGAACAGCGCCGGTCGGGTGCGCCCCAGCGCCGCGGTGTCGATCAGCGCGCTCAACCGCCGCCGCCGGGCATCCGGATCGATCTTCGGCGGCGCCACCTTGGGGTCGGCGATGCCCAACAGGTCATCGAGCAGCAGCACATCCTGCGGGTCGGCACCGGGAATCTGCCGCCGCACGTGCGCGCGGGCGGCTTCGCCGTCGAGGTCGGCCACGCCGGTGCCCGCCCGCAACAACCGGGTCAGGGCATAAAACGCGACGTCACGGGCGTGGGATTCGCAGAACGCCCAAAACACCTCGACCCCGTGAGCGGCCGAAAAGCCCGCCGTCTCCCGCGCCACCCGGCTCTTACCGATGCCCGGGGCTCCCACCACACCCACCACGCCACCGCGGCCACCGACCGCGCGCTCCACCACGGCCTGCAGCGCCGCCATCTCCCAGCGCCGCCCGACCAGGCTGGCCTCGGCGCGCGCCACCAGCCCATCCCGCGCGCCGATCCCCAGCAGCCGGCGGGCGCGCACCGGCTCCTCGGCGCCCTTGATGCGCACCCACTCCGGATCGGCCAACACCGCGGTGTGCTCGACCAGCGCAGCGGTGGACTCCGAGAGCAGCACCGCGCCCGGTGAGGCCACCGATTCCATCCGCTGGGCCATCCCCACGTGCGCACCGGTCGCGGCGTAGCCCAAGGCCCCGGAACCGATCTCCCCGGCGATTACCCGCCCCGAATCCAAGCCCACCCGCACCCGCAGCTCGACACCGTCGCGCCGGGCCACTACCTCGGCCAACCGGTGCGCCTCGGCCTGAATCGCCAGGGCGGTCAGACACGCCCGCAAGGCGTGATCCTCCAACGCTATCGGGGCGCCGAAGATCGCCATCACCCCGTCGCCGGTGTGTTCCACCCGCCCGCCGTAGCGGCGGGCCACCGCCGCCAAGCGCTCCAACAGCTCGGTCATCACCTCGCGCAACCGCTCCAATTCCAACGTGGCCGCGATGCTCATCGAGCGCACCACATCGGCGAACAGCACCGTCACCTGCTTGTACTCCGCCGGCGTCGGGGCGGTCGCCACCGCCGTACCGCACTCGTTGCAGAACTTCGAGTGCGCAGGCAGCTCCATACCGCACCACCCGCACAACAACGCCGCCGCCGTCATCTCAGGGGGCCACCCCACGGTCGTTCACGGCACCATCCTGTCACCGCCGCCCCGCCCGCAGGTGCCCTATCGCCGCGTCGATCCGGCCAACGAGGAGCGCCACGCCCTGCCTCGGGGCGGGATCTGTCCCGTCCCGCGCATCCCCTCCGGCTCCTTGGTTAGTGAAGGTGTTGGGTATGTCGCGCGGTTACGTGCCGGGGGCCTGCGTCGTGGGTCCGAACTGGCTTGCTGTCATCACGACACCTCACGCAGCGCGAGCAGCGCTCGCATCTCAGCAAGGCCCTGTCTCTGCGCGTCGTTGAGGGAGCCCAAAAGTGGCGCCTGCACCTCGGGTGCGGGATCACTTATGTGATAAGCGCGTTCACCGTTGTCTGTCAGCGGCAGCCCGTAGTCTCACGCCACTTACCGGTCCGCGTGTGCCAAGACTTACCGACCGGGACCCGTCGCCGGCAACCCAAGCCCGGCGCGCTCGCCCATTCGCCGCTACGGATCGCTCATGCTCACCTACGCCGCGCCCGTGCGGCTCCAGCAGCATTTTCGGCCCTGACAGCTCGCTTCCGCTCGCGGCCGAAAATCCGCTTCCAGCTTCACGCCGGGCTCAACGGGGTTGCCTGCGCCACCCGAGCCGGTTCCCCGCCACAGCACGCCAACCGGCGCACACACCCCTCGAAGCGACCGCTGAGCGATGGGGCCAATATGGGGCCAAACACGCGGAGTAGCTGCTCTAGTCAGTCTAGTTCGCTCCCTTTAACCCACCGTGACCAGTCGAAACACGTTGGTGTAGGCCGCAACTCCGCCTGAAAAGCGGAAGGTCGGCGGTTCGATCCCGCCCCTGGCCACCACCGAAATGCCCAGTTCAGGGAACCCTTCGCCTCGTCGATCGCGTCATCAAATCATCCACAGCCTGCGGTTTATCCGCCGTTTATCCGCCATCGCGGTCAGCCGCCGAGCCCGTCGAGCGCATCCGCCACACGATCAAGGTCGGAGTCGTAGAGGTCCGCGTAGGTGTGTGCCGTCACCATGATCGACGCGTGGCCCATGGTGACCTGCAGCAGCTTCATATCAGCACCCGCCGACCGAGCTAAGGACGCATAGGTGTGCCGCAGGTCGTGCACCTCGCTGGGCGCCCGAGTTCGGCGATCGCGATACGCCAGCCAACCGCACGCTTCCAGTTTTCGAGGCCGAGCCGCGAGCCCCTCGCCGACACGATCGCCGGTTCGCCGGCCGTGCGCCCCTGTGTCCGGCGTTGCAGGATCGGCACCAGCCGTTCTGGAATCGGCACACTACGACGTCCGGCACGGCTCTTCGGCGGCCCCTCAACCAGCCGACCAGACAATTGGGTGATCGACCTTTGCACACGAATCCGCCGCGCCGGCAAGTCCACGTCTTCGACATTGAGCCCTGTCAATTCCCCGAACCGCAATCCGGTGTAGGCGAGGATCAGCACGACATCGCCCTGCTTCACGGCGCGTGAGTCCTCGCCCGTTGCCATATCGCACAGCTCGGCCAGCTTTGCCACTTCCACCGCGGTCAGATACACATGGCTGGTTTCGACCATCGCTGGGAATCGCACATTCGAGGCCGGATTCTTGCCGTGCAACTTCTTGTCCGCGATGGCGTGGTCCAGCGTCATCCGCAGCACACTGTGAGTCCAGCGCACGGTCCGGGGTCCGAGACCCGCGGCGGTCATTTCGTTGACCCATTCCTGAACGTTCTCGCGCAAGATTCGCCGTATGGCCCAGCTGCCGAACTTCGGCTCGATTCGCAACCGCCAGTTGTCCTCGTAACCACGGCGCACCTTCGGAGACAGATCAGGTCGGGAAGCGAGCCAGCCGCTGTACACCACACGCAGCTCGGTCTTGCCGCCGCGCGGATCGACCGTTTCGCCGTCCTCATGAGCTGACCGCAGTTCCCCCTCAAACAGCTTCGCAGCCCGCAACGTCTTGAACGTCTTCGATCGCTTCGTGCCATCCGGCAGTAACCACGACGTCCCAGCGCATACCGGACTTGGCCTCACGCCTGCGAATCGTCATCGCTCAATACCGGGATGCCGCCAGCCATTCCAATACGTCAGTGCGCATCCACCGCCGATGCCGAGACGACAACTTGCAGTGACGAGGACCCGGAGATACCACTCCTCGCTCCCGTTTCGACGCCCAGTCATGCAACGTGGAGACCGGAACACCCGTCATCCGCGACACCTCATCCGCCGTTAACTCCTCGTCCATCGCGATCGGCGTCATCGCTTGCCTTCCTCTCCGGTTGCCGAAGTATCTTTCGCGCCTGGTGGCCCCCCCGCGGCGAGTAGCGCTGTGTTGTATTCAGCGCGCCAGATGACGCGTTGGGCCACGGCACGCATGATCAGCTCGTCGCGAGGCGGGATCCTTTGGTCACCGGGTTCGCATTTGAAGATCACCACTCTGGCCGGATCGCGCACAGGCTTGCTGATCCCGACGTCGGCGAGGAGTTGCCGAACAAATTCCTCCCGGTCGCCCCGGTGGTCGGGCAGCGTCTTACCGGTCCATTTCCGCGACACCAGCACGCGCCGTCCGGGCAGCCCCAGGGTGGCGCGGCGGTGTGCCTCACCATTACAGCGGCCCGGGATCGTTTTACTGTTGGCACCTTTCGGCACGATGCCGTAGCAAAGCCACACCGGGCACCGCTGCGAACACGGCGTGATCGCGAGTTCAGCGTGCAGCCGGTCATGATGAGCCCGCTGCGCAGCGGTGTCGGGTTCGATGACTTCGCTGATCGGTTTGGTCAGGTACTTGGTGAGGTAGCCGATACGGCGTCCCGCTTCCTCGGAACCGCCCAGGATGCCCTTGGGCTTGCACCGCTGCCCGAACCGCACCACGTGCGCCGATTGCGCGTCCTGGTCGCCGGCGAGGCCATCCAGCGCCTCATCCCACGACGTGAGAGGTGCGTGGGTATGCGGGTCGATGAACGTGCGAGCATGCTGATCCCACACCGGGGCCTCTTGTTCCGCATCGCTCGGGTAGAGGAGGTGGTCGTGGTTGGGCCACCACACCTGGTGGTAGGTGGCCGCTACGACTTGCCGGGTGATGTGGTGGGGGATCGCGCCGCGCAACGCAGCGTGCAGATGCGGTGCGCCGCGTTTCTGCGGTTCCACCGTGGCGAAGTACTGCACCTCCCATCCCAGGAGGCGCCGCAGGTTCTGTATCAACCGGTCCACCAGCGAAGAGAAGTGAATTGCGTCACGGGCGGCACGCCGGTAGTCATAGGTGTCCGGGTCCACCGGGGCGCCATCATGGATCGCGCCGTAGCTGTCACAGGTCACCGTCAAAAACATCGACGGCCGTTACTTGCCGGCGTATTGGCGCCCGACCGTGGTTTTGCGCACCTGCCGGGTAGGCAAGTCCGGGGCGTCCTGGCGTCGTCGAGTGGAACGTGTACGCGTGGGCGTGACCGGCGCGTCCGGGGACGGGATCCGCCCGCGCAAACCCGACGCGCGCAGCTCGTCATCGACGGAATGGATGTCCCGGCGCAACTCCTGCGCAGCGTCGTGGTCGCTCGCGTCGCGCGCGGCCCGGTAGGCGACGATCAGGTCCGCGCGGTGGGCGAGCAGCTCGCTTTGTAACTCACTCGGCGCGTCAGGTTGCTGGACGGGTTCGTGATCGAGGTGCCAACCCTCCCGGAGTTGCTGCATCCGCAGCAGCCGCGCCTTGTTCGCGCACGGCGGGCACTGGGATTCCATCGTGGATTTGCACTCCACCCCCACGTAGTCGGTTTCCCCGGTGTCGCGATCGAGGGTACGCATCACCAACGGCCGCACACACACCCCGTGCTTTTCTGCAGCCGAAACGGCAACCTCATGGAACGAGGGTCGGGCACGCCGCTCGGCAGCAGTCTCCCCGACAAGCCGACCCCAGTGCGTGCTTATGAGGTGTCAACGGCGACATGGCAGTCGACTCAGCATCTGTGATCATGGCGCCGACCTCTCATCGATGTTGTCGGGTCGGTCACCAGCCCTAGCCGGGGTGAAATGCTTTGTGAGGTAGTCGATGTCGGTGTCGGTGACGTGGAAGGCGCGCACCCGTAGCGGCTCGCTGGTTCCGTCGACCATGACGTACCCCACCCCCGGTGTGGCGGTCGAGATGTCGTCGCAGACCGCGCCGGCCTCGCGTGCGGCCGCCCCGAGCACCATCGTGGTTTGACTACTTTCCGTCATCCGCAATCCGACCCGCACGGTGAACAGCTGTCGAATCGGGAGGACCTCTTTGGAGGGGTCTTGCACGGCGGCGACCACAGTCACCCCGACCGCGCGGCCCTGCGACAGCAGCAGCCCGATCCCCCCTTTCGGGTCGATCACGCACAAACGCACCGAGCCGGCGCGAATGGCAGGCGCCAGCCCGGCAATCAGCGACCACACCACACCACGCTGCCCTTGCCCGAGCCGGTGGCGCCGGCAATCAGAATGTGGTGGCCCAGCACCGGCAATCGCCACCACCGTCCGGCGTCGGTGGCACCCACCCCGACACCACCAATGTCGACTTTCGTTTCGATGCCCCGGCGGGGTAGTCGCAGCACACCGACCAATGCGTCGCTGTGATGCACGCTGATCTGGACGTCGCCGGGCCTAGCCGCGCGAATGGTTACCCGCGCGGCGCGCCACGCCTGGGCCAGCGCGTCACTTTGCTTCTGCCAGTCGTCCACACACTGGCCCGTCACGGTCCGCACCACCAGCACGTCGCCGGTTGCGCCGATGGTCACCGACTGCAGCAGCGGTATCAGGGTGCGGTCATTGAGGGTGGCCGTCAGGTGATGCAGCGTGCACACCTGCTCCCAGCAGCGTTTGTATCGCCACCAGGTCAGCCACGACTCCCGAATCGGGTACCACCCACACGGTGAAACGACTCGCGCTCCAGATACCACCACAGGCCGTAGCCGAGCGCGCACAGGACCGCCACGGCCACACCGAGCCGCCACCCGGCCCACACCGTCGCACCTAGCGCGAATGCGATCAGCGCGCTGGCCAGCGGGAAGCGCAGCGCCCACCACGCCAACAGTCCGACCGTCTTCGCAACGCCCACGAGAATGGTCTCGATCAGCACGTCGACAGCGCTCTGAGAGCTGTTGCTACCGCGTGATTTCGATTGATCGGCCACGAGCGATCCCCTTCCCATCGTGGTGAATCCGGCTTATCGATAGCGTGATTGGGCGTCGACGTCCCCAACCCCGATAGGGCGTCCCATCACGAAGTCACCTTCACCGGTTCGCTACGGACCGCCGTAGAGGACTTGGAGCCAAATGGCGGCGAATTCGTGTCGCCCTTGATCCCGGTTGCCCGGTAGACGAACCCGACGTAGGTGAACTCCCCCTGCCCCATCCGGCGCGCCTCGGCTGTCAGGCCGTCCAGCTCTATCTTGCGTATCCCGCTGCCCGCCAACAACTCCGGAGTTGACGGCACCGGCTGCACCGGGGCCAAAAAGGTCACCTCAAAACTTGCGCGTTTCGCTTTGTCCTCGTCGGGGTCCGACACCGCTGCGACCCACTGCCGCAGACCTGTCACCGGGTCGGTCTTCTGCACGTTCGGACGCTCATACTCCATATCGGGGGTGATCGGCCCCAACAGCAGCAGCCCCTTGGGGAACACATCCGCATGCTCCACCGGGAACCGGTGACCACGCTTGATCGCCATAGTTGATCGTCTTTCGTCGTCGTCCGGTTTGATGGCCAGTCTGGCTTAAGCCAGTGAAATCAAAGCTACGACTGGCTTGCGCCAGTGTCAATAGCTGGCTTGCGCCAGTTGGGCTACACTTCACTTGTGACGCGCAGAACTCCGCAGGGTGAAGGCACGGCGAGTCGACAACTCGCCGCCACCCTGCGAGCCGACATACAGGCAGGGAGATTCGGTCCCGGCGACAAGCTCCCGTCAGAGAGAGAGCTGGCCGCCAAACACCAAGTCGCTCGCAACACTGCGCGCGAGGCCATCCGACAGCTAGCGGAGTCCGGTCTTGTCACCGCCAAGCACGGCCGTGGCGTTTTCGTCCGAGCCAAGCCCCGTCTGATGCGCTTCGGGCAGCAACGCTACTCGAAGAAAGTGCGCGAAGAGACTGGAGTTTCACCCTTCCACGCTGAAGTTCGCCTACAGAATCGGGTACCGAACGCCTACCTTGCAAGCCTTGAACGCACCGTTCCTCCGGCGCCGGTCGCCGAACGGCTCAAGGTCGATCCCAATACCAAGAGCGTGGTGCGGCGCGAAAACTGGTACTTCGCCGACTCAGAACCGAT
>Ga0335081_10014435_pt1 | contig 12777 bp, 12 predicted proteins | sample Lox_Sample_35_FD_206713 | JGI IMG/M metagenome (GOLD analysis project Ga0335081, IMG submission 206713) | Soil microbial communities from Loxahatchee National Wildlife Refuge, Florida, United States - Lox_Sample_3.5 | ecosystem: Environmental > Terrestrial > Soil > Wetlands | place: USA...
CCCAGAGCAATGCCAGAAAAGCGGCCACGCAGGATGCCAGAAACCAGGTGGTCTGATAATAAGCCGGGGCGATGGAAAAATCGAGGGAGTCGCCGGCCTCGTTCCACACCCCGCTGTTATTGCACGCGATGACGCGGAAGCGGTAGTTGCGCGGCCCAAGGTTCGTATAGAACACTTGCCGCCGGTTGCCGGCATCGATCCAATCGCGATCGTGGCCCTCCAGTTTGTATCGGAAAAGGTCCTTCTCCGGCGCGACCAGGCTGAGAGCGGTGTAGTCGATTTCCAGGTCGCGAACCAGCGGAGGGATGCGCACGTGCGAAGCGGCGTCGTATTTCTTACGGTTGGCGGTGATTTGCTCGATATGGACTGGCGGCAGCAGTTTGTTGAAAGGAAGGTGACGCGGATCGATGACGCTGACGCCGTCGTATGACGCGAACCACAACTTACCGTCCGCGGACTCGGCGATCTGTAGGCCGAAGGCCATCGCCGCCGCACGGCTCCTGACTCCATCGGAACTGTCGTATACCGTGGCCTGGATCGTCCGTTTCGGATCGGCAGCCCACGCTTCCAACTCGGTCCGGGCAATGCGCACCAGGCCGCAGGCCGTGTACAGCCAGAACGAGTGGTGGTCGTCTTCGATCACCCAGTGAACCGAATTGCAGGCCAATCCGTTCCCACTGGTAAGGGTGGTAACACGGCCGTTTTTCACACGGCTGAGCCCGCCCTCGGTTGCGACCCAAAGCGTACCGTCCCGATCGAACCGAAGGCCGTTGACACGGCCCTCGCCCAACCCATCGGCGCTTGTGTACGATGTGCGGATCTTACCGTCCTTGAAATACGCCACGCCACTTCGAAGAAATCCCAGCCACAGACCGCCCAGTAACGGGTCAGGCTGCAGAACAACGGCGTAGTCCTTCCGCCCCAGATTAGCCCAAGGGATCGGTTCGACTACCCTCCCCCCAAGCAAACGAAAAAGACTCTCATTCTGACTGAGCCAGAGATTCCCAGCACTGTCGCCGGCGATGGAGTGCACCAATCCGCCGGGCACGCCGCCGACAACAATAAACCGACCATTCTCGAAGTAGGCAACCCCGTGGAGCGTGGAGAACCAAATTCGGCCGTGATCGTCTTGAAACAGCGAGTCCACAATATCTTCCGGCAACCCACTGGTGCGCTTGCGGTAAATCGTAATTTGCCCGTCATTCCATCTGTTCAAGCCATCCGTAGTGCCGAGCCAAATGCTGCCGTCCCTGGCCGCAAGGACAGACCCAACAGCGGCAGTCGACAAACCTTGTGTCGCAGAAATCCTGGGGAAGGCGAAGTCCCGAAAGCGATCGAGACCATCGTCGGTAGCGATCCAAATATTGCCTTCACGATCCTCAAAGAGACCTCGGACGAAGTCGCCGGAGAGACCATCAGACCGCGCAAACCGATCCGTCCTTCCTTGGTGCTGATGGAGGATTCCCTCCTCCGGCGTTCCGATCCATAGACCACCATTGCGATCCCGGAGCAAGCTAGTGGACGCGAGATGCCTCCCGGCGCCTGGAATCGGATACCCCTCCGCTTTCCCCTCAGAAAGCCGCCTGATTCCGCCGCGCATGGAAACCAGAAGTGCGCCGTTGTCGCCTTCGATCAGAGCGTTGATTGGGACCTCCGGACCGGGCATCGGATAGCGTTTCGGAGGACCAGGCTTCCATCGCCACAGCCCGGTCGCCGTTCCCACCCAGAGATCGCCTCGGCTGTCCTCATAAAGGGAACGCACTCCGCCGAGACTGCCGTCCTCTCCGTAGCATTGGGCGGCGCCGCTATGAAGCGCGCACAGTCGCCCATTGGGGCTCCTCCCACCGGCCCATACCGTGCCTTCGCGATCCTCGAGGAGAGCGTCAATATCCTCTCCAGCAAGTTCCGCGTAGTGAGTGAGCTTGCTGTCCTTCCAACTGGCAAGCCCCTTATCGGTGCCAATCCAAAGACGCCCATCGCGCGAAGCGAGCAGGCTTCGGACATTGCTGCTGGGCAGATGCTCGCCCGCTGCCGGCTGCCAGGGAACGCTCCGAACGCCATCGAAGCGAAGCAAACCGAATTCCGTGCCCAGCCACAGATAACCGTCGGGCGTCTGAGCCGTGGACATGATGACGCCTTTGAAAAAACCGTCGCGGATCGTCCAGGCGGTGTGTGCGTATTGACTGACGTCGAGAGATGGGTCTAAGGCGGAAGCACAATGGCAGCACACTATCGCAAAGGCCGCCAAAACTCCGCGCGAAATCATCTTCCCGATTGTCTCGCAAACTCGGTGCCCCTGCGAGAAATCAGTCTTCCAATCCGTTCACGATCAAGCCAGTTGTGGTGCGCAAATTTTATGCTGGGTGATCGCATTTCAGGCAAGGAAAACGTCGTCTGTCTTGTTGCGATAGAGATCCCGCCGCGGAATCACAGTGATAACGAAGCGTGGTTTTGGAATCAGCCATGCACTCGTATCGCATGAAAGTTGGCTTGTTATGGAAATCATCGCGGTAAGTACCAGTTTTCTTCTGAGTGTGGCGTTGTCGCTGTTCTTGGCGGCAGCGACACTACGCGGAGTATGCCATGTCCTGCGGCCGCAGCCAAACGCCGACCCTGCGTCCAACGATTCGCAAGGGGAAAAGCGTTCGTAGGCTCGTCCCTATGTGGATCGTTTGTATTCTTTTTGCCCTTGTAGCCGTCGATCTGTTACTGTCCATGATCCCGGCGGAGTCTTTCGCTCGCGCACGCGAGCCCGCCAAAAGGCCTGGCAGGCAACCTGAGGCCAGGGTACTTCCCCCGGGAATCGGGGAAGGCAACGGCTGAAGAAACGGCGGCCTTCATTTGCGCACTCTCTCGAGAGTCGCGATGCCTGCGCGAATCAACCGACCGCTGCCGTGTCTTCAGCGGGATCTGTTTCGTTCACGATCCTATAAACGGTGGCCCGGTTGATGCCCAGGATTCTGGCAGCTTGCACTTTGTTGCCTCCCGCGTGTTCGAGAACGCGCAATACATGACGACGCTCCACCTCGGCAAGAGTCAGCAGCTCATTGGAGTCTTCATTCTTCGTCTCTGCCGCGCGAACGTGGACGCGCTCCGGTAAGTCGCGGACGTCGACCATCTCGCCTTCGGTCATCATGCAAGCGCTCCCCAACATGCTTCTCAACTCCCGGATGTTGCCCGGCCACGGATACCTGGCGAGCACGATCTGAGCGCGCGGACTGATGCCTTTGATGGGCTTTCCGTACTGTTCCGCGAATTGGTCGATGAAAAAACGCTCAAGCAGAGGCAGGTCTTCCCTGCGCTCGCCCAATCGCGGCAATTCGATCTCTACCATCGATAATCGGTAATAGAGATCCTCCCGAAACTTCTTTTCAGCAATCAATTCTGGAAGATTACGATTGGTCGCAGCAATCACGCGTACGTCCACTTTCTTTACCGCAGGCGAGCCCACGCGCTGAATCTCGCGATTCTCGAGTACGCGCAGCAGTTTGCTCTGCATTTCCAGCGAAATCTCGCCGATTTCATCCAAGAACACCGTCCCGCCATTGGCATACTCGAACAAGCCCACCTTATCTTGAGCAGCCCCAGTGAAGGCGCCACGAACGTGACCGAATAACTCACTTTCAAATAGGGTCTCCACAACGGCCGAGCAGTTGCACACCGCGAGACGGTTGTTGGCGATAGGGCTGAGCCGATGCAAGGCGGCGGCCACCAGTTCCTTGCCCGTCCCACTCGCGCCGGTAACCAGCGCCGTGCGATAGTGCGGCGCAACACGCCGGATTCTGGCGAACACCTGAAGCATGAGCGGACTTCGTCCAATCATGCCTTCGAATTGGTAGGTTTTGAGGAGTTCTGAATCTAGCTGCAGCGCTGCCTGTCGCCGCTGCGCTTCCGCCACGAGCTTGGCAACTCTTTCCCGCAGCACATTCAGGTTGATCGGCTTGGTGATGTAGTCGCTGGCGCCGCGCCGGATCGCCTCGACGGCGGATTCGGCCGAATACTGCCCGGTAATGAGGATCACCTCTGTTTCCGGAGCGGTTTCGACGATTCGGTCCAGAACGTCCAGGCCGTTCATGGTTGGCATCATGAGATCGAGCAATACGATTTGCGGACGCCGATCGAGGACCATCTTCAGTCCTGCGTCGGCATCGGTGTGGGCAAGGATCTCTACTGGCTGCTGTTTTAGCGCTGCCGTGATGAAATCGAGGCTTCCTTGATCGTCATCAATCGCGGCAACCGTGACAAGATGCGGTTCCATTACTGATCCTTCAGGCTCGTGCGCCTAGCAGTTGCTGAATCTTTTGCCTCAGGCTGGCTGCGTGAACAGGTTTGGTTACGTATTCAGTGAAACCTGCCGCCATACCTTTTTCACGGTCGCCGTCCATGGCGAAGGCTGTGACAGCGATGACGGGCAAATCCGCAAACACCGCGTCTTCTCGAATTCTCTTGACCACCGTAAGCCCATCCAGCCCTGGCATGTCAATGTCCAGCAGGACCAGATCGGGCCGCTCCTGCCGAAGCAGATAAAGGCCCTGCTGGCCGTGCGAGGCTTCGATGATCTCGCACTGAACCGACTTCAGAATGGCGCGAATGAGGTCGCGGCTCGCCTGGTTGTCATCTACAATCAAAACCTTTTCCATATTCCTTCCTACGCCGCACTCGATGACCGTAGCTTTGAACCGTGCTCGCCGGCACGGGCGGCCGGCATGGTGAAAAAGAAACGGCTCCCTTCTCCTGGCGAACTGTCAACCCAAATGCGCCCACCATGAAGTTCTACAATCCGCTTCGTGATCGTTAAACCGAGGCCAGCTCCTTCCTTCACACCGCTGGCTGCGGGCGCCACCTGTGTGAACTCTTCGAAAATTGCAGTGTGCTGTTCCGGTGGGATACCGATGCCGGTATCGCTTACCGCAAAGCGAATCTCACCGTAATCCGCTTTGGCGGTCACTTGGACGATGCCGCCATCCGGCGTGAACTTGACAGCGTTGCTCAGTAGGTTATAAAGAATTTGCTTGAAACGCGTTCGATCGCCATATGCGAAGAGCGTGGGCAATACCTCGGCGCGGAGCTCGATGTTTTTGCTTTCGGCCAGCGGGCCGATGACCGAAAGCACTTCAGAACTTGCTTCCGCGGCCCCAAACTCCTCATGGCGCAAATCGATGCGCCCGGCTTCGATTCGGGAAAGATCCAAGATGTCATTAACCAGGGCCAGAAGGTGATGCGCGCCTTTGTGTGCGTGGCGCACGTAATCGGCGTAAGCCTCTCCGAGAGGGCCTTCGCCTTCCTCCGCCAGGAGGTCGGTGAAGCCGATGATGGAGTTCAGGGGCGTTCGGAATTCGTGGCTCATGCGCGCCAGGAACTCGCTCTTCATGCAGCTGGCGCGCGCGAGTTCGTCATTCTGCTGCGCCAACCGGCTGTTCGCCTCGGCGAGTTGGGAGGTCCGTTCCAGAACTCGAAGCTCCAGTTCTCGATTCGTGCGGCGAACCTCATTCTCCGCAATTCTTCGTTGCTCCTCCTGATTCATCGTGCGGAGCGCGAATGACATTTCGGAATTGACCTCATTCAGGAAACGGAGGGTCTCCTCATCAAAAAAATCGCGGCGGTCGGCGATGACGATAAGAGCGCCAACCACTTTCGCATCCACCTGGATTGGAAGCCCCGCAGCGGAACGAGACCCGCGTGCCAGCGCCCGCTCGCGCCATACGAGTCTGCGGGGATCGCCAGAGATGTCGTTGCACACGAAGCGTGTTCCCGCGCGAATGTCGGATTCCCATGGGCCAGGAGGATCCGCCTCGTAGTTGACCGAGGTCTGCAACTGCCGCAAACGGCCTTCCTCGTGAACCCACCATGCCATCGACTCAATCCGCCCGCTCTCAGGCTCGAGAGCTCCAATCCCGGCCATCGGGAACTGACCGTGCTCTACGGCTATGCGGCAAACGTCACGGAACAATTCTTCGCGCGTCCGCGCCCGCGCAATGGCCTGGTTGGCCTGGCTCAAGAACGCGTAGAGCCGATTCAGATGAATCAGCCGGAACTCCGAGCGCTGGCGCCGGCCGATCTCGCGCTCCAAGTAGTAGTAGACGGCCACGAGAATAACGACTCCCAGGACAACGCTGGCGGAGAATACACTTTGCGCTCGGCGCGTTCCGCGGTCCAGCTCTTTCCTCTCCCGCCGGAAGAAAGAGTCCTCCGCTGACCTTATGTCAGAGATGATTCGGCGGATCCGATCGTCCAACCGATCGCCGTAGCCTTCGCGAAATACGGCATCGGCCGAATTAACTCCTTCTCGGGCGACCACCTGCAGCCTTCGACGCTCCAAAGCAATGACTTGATCGAGGGTAGCCGCTAGTGAGGCGATGCGCTCCTGCTGATCCGGATTGTCGATTGTACCCCGACGAAAGTCCAGTAGCGCCGACTGCATAGTTTCGACCGACTGTCGGTGCAATTGTACGGCGTCAGGCGCATACCCGCGTGAGGAGCTTGCGGAGTCGCGGTAAGCACCGAAAATGTCATTCAGCCGCTCTATAAGGTCGCGCGATTCCCAAACTCGGTGCCCGGCTTGCTCTACACGCGAAATATCCCGCGAAAGTAGAATTCCGGCCCCGCCCAATATCGCAAGGGCTATCCCGAACGCAATCCTGACCGTCGTGGGCCGAAAAGTCAGTTTGGGCTTCGTAGGCTTTGACTCTACCCCCGATCTGGGTAGGGTGCTCAAACCGACACTCCCTCCGGATCGCCAGACTCTGAGAGCAATGCGAAGAGTTCCGACAGTCCTGTCGCAAAAACAAGCATTAGTACTCCTATGCCGCTTCCTTCCAGGTTTCGGAGATCAACGTACGTCCTCCCTGCCTGCCGAAGTTGTCGGCCTGTTCCTGACAATGGATGCATAGCTCGGCCCAAGGTATTGCTGTCAAACGCTTTGGCGCGATTTCGTCCTCGCACTCCAGACAGAGTCCATAAGATCCGTCCTTAACGCGGTCGATCGCTGAACGAAGCCGGCGGACGAGGGCCGATTCGCGGTCGAGTATCTGCACCACCAGGTCCCGCTCCGCCGCTTCTTGAGTCATGTCGATGGGGTCCGCGACCTGGTTTACGTGGATCGAATCACCCAAACCCTTGCTCGAAGTCGCCTTTTTCAGTTGCGACACCAACGTCTGTTGAACCAATCTGAGATCTGCTCGCACAATCGAAGATTCCTTTTCAGTGAAGATTGACTAACTCAGTCCGCTCGACACATGGCAAGTCGTGTACCAAACCGTTCCCGGTGCAGCAATTCTAGCGAGACCGCCCTTGTCTCGCGCCTCGCACTCCCTCATATACTCGCGGGGACTCGGTAGGACGGCTGATGTGCCAGTTCGTGCAGCGTCACAATGCCGGAGACGGGGATTGCGGGCAGATGGTCAGACGAAGCGATCGCGGCAGCGGACGTGGGCATTTGGGCCGAACCGATGCCGCGTTGCTATTGAAGTGCTGAACAATGTCGCACCTGTCGCAACCGGCAGCAAAACGCAAAGCAGTTCAAACGCGCTGGAGATGGTGGCCGCCGAGCGGATTCTCGAAGAACGCCCGGTCTCCGTCGATCTGCGCAATTCGCTCAAACGCGCGCTCGACCTATAAAGTTCCCAGTACAAAACCGAGGCCCCAGGCCGCCACCTATCTGAGTTAGACGATTACGCACCCGACCTTGATCAAATCCGCGACAGAGTCGGTTGGTATGGTTCTTTAATCGTCAATGAATCCCACTAAGCGAGCACGTAAATAATTGAAAACAACAGAACCTGACGTTGGTCTCGTGCGTGCCTTTTGCAATGCTGAAAGGAAGATTCAGGAAGTATGATTCAGCGATTGAAGTTTGCATTTTTGACACTACTCGTGGGCGGCGCCGCTTGGTTGGCTCCTACCGCGAAAGCAGATGGATGGGACAAACTGACTATCCTAACCTTTAACAACCCAGTCGAAATCCCCGGCCAGGTCCTGCCGGCAGGGACTTACGTCTTCAAGCTGCTTGACAGTTCATCCGATCGAAACATCGTTCAGATATTCACGGAAGATCAGCAGCACCTGGTCACAACTGTCATGGCGATACCGGCTTATCGGGAAGAACGAACGGGCAAAACAGTAGTCACGTTCGAAGAGCGACCGTCGGGCTCGGCGGAAGCGATGCATAAGTGGTTCTACCCGGGCGATAACTATGGCTTCGAATTTGTCTATCCAAAGTCGGAACAGCAGTATGCCGATCGATCGGAACCGCCAGCGCCTCCCGCGCCAGTTGCTCCTGCACCCCCGCCGGCCCCGACAGTGGCAGCCGCTCCGGAGCAGCCCAACACCGAAACCCCCGAACCCGTTGCCGTGCGCGAAGAAGAAGAGGTCGTCATCGCCCAGGCGACCCCGGTAGAGCCGGCTGATAATAACACCGGCATCCCTGACACCCTTCCGCAAACGGCGGGCAATTTCACGAGCCTTCCGCTTCTCGGCCTGGTACTCTTGTCGGGCGGCTTCACGGCACTTCGATTCGCAACCAAACAGAGTTGAACGGGTCGTGTGCGATGCGGAAGCTACTTGTTTTTCTCGGGTGCGCCCTGATTCTTGGGGGCGCACTCGCTCTCGGTTGGTATGGGTATCTACGGCTGGACATGATTCAGGTGCAACGCGAGGCCAGTCAGCTCCTTGATGGGCAGAAGAAGCACCCTTCGGTATCAACCCCTGCGGGACCTATCCCGCATGCTCTCGTCATAGTTCCGCCTCGTTCAGGAGAGCCGATCGGACGACTCGAGATCCCCCGCCTTCACCTTTCGGTGATGGTTCTCGAAGGAACGGCTCCGAAAATTCTTCGGGTGGCCGCCGGCCACGTCAAGGGTACTGCTCTGCCGGGGCCCAGCGGAAATATTGGCATCGCCGCTCATCGTGACACCTTCTTTCGGCCGCTGCGTGAGATCCGGCCGCAGGATAGCATCGTCTTGACGACATCGTACGGGACATTTCGATATGTCGTGGATGCGACCGAAATCGTCGATCCAACTGACGTCCGAGTCCTCCACCGGACGACTGATCCAGAACTGACGCTCGTGACCTGCTACCCATTCACGCACGTGGGGCCAGCGCCGAAGCGATTTATCGTCCATGCGCGACGGCAAGTCATGCGTCTGACCTCAGCGAGTTCGAAATGACTTCATTGTCCATCGCCCTCGAATGCACGCCGCACCTGATTTGTTTGCGCCAGCGGGGAATCTGGTCCCGATTCGGCGACGACTCTCGGACCCGCATGATCGATGATGTCGAGCATTTCAAATGCGGCCGCACGATGTTCCGTATCGCCGCTGGACAAATATGCCTGAATGTGGGTTCTTGCCTTCTGAAACTCGCCTCGCTCCAGAAGCACTTTGGCCGTGAACACATGCGCAAAGGAATATGCCTCACTGGCGCGTTCCAGAAGCGCGGAGGTTTCCGCAGAGTACTTGCGCTGCTCGAAAAGGACAAGGCCCAGCAGCGCGCGTGCCCGGTCGCTTGTTCCGTCCAGCTCTATGGACGTTCGGGCCGCGCGTTCGGCGGCTTTCAAATTGCGGGTCACGGTATAGCCAACCGCGAGATTGTTGAACAGCATCCCTTTATGAGGATCGACTTTGATTGCTGCTTCCCATTGAGCAATCGCGGAAGTAGGTTCGATTGCCAGCAGGCGGACGCCGAGGTCGTTTCTCGCGGCAATATAGTCAGGATCGATGAGGACTGCCTTCTTCAGGTGATCGATTTCCTGCTCCGCCTGGCGTTTCAGCCTGGCTCTGTACGCTTTTTCCATCTCGACCCGCGCCGCCTTAGGAACAACGTGCCGTAGTTCCTGGAGAGTCACGGTGGTGTCTTCGCGAAGTCTTTGGCCGGGCCCAATTCCGGTCTGCGCGCACAAGCTGTGACTGATGATCAGCGCTGCGGTGATGCATCCAACGGTTCCTCGGGGCTGTTTCATATCCATGCGCGGTGCAAAACATATGCCACGCCTCCTTCCACTTCACGTGCACGGATTCTCTGTGGAATGATACGCCCCGGGTAGCTCTCGTGCCGAGACATTCGCGTTTCCATGTCGGATCAAGCGATCTTGAAGTCGTTTCTCCGACATATCGAGACAGTTCAAACAAAAATGCACGAAGTTCGGATCGTTTCTGATGAATGCGATCCCACAAGACTCTGCTCCGGAATCTGGTGTCCGGAAGGTGGATCGAGGGGTCTTTAATTATCAGGCACACGAACTAGGCCAAATTTGGATAAGGAGAAGAAGCAGTATGAAGAGATTGAAAATCGCTTTGGGAATCGTACTGGCGTCCGCTGCCGCGCTAAGCGCACAGGAGGTAGTCACGCCCCAGTACGAAGTCGACCTCAACTATTCCTGGCTGCACGTCAAATCCGCTCAAGGATTTGATGACCGGCAGCGGACGGGGAACGGCGGTTCCGGGGCCTTCGAGTACAACATCAATAAGGTGCTCGGCGTGGTCGGGGATTTCGGGGGCTACGCCAACACTCGAATCAATGACCGGCTGTTCACCTACATGTTCGGGCCGCGCTTCAACTGGCGGCATGCGCGCCTCACGCCCTACGTGCAGTTTTTGTTCGGAGGAGCGTACGTGTGGAACGATCTGAACACGAGGTCGATTACTCAGAACGCCTTCGCGATGGCGGCCGGAGGCGGTCTGGACTACAACTTGAGCAGGCATATCTCGCTCAAGCCGATTCAGGTGGAATACGTCATGACGCAGATCAACAGTACGAACGGCTTCGGCGGTCACCAGAACGATATCCGGTATTCCGCGGGCGTGGCGTTTCGTTTCGGGGAGAAGTAGATTCCGAAGATTATGCCGAAGCTCACTCAGGCGGCGGGCAGCGCGAGCGCGTCGCCCACCGCCGAAGGCTTCGAGTATGTTTTCCATATGGCATTGGGCGGCCGCCGGTTGGTTTGAGCGGCATCGGAAGCTCCCCGCCAACAAAAACCGAAAAGATCCTGTCCTTTTGTACGAGACCTGTGAATTTCACCTGGCGACTATCAGAGAGGAGTGCCTTTGTCGACGCGGAGGTCCGTGCCGCGTGCAGTGACGGCACAGATGAGTGCCGCGTGGAGCTTTCGGGCCGAATCACGATCGATTCCTCTCCCGACTTGCAGGCGTTATTACTGCGGAGCGTGCGTTCTTCGATCTGCAAAACCCTGACCGTGGATTTGTACGACGTTGCGTATATCGATACCTCAGGACTCGCCGTATTGCTGGAAGTCTTAAGAGGCGCGAGATCCCAGGGGAAGCAGCTCCGGTTAAGCGGCCTTCGAGGCAAACCGCGCTATCTGCTGGAAGCCACCCAGATGCTGCACTTTTTTCTGGAAGTGGATCGGGAAGCGCATTTGGCCGGCAAGTCTGACTGCGGCGGTATGGCATGAGCACTCCTGTGGTCGAGCGGCTAGGAAGCGCGACGTTGCGTCACGCCGGGTACGTGGGCGCGCTCGCGATTCAGTTTCGGAATACACTCGGCACGATCTGGCGAACCCTGCCGGTTGTGGGAAATCGGCTCCGCTGGCAATCGGCCCTACGACAGATGGTGGCGGCCGGCATCGACGCGTTTCCCATGGTGGCAATCATGTCCGTATGCGCGGGGTTCATCCTGGCGATGCAGGGCGCTTCGGAACTGCGGCGTCTGGGCGCGATGAATATGGTGGTCGATCTGGTCACGATCGGGTTCATGCGAGAGTTGGGGCCGCTGCTTACGGCAATCGCGGTGAGCGGTCGGTCGGGATCGGCCTTCTCCGCCGAGATTGGCACCATGGTGGTTACGGAGGAGATCGACGCGCTTCGCACAATGGCCATCGATCCGATCGAATTCGTACTGGCGCCGAAGTACCTGGCAGCGTTGATCGTGCTGCCATGCCTCACTATCCTGGGCAGTGCCTGTGGAATCCTGGCGGGCGGTCTGTTCATGCGAATCAGCACGGACATGGCGCTCAGCATCTACTTGACTTCAGTGGTGCACTCCATGGTGTTAAGAGATATCGTCACGGGACTGGTGAAGAGCATTGCGTTTGCCACGATCATTGTTCAGGTGGGTTGTCTGGAGGGCTTTCGTGTACGGGGAGGGCCTGATGCAGTGGGACGATCGGCGACGGCGGCAGTGGTGAAGTCTACGTTCTTGGTGATTCTCGCCGACGCGGTCTTCACCGCCATCTTCTACTTGACGGCCGCACGGTGAAACCATGACTGAAAATCAGCCGGCAATTTCGGTGCGGGACGTGGTGGTCAGCTACGGCGGAAGACGTGTGCTGGACCGAGTCAGTCTTGAGGTTCATCGCGGGGAGACGATGGTTCTGCTGGGCGGCAGCGGATCCGGGAAGAGCACGCTGCTGCGTCAGATCATTGGCCTGGAGCGACCGGAGTCCGGTGAGGTCTTGATCAACGGTGTGAATCTCGCGCGCTCGAAGCCGCGGGAGCTGAAGAGGGTTCGGCGTTCCATTGGAGTGGCGTTTCAGAACTCGGCATTATTCAATTCGATGTCTGTGGAAGACAATATCGCGCTACCGTTGCGGGAGCATACGCGCTTGGCGGAATCGACCATCCGGCTGATGACTTGGATGAAGCTAGCGGTGGTCGGGCTGGCTGACGCCGCCAAACTGACGCCGCAGGAGCTATCGGGCGGAATGAAAAAGCGCGCCGCCGTGGCGCGTGCTTTGGCGCTCGATCCCGAAGTGTTGGTATTCGACGAACCCTCCGCTGGGCTCGATCCGATCGTGGCGGCGGAGCTGGACGAATTGATCCT
>Ga0335081_10014436_pt1 | contig 12777 bp, 12 predicted proteins | sample Lox_Sample_35_FD_206713 | JGI IMG/M metagenome (GOLD analysis project Ga0335081, IMG submission 206713) | Soil microbial communities from Loxahatchee National Wildlife Refuge, Florida, United States - Lox_Sample_3.5 | ecosystem: Environmental > Terrestrial > Soil > Wetlands | place: USA...
TCAAGGGGTGGGCGCGGCCTCGCAGGAAGCGCCGCTGAGCTTCAGTGAGTTCCATCCCGCGCATTGTAGGGGAGTAGAGGGCCGTGGCCCGTCGCAGCAAGAGCAGTCGTCAGTGGCTCGATGAGCATTTCTCGGACCCGTTTGTGCACCGCGCCAAGGCGGAAGGCTGGCGCTCCCGGGCTGTGTTCAAGCTCGAGCACATTGACCGGAAAGAGAAGCTGCTGAAGCCCGGTCAAATCGTGCTGGACCTCGGGGCGAGTCCCGGGGCCTGGAGCCAGTACGCACGCCGGCGGGTGGGCAGGAACGGCCGGGTGGTCGCGAGCGACATCCTGCCGCTCGAGCCCCTGGCGGGCGTGGAGTTCGTGCTCGGGGACTTCCGCGAGCAGGCCGTGTTCGAGGCGCTGCTCGCGATCCTGCCCCCGGCGGGAGTGGATCTGGTGCTGTCGGATATGGCCCCCAATTTAAGCGGCGTGGATGCGATCGATCAGCCGCGCTCCATGTACCTGGCGGAGCTCGCGATCGAAATGTGTACCCGCGTCTTGAAACCGCAGGGGTCAGCCCTGATCAAAGTATTCCAGGGCTCCGGCTTCCAGGAGCTTATAGCCACTGCCCGCTCCAAATTCGCCAAAACTGTGATCCACAAACCGCCCGCTTCCCGCGCCCGCAGCCCCGAGCTGTACTTGCTGGCGAAGCACTTCCTGATGGTGTAGGTTCGAACGGGCGGAGGAATAAAGTGAGGTTATGCGCTTGAACGATTTGACGAAAAACATCCTGCTGTGGGTGGTGATCGTCTTTGTTCTGCTCATGGTGTTCTACCGCTACGTCCCGGCCGCGGGCGCGCCGCAGCTGATCCAGTACTCCACGTTCCTGGATGACCTCAAGACCGGCAAAGTCGACTCCGTCGTGTTCCAGGGTGACACCATCATCGGGAGCCTGAAGGACAAGACCCCCTATAAGACCTACAACCCCGAGACCGACTACACGGCCCTCATCAGCACGATGCAGAAGGCCGGCGTGTCGATCGAGGCGCAGCCCCCGAAACCTCCCAGCATCGCCCTGCAGCTGGTCATGAACCTGGCCGGGCCGATCCTGCTCATCGTGGTCTTCATCTACCTGCTGCGTCAGATGCAGGGGGCCTCCGGCGGCCGCGGGGCGATGTCCTTCGGCAAGAGCCGAGCGCGCCTGTTGGGCGAGGACCAGGTGAATGTCACCTTCGCCGATGTCGCGGGGGTGGATGAGGCCAAGCAGGAAGTGGCCGAGATCGTCGACTTCCTCAAAGACCCCGGCAAGTTCCAGAAGCTGGGCGGCAAGATTCCGAAGGGCGTGCTCATGGTGGGCTCGCCCGGCACCGGCAAGACGCTGCTCGCGCGGGCGATCGCCGGCGAAGCCAAGGTGCCCTTCTTTACCATCTCCGGCTCCGACTTCGTCGAGATGTTCGTCGGCGTCGGTGCCTCGCGCGTGCGCGACATGTTCGAGCAGGCGAAGAAGCACGCCCCCTGCATCATCTTCATCGATGAGATCGATGCCGTCGGGCGCCACCGCGGCGCGGGCCTGGGCGGCGGCCACGACGAGCGCGAGCAGACACTGAATCAGCTCCTGGTCGAGATGGACGGCTTCGAGGGCAACGAGGGCATCATCGTCATCGCGGCCACCAACCGTCCCGATGTGCTCGATCCCGCGCTGCTGCGACCGGGGCGCTTCGACCGCCAGGTCGTGGTGCCGCTGCCGGATGTGCGCGGCCGCGAGCAGATCCTGCGTGTGCATATGCGCCGCGTGCCCCTGAACGATGACGTGAAGCCGGCGCTGATCGCGCGCGGCACGCCGGGCTTCTCCGGTGCGGACCTGGCGAACCTGGTGAACGAGGCGGCGCTCTTCGCCGCGCGCGCCAACCGGCGCACCGTCGGGATGGACGAGTTCGAGCGCGCCAAGGACAAGATCATGATGGGCGCCGAGCGGCGCTCGATGGTCATGACCGAGGCCGAGAAGCGCATGACCGCGTATCACGAGGCCGGTCACGCCATCGTCGGTATGACCGTGCCCGAGCACGACCCTGTATATAAGGTGACGATCATCCCGCGCGGCCGGGCCCTCGGCGTCACGCAGTTCCTGCCCGAGCAGGACCGTTACAGCCTCTCCAAGCGCCGCATCGAGAGCGCCATCGCAACCCTGTTCGGCGGCCGTGTCGCCGAGGAGCTGATCTTCGGGGTGGACCAGGTGACGACCGGCGCCTCGAATGACATCGAGCGCGCGACCGATCTCGCGCGCAACATGGTGACGAAGTGGGGTCTGTCCGATCGTCTGGGTCCGCTCACCTATACCGAGGAGACGGGCGAGGTCTTCCTGGGGCGCAGCGTCACGCAGCACAAGCAGGTCTCCGACGGCACCGCGCACGCCATCGATGAGGAAGTACGCCGGGTGATCGAGAGCAACTATCAGCAGGCGCGCCAGATCCTCACCGCAGCGCTCGACAGACTGCACGTCATGGCTGAAGCCCTCATGAAGTACGAGACGATCGACGATGAGCAGCTGAAGGACATCATGGCGGGCCGCCCGCCGAAGCCGCCCGCCGGTTGGGATGAGTCCGGTCTGGGCGACAAGCCGCCGAGCAAACCGCCGAGCTCCCAGCCTGCACCGATCGGCTCGCCCGCCGGGCAGCACTGAAGGGCCGCGCGCTCCGGGCCATGCTGCTGCATTGTGGTCCGGGCGTGCTCGACCTGGCGCGCCCGACGGTCATGGGCGTGCTCAATGTGACGCCCGATTCTTTCTCTGACGGCGGCCACTACCTCGATGCGGATCGGGCTATCGAGCGCGCCCTGCAGATGGCCGCCGAAGGCGCCGCCATTATCGACATCGGCGGGGAGTCGACGCGGCCCGGCGCCGCCCCTGTCAGTGTCGATGAAGAGCTGCGGCGCGTGATCCCGGTGATCGAGGCCCTCAAGGGCCGCACTTCGGCCGTCCTCTCCGTGGATACCAGCAGGCCCGAAGTCATGCGTGCGGCGAGCCGCGCCGGCGCGGGTCTGTTAAATGATGTGCGCGCCTTGCGGCTGCCAGGGGCGCTCGCGGCGGCGCGCGAGTCAGGCTGCGCCGTGTGCCTCATGCACATGCAGGGCGAGCCCGGCTCGATGCAGCGCGAGCCGCACTACCAGGATGTGGTGGGCGAGGTGCGCGAGTTCCTGCGGGAGCGCACCCAGGCGTGCGTCAAGGCGGGCATCCCGGAGGAGCGCATCGTCATCGATCCGGGTATCGGCTTCGGCAAGACGCTCGATCACAATCTCACCCTCGTGCGCCGCCTGCCGGAACTGGCCGCCGACGGCCGGCCGCTTCTGGTTGGCGTGTCGCGCAAATCGACGATCGGGGCGATCACGGGCCGGGGCGCGCAGGAGCGCCTGCCCGGGAGCCTGGCGATGGCGGCCATCGCGGTCCTCAAGGGTGCGGTTATCATTCGCGCGCACGATGTGGCCGCGACGCTCGATGCCATGAAAGTGGCGCTCGCCGTGCGCAACTCGTCGGCCGAGCGGGGAGGGTAGTCCGGTGGCGCGAAAATACTTTGGTACGGATGGCGTGCGGGGCCTCGTCGGCGAGCACCCGATGACGGTGGACTTCGCCTTGAATCTCGCAAGCGCCGCCGCCCGTGTACTCGCGCCCGCGGGCGGGCGGGTCCTCATCGGCAAGGACACGCGCCTCTCGGGCTACATGTTCGAAGCCGCACTCGAGGCGGGCTTCGTCGCCGCAGGCGTCGATGTCATGCTGATCGGCCCGCTGCCCACACCGGGCATCGCGTACATGACGCGACGCTTCGAGTGCCAGTTCGGCGTCGTCATCAGCGCCTCGCACAATCTCTACGACGACAACGGCATCAAATTCTTCGATGCGCACGGCGTGAAGCTCTCCGATGAGCTCGAGGAGCAGATCGAGGCGGAGCTCGACCGCGGTCCGCTCACGCGCGCCTCCAAAAGCCTGGGGCGTGCGACCCGTGTGGACAAATCGCGCACCCACTATCAGTCGTTCTGCGCATCGACGCTCCCGGCGGGCGTGGATCTGACCGGCCAGAAGATCGTGGTCGACTGCGCGAATGGCGCTGCGTATAAGGTCGGGCCGCGCCTGTTCGCCGATCTGGGCGCCGAGATCGTGCCGATCGGGTGCTCGCCGAACGGGCGCAACATCAACGATGGCTGCGGCTCCACGGCGCCGGATCTGCTGCAGCTCACGGTGCCGGGGGTGAGGGCTGGAGTTGGCATCGCACTGGACGGCGATGGCGATCGGCTGGTGATGGTCGATCACCTGGGCCGCATCGTCGACGGCGATCAACTGCTGTACGTCATCGCCCGCGCGCGCCAGCGCGCCGGCACCCTGCGCGGCCCCGTCGTCGGCACGGTCATGAGCAACCTCGGCCTCGAGCTGGCATTGAAGGCCGGAAACATCGAGTTCCGGCGCGCCGCGGTGGGCGATCGCTACGTGCTCTCGATGCTGCGCGAGACCGGCGGGATTCTGGGCGGGGAGACCTCCGGCCACATCCTGTGCCTGGACAAGACCACGACCGGCGATGCGCTGGTGTGCGCCCTGCAGGTGCTCGCGGTGATGCAGCAGACCGGCAGCTCCCTGGCCGAGCTCACGGCCGGCATGCGCAAATTTCCGCAGGTATTACTCAATGTAAAGGTGGCGCGGCGCGTCGATCCCATGAGCCTCGCGCCCGTGCGCGAGGCCCTGAAACGCATCGAAGCGCAGCTGGCGGAGGAGGGCCGGGTGGTGCTGCGCTCCTCGGGCACCGAGCCCGTCATCCGGGTCATGGTCGAGGGGCGCGAGGAGCAGGCCACCCGGGCTTATGCCAGCGAACTGGCCGAGGTCGTCCGCAGCGCTTCGCAATAGGCGCGGCGGGCGAAAACGGCTATCATCCCGCGCCCTTTTTAAGGGGCCTACCCCCATGCGCACCCCGATCGTCGCCGGAAACTGGAAGATGCATGGCTCGCGTGCCGAGAACGCGCGCCTGGTCGCGGCCATTGCCGAGCACTATCCGGCCGGGGCGCAGGCGCTGTGCGTGCTATGTCCGCCGTTCGTGTATCTGCAGGATGTCGCGCGGCTGATCCGCGACGGCGATGCGCCCTTCGAGCTCGGCGCGCAGGATGTGTGCGCGGAAGCACAGGGGGCCTACACCGGCGAGGTGTCGGCCTCGATGCTCAAGGATGTGGGTGCAAGCTACGTCATCGTCGGCCACTCCGAGCGGCGCGCGCTCTATGGCGAGGACGATCAGCTGGTGGCGCGCAAATTCGCGGCAGCGCAGGCGAAAGCCCTGACGCCGATCCTGTGTGTCGGCGAGCAGCTCGCCGAGCGCGAGGCCGGACGCACCGAACAGGTGGTGGCGCGCCAGCTCGATGCAGTGCTGCAACTTTGCGGTGCGGAGGCATTCGCCACCGCAGTGATCGCGTACGAGCCCGTGTGGGCGATCGGCACGGGGCGCACGGCGACGCCCGAGCAGGCCGAGGAAGTGCACGCGTTCCTGCGCGGGCGCATCGCGGCCCGGGATGCTAAAATTGCCGCTGGCGTGCGCATCCTCTACGGTGGCAGTTGCAAGGCCGGCAACGCCACGGAGCTGTTCACCAAGCCGAATGTGGACGGCGGTCTGATCGGCGGCGCCTCGCTCAAGGCCGAAGAATTTCTGGCAATACTGACGGCTGCCCGCCGCTGACAGGCAAATCAAATGATGTTGCGACTTGCATTGGTGATTGTGCAGTTCCTGAGCGCGGCCGTGATCGTGCTGCTCGTGCTGGTGCAGCGGGGCAAGGGTGCGGACGCCGGTGCAGGCTTCGGTGCCGGCGCCTCGGGCACGGTGTTCGGTGCGCGCGGCGCCGGCACGGCCCTGTCGCGCGCCACAGCGATTTTTGCCGCGGTGTTCATGATCAATTCGCTGGCGCTGGCCTACGTGGGCACGCGCAAGCCGGCGGAGACGAAGACGATTCTCGATACGGCCGCTGAGACGGCACCGGCGCCGGCCCGACCCGCCAACCTGCCGCTGCCCGTGCCGAATGCACCGGCAGCGACGACTGCGCCGGCGCCGGCGGCACCGGCTGCTGCGCCGGCCACACAGCCTGCGCCCGCGCCGGCAAATCCGGGAGCGCCCGCAAAGTAGTTCGCGACGAACGCCGACGTGGTGGAATTGGTAGACACACTAGCTTGAGGGGCTAGCGCCGCAAGGCGTGTCGGTTCGAATCCGACCGTCGGCACCATGATATGATTCTCTCTGTTGTGCACCGCGCATTTCGTGCGGGGCTCCACGGCTCACCATGCTTGCGAACTATCTGCCGGTTCTGATCTTTCTGATCGTCGCCGCGGCTGTGGCTGCGGTCCTGCTGCTTCTCGGTACGGGCATCGGCCGCTACTTCGCCCGCTTCCACAACGACCGCGACAAGATCTCCGCCTATGAATGCGGCTTCGATGCGTTCGAAGACACCCGCGCGCGCTTTGACGTGCGCTACTACCTGGTGGCGATCCTGTTCATCGTGTTCGATCTGGAGATCGCGTTCCTGTTTCCCTGGGCGGTGGCGCTGAGGAAGATCGGACTGTTCGGTCTTGTCGCGATGGGCATCTTCCTCGCGGTGCTGGTGGTGGGCTTCATCTACGAGTGGAAGAAAGGGGCGCTGGAGTGGGATTAGAGGCGGCCCCCGCGGAAGGATTCGCGCAGCGCGGATTTCTCACCACCCAGGTCGACACCCTGGTCAACTGGGCGCGCACCGGCTCGCTGTGGCCCATGACCTTTGGACTTGCCTGCTGCGCCGTGGAAATGATGCATGCCGGCGCCTCGCGCTACGACCTCGACCGCTTCGGTGTCGTGTTCCGCCCGAGCCCGCGTCAGTCCGACGTGATGATCGTCGCCGGCACGCTGGTGAACAAGATGGCGCCGGCGCTGCGCCGGGTCTACGACCAGATGGCCGAGCCGCGCTGGGTGATCTCGATGGGCTCGTGCGCCAACGGCGGCGGCTACTACCACTATTCCTATGCGGTCGTGCGCGGTTGCGATCGCATCGTGCCGGTGGACGTGTACGTTCCCGGCTGCCCGCCGACCGCCGAAGCGCTGGTCTACGGCATCATCCAACTGCAGAAGAAAATCCAGCGCACGAGCACGATCGCGCGCTGAACCGGGGAGAGAAGGGTTTGACCGAGCAGACACAGGCTCTTGCGCGGCTCATCGACGCGCACCTCGCGGGGCGCGTGCGCGCCGTCGCGGCGCCTGCGGGCGAGCTCGCCTATGAGCTCGACCCGGCCGACCTCGGGAGCGTGTGCTGGGTGCTGCGCGATCACCCTGAGCTCAAATTCGAGATGCTGATGGATCTTGCGGGCATCGATTACCTCGAGTTCCGCAAGGACGAGTGGACCACCGAGAGCTCCACGCGCACGGGCTTCAGCCGCGGACGGCTCGAGGAAGAAGAGGTGGTGCCGCCGGCCCCCGTGGGCGGGGCGCGCTTCGCGGTCGTCTACCAGCTGCTCTCGATCACGCACAACCAGCGGCTGCGGCTGCGGGTGCGCTGCGAGAACGATGCCGAGCCGGTCATCGACTCGGTGGTGGACGTGTGGTCTTGCGCCAACTGGTTCGAGCGCGAGGCCTTCGACCTGTTCGGCATCTTCTTCCGCGGTCACCCGGATCTGCGCCGCATCCTCACTGACTACGGCTTCATCGGCCATCCGTTCCGCAAGGACTTCCCGCTCTCGGGCAACGTCGAAGTGCGCTACGACCCGGAGAGGAAGCGCGTCATCTACCAGCCGGTGACGATTGAGCCGCGGGTGCTGGTGCCCAAGGTCATCCGCGAGGACAACCGCTACAACCCCGCCTTGAAGGATGCCCCGGCGGTGAAGCCATGAGCGCCGAGCTGCACGAGATCCGCAATTACACGATGAACTTCGGGCCGCAGCATCCGGCGGCCCACGGCGTGCTGCGCCTGGTGCTGGAGCTCGATGGCGAGGTGATCCAGAAAGCCGACCCGCACATTGGCCTTCTGCACCGCGGTACCGAGAAGCTCGCCGAGTCCAAGCCCTACAACCAGACCATCGGCTACATGGATCGTCTGGATTACGTCTCGATGATGTGCAACGAGCACGCCTATGTGATGGCGATCGAGAGGCTCCTGGGGATCGCCCCGCCCGAGCGCGCGCAGTATGTGCGCGTTCTGTTCGATGAGCTCACCCGCATCCTCAACCACCTGATGTGGCTGGGGGCGCACGCGCTCGACATCGGGGCGATGACGGTGTTTCTGCTCGCGTTCAAAGAGCGCGAGGAGCTGATGGACGTTTACGAGGCGGTCTCCGGGACGCGCATGCACGCGACCTACTACCGCCCGGGCGGTGTGTACCGCGACCTGCCGGAGTCGATGCCGAAGTACCGCGCCTCCAAGTGGCACTCGCAAAAGGATGTCGACCGCCTGAACGAGGCCCGCTCGGGCACGATGCTGGATTACATCTGGGCCTTCACCGCGCGCTTCCCGAAGGCCGTTGACGACTTCGAGACGCTGCTCACCGACAACCGCATCTGGAAGCAGCGCACGGTGAACATCGGTGTGGTGACGCCCGAGCGCGCGATGCAGCTCGGCTTCTCCGGCCCCATGCTGCGCGGCTCGGGGCTCGCCTGGGATCTGCGCAAGAAGCAGCCCTACGAAGTCTACGAGCGCATGGACTTCGATATCCCGATAGGGGTGAACGGCGACTGCTACGACCGCTACCTGGTGCGCATCGAGGAGATGCGCCAGTCGATCCGCATCATGCGTCAGTGCATCGAGTGGCTGCGCGTGAATCCGGGCCCCGTGATGATCGATGACCGCAAGGTGCGCCCGCCCCGCCGCGAGCGGATGAAGGACGACATGGAGTCCCTCATCCATCACTTCAAATTCTTCACCGAGGGCTACTGCGTGCCCGAAGGGGAGACCTACGCCGCGGTGGAGGCTCCCAAGGGCGAGCTCGGCGTGTACCTGGTCTCCGATGGCGCCAACAAGCCCTACCGCCTCAAAGTGCGGGCGCCGGGCTTCGTGCACCTCGCCGCACTCGATGAGATGGTGCGCGGGCACATGCTGGCGGACGTGGTGGCCGTGATCGGCACCCAGGACATCGTTTTCGGGGAGGTCGATCGCTAGATGGACGGGGCTTCCGGCAAGACGGCGCTGCTCTCCGAGCACACCCGCCACGAGATCGACCACTGGGTCGCGAAATTTCCGCCCGGCAGGCAGCGCTCGGCGGTGCTCTCGGCGCTGCGCGCGGCGCAGGAACAGAACGCCGGCTTCCTCACGCCCGATCTGCTCGAGGCGGTCGCCGAATACCTCAAGCTCCCCTCGGTGCAGGTGTACGAAGTGGCGAGCTTCTACTCCATGTACGAGCTGCACCCCTGCGGCCGCCACCACGTCAGCATCTGCACCAACATCTCCTGCATGCTGCGCGGCGCGAACGAGCTGGTCGAGCATGCCGAGAGGAAGCTCGGCATCCGTTTAGGCGAGAGCACGGCCGATAAGCGCATCTTCCTGAAGCGCGAGGAAGAGTGCCTCGCGGCCTGCACCGGCGCGCCGATGATGATGGTCGATCACGTCTATCACGAGCACCTCACACCCGAGAAAGTCGATCGCATCCTGGATGATCTCAAATGACAGCGACCGGCTACGAAAACAAGATGAATCTCACGCTGTTCGAGTCCCTGAAGCTCGACCGGCCCTGGACGCTCGCCACCTACCGGCAGATCGGCGGTTATGAGGTGTGGGAGAAGATCCTGAAGGAGAAGACGCCGCGCGCCGAGATCATCGACAAGGTGAAGGCCTCGGGGCTGCGGGGCCGCGGCGGCGCTGCTTTCCCCGTCGGCGTCAAGTGGAGCTTCATGCCGGCAGCATCACCGGTACAGAAATATGTGGTGTGCAACTCGGATGAGAGCGAGCCGGGCACCTGTCACGACCGCGACATCCTGCGCTACAACCCGCACGCGCTGATCGAAGGCATGGCCATCGGCGGCTACGCGATGGGCGCAACCGTGGGCTACAACTACATTCGCGGCGAGTTCCTCGGCGAACCCGTGCCGCGTTTCGAGGCGGCGCTGGAGGAGGCCTACAACGCCGGACTCCTGGGCCGGAATATTCACAACTCGGGTGTCGACTTCGATCTGTATACGTTCATCGGTTCGGGGGCGTACATCTGCGGGGAAGAGACGGCGCTGCTGGATTCGCTCGAGGGCAAGCCCGGCAAGCCGCGCTTCAAGCCGCCGTTTCCGGCGGCGTTCGGGCTCTACGGCGCGCCCACGACGATCAACAACACCCAGAGCTTCGCTTCGGTGCCCACGATTCTGCGCAAGGGCGCGGAATGGTTTGCGGGATTGGGCCCCAAGAACTCCGGCGGCACGGTGATCTTCTCCGTCTCAGGCCACGTCGCCAATCCCGGCAACTTCGAGCTGCCGATGGGTATTCCGTTCAAGGATCTGCTCACGCTCGCCGGTGGCGTGTGGAAGGGCCGCAAGTTGAAGGCCGTGATTCCCGGAGGCTCCTCCGTTCCGGTAGTGCCGGCCGAAGCCATGCTGGGCGTCAACATGGACTACGACTCGCTGCGCACCGTCGGCTCCGCCATCGGCTCTGCCGCCGTGATCGTCATGGATGAGACGACCTGCATGGTGAGCGTGCTCGAGCGGCTGTCGCGCTTTTATATGTCCGAGTCCTGCGGCCAGTGCACGCCTTGCCGGGAAGGCACTGGCTGGCTCGATCGCATGCTGAAGCGAATCCTCGCCGGGCAGGGTCGGCGCGAGGATTTGACGCTGCTCGTCGATGTCGCCAACCGCATTGAAGGCCACACCATCTGTGCGCTCGGCGATGCGGCGGCGTGGCCGGTGCAGAGCTTCATGAAGCACTTCCGGCATGAGTTCGAATACATGATCGATCACGGCGGCCGCAGCCTCGTGACCGAGCAGGGGCTGGCGGCGGCATGAGCGAGGATTTCGTCAACATCGAAGTGAACGGCGTGCCGATGAAGGCGCGCAAGGGCGAGATGATCATTCGCGTCACGGACGCGAACGGCGTCTACATCCCGCGCTTCTGCTATCACGACAAACTCTCGATCGCCGCCAACTGCCGCATGTGCCTGGTGGAGGTCGAGAAGGCACCCAAGCCGCTGCCGGCCTGCGCCACCCCCGTGGCCGAGGGCATGAAGGTCTTCACGGCCTCGGCCCGCGCGACCGGCGCGCAGCGCGCCACCATGGAATTCCTGCTCATCAACCATCCGCTCGATTGCCCGATCTGCGATCAGGGCGGGGAGTGCGAGCTGCAGGATCTGGCCGTGGGCTTCGGGCGCGACATCTCGCGCTTCACCGAGCGCAAGCGCGTGGTGAAAGACGAGAACCTGGGGCCTCTGGTCTCCACTGACATGACGCGCTGCATCCAGTGCACGCGCTGCATCCGCTTCACCGAAGAGATCGCCGGTGTGCAGGAGCTCGGCATGATCGGCCGCGGCGAGCAGATGTCGGTGCGCTCCTTCGTCGAGCGCACGGTCGATCATGAGCTCTCGGGCAACATCATCGATCTGTGCCCGGTCGGGGCGCTCAACTCCAAGCCGTTCCGTTTTCGCGGCCGCGGCTGGGAAATGACCGCGCATCCGCTGATCTCGCCGCACGATGGCGTCGGCACGAATCTCTACGCCCACATCCTGCGCGGGCGCCTGATGCGGGTGGTGCCGCGCGCAAATGAGGCCATCAACGAGACCTGGATCGCCGATCGCGACCGCTTCAGCTACGAGGGCATCTACAGCGCCGACCGGCTGACGACGCCGATGGTGCGTGAGGGCGCCGAGTGGAAAAGCGTCGACTGGCAGACGGGGCTCAATGCCGCGGTCGAGGGCCTGCGCCGCCACGCGAAGAGCCTGGGAGTGCTGGCAAGCCCGCTCGCGACGCTCGAGGAGTTCTATCTCTTAAATCGCCTGGCACGCGGGCTCGGCAGCAATCACATCGATCATCGCCTGCGACAGCGCGACTTTCGTGACCAGGAGTCCGATCCGGTGCAGCCGTCGCTGGGCGGGCTCGAGATCGCCGGCATCGATGCGCTCGATGCGCTGCTCGTGGTGGGCTCGAACCTGCGCCGCGAAGTGCCGATCCTCGCGCATCGGGTGCGCAAGGCCGCCCGTCGCGGCGCCAAGGTCGCTTTCTTGAATCCGCGCCGCTTCGATTACCGCTTCCCCGTTGCGGCCTACGCACAGTCGCCCTCGGCGAAGCTGGTGTCCGATCTTGCGGGTGTGCTCGCCGCGGCGACGGAGTCGGCCGCCGGCGCACTGCCGGAGCATGTCGCGGCGATCGTGCGCGCGAGCACCGTGACGGATGAGCACCGCGCGATTGCCGCCGCACTCAAATCCGGTTCCCGTCGCGCGATCTGGTTAGGGGCGCTCGCGCTGCGTCACCCGGCGTATGCGGACCTGCGTGCGCTTGCGGCCGCACTGGCGAAGAGCCTCGATGCCTCGTTGGGCGTGCTGGCCGAGGGCGGCAATGCCGCCGGAGCGTATCTGGCGGGCGTGGTGCCGCATCGGGACGCGGGTGGACGCAGCGTGGAGCATGCCGGATACACGGCTGCACAGATGCTGCGCGAGCCGCTCGAGGCCTATCTGCTCTTCGGCGGCGCCGAGCCCTGGGCGGATGCGCCGGGGGCCGAGTCGATGCGTGCGCTCGCGGCGGCGAAGTTCGTGGTCGCCGCGACACCTTATATGAGTGAGCACGTGAAGCAGGTGGCGCACGTGCTGCTGCCGATCGGCACCTTCGCCGAGACCTCGGGCACCCTCGTCAATCTGGAG
>Ga0335081_10014437_pt1 | contig 12777 bp, 11 predicted proteins | sample Lox_Sample_35_FD_206713 | JGI IMG/M metagenome (GOLD analysis project Ga0335081, IMG submission 206713) | Soil microbial communities from Loxahatchee National Wildlife Refuge, Florida, United States - Lox_Sample_3.5 | ecosystem: Environmental > Terrestrial > Soil > Wetlands | place: USA...
GTCCGTCGCGCATGGTCAGCACGCGGTCGGCATAAGCCGCGATATCGGCCTCGTGCGTGACGACGATGATGGTGACGCCCTGCTCGCGGTTGAGCCGGGTGAGCGTCTGCATGATCTCGTGCGAGGTGCGGGTGTCGAGATTTCCGGTCGGCTCGTCGGCGAGCAGCAGGCCCGGCTGGTTGATCAGCGCGCGCGCAATAGCGACGCGCTGCTGCTGACCGCCGGACAGTTGGCCGGGCGTGTTGCGCTCGCGGTCGCTCAGGCCGAGCAATTGCAGCGAGGCGCGCGCCCGCTCGGTGCGTGAGCCGGCGCTAGCCGGGCCGGCCGCGGCGTAGAAGAGCGGCAGCGCCACATTCTCGATCGCGCTGGTGCGCGCCAGCAGGTTGAAGCTCTGGAACACGAAGCCGAGCCGCTCGCTCCTCAGCCGCGCGCGGTCGGGCTCGCTCAGCCCGGCGACGTCGACCCCCTCGAAGAAATAGCGTCCGCTCGAAGGGCGGTCGAGGCAGCCGATCACGGCCATCAGCGTGGACTTGCCGGAACCGGAGGCACCCATGATGGCGACGAACTCGCCGGCCTCGACGTTGAGGCTGACGTCGCGCAGCGCGTGCACGTCGACGTCGCCGACGTGATAGGTGCGGGTCACGTGCTCGAGCTGGATGATCCCCTGCGCCATGGCCGGGCCTCGCGTCAGAGGCGCGGCGTCGGCGCCGACGTCCGCGTCGAACTGGTGCCGCGCCGCTCGGCGGTAATGACCCGGTCGCCCGGCTGCAGCTCGCCCTGGAGGATTTCGGTGAAGGTGTCGTCGTCGAGCCCGGCAGTCACCGGGATGGACACGGGCTTGCCGTTACGCAGCACGAAGACCCGCGCGGACGGCGGTGTTTTGTCGGTGCGCCGGAGGGTCGCGTCGCCGGTCGGCACATAGCGCAGCGCCTGGCTCGGCACCCGCAGCACATTGTGGCGCTCGTCGGTTACGACGCGGGTTGCCGCCGTCATGCCCGGCTTGAGCGCCAGATCACTGTTGTCGACGCTGACCACCACGTCATAGGTGACCACGTTCTGCACGTTTTGCGGCGACTGGCGAATCTGCGTCACCGTGCCTTCGAACGTTCGCTTGGGGAACGCGTCGACGGTGAAGGTGGCCTTGTCGCCGAGCTTGACGCCGCCGATGTCGCTCTCGCTCACATTGGTGTCGACCTGCATCTTGGTCAGGTCGGTGGCGATCAGGAACAGAGTCGGCGTCTGGAAGCTGGCGGCGACGGTCTGCCCGACGGTGACGTTGCGGGAGACGACGGTGCCGTCGACCGGCGAGACGATGTTGGTGTAATCGAGATTGACTTGCGCCGCTTCGAGCTGCGCCTGGCGTTGCGCGATGGTGGCCTCATCGACGCCGATCTGCGCCAGCGCCTGGTCAAGTTCGCTCTTGGCATTGTCGAGCGTGTCCTTGGAGACCGCGTTGCTCTGTGCCAGCCGCAAGTTGCGGTCGTAAGTGAGCTGGGCATAGGCCAGCGTCGCCTTGTCCTTTTCCAGTTGCGCCTTGGCCTGCTCGAGGTTGGCTTTGTTCTGGTCGACCACGGTCTGGTAGGGGCGCGGGTCGATGCGCGCGCAGATCTGGCCGACCTTCACCTGCGTGTTGTAGTCGCAAAACAGCTCCTGGATGACGCCGGAGACATAGGTGCCGACGATGATGGTGAGCACCGGGTTGACCGTGCCGGTGGCAATCACCGCGCGGGTGACATCGCCGCGGGTCACCGCCGTGGTGGTGTAACTGACATTGCTGCGCGCCTCGGTGAACCACCAGCCTGCACCGATGGCGATGGCGAGCGCGAGCAGCAGCAGGCCGCCGATCAGCCAGGTCCGGCGCGGGTGGGGCTTTCCGGACGGCGCAGCGGAAGGCTTGGGGACGAGCACGACCGGTGCGGCGGCTCCGCCGCGCGCCGTGCTGCTTCCCCCGCTCGTCACGGGCTGGCTCATGACTGGTCTCCGCTTACCCCCGCGCGAATATCGATAGGGCAAGGCGGCGGACACGCCTTTGATGCGCGTCAAATCATGGCAAAATCGTAAGAATTCGGCCTTAGCGGGGGGTCAGATCAGATCGACGGTCCAGACCACAAGGTCCTGCGCCGTCTTGTTGAAGGCCTGGTTGAGCGCGGCAACCTCTTGCTCCGGCTTGTCGCCGGCGACGGGAACCGAGGCATTGAACAGCTTGGCGTTCACCACGTTGCCCTTGTCGTCGAGCAATCGGGCGGTGAACTCGACCACCGCGGTCGGCTTCGGCGTCATCGAAATCTGGAAATTGCGGATGCCGATCTCGAGCTTGTACTGTGCCTGCAGCTGCTCGAACGGCCGGCTCACCTTGGAAAGCTGGTGAGCATTCTCGAAGCTCTGAATGACCTTGGCCTGCACCAGCTTGGGCAGGTTGTCGGCCCACTGGGCATTTTCCAGATTGCTGTAGGTGCCGGTGGCCGAGCGGACCAGGATCTTCTGCGTATCGAAGACCAACACCGCGTTCGGATCGTTGACCGTCATCTGCCCTTTGATGGCCTTGGCCATCACCGGGAACGTGGTCGGCGCGTCGAGGTCGAAGATCGCCGGCGGCGCCTTCGGCGCGGCCGCGCCGATCATCTTCTCCAGGCCGCCGATCATGGTCTCGATCCGGTCCGAATTGCGGCCGAGCATGTCGGCAAAGGTGCTCAAGCCGGTGATCGCGGTGTGCAGCGGCTTGGAATTGTCGTCGATGAGCGTCTCGAGCTTGCTCAATGCCTCGCGCGCCGCCTCGGAAAGACTGAGGCCGACGCCGGGGCCGGCGCGCAGCACCGGGATTTCACCATTTTTCGCCGTCAGCCGCGGTGAGGTGGCGCTGCCGCCGATCAGCGCGATGGCGGGCGAGCCGGTCAAGCCCTGGAAGTTGATGTCGACACGCGTATCCGCATGCAGCGGCGTCTTCGGATCGATCGATATGGTCGCGTTGACCCGCTTGGGATTGTCGACGTCGAGCGCGAGGTCGGTGACGGCGCCGACCCGGATGCCGTTGAACAGCACGTTCGAGCCGGCGGTCAGCCCAGACACCGGATTGTCGAATTCGACCCGGTAGATCGACCGCGCGCCGATGCCGCCGATATTCTGGATCCAGTAGACGAAGACGAATGCGCCGAGAATGACGGCGAGCACAAAGGCACCGATCACCGCGTAGCGCGCACGCGTCTCCATCAAACCATCCCTGTCAGCCGGTCAGGCCGGCGTTTCTTTAGTGTCCGCGCTGCAGCGTGATCGACGCGTGCACTTTCTGGCCGCCGCCATAGGTGTCGATGTTGACCGACTGGCTGCCGCCGCGGGTCACCATCGTCATGTTACCCGAAAATGCGGAGCTTTCGACGTGGATCAGCAGGTTGCTGCCGTTCGACACGCCGGTCGCGGTGCCGCCGACGCCGCGCGTGCTCTCCGTCCAGCTGCCCGTAACCTGGTTGTTGGAGGCAACCTGGAAATTTCCGGACAGATCGAATTTATAGCTGTCGCTGTCGCAAGCGAGCTGGAGGGCGACTTCGGCCGCGCCCGAACTGCTGTATTTGGCCGTGCACCGGATGCGCTCGGCGGCCTTGCCTTCTGGCTGAATGCGGCCGGCGCCGGACCAACTGCCCGGAAAGTCGGCGAAGGGGCCGGAGGCCGCAGACGCGCTGCCGGCGAGCAACAGCAGTGAAAAGCCGATAACCGCCGCCCGCTTCAGCAACAGGCCGGTAGAGCCAGACGAACTCATGGGGAGCTTCCTTTGCGCCATTAATGAACGGCCCGCCTCGATAGCGATTAAGGCCGGCGATGGTTCCAAGAAGGTAGTGTACTGCCTCAAATTGGTCGCGCCGAGGCACCGGCAGGTTCACGGTTCGAGTTCCGTATCCCAATAAAGATAGTCCAGCCAGCTCTCATGCAAGTAGTTGGGCGGGAAAAGCCGGCCATTTTTATGCAGGTGGTGCACGGTCGGCTGAAACGGCATCTGCGACGGCCACATATTTGCCTCCGGTGGCGTCATGTTGCCCTTGCGCAGATTGCAGGGCGAACAGGCCGCAACCACGTTGTCCCAGGTGGTATGGCCACCGCGCGAGCGCGGGATGAGGTGGTCGAAGGTCAGGTCGTCCCGCTCGCCGCAATACTGGCAGGAGAAGCGGTCGCGCAGGAACACGTTGAACCGGGTGAAGGCCGGATGGGTCGACGGCTTCACGAAGGTCTTCAGCGACACCACGCTGGGCAGCTTCATCTCGAAGGACGGGCTGTGCACCGCGCGGTCGTAATTGGCGACGATGTTCACCCGCTCGAGGAAGACGGCCTTGATCGTGTCTTGCCAGGACCACAGCGAGAGCGGGTAGTAGCTCAGCGGCCGGAAGTCCGCATTGAGCACCAGGGCCGGAAAACCGCTGGGCGAGACGTGCACGTTCAAGGCACTGGCTCCTGGCGTCCTTTCGCTGCGGGCGATTCTCTGCCGGCGCGGATAGTGTATATGGACCGTGACGGGATTGTGAAGCATATCCGGGGGGTTACCTGCAATACTCCCCCGCCTGCGCCGGTACGCCGCGCGCCGGTCAGGAGCGGGTCGCGCGCAGGTGGCGGGCGAGGAATTCGCCGCCGTGGCGCAAGCCTTCGTGGTCAATCCCATGGCCGACCCCGGCCGAGATGTGCCATTCCGCTGACAGCCCGAGTGCGGCAAGGCCCTGCGCGGCCGTGAACAGCGCCTGCACCGGGATCAGGTCGTCGCTATCGCCATGCACGAGCAGCACCGGCGGCCGGCTTTTAATCTCCGCCGCAAAAGCCTCGGGGTCGGCATCCTCCGGCATGACCAGCATGCCGGAATAGCCGACGATGGCGGCGGGCGCGACCGCGCGCCGCAGGCCGACATGCAGCGCCATCATCGTGCCCTGCGAGAAGCCGACCAGCGCCAGCGCCGACGGCGGCAGCTTGTGGCGCGCGAGCTCGGCATCGAGGAAGGCGTCGAGTCCGGGCCCGGCCATGTTGACGCCGGCCCAGCGCTCGCCGGGATCGCGGAAGGTGAGCGGAAACCATTCGCGCCCCATGGGCGCCTGGCCGCAGGGGCGCGGCGAGACGAAGGCGGCGTCGGGCAACAGGTCCTGCCAGGCGCGGCCGATCTCGATCAGATCGTTGCCGTCGGCGCCGTAGCCATGCAGGAAAACGACGAGCTGCTTGGCGGCGCCCGAGCGCGGCGCGATGCGCGGGCCGTCGAGGTCAGCCATTCACGGACTTCCTTTTGGTGATTTTCCGGCCCGCCGGTTTCTTCGCCGGCAGCGCAGGCTGGACGGGGACGACGTCGCGCTTCTTCACCGCGTGATAATAGGCCCAGAGCAGATGGGCCGCCACACCGCGCCAGGGCCGCCAGGCCTCGGCCATCTTGGTGAGCGCCTTGGGATCGGGCCGCTTGCGCAGGCCGAAGGCGAGGCGGGCGGATTCCTGCACGGCGAGATCGCCGGCCGGAAAGGCGTCGGCGTGACCGAGGCAGAACAGCAGATAGATGTCGGCGGTCCACGGGCCGACGCCGTGCAGCGCGGTCAGCGCGGCGTGCGCATCGTCGGCGTCCATGTTGCCGACCGCGGTCAGATCGATGCGGCCGCGGGCGACCGCCTTGCCGATCTCGCGGATCGATTTGATCTTGGGCGCGGAGAGGCCGAGCCGTTTCAGCTTGTCGGTGCGCGCCTTGCGCACCGTGTCGTGATGAAACGGGTCGAAGGCGGCGAACAGCCGGTTGCGGATGGCGGCGGCGCTGGCGGTCGACAATTGCTGACCGCAGACGATGGCGCAGAGGCCGGGAAAGCCGGGCTCGCGCTGGCGCAGCGCGAAGGCGCCGGCCTTTTCCGCCACCGGCTTGAGGCGCGGATCGTGGAGGACGAGCTGCGCGAGCGCGGCGTCGAGATCGGCTTGGTTGCGGAGAAATTGGGTCATCGGCCTCATCCTTCGAGACGGCGGCTTCGCCGCCTCCTCAGGATGAGGATCAAGTATCATACTTCCTCACCCTGAGGAGCGCGCGCAGCGCGCGTCTCGAAGGGTGAGGGCAGGGAATCGCCGGACGTGCCACCCGTTTTCCGCTTCGCGCCGTCGCCGAACGGTTATCTACATCTCGGCCACGCGCTGTCGGCGCTGCTCAACGGCGACATGGCGGCGGCCGCCGGCTGCCGCTTGCTGCTGCGCATCGAGGACATCGACGCCACCCGCTGCCGGCCCGAATTCGAGCAGGCGATCTATGAGGACCTGGCCTGGCTCGGGCTGCGCTGGGAGACGCCGGTGCGGCGGCAGTCGGAACATTACGACGATTATCGTAGCGCGCTGGCCAGACTGGAGGCGCTGGGCCTCATCTATCCGAGCTTCGAGAGCCGCGCCGAGATTGCCGCGCTGGTGGCGGCGCGCGAAGCAAATTCTTCTTGGCCGCGCGATCCGGATGGGGCGCCGCTTTATCCGGGCGACGCGAAACGCATTGCGGAGAGCGCGCGCGCCCGCCGCACGGCCGCGGGCGAGCCTTATGCGCTGCGTTTGGACATGGCCGTCGCGCTGGCGAAGGTTGGCGCGCTGACCTGGAGCGAAACCGGCGCCGGTCCGGCCGGCGAGACTGGCACCCTCGCCGCCGATCCAGCCGCCTGGGGTGACGTCGTCCTGGCGCGCAAGGACACGCCGACCAGCTACCATCTCGCGGTGGTGGTGGACGACGCCGCGCAAGGCGTCAGCGACGTGGTGCGCGGGCGCGATCTCTTCCATGCCACCAGCGTGCACCGGCTGCTGCAGACGCTGCTCGGCCTGCCGGCGCCGCGCTATCACCATCACCGCCTCATCCTCGACGCCGACGGCCAGAAGCTGTCGAAGTCGACGGCGGCGACCGCGTTGCGCGAGCTGCGCAAGTCCGGGTCAACCGCGGCGGATATCCGCCGCCGGGTCGGGCTCGATTGAGCCCGTCGTCCATGGCATGGTCGCACCGTCAGGGCGGGGTTTAATGGCCAAGCGCAAATCCAAGAGCAGAACGCGCCGCGCGCGCAGCGCCCCGTCGGCGCGCGCGGTAGAGGCGGCGCTCGCCGGCATCGCGCACGACATCCGCACGCCGCTCACCGGCATCGTCGCGCTGGCCGAGCTGCTCGCTTCCTCCGATCTCGGCCGCCGCGAGCGCGAATGGGCGGAGGCGCTCAAGAGCGGCGCCGAGCATCTCGCCGCGCTCGCCTCGCTGATCGTCGACGCCGCCAAGGCCGACGCCGCCGGCCTCGCGCTGCGCCGCGAGCCGTTCTCGCCGCGCGCGCTCGCCGAGGCGGTTGGGCAGGGGCTCATCGCCCGCGCCGGCAACAAGGACATCAAAGGCGAGGTCGTGATCGCGCGCGACCTGCCGGCGATGGTCACCGGCGACGCGTTGCGCCTGCGCGCGGCGTTGGAGAACCTCGTCGACAATGCGGTGAAATTCACCGAGACCGGCACGGTCGCCTTCGCCGCCGACGCCGAGCCGGCGGCGCGCCAGCGCATGCGCCTCGTTTTCACCCTCGCCGACAGCGGCATCGGCATGAGCGAGGCCGAGCTGAAGCGGCTGTTCCGTCCGTTTGCGCAGGCGAGCGTGGATATTTCGCGCCGCTTCGGCGGCGCCGGCCTCGGCCTCGTCTTCGTCAAGCGCATCGCCAAGGCAATGGGCGGCGACCTCAAGGTGGCCAGCCGCAAGGACCGCGGCAGCACGTTTCGCCTGACCGCGCTGGTCGACCGCGTCGAGACGCGGCCTTCGGCCGACGAGAGCGCGCGCCCGGGCGCCACGCGGCCGCTGGCGATTCTGTGCGCCGAGGACAACCCCTACGGCCGCGTGGTGATGCACACGATTTTGCGCGAGCTCGGCCACCACGCCGATTTCGTCGAAACCGGCGAAGCAGCGGTGAGCGCGGCCGGACGCGGCAATTACGATGCCGTGCTGATGGACGTGACGCTCTCCGGGCTCGACGGGCTGGAAGCCACGCGCCGCATCCGTGCGCTGCCCGGCAAGCGCGGCGAGGTGGCGGTGATCGGCATTTCCGGCCGCGGCGACGCCGCCGACGAGGCCGCCGCGCGTGCCGCCGGGATGAACTTCTATTTCGTCAAGCCGGTCAGCCCCGGCAAGCTTGCGCAAGCGCTGGCGAGCGTCGCCCGCACCTAGCTATGCGCCGGCCCCTGCCCAAAATTCGCGCAGCAATGCATTGAACCGTGCGCCCCACGCGCTCGACCAACCACTACCGTTACTGCAACGAGGGGTGGTCATGGCGGGGGAAGGCGTGATGCAGCCGGTCCGGTTTTCGACCGAGGACGTCGACGCGCGCGATCGACTCGCCGTCTGGCGCGAGGTGCTCGGCCGCGTGCATCTGCACCTCGACGTCGAGGCGGTGGGCGAGGGTCCGCTGCGCGCCACCGTGGAATCGCATCGCTGGACGCCGGCCTCGCTCTATTTCAGCGACACGACGCCGGTGTGTGCCTCGCGCACCGCCGAATTCGTGCAGGACGGCGATAGCGACTTCCGCCTGCTGCAAGTCGAGGGCGCGCCCTATCGCTTCACTGCCGGCGGCATCGACGAGCTCGTCGAGCCGGGCAGTGGCGGCGCGTTGCTGTTCAACGGCGTGGTCTCCTCGGTGACCTATCTCGGCCCGTGCCGGGTGACCGCCGTGCGCTTGCGCCGCGCCGATCTCGCCGCGCAGGTGCGCGATTTCGACGACCGGTCGCTGCGCCGCGCTGCGCCGCAATCGCCCGCGGTGCGGCTGCTGAACGAGTACGTGAAGACGCTGCGCCGGCAGGGGCCGAGCGGCGACCCGCTGCTGGCCGGACGGGTCGCCGGTCACCTCGCCGACCTGGTCGCGCTTTCGATCGGCGCGACCCGTGACGCGGTCGAGGTCGCCAAGGGCCGCGGCGTGCGCGCGGCGCGGCTTGCCGCCATCAAGGCCGACCTCGCCGCCAATCTCGGCGACGCGCGGCTGTCGACCGAGACGGTCGCGCTGCGCCACGGTGTCACCTCGCGCTACGTGCGCATGCTGTTCGAGAGCGAAGGCATGAGCCTGTCGGAGTTCGTGCTCTGCCAGCGGCTGGCCCGCGCGCAGCGTATGCTGGCGGATCCGCGGCTGTTCGGCATGACGATCAGCGCCATCGCCTTCGATTGCGGGTTCAACGATCTGTCCTACTTCAACCGCACCTTCCGCCGCCGCTACAACGCGACGCCGACCGACGTGCGCGAAAAGACGCGGCGCGAGTGGGGGTAAAGGGTCAGGCGTTGCTGGCGCGGTTCGCCCGCTCCACGATGCGCACCAGGTCGGACATGATGCGGTTGAGCTCGAAGTCTTTCGGCGTGTAGACGGCGGCGACGCCGGCTTTCTCCAATTCGGCGGCGTCCTCCGGCGGGATGATGCCGCCGACCACCAGCGGCACGTCGACGCCTTCCCGCTTCATGCGGCCGACCACATCCTTGACCAGCGGCAGATGACTGCCCGACAGCACCGACAGCCCGATGACGTGCGCCTTCTCCTTCTGCGCGGCGTCGACGATCTCTTCCGGCGTCAGGCGGATGCCCTCATAGACCACCTGCATGCCGGCGTCGCGCGCGCGCACCGCGATCTGCTCGGCGCCGTTGCTATGGCCGTCGAGGCCGGGCTTGCCGACCAGGAAGGTGAGCCGGCGGCCGAGCTTGCGTGAGACGCGGTCGACGTCGGCGCGGATGTCGTCGAGCCCGGTGACGTCGTTGCGCATGGCGCGGCCGACGCCGGTCGGCGCGCGGTACTCGCCGAAGGCCTCGCGCAGCGTCCAGCCCCATTCGCCGGTGGTGACGCCGGCTTTGGCGCATTGGATCGAGGCCGGCATGATGTTGGCGGCGCCGGCGGCGGCGCGTTTGAGTTCCTTGAGCGCCTCGGTCACCGCGGCGTTGTCGCGCTGCGCCCGCCAGGCCTTCAGCTTCTCGATCTGTCCGCGCTCGGCGTCTTCCGAGACGGTGAGGATGGCGTCGGCGGCGGCGGCGAGCGGTGAGGGTTCGCTCTCGATATATTTGTTGACGCCGACCACGACCTGCTCGCCGCGCTCGATCGCCTCCAGCCGCGCGGTGTTCGATTCCACCAGCTGCTGCTTCATGTAGCCGGTGTCGACCGCGGCGACGGCGCCGCCCATCTGCTCGATGCGCTTGAGCTCTTCCTTGGCGGCCGCTTTCAGCTCGGCCACCTTGCGCGCGATCTCGGTCGAGCCGTCGAAAATGTCGCTGTAGTCGAGCAGGTCGGTCTCGTAGGCGAGGATCTGCTGCATGCGCAGCGACCATTGCTGATCCCACGGCCGCGGCAGGCCGAGCGCCTCGTTCCAGGCCGGCAGTTGCACGGCGCGGGCGCGCGCGCCCTTCGACAAGGTCACCGCCAGCATCTCGAGCAGGATGCGCGCGATGTTGTTCTCCGGCTGCTGCTCGGTCAGCCCGAGCGAGTTCACCTGCACGCCGTAGCGGAAATAGCGCTGCTTGGCGTCGGTGACGCCGTAACGCTCGCGGGTGATCTCGTCCCACAATTCGGTGAAGGCGCGCAGCTTGCACACCTCGGTGATGAAGCGCAGCCCCGCATTGACGAAGAAGGAGATGCGGCCGACCACCTCGCCGAACTTGTCAGGCTCGACTTGGCCGGCGGCCTTCACCGTGTCGAGCACGGCGACCGCGGTGGCGAGTGCGAAAGCGAGTTCCTGCACCGGCGTCGCGCCCGCCTCCTGCAGATGATAGGAGCAGACGTTGATCGGATTCCATTTCGGAATCTCTTGGGTCGTGAACAGGATCACGTCCTTGATCAGCCGCATCGATGGCGCCGGCGGAAACACATAGGTGCCGCGCGAGAGATACTCCTTGATGATGTCGTTCTGGATGGTGCCAGTGAGCGACGCGCGCGGCGCGCCTTGCTCGTCGGCGACCGCGATGTAGAGCGCCATCAGCCACGCCGCGGTGGCGTTGATGGTCATCGAGGTGTTCATCGAGGAAAGCGGAATGCCGTCGAACAGCGCGCGCATGTCGCCGAGATGGCAGATCGGCACGCCGACCTTGCCGACCTCGCCTTTAGCCAGCACGTGGTCGGAGTCGTAGCCGGTCTGCGTCGGCAGATCGAAGGCGACCGACAGGCCGGTCTGCCCCTTGGCCAGGTTCTTGCGGTAGAGCGCGTTGGAGTCCGCCGCCGAGGTGTGGCCGGCATAAGTGCGGAAAATCCAGGGTTTGTCGCGCATCGGTCGCCTTGTTTTCTACTCTGGCCCGACTCTTGTTGCAATGCAACATCGGCTTTGGCAGACTGAGGGCCCCAAGGAGAATTGCAAATGCGGGCCGCCGCACCCAAGCGAAGCGTGAGTCCTCTCAAGGATCTCTATGGCATCGGCGAAATTCCGCCGCTCGGCCATGTGCCGGAGAAGATGCACGCCTGGGTGATCCGCAAGGAGCGGCACGGGCCGCCGGAGAAATCGTTTCAGCTCGAGGTGGTGCCGACTTGGGCCATCGGCGAGGACGAGGTGCTGCTGCTCGTGATGGCGGGCGGCGTCAATTACAACGGCGTCTGGGCCGGCCTCGGCCAGCCGATCTCCACCCTCGACGTGCACAAGCAGCCCTATCACATCGCCGGCTCCGACGCCTCCGGCGTGGTCTGGGCGGTCGGCTCCAAGGTCAAGCGCTGGAAGGTCGGCGACGAGGTCATCGTCCACTGCAATCAGGACGACGGTGACGACGAGGACTGCAACGGCGGCGATCCGCTGCTGTCGCCGTCGCAGCGCATCTGGGGCTACGAGACGCCGGACGGCTCGTTCGCGCAATTCTGCCGCGTGCAATCGCGGCAATTGATGCAGAAGCCGGCGCATCTGACCTGGGAAGAGTCGGCCTGCTACACGCTGACGCTGGCCACCGCCTACCGCATGCTGTTCGGCCATCCGCCGCACACGCTCAAGCCGGGCGACAACGTGCTGGTGTGGGGCGCTTCCGGCGGGCTCGGCGTGTTCGGCATCCAACTGGTCGCCGCCTCCGGCGCCAACGCGATCGGCGTCGTCTCCGACGATTCCAAGGCGGAATACGTCTTCAATCTCGGCGCCAAGGGCGTGATCAACCGCAAGGAGTTCAGGTGCTGGGGACAGCTGCCCCAGGTCAACTCGGCCGAGTTCAACGACTGGGCCAAGGAGGCGCGCCGCTTCGGCAAGGCGATCTGGGACATCACCGGCAAGCGCGACGTCGATATTGTGTTCGAGCATCCGGGCGAGCAGACCTTCCCGGTGTCGTCGATGGTGGTCAAGCGCGGCGGCATGGTCGTGTTCTGTGCCGGCACTACCGGCTTCAACATCACTTTTGACGCGCGCTACGTGTGGATGCGGCAGAAGCGCATCCAGGGCTCGCACTTCGCGCATCTCAAGCAGGCGAGCCAAGCCAACCGTTTCGTGCTCGAGCGCCGCATCGATCCGTGCCTGTCGAAGACCTTCCCCTGGGAGGAGATCGCCAAGGCGCACACCATGATGTGGAAGAACCAGCACCCGCCCGGCAACATGGGCGTGCTGGTCAACGCGCCGTCGACGGGCCTCAAGAGCTTCGAGGACGTGCTCGAGGTGTCGGGCTAGGTCTTTTTCAGCATCTTGGCGACCTGAGAATTCAATTCGCCGCCAAAGATAAAAATCGACGCGCAGACGTAGAGGAACACCAAGGCGACCATCGCCGAGGCGAGCCCCGCATACATCGACACATAGGCGAAGGCGTAGTTGGCGAGGTAACGGCCGAAGGCCGCGCCGCTGACCAGCCACAGGACGATCGTGGTGACGATGCCGGGCGCGATC
>Ga0335081_10014438_pt1 | contig 12776 bp, 13 predicted proteins | sample Lox_Sample_35_FD_206713 | JGI IMG/M metagenome (GOLD analysis project Ga0335081, IMG submission 206713) | Soil microbial communities from Loxahatchee National Wildlife Refuge, Florida, United States - Lox_Sample_3.5 | ecosystem: Environmental > Terrestrial > Soil > Wetlands | place: USA...
CCCTCCCGATCGCGCTGCGCGCGATCGACCTCCCCCTTCCAGGGGGAGGTGAAGCGCACTCGTGGGAAGCCTGAATTACTCCAACCCCGTACCGACGTTCTTGTTTTCCGGCGTGAGCTTCATGCCGGCGGCAAGCGCCATGGTCTCTGCCAGCGCGGCGAAATCCTTCTGCAAATATTCTTCCGGGTTCTTCTGCAACGTGGCGGCGCCGAAATGCGTCTGCAGCACCTCGCGGGTGGCTGCCGTCACCGGCATCGGCACGTCCCATTCGCGGCCGAGTTCGAGCCCCAGGTCGAGATCCTTGCGCAACAGCTCCGGCGTGAAGGTGGTGGTCCAGTCGAGATTGACCAGCGCCGGCGTCTTGTAGCGCGTGAACATCGAGCCCATGACGCCGTTGTTCATGAAGGCGAGGAAGGCGTGACGCGGCACGCCCATCTTGTTGGCGAGCAAAGTGATCTCGATCAGGTTCTCGATCACCACGCCGAGCATCACGTTGTGCGCGATCTTGCAGATGAGCGCGAGCTCGCCGTCGCCGACGTAAGAGACGCCCTGCGGCGCGAACACCTCGATCAGCGGCATCGCGATCTTGGCGTCGGCTTCCGGGCCGGACACCACCGACGACAGCTTGCCGGCCTTGATCACCTTGGCGTTGCCCGACACCGGCGCGGCGATGAAGCTCACGCCTTTTTCCTGCAAGCGTTTGCGGATGGCGGCGGATTCCTCGACCGAGATCGACGAGCAGTCGACCACCATTTTCGGCTTGGCACTGCCCGAGAGCAGGCCGTCTTTGCCGAACAGAACTTGTTCGACGTCCTTGCCGGTGGAGACGATGGCGAACACCACCGCGCAGGAGGCGAGCTCGGCCGGCCTGTCGACCAACTTGCCGCCCTTGGCGGCGAGCGGCTCGGCCTTGGCGCGGGTGCGGTTCCAGATCGTCACGTCATGCCCGGCCTTGAGCAGGCGCTCGATCATGGGCGTGCCCATGCGGCCGGCGCCGATCCAGCCAATCTTCGGTTTATTCGACATCACGAAACTCTCCCGTGGAAACTTGGCGCGGCTTTAGCCGTTCCGCCGGCAATTCGCCAGCGTCAAAAGTAATGCGGCCTATGCTTGTGGTGCCTGTCGCGAGGGCATTATCCTGTCCCCGGGCCGGGAACAAGGCTCGCGCGCGGCCAAAGGCAAGCGCCAAGACGATATTGGGAGGATGCCCGCGGGCCATGCAGGACGCCGCCACCATTGTCATGCACAGCGCGCCGCCGGCCGCGCCAGGCGCCGGCCGCGAGCGCTGGCGCGCGCTGGCGCGCAATGCCTTTCCATTCATCGTGGTGGGCACGCTGTGGGAAATCGTGGCCTGGGCCGGGTTGTTTCCGCACCAGCTGTTTCCGACGCTGGAGGAGATCGCGCGCGCTTTCGTCGATCTAACCATTGCCGGCATCCTGCCGCATCACGCTATCGAGACGCTGCTGCGACTGCTCGCGGGCTTTTCGTTCGCCGCCAGTTTCGGCGTTTCGATCGGCATGCTGATGGGACGCTCGCGGCGCGCGGAAGATTGCATGCTGCCGCTGGTGAGCATCCTGGCGCCGATCCCGGGTCTCGCTTACACGCCGCTGTTTCTGCTGTGGTTCGGGCCAGGCGAAGTCTCCGCCGTGCTGCTGGTCGGCTTCGTGTCGATGTTTCCGGTGATCTACAACACCTGGACCGGCGTCAAAGCGGTGAAGGAAATCTGGCTGCGCTCGGCGCAGTCGATGGGCGCCAGCGACCGGCGCATTTTCCGCCACGTCATTCTGCCGGGGGCGTTGCCCTACATTCTGACCGGACTGCGGCTCGGGCTTGGGCAAGCCTGGCGCATTCTGGTAGCGGTGGAAATGCTCGCCGCCGTGCCCTGGGGGCTCGGCTGGCTGATCTTCGGCGCGCGCGAGTTCCTCAACACCGACGCCATGATGGCCGGCGTCATCGTGATCGCGCTGATTGGCCTGGCGCTGGAAAAATTCGTGTTCCAGAAGCTCGAGCGCTACACCGTCGTGCGCTGGGGGATGGTCACCGCGTCATGACCGAGCAAGCACAAAAAAGGCGCTCGATGATCCGCGGCGGCATCACGCTGATCGCGGCGGCACTGGCCTACGAGGCGCTGGCGCGCAGCGGCATCTTTGCCCAAGTGCTGCTGCCGACCATCCCGACCGTCCTGCGCACGCTATACGCGATGATGCTCGACGGCACCATGCCACTGCACGCGGCCTATACGCTCTACCGCGTGCTGTTCGGCTTCTTCCTGGCGGTGACGTTCGCGCTGCCGCTCGGCATCGCGATGGCGCGCTTCAAGCGGGTGGAAAATTTCTTTTTGCCGCTGGTGAGCGCGCTGATGCCGATCCCCAGCTTCTCGCTGGTGCCGCTGTTCATGCTGTGGTTCGGCATCGGCAATCTCACCACCATTCTGATCGTGTTCTACGCCGCCTCGTTCCCCATGCTGTTCAACACCTGGTCGGGCGTTCGCTCCGTCAATCCGTTATGGCTGCGCGCGGCCGGCTCGATGGGCGCCGACGAGCAGCGGCTGTTCTGGAAGGTGATCATTCCGGGCGCCTCGCCCTTCATCATCACCGGCATGCGGCAGGCGTTCCTGCGCTGCTGGATCGCGGTGGTGGGCGCCGAGATGATCGCAGCTTCCGACTGGGGGCTCGGCTGGGTGATCTTCGACGCCAAGGAATTTCTCAACGCGGATGTGATGCTCGCCTCGCTGATCGTGATCGGCGCCATCGGCTTCCTGTTCGAGCGGCTGGTGTTCGGCTCGCTCGAGCGCTTCACGGTCTATCGCTGGGGCATGGTGCGGATGGCGAAGGGCTAGCGATATGGTCCCGATCGAAATCCGCGACGTTTCGCTCGTCTACGACACGCCCGGCGGCAAGGTGCCGGGCGTCAAGGACGTCAATTTCAATATCGGGGCATCCGAATTCGTCTGCATCGTCGGGCCGTCCGGCTGCGGCAAGTCCACGCTGCTCAATATCATCGCCGGCTTCATCGCGCCGGCCGCCGGCGAAATCCGCATCGGCGGCAAGAAGATCGTGGGCCACGGCATGGACCGCGGCGTCGTGTTCCAGGATTTTGCGCAGCTGTTCCCGTGGCGCACCGCGCTCGGCAACGTCTCGTTCGGGCTGGAAATGAAGGGCATGGCGAAGGACGAGCGCGAAAAGATCGCCCGCGAGCAATTGCGCCTGGTGAAACTGGAGAAGTTCACGGCCTCCTATCCGCATCACCTCTCCGGCGGCATGCAGCAGCGGGTCGCCATCGCCCGCGCGCTGGCCTACAATCCGGCGGTGCTGCTGATGGACGAGCCGTTCGCGGCGCTCGATGCGCTCACGCGCGACGACATGCAGCGACTGCTCGCCGACGTGTGGCGGGAGACGCGCAAGACGGTGATCTACGTGACGCACAACGTGGCGGAGGCGGTTTATCTGGCGGACCGCGTCATCGTGATGACGCCGCATCCCGGCACGGTGAAGACACAGATCAAGATCGACCTGCCGCGCCCGCGCGACCCGCTGAGCGTGGAATTTCTCGACATGCAGAAGGAATTGCTGCGCCATCTCGGCCAAGATCACGCCGCGACGGCGCCGGCCAAAACCAACGGAAAGGGAGGATAGACGATGAGCAAAGGTATTACGCGACGTCACTATCTCGCGGCCTCCGGCGCGGGCCTTGCGGCGGCGGGGCTCGGTGTGCGGCCGGCATTGGCGGATGCGCCGGTGCGTCAGGGCTATCAGACCAACATGTGGGGCATGCCGACCTATTACCTGCTGCACTCGGGCCTGCTCGACAAGCACGGCGTCAAGTTCGAGGAATTCGCCGTGCCGTCCGGCAACCTGACCATGCAGCAGATGGTGGCGCGCCAGGTCGACATGGGCACCTATGCCGGGCCTTCCTTCATCATCGGCCATGAGAAGGGCGGCCTCGTCGCCATCGCCAAGATCGAATATGTCGGCAAGACCGCGCGCGTGATGGGCCGCAAGGACCTCGGCATGAAGAACGTCGCCGACCTGAAAGGCAAGAAGGTCGCCAACCAGACCGGCTCCTCGACCGGCAATATCTTCGTCGACCAGATCGCCACCAAGGCCGGCCTGCACAAGGGCGACTACCAGGAAATCCGCATGAACGTGAACGACATGGTGGCGGCGATGGTGGCCAAGACCGTGGACGCCATGGTCAACGTGGAGCCTTACAACGCGATCGCGGAATCGGACGGCATCGCCAACACGCTCGAAGAGTTCTACTCGTTCGACAAGCTGCCGGTGTTCATGGCGGCGACGCCGGAATTCGTCGACAAGAATCCGGACACGGTGGTGAACTACCTGAAAGCCTGGCTCGACGCCGAGAAGGACTTCAAGAACGATCCGAAAAAGGTCGCCGACACGATCTACGGCTTCTACACGTCGAAGGGCTACAAAATGTCGAAGGACACCTTCTCGGCGGCGATCGGCCGCGTCGAGGTCGGCGTCGGCTGGCCAAACGACCTCGAAAGCTACATGACCGGACAGGCCGAGGTGCTGATGAAGGCGAACAAGATCAAGGCCATGCCGGACTGGAACAAGGCTTTTCGCAAGGATTTTCTGAAGAAGGCGATGGCGTAACCGCACGCCTGCCGAAAAACGGGGCCGGCGCGGCGCGCGCCGGCCTTTATGCGAAGTATCAGCGATGGAGCAGCGAATGTCGGCCGCAGAAAATCCGCTCAGCAAGAGCGGCGAGCCCGTGACCTGGAATTTCAAGCTGCTGGCGCAGAACGACCTCGGCGGCTTCGGCGGTATGGGCGAAGGCATGTCGGTGCAGATCGCGAAGGACGGGCGGCGCATCATCTGGCTGGCGCACGAGAGCGCACCGAAAAATTTCACTGCGGTCGACGTGTCCGACCCGCGCAAGCCGAAAGTGATCGTGCAAACCGATCTGCCGAAACCACACATGCGCTCGAACTCGCTGGAGACGGCCGGCGACATCATGGCGGTGGCGTACCAGACGAAGAAGGTCGGCCAGCAGCCGGCCGGACTCGAATTATTCGATATCTCGGAGCCGGAGAAGCCGCGCTCGATTTCGTTCTTCGACTGCTCGGGCGAGCGCTCGCGCGGCGTGCACCAATTGTGGTTCTGCGACGGTGAGTACGTGCACATGGCCTCGGGGGCGCCCGACTTCAAGCCGAGCCATCCGCAGGACGATCAGTTTTACCGCTGCATCGACGTGCGCAATCCGGCAAAGCCCAAGGAAGTCGGGCGCTGGTGGATGCCGGGCACCAGCGCGACCGACAACGTCAAGCCGCCGCCGCGCCATCCGCTCGACAAGGGCTATCGCGCGCACAACACCAACGTCTATCCGCAGAAGCCGGACCGGCTCTACCTCTGCTACATCGACGGCGGCATGTTCGTGATGGACATCAAGGACAAGGCCAACCCGAAGATGATTTCACACTGGACCAATTCGCCGCCCTACACCGGCTTCATGCACACCGCCGTGCCGCTGTTCGACCGCGGGCTGATGCTGGTGACCGACGAGTCGACCGAGAACGCCGGCAAGGACTGGCCGAAGCTGATCTGGATTTTGGACGCGCGCGACGAGACGCATTTGGTGCCGATCGCGACCTGCCCGATGCCGCCGCTCGATGCCTACAAGGATCGCGGCGGGAGATTCGGCGCGCATAATATCCACGAGAATGTTGAGTTGCCGACGGCATGGCGGTCGGATCAGATCGTGCTCGGCACCTTCTTCAACGGCGGCCTGCGCGCCTACGACATCTCCAATCCGTACCAGCCGAAGGAAGTCGGCTGCTTCGTGCCGCCGCCGCCCAAGGGCACGCCGGCAGGCGCCGTGCAATTGAACGACGTGTTCGTGGACGAGCGCGAGATCGTCTACACCGTCGACCGCCACACCGGCGGGCTGTACGTGCTGGAGATGGATTTCTGAACGAGATCTTTCCCTCCCCCGCCGCCGGGCGCTTCGGGCGCCGGCTCAAGCGCGAACGCGGCGCGAAGGTGCCGGTGACGGTGGTGACCGGCTTCCTCGGCGCCGGCAAGACCACGCTGCTGCGCGCGTTCCTGGCGACGCCGGACGGGCAAGGCACCGCGGTGGTGGTCAACGAATTCGGCGCCGCCGGCATCGACGACGCGCTGCTGCGCGAGAGCGCCGACGAGACAGTGCTGCTCGGCAACGGCTGCCTGTGCTGCGTCACGCGCAGCGATCTTCAAGTCGCGCTGCGGCGCATGGTGATCGAGCGCGAGCGCGGCGAGCTGCCGGACTTCCGGCGCATCGTGATCGAGACGTCGGGCCTCGCCGACCCCTCGCCCATCCTACAGACCTTCGCCACCGACCGCGCGCTGGGCGACATGTTCCATGTCGAGACGATGGTGACGGTGGTGGACGCGGTGACCGGAGCGGAAACGCTCGGATGGTCGGCGGAGGCGCGCAAGCAGGCGATCCTCGCGGACCGGCTGGTGATCACCAAGATCGATATCGCCGGCGCAGGGGCGGCGGATGCGCTCACCACGCAATTGCGCAAGCTCAATTCCGGCGCCGAAATATTGCAGGCGGTGAATGGCAAGCTCGATCCGACGCGGCTGACCGAGCCGGCCACCGATCAGCGCAATGAATTCGTCGCGGAAACCGCGCACAGCGACGGCATCGTCAGCTTCGTGCTGCGCGACGACACGCCGATGTCGTGGGACGTGTTCGCGCGCGCCATGGACACGCTGATGGAGATGCGCGGGCCCGACCTGCTGCGGGTGAAGGGCTTTCTCAACGTCGCAGGCTGTCAGGGTCCGGTGCTGGTGCAATTCGTGCAGCACCTGGCGCATCCGCCGGTCGAGCTTGCGCGCTGGCCGGATGGCAACCGGCAAAGCCGCGTGGTGTTCATCACCAAAGGCATTGCGGAGCGCCAGATGCGCGAGCTGTTCGCGGCGGTGCGGGCTCTGCTCTGATTCGTGTCCCGGGCGCAGCGCAGCACGAAGCGGTGTGCTGCAGACCCGGGACCTTCACAGATTCGGAGCTTGGAACGGCCCTGGATCTGCGGTGCACCGCTTACGCGCTGCACCGCGTCCGGGGCACAAGGTCCCTACTCCCGATCCCGCCCGGAAATCTCGGCCTGCCAGGGCGCGACTTTGCGCTCGATGACGCCGATCAGCCCGTTCAGCCCGACCGCCATCAGCATCAGGATGATGATCGGGACGAACATGGTGGCGGTATCGAAATTATTGGCCGAATTGATGATGACGGCGCCAAGTCCCGATATCGTCGTGAAGAATTCCGCGATCACCATGGCCACCACCGCGCGGCCGACCGCCAGGCGAATGCCGGCCATGATGTAAGGCAGCGTCGCCGGCAGAATGATGCGGCGCAGGATGACCAGATCGGGCGCGACGAACGACTTACCGACCTCGATCAGCGTCTTCGGCACCGCGGTGACGCCGAGCCAGGTGTTGATGACGATCGGGAACAGCGACATCAGGAACACCACCGCCACCTTCACGCCGAAGCCGAGGCCAAGCCACAGCATCAGTAGCGGCACCAGCGCCACCAGCGGCATGGCGTAGCCGGCGGTGACATAGATGCCGAGCGCCGCTTCCGCCGTGCGGAAGCGGCCAATGACGAGGCCGAGCGGCACGCCGATGACGATGGCGAGACCGTAGCCGGCGACGAAGGGGCGCAGGCTCGAATAGAGCGCGGTGCCGAGCTGGCCGCTCACCAGCAGATCCCAGAACGCCACGGCGATGGCGCTCGGATAGGAGCCGAAGATCGGGTTGATGTTGCGGCCGAAGATTTCCCACAACAGCAGCGCGACGCAGACCGAAATGGTGGTGATCACCCAGCGCGGCAGCGGCCGGCGCTCGGCCGCCTCGGCCGGCTCGGACGTAACTGCTTGCTTGTCGGCAATGTCGGCCATCAGTGCACTGTCTCGTCGTGCAGCGCGCGCCAGACGCGGTAGCGCGTTTCGGCAAATTCCGGCAGGCCGCGCACCAGCCCGAGATCGGGACGCGGGCGGCCGAGCGGCACGTTCATGATCTCCTGCACGCGGCCGTTCTTCATTACCACGATGCGGTCGGCGATCAGCACGGCCTCGTCGAGATCGTGGGTGACGAACAAAATCGTCTTGCCGGTGCGGGCGTGGATGTCGAGCAATTCGGCCTGCAGGCCCTCACGCGTCTGCGCGTCGAGCGCGCCGAACGGCTCGTCCATCAGCAGCACGGAGGGGTCGATGGCGAGCGCGCGGGCGATGCCGACGCGCTGCTTCATGCCGCCGGAAAGCTGGTGCGGACGGCGATTGCCGGAGGCGGCGAGGCCGACCAGATCGAGATATTTTTCCGCGGTGTCGCGCAGCTGCTGCCCGCGCATGCCCTTCATCTCCAAGCCGAACATCACGTTCTGCCGCGCCGACAGCCAGGGCAGCAGTTCGGCGTGCTGGAACACCATGCCGCGGTCATGGCCGCAGCCTTTGACCTCGCGGCCGTCGACGGTGACGCGGCCGCTGGTCGACGGGTCGAGCCCCATGGCGACGCGCAGCGCCGTGGTCTTGCCGCAGCCGGACGGTCCGATCAGCGCGACGATCTCGCCGTCGTGCACGGTGAAGCTGACGCGCTCGAGCGCCTGCACCTGATGCAGCTCGCCGTCCACGCGCAGGGAAAAGCGCTTGGAGACGTCGACGAAACTCACCTCACCCATTCAGGGTCTCCTACACCGACCTCGTCATTCCGAAACGCGAGCCATAAGCGCGTTTACGCGCGTTTTCAACGCGCTATAGCGAGCGGACCCGGAATCCATACTCCGCAGCGCCGGGATTATGGATTCCGGGTTTGCGGCCTTACGGCCGCGCCCCGGAATGACAAAAAATAATATCACGAGCCGGACAGCTTGAGCGCCTTCTCGCGATATTCCGGCGCGACGACGGTCTTCAGATCGAGCGGCGCGCTGATCTTGCCGGCCTTCACCAGCTGCTCCTGCACCCAGGCAAACTTGTCCATCGGCAGCGGCAAGGTCGCATCGACGGCATGATGCTTGACCGCGTCGTCGTAGACGAAAGCGGGCCGCGGATCGTCCGGCTTGGCATGAATGATCTGCTGCGTGAGCGCGACCGCCTCGGCCTTGTGGGTGAGCGCAAAACGCAGCGCGCTCATCTCGGCGGCGAGGAAACGCGTCGCATCGTCGCCCTTCGCGGCCAGAACTTTGGCACTCGACATTATGCAGACGCGCAGCAAATTCGGCACCGCGTCGCGGCCGGCGACCAAGAGATGAATGTCCTTGGGCGCTTCGGGCTCGTATTCGTTCGACACCACCGCCGCCTGCACCACGCCGCCGACCAGCGCCTTATAGCGGTCGTTGTCGCCGCCGAGCGCGGCGAGCTTCACGTCGCTCGGGGTGAGGCCATATTTGGCGAGCGCGGCGCGCGCCAGCGTGTCCGGCATGGAATTCGGCGCCGACACGGCGATCTGCTTGCCCTTGAGGTCGGCGACCGTCTTGATGTCGCTCTTGGCGTAGATGCCGTGCGGCACCACCACCCAGTGGCAACCGAGAATGCGCACGTCGCCGCCCTTGGAGTTGGCGGCGAAGGCGCCCTGCGGTCCGCCCTCGAAGCTGTCGACCTCGCCGGCGATCAGCGCCTTGAGCGCGATCTGGTCGTCCTTGAACTCGGAAATCTTCAGATCGAGACCCTGCTTCTTGGCAAAGTCGCGGGTGGTGACCATCAGAAAAATACCGGCGTCGGCCTTGGCTTTGATCAGGCCGTGACGCCAGACGTGCTGCGCGCAAGCCGGCAGGCTCAGCGCGCAAACGGTTGCGGTGGCAATGATGACGGGCGCAATTCGATTGACGATGCGCATGGCTCGCGGTTCCTCCCTGCTTCGGCGTTTCTTATATCGTTTTGTTTCCCGGGGCGATCCTAGCACCCCGGCTGGCGGCTGTCGTCATGGCGGAAAGGCGAAGAACCGCGGCGCTAAAGCGCGCGCTCAGGCCGGCGCCAGGCGCGAGACGCTTTCGCGGGCGGCGGTAATGATATCGGGAACCACGGCATCATTGCCGGGGGCCATGATGTGGCAGCCGGCGACATGCGGGATGTCGGCAAGCTCGGCGATGACGTCGAGGCAGATGCGGCGGCCTTCCGCGATCGGATCGCTGGCGCGCTCCATGCGCTCGACCATCGCATCGGGGATAATGGCGCCGAACAGCTTCTCCTTGATCCAGCGCGCCGACTTGGCCGAGCGCAGCGGCACGATGCCGATGAGCATGTAAAGCTCGTCGGCCAAGCCGTGCTCGCCGAGCCGCGTCATGTAGCGGCGCACGACGCCGGCATCCATGCAGAACTGCGTCTGCGCGAATTGCGCGCCGGCCGCGGCCTTGGCGGCGAGCGACTTCGGCTCCCAGCCGGGCTGCGGATCGATCGGATTGTCGGCGCAGCCGAGAAAGAAAGGCGCCGCGCCGGTGACCTTGCGGCCGGTCGGCAGCTCGCCTTTGTCGCGCAGCAGCCGCGCAGTTTCCAAAAGCTGCCGCGGATCGAGATCGAATACCGGCTTGGCGTCGGGCTGATCGCCGGCCGAGGGATCGTCGCCGCGCAGCACCAGCAGATTGCGCACGCCGGAAGCGGCCGCGCTCATCAAGTCGCTTTGCAGCGCGATGCGGTTGCGGTCGCGGCAGGTGAACTGCAGGATCGGCTCGATGCCGGCATCGACCAGCATGCTGGCGGCGGTGACGGCGCCGAGCGTCGGACGGGCGCCGGCGCTGTCGGTGATGTTGACGGCGTCGGCCTTGCTCTTGAGCGGGGCGGCCTTGGCGATGAACTCGCCGCGGTCGGCGGTGACCGGCGGCGTCACCTCGGCAGTGATGACGAAGCGGCCGGCGCGCAATTTGTCTTGCAACGTTTTCACCGGGATCAGGTGGCAAAATTGTGCGGCCCTGGCAAGCATGTTATGCGGAAGCCATGTTTCAAGCGGCGAAATCTCTCGACGACGCACTGGGCGGCATCGCCGACGGCTGTCTGCTGGTAGTTCCGCGCGAGGTCTCGGGCGTGCCGATGGCGGCGACGCGCGCGCTGATCCGGCGCGGCGTCAAGCGGCTGCATCTGGTGGCGCTGCCGACCTCGAGCCTGCAGGCCGATCTGCTGATCGGCGCCGGCTGCGTGGCGACGCTGGAGACGAGCGCGGTCAGCTTGGGCGAATTCGGGCCGGCGCCGCGTTTCACGGCCGCGATCACCGGCGGCACCATCACAATGAAAGATGCCACCTGTCCGGCGCTGCATGCCGCGTTGCAGGCGGCGGAAAAGGGCGTACCGTTCATGCCGCTACGCGGGCTGATCGGGTCGGATGTCTTGAAGTATCGCGACGACTGGAAAGTGATCGACTCGCCGTTCGGAAATTCGGACCCGATTGTCTTGTTGCCGGCGATCAAGCCGGACATCGCGCTGCTGCACGCACCGATGGCCGACCGCTTCGGCAATGTCTGGATCGGGCGGCAGCGCGAACTCGCCACCATGGCGCATGCGGCGGAGCGCACCGTGGTGACGGTCGAAAAACTTCACGACGGCAATCTGCTGGACGATCCGGTTCTGGCGGCAGGCACCCTGCCCGGTTTCTACGTCGAGAGCATCGCGGTGGCCGAGCGTGGCTGCTGGCCGCTCGGTTTGCCGGATCACTACGGCGCCGACGCCGAGCATCTTGCGCTGTATGCAAAGATGGCGGCGACGCCGGAAGGCTTTGCCGATTACCTGGATAAGTATGTGTATGAAAAGCGAGCGGCGTAATGCTGTCTTCACCTCCCCCACTTGCGGGGGAGGTCGACCCGCCGGAGCGAAGCAAAGGCGGGTCGGGAGGGGGCATGTGCTTGCTTCGATTCCCCTCCCCAACCCTCCCCTGCGAGCGGGGGAGGGAGTCCGAGAGGCGCGCGCGTGACGGCACGGAACTTCCGCGACGAGGAGCTGCTCGCCGACGTGATCGCGCGGCTGATCGGCGATGTGCGTCATGTCGCGGTTGGCAATGCCTCGCCGATCCCGGCGACCGCCGCGCTGCTCGCGCGCGAGCGCGGACGCGGCAAGCCCTACGTGTCGCTGCTGCAAAGCCGCAAGCACAATTTCTTCACCGACGGCGCGCGCGAATTGTTCGACTGCGCCGGGCAAGGCCGCATCGACGTGTTCTTCTTGTCGGGCGGGCAGATCGACGGCCAAGGCAACGTCAATCTGGTGTCGACGGGCGATTACGCGCATCCCAAGGTGCGCTTTCCCGGCTCGTTCGGCTCGGCCTATCTCTATTACGTCGTGCCCAAAGTCATTTTGTTCCGCACCGAGCATTCGCGGCGCACGCTGGTGCCCAAGGTCGACTTCATCAGCGCGCCGGGCTCGAACGAGGCAAACGTCCACCGCAGCGGCGGGCCGATCGCGCTGGTCACCAACCGCTGCCTGTTCACCTTCGCCGATGGCCGCTTCACGCTGGCGAGCGTCCACCCCGGTCACAGCGTCGAGGAGGTGATCGAGAACACCGGCTTCGACTTCGACCGGCCGGCGCAGGTGCCGGAGACCCCGGCGCCCTCGCCCGAGACGCTCGCGCTGATGCGGGGCAAGGTCGCGCAGGAACTGGCCGAGGTTTATCCGCAATTCGCGGCGCAGGTCTTCGGTGTTGGGCAACCCGCTTTCGCGCGCTGAAAGCCGCGCCCCTTCCGGCGCTCATTCTCCTAGGCTAGTGTCCGCCCGAAAAATCAACACTGAGGAAACGTCACGTGAAAACTGTTGAAGCTGCGGTGATCGGCGTCGGTTGGGTGGGCGGCACGCGCGC
>Ga0335081_10014439_pt1 | contig 12776 bp, 8 predicted proteins | sample Lox_Sample_35_FD_206713 | JGI IMG/M metagenome (GOLD analysis project Ga0335081, IMG submission 206713) | Soil microbial communities from Loxahatchee National Wildlife Refuge, Florida, United States - Lox_Sample_3.5 | ecosystem: Environmental > Terrestrial > Soil > Wetlands | place: USA: Florida...
CGCCGACTTCGGGCGGATTGGTCGCCACGTCCGGCCGCGTCGGCAGCCGTCCTTTCCGCGTCATGAAGGTCTCGGCCTCTTGGCTGAGCACGAAGTTGCCGGCAAGCCGCGCCGCGTTGGGATGCGGCGCCAGCACATTGACGCCGACCGCGCCGAAGATCAGCGGCACCGGCTCGATCAGCCAGAAATCGGTCGGGCCGCCGGACATTTTCACATTCAGCGTGAGCGGCAGGAAGTTATTGAGGGCGAGCCAATATTCGCCGGCCCCGACCGAGCGCGCAAGCGCGAGATGGCCGTCGACGACGACCGGATTGAGCGCATCGGCGATGCTCTTGACCAGCGCCAGCCCGCGGGCTTCGCCGTAGGTCGCGCAGATCGCGGCGAGCCACTCGTTATCGGACTTGTCGATGGCGATCTTGCCGGCCCATTCCTTATGGGCGGCAAAATCCTCGTAGCGCTTCGGCAGCTCCGCCGGCTTGACGAGCGTGGTGTTGTAGGCCGGCGCGTTGTAATTGGCGTAGCCGCCGTACCAGCGCCGGTTGGGGTCGCGCGCCTCGGCCATCAGGCCTTTGGCCTCCGGCGGATCGAACGGCGCCAGATAAGGCTGCGGCAATTGCGGCACCGTGGTGGTGAAGGCGATGTCCCAGGTGCGCTGGTTGGCGCGATTCTCGATCGCCACCTTGGCCATGATCTGGGTGTCGGACGAACGCACGTAATTGACCTTTACGCCGGTTGCGTCCTCGAACAGCTTCCACAGCGGCAGCGCTTCCTGCTCGTTCATCGAGCCGTAGACGATCAGAGCGCCGTCGCTTTTGGCCTTGTTCGCGAGCTCCGGAACGAGCCAAGAGTGTTGCGTGGCGTCCTGCGCTTGCACGGGCCGTTGTGCCGTCAACGCAACGACAACGGACAAAACCGCGCCGATGAGAGCGTAAACTACGCCGCGTCGAACGCACATTCCTCCCGGCTCCTCTCAGGGCGTTTGCCTTGGGCTTCCCACGCTAGCAAGCCGTGCCGCGGCGGGCAAAGGTGCGCGCTCAGCGCGTCTGCCGGCTCGAGAATCCGAACGTCACGGTCGAGATGCAGATGATGCAGACCGCCGCCGACAGCATGAACACCATGAGCGGCCGGCCGTGGTCCATCAGCGCGCCATAGATGATCGGCGCCACGCTCGCGCCGATGTTGAAGCCCATGCTGACAAAGCCGAACACCCGGCCGTAGGCGTTGGGCGGCGTCACGGCCCGCACCAGCATGTCGCGCGACGGCATGGTCACGCCCACGCATAGCCCGCTGAAGCCCATGAGCAGAATAAGCCCGACCGACGGCAGGGCGAACCAGCCGATCAGTGCCGTCACTGTGCCGCCGATGGCAAGCCCGCTCGCGGCGACGGCGGCATGATGGCTGGTGCGCCCGGCGAGCACGCCACCGGCCAGCACGCCGACCGCATTCATGGCGAGGAGCGCGGTCAGCGCCATATTGGCGACCGCCGCAGGCGTGCCGTGCAGCGCGCCGAGCGCCACCACGAGATAGGTGTTGAGCCCGCCGCTCATGATCGAGGTGAGGACGAAATAGGCGAGGTTGAGCAGGATCGGCGCTGACAGCAACAGGCGCCAGCCGGCATCGTCGACGGCCGGCGGTGCCTTCGCCGCGCTCTTCGTGGTGCGTACCGCATCCGGTGCCGGCTCGGGCTGCGCGATCAGCGCCAGCAGCACCAGCAGGCCGAAGATCGAGGCGCCGACATAGGCGCCGCGCCAGCCGAATTGGCTCTGCATGAACAGCAGCGTCACTGGTGCGATCGCCGAGCCGACCATGCCGGCGAAGGTGTGGTACGAGAACACATGGCTCAATCGCTCCGGCGGCGCGTGATGGGACAGGAGCGAATAATCGGACGGATGGAAGACGGTGTTGCCGAGACCGGCGACGCCGTACATGGCGATGAAGACCCAATACGAACCGACAATGCCGGCAATCGCATAAGCGACGCTGGACAAGGCCAGGCCTGCGATCAGCACGACGCGGGCGCCGATGCGGTCGACCAGAAATCCGACCGGCGTTTGTAAGACGCCCGAGACGACGTTGAACACGGTGAGCGCCAGCGCGAGCTCGGTGTAACTGACATTGAAGTCGGCGCGGATGATGGCGAACAGCGGCGCCAGCATGAGCATGTAATAATGACTCATCATGTGCGCGGCGCAGACGCCGGCAATCAAACGGGATTCGGCCGGGCGAAACGCCCGGACGGAAATGGCTTGCGTCATTGCGGCTGCGCCGCCTTGGCGCTTCGCAGCGCCTGCCAGATCTGCGCGGGAGTGAGCGGCATGTCGACGTGGCGGATGCCGTAGGCACCGAGCGCGTCGATGACGGCGTTCATCACCGAGGTGAGCGCGCCGGCGCAGCCGGCCTCGCCGCAGCCCTTGACGCCGAGCGGGTTGGTCGTGGCCGGTGCCGGATGATCGGCGAGCACGAACGACGGCACGTCGGCGGCGCGCGGCATGGCGTAGTCCATGAACGAGCCGGTCAGCAGCTGGCCGTCGCCGTCATAGGCGGTCTTTTCCATCAGCGCCTGGCCGATGCCTTGCACCACGCCGCCGTGCAGCTGGCCTTCGACGATCAGCGGATTGACCACGGTGCCGAAGTCGTTGACGGACGTGTATTTCACCACCTCGACGACACCGGTTTCCGGATCGACCTCGACCTCGGCGACGTGGCAGCCGTTGGGGTAGGTCGACGCACCGGGGCCGTCGCTGATGTGGGTGACGTCGAGCGATTGCGGCGTCTCGGCCGGCGGCTTCGGGCCGTCGTGCAGCTTACGGGCCAGCTCCATGATCGAGATCGACCGATCGGTGCCGACGATGGTGAAGTTGCCGTGGTCGAAGGCGATGTCGGACGGCGAAGCTTCGAGGACGTTGGCGGCCAGTTCCTTGCCCTTCTCGATGACCTTGGCCGCGGCTTCGACGATGGCCGTGCCGGTATGCATGATCGATTTCGAGCCGCCGGAGCCGCCGCCCATGGCGAGCCGGTCGCTGTCGCCCTGCACCAGGTTGATTTTCTCGAACGGCACGCCGAGCCGCTCGCTCAAAACTTGCGCGAACGGGGTGGCGTGGCCCATGCCGAAATCGAGCGTGCCCGTGGCGAGCGTCACGGTACCGTCGGGATTGAACTTGATGTCGGCCAATTCCTTCGACGGCGGTGCGGTGACTTCGAGGAAGTTGCCGATGCCGAGCCCGCGCAGCTTGCCGCGGCGCGCGCTTTCGCGCTTGCGCTTGGCAAAGCCCTTGCCGTCGGCCAGCTCGAAGGCCTGTTTGGTCAGCGCCGCGAAGTCGCCGCTGTCGTAGGTGCCGCCGGACGCGGTCTTGCACGGCAGTTCGCGCGGCGAAATCTGATTGCGCTTGCGCAGCGCGACGCGGTCGATGCCCATCTCGGCGGCCGCGGCATCGATCAGGCGCTCCATGTAGTAGTTGCCCTCGGGGCGGCCGGCGCCGCGATAGGCCGAGACGTGCGAGGTGTTGGTGAACACGACCTTGGTCGAGACTTCGATCAGCGGCGTGCGGTACATGCCCTGCACATTCTTCACGGCATTCAGCGTGCCCGGCATCGGCGCCACCGGCGACAGGAATGCGCCGACATTGGCGTGGCTGGTCAGCCGCACCGCGAGGAAATTGCCGTCGGCATCGAGCGCCAGCTCGCCGATCACGTCGTGATTGCGGCCGTGGCTGTCGGAGACGAAGCTGCCCGAGCGCTCGTCGGTCCATTTCACCGGGCGGCCGAGCGCGCGGGCGGCGTGCAGCACGCAGATGTATTCGGGGAACACGGCCGCCTTCATGCCGAACGAGCCGCCGACCTGGCCGGTCAAGATGCGCACGTCCTTTGCCGGCACGCCGAGCGCCTCGGAGATATTGGCGCGCATGCCGAACACGCCCTGCGAGCCGACGTAGAGCGTGAAGCGCTGGCCGTCGAAGGCCGCCAGTGCCGCACGCGGCTCCATGGCGGCCACCACGAGGCGGCTGTTGACGAGCTTCAGCTTGGTGACATGGGCGGCCTTGGCGAAGGCGGCCTTGACCGTTTCGGCGTCGCCATAGTGATAGTCGAGCGAAACATTGCCCGGCACATCGTCGTAAAGCTGCGGCGCGCCCGGCTGTGCCGCAGCCTCGGCCGTGGTCACGGCGGGCAGCGCGTCGATATCGAGGGTGGCGGCTTCGGCGGCGTCCTTCGCCGCAGCCACGCTCTCGGCGACCACGAAGGCGACCGGGTCGCCGACATAGCGCACCTTGCCGACGGCAAGCGCCTGCCGCAGCGGCTTCTTCATCGGCGAGCCGTCACGATTGTTGAACGGCACCACGCACTTGAGCGGGCCGTAGCCTTGCAAATCGGCGCCGGTATAGACGCCGAGCACGCCCGGCATCTTTCGCGCCGCCTCAGTGTCGATGCCGCGGATGATGCCGTGGGCGATCTGGCTGCGCACCATCACCGCATAGGCCTGGCCGGGCAGACTGACGTCGTCGGTATAATGGCCCTGGCCGCGCAGCAGCATGGGGTCTTCCTTGCGCGGCACCGACTGGCCGACGGCGTATTTCTCGACCGCCAATCGGTCCGCGGTCAGTTCGTCGGCGCGGTCTTTGACAGACTGCTGCAAATTCATGGCCATTTATCCTGCAAAGCGCTGGTGTGCGCTGACATAGTTGAGTTGGCCGGGGCGGACAAGCAGGCAGCGGGCATGGCTCATAGGCCGGAACGGCAAGCAATTTGGGCCGCCCCGGCCCGGTATTGCCCTCGCGGGCTCGCCTGCTAGAGTTTGGCCGATTTAGGCTTGAACAAGCCGTGCCGTGGAGCCCTCAGGCTCCGGCGCGGCAGGAAGGTTTTTGAATGGACGACGAGGCCCCGCCGCATGGCGGCCTCGACGCCAGGGGCCTGAGAAGGCCCCGTTGGGGTCGTCGTACGCCATACGGGCTGCGTCGCGACGGCGCGCGCCGTGACGATTGGCCGGCGTCGCCTCAGGACGGCAGCGAAGCCACTTATGCGGCGCTCGACCTCGGCACCAACAATTGCCGCCTGCTGATCGCGCGCCCGATGGGCCACGGCTTTCGCGTCGTCGATGCGTTCTCCCGCATCATCCGGCTCGGCGAGGGCATCGCCGCCTCGCGCCGCATCAGCGAGGCCGCGATCGTCCGCGCGGTCGATGCGCTGTCGGTCTGCCGCGACAAGATGCGCGCCCGCGGCGTGGGGCGGGCGCGGCTGATTGCCACCGAGGCGTGCCGGGCGGCCGAGAACGGCGAAGCCTTCCGTCAACGCATCGCCGACCAAGCCGGCCTCGAGCTCGAGATCATCGATCAGGCGACCGAAGCACGGCTCGCGGCGACCGGCTGCACCGAGCTGTTCGATCCGGCGGCGTCGGGCGTGATCCTGTTCGACATCGGCGGCGGCTCTTCGGAGCTGGTGCGGCTGAACCGGACGAACGGCGGGCGGCGCGGTCCGCCGAAGCCCGATATCGTCGGCTGGGCGTCGCTGCCGGTCGGCGTTGTCACGCTCGCCGAGCGGCACGGCGGCCATGTGGTGTCGCCGCAGACCTACGAGGCCATGGTGCAGGAGGTCGCGCCCTTCGTCGAAAAATTCGCCGCCGCGCATTCCAGCGACCTCGACGGCATCCACATGCTCGGCACCTCGGGCACGGTGACCACCATCGCTGGCGTCTATCTACGGCTCAAGCGTTACGACCGCCGCCGCGTCGACGGCTGCTGGCTTAGCGACGGCGAGATTTCCCGCGTCGTCGCCGAGCTGATGGCGATGAGCTTCGCCGAGCGCGCGGCGAACCCGTGCATCGGCGCGGAGCGCGCCGATCTCGTGCTTGCCGGCTGCGCCATCCTCGACGCCATCCGCCGCGTTTTTCCGTGCCCGCGGCTGCGCGTCGCCGACCGCGGCCTGCGCGAAGGCATGCTGGTCGAGATGATGCGCGAGGACGGCGTCTGGGGCGAGGCTTAAGCCTGCCATGGCGCGGCAGCTCAAGGACGAGAAGCGCCGCACGCCGTCGTCGCGGGCCTGGCTGCAGCGCCAAATCAACGACCCTTATGTGGCGCGCGCCAATCGCGAAGGCTTGCGGTCGCGCGCCGCCTTCAAGCTCGCCGAGATCGACGACAAATTCCATCTGCTCAAACACGGCGCCCATGTGGTCGACCTTGGCGCGGCGCCCGGCGGCTGGAGCGAGATCGCCGCGCGGCGCATCGGGCCCGGGGGCCGTGTCATCGCGCTCGACATTCTCGACATGAAGCCGATTGCCGGCGTCGAATTTCTCAAGCTCGATTTTCTCGACGACACGGCGCCGGATCGACTCAAGGCGCTGCTCGGCGGCAGGGCCGACCTTGTGCTGTCCGACATGGCGGCCAATGCCACCGGCCACCGCCAGACCGATCACCTGCGCATCATGGCGCTGGCGGAAGCGGCCGCTCACTTTGCCCGCGAGGTTTTGGCCGAGGGCGGCAGCTTTCTGTGCAAGGTGCTGCAAGGCGGCACCGAGGCCAGCTTGCTCGCCGCGCTCAAGCGCGACTTCGCCACCGTCAAGCACGTCAAGCCGCCGGCGAGCCGCAGCGATTCTGCGGAGCTTTATCTGTTGGCCAAGGGTTTCCGCGGCACTCAGGAGCGCTGATCCGCCAACTCCGCCTGTGCCGCACGCCGTCCCGACAGTTCCTCGCCGGCTGTGGGCGATAGCTGCATGAACACGAGCGCCGCGCTGGCGGCGAGCAGGCTGATGGCGAGAAACGCCGGCGGAAAGTCAGCGGCGCCCATGGCCGGCGAATGCTTCAGGCGCAGCGTGATCTCGACCACCAGTGCGCCGACGGCGACGCCGGTCGACAGCGACAATTGCTGCGCGGCGGCAGTTAGCGCGGTGGCGCGGCTCATTCGCGGCGGATCGATCTCGGCATAGGCGATGGTATTGATGCTGGTGAACTGCAGCGAGCGGAAGAAGCCGCCCGACAGCAGAACCGCAATCATCGCCCAGAACGGCATGCCCGGCACGAAGGTGGCGCAGGCGGCGAGGAAGACGCTGCTGATCAGGCTGTTGTAAAGGAGCACATTGCGATAGCCGAAATGCTTGAGCACGCTCGCGACTGCAGCCTTCATGAACATCGAGCCGAGCGCGCTGGTGAACGTGATCAGGCCCGATTGGAACGGCGTCAGATTGAAGCCGATCTGCAGCAACAGCGGCAGTAGGAACGGCAGCGCGCCGATGCCGAGCCGGAACATGAAGCCGCCGAGAATGCTGGCGCGGAAGGTCGGCAGCTTGAGCAGATTGAGGTCGAGGATCGGCGCCGGCGTGCGCTTGGCGTGGATCACGTAGGCCGCCGCGCAGACCGCGCCGACGCCGATCAGGGCAGCGACGACGCCTACGGGCAAGAAGTTGAGGCCCATCACCGAGAGCCCAAAGGCCAAGCCCGCAACGGCGAGCCCGGCCAGGATGAAGCCGACGAGATCGAACTGGGCTTGATGCTCAAGGCGGACATTGGCGATGAAACGCGTGGCCGCCGCGATGCCGACCAGACCGATCGGCACATTGATCAGAAAAATCCAATGCCAGGACGCGTAGGTGGTGATGAAGCCGCCGAGTGGCGGGCCGCAGATCGGGCCGATCAGTGCCGGAATGGTGACCAGCGACATGGCGTTGAGGAGGAGATGCTTGTCGACTGAGCGCACCATGATCAGCCGGCCAACCGGCGTCATCATGGCGCCGCCCATGCCCTGCACGATGCGGGCGATGACGAATTGCAAGAGCGAATGCGAGGCCGCGCAGCCGATCGAGCCGAGGATGAAAATTCCGATGGCGAGGCGGAATACGTTGCGCGCGCCGAAGCGATCGGCGGTCCAGCCACTCGCCGGGATGCAGATGGCAAGTGATAGCAGATAAGAAGTGACCGCGAGCTTCAGCGCCAGCGGATTGGTGCCGATGGCGCGGGCGATCGCCGGCAGCGAAGTCGCGATCACCGTGGAGTCCATGTTCTCCATGAACAGCGCCACGGCGACGATCAGCGGCACGATGCGGTCGTTCGACTTCGGCAGCATGTGCGGCGTTACGGACTCGTTATTGGCTTTTGGGCGGGCCGGCCTGCAACCGTTTCAAGCCTTCGGCCGGTTGCTGAAAGCTCGGATCGAGCTTGAGCGCCTGGCGGAAATCGGCGGCGGCGCCAGCGGTATCGCCAAGGCGCTCGCGGATCAAGCCGCGCGTGGAAAACGCCGCTGCCGAATGGTCATCGAGCGCGATGGCACGGTCGGCGTCGTTGAGCGCATCGGCGCCTTCGCCGGCAAGATAATGGGCCCAGGCGCGATTGTAATAGGCGAGCGCGGCATTCGGCGCGAGCGAGATGGCGAGCGTGTAGTCGGCGATGGCGGCCTTGAGGTCGAGCCGTTCGCGCTCGACGTTGCCGCGATTGATGTAGGCGTCCGGCGCGCGCGGATCGAGCTTGATCGCTTGATCGAGATCGGCGAGCGCGCGGTTTCCTTCGCCCTTGGCCGCCCAGGCGCTGCCGCGATTGTTGTAGGCGGCCGCGGTCGGGTTGAGCTTGATCGCCTGGTCGTCATCGGCGATGGCGCGGTCGACGTCGCCCTTGTGCCGCCAGGCGATGCCGCGATTGTAGTAGGCAGAGGCGTAGGCCGGATCGATGCGCAGCGCCGCGGTGTAGTCGGCGACGGCGCGCGTCGCGTCGCCCTTGTCGTCATAGGCGTTGCCGCGATTGTTGTAGGCGACGGCGAATTGCGGGTTGAGCTTGATCGCGGTGTCGTAATCGGCGATGGCGCGATCGAGATCGTGCTTCTGATAATAGGCATAGCCGCGCTCGTTGAAGGCGGCGGCGAATTGCGGATTAAGCCGCACCGCCTCGCTCAGCTCGACGATCGTACGGTCGAGGTCACCGCTGCGTCGCAGCAACAGGGCGCGGTCGTAGCGCATCTTGGCATCGTTCGGATAGAGACCGATGGCCTTGTCGTAATCGGCCATGGCGGCGGTGGCATCGCCCTTGTCGGCATAGGCATTGCCGCGATTGGCGTAAGCTTGGGCGCTGGCGGCGTCGATCCCAATCGCCGCATTGAAATCGGCGATGGCGCGGTCATAGTCCTTCTGCTGATAGAACACCAGGCCGCGATTGTCGTAGGCCAGCGCGAATTGCGGGTCGAGCTTGATGGCGCGGTCGAAATCGGCCGCGGCACGGGCGAAGTCGCCCTTGGCGCGCAGCGCATCGCCGCGATTGTTGTAGGCCGCCGCCAGATTGGGATCGAGCCGGATCGCCGCATTGAAATCGGCGATAGCACGGTCGACGTCGCCTTTTTTGGCGAAGGCGATGCCGCGGTTGTTGAACGCCGAGACATTGCGCGGGTCGAGCTTGATTGCCTGGTCGTAGTCGGCGATGGCGCGGTCGACGTCGCCCTTGTGGCTCAAGGCAAGGCCGCGGTTGAAGAACGCCGACGCGTAGTTCGGCGACAGCCGGATCGCCTCGCTATAGTCGGCGATGGCGCGGTCGATATCGTTCTTGCCGTCGTAAGCGTTGCCGCGCGCTACGAATAGGTTGGCGGCCGACGGCTCGAGCTTGATGGCCGACCCGAGATCGGCGATGGCGCCGTCGAAATCGCGTTGCGCCAGAGCGAGGCTGGCGCGATTGGCATAGGCGCGCGCATAGTTCGGATTAAGTGTGATGGCGTGAGCGAAATCGGCGCTGGCGTTGGCGATGTCGCCCTGCAAGCGGTACACCGCGCCGCGGTTGTCGTACAGGATGGCGAGATTGGCCGGTTGGTAGCGGCCGGATTGAATGAGCGCGGTGCACGACATCAGGCGCTCTTCGACGGTGGCGCGCCACTGCCCGGTGCAGCGGCGCTCGTCGGCGGTCTCCTTGGCGCTGTCTTGGGAGAAGGCCGGAAACGCAGTGAGGACGAGTATCGCAATCGGCAGCCAGCGCCGGAGGCGGTCATGCTGCGGCGGCGATGATTCTCGCATCGGGGCAATCTACTCTTTCGCCCCGGCGGCGGGCCAGCGCGGTCCTCCGCCCCGGCGCGCGTCGCCGCCCATCGCGTCGCGAAGATCGGCCGACGCGCCTTGCCGGTTCCTCGATCACGATCCGGTCGGAGAACGTCTTCATTTGCGGGTCCGGGTTGCCCTGCAACGCGGCGATGCTTGGACGGCGTTTGGGCCAACGTGCCGGCGAACTCACTTTTCAGACGTTTCCACCTGTTTTCGGCGCCAAGCCCTATTATTTGTCGTGGAGCCGTGCTATCGACCGCCGCCAACCCAAAAGCGGGCCCAAACGCCGGGCATCGAATCGGGCGACGGACCATCGGTCCGCGCGGCGTCAAGGAGATGCGCCGGCTCGCCGTTTCGGGCGATGCGGAGTTGGCAATGGCAGTAACTGCAAAAGATATACCGCGCGAAGCATATACCTTCGACGACGTGCTGTTGAAGCCCGGACTGTCCGACACCCTGCCGTCGGACGTGGACGTTCGGTCGCGGATCACGCGCACCATCGCGCTGAATATCCCGATCGTCGCGTCCGCCATGGACACGGTGACCGAGTCCAACATGGCGATCGCCATGGCGCAGGCCGGCGGTATCGGCGTCATTCATCGCAATCTCGATCCCGCCGTGCAGGCGGCGCAGGTCCGCCAGGTCAAGAAATTCGAATCCGGCATGGTGGTGAATCCGGTCACCATTCAGCCGGAAGCGACGCTCGCCGATGCGCTCGGCCTGATGCAGGAGCACCGTATTTCCGGCATTCCGGTGGTGCAGGGCGGCGGCAACGGGCGCGCCGGCAGGCTGGTCGGCATCCTCACCAACCGCGACGTGCGTTTCGCCACTGACCGGCGGCAAAAAGTCTCCGAGCTGATGACCAGGGACAATCTGGTCACGGTGCGCGAGGGCGTCGGCCAGGATGAGGCCAAGCGGCTGCTGCACCAGCACCGCATCGAGAAGCTTCTGGTGGTCGATGGCGATTACCGCTGCGTCGGCCTGATCACGGTGAAGGACATCGAGAAGGCGGTGGCGCACCCCAACGCTTGCAAGGACGAGCAGGGGCGGCTGCGCGTTGCCGCCGCCACGTCGGTCGGCGAGGCCGGCTTTGTCCGCAGCGAAGGGCTGATCGAAGCCGGCGTCGACCTCGTCGTGGTCGATACCGCGCACGGCCATTCCAGCCGCGTGCTCGAAGCGGTCACCCGGATCAAGCGGCTTTCCAATGCCGTGCAGGTGGTGGCCGGCAATGTCGCCACCGCCGAGGGCGCCAAGGCGCTGATCGACGCCGGCGCCGACGCCATCAAGGTGGGCATCGGTCCGGGCTCGATCTGCACCACGCGCATTGTCGCCGGCGTCGGCGTGCCGCAGCTCACCGCCATCATGGACACCGTCGAAGTGGCGCGAAAGACCGAGACGCCGGTGATCGCCGACGGCGGCATCAAATACTCCGGCGACCTCGCCAAGGCCATGGCGGCCGGCGCCGATTGCGTCATGATCGGCTCGCTGTTGGCCGGCACCGACGAAACGCCGGGCGAGGTGTTTCTTTATCAGGGCCGCTCCTACAAGACCTATCGCGGCATGGGTTCGGTCAGCGCCATGGCGCGCGGCTCGGCCGATCGCTACTTCCAGCAGGAGATCAAGGACACGCTCAAGCTCGTGCCCGAAGGCGTCGAAGGCCAGGTGCCGTACAAGGGGCCGGTGGCCAATGTGCTGCATCAGCTGGCCGGCGGCTTGCGCGCCGCCATGGGCTATGTCGGCGCCAGGACGATCGCCGAGCTGCACGACAAGGCCGAGTTCGTGCGCATCTCCGGCGCCGGCCTGCGCGAGAGTCACGTCCACGACGTCACCATTACCCGCGAGAGCCCGAACTATCCGTCGCGAAGCTAGGTGTGCTTATGTCCGGCGCGGTCGCCGATCCGTTCGTCAAAGTGCGCAACGCCACCAACGCCCATCGTGCGCGCCACGGCTGCGGCGCTTACCCGTACGACAACGGCCCGCTGCTGGCGGCGTTGGCGGCGGCGGCCAATGCGCGCCGCATCCTCGAGCTCGGCACCGCGCTCGGCTACACCGCGCTGTCGTTCGCGTCCGGCGCGCCCAATGCCACCGTCGACACCGTCGAACGCGATCCCGAGCACGTCCAGCTCGCCCGCGACAACATCGCCGCCGCCGCCATGGACCATCGCATCACCGTGCACGAGGGCGATTTCGCCGCCGTGCTGCCGACGCTCGATCCCGGCTACGACGTCGCTTTCTTCGACGGCCAGGCGCCGTCGCCGGCGCTGCACAAAGCACTGCGCGGGCTGTTGCGCACCGGCGGTACGCTGATCACCGCCAATCTCAATCATCGCGGTACGGCCGACACGGTCCGCAAGGCGTTGTTCGACGGCAAGTCGTGGCGCAGCGCCCTGATTGACGCCGACGGCGAGACGGCGATCAGCGTCAAACTGTGACGCTAAAAACGCGACGTGAAGCCAGGGAAGATCTGAATGTCCACCCAAGCGATTTTGCTGCCGCTTTTTGTCGAAGTCATCCTCACCTTCGTGGTGTGGGCCTGCATGGCGACATTGCGCACCCGCGACTTCAGCTCCGGCGCGGTGCGGCCGGAAACGATCGCGCTACGCGAGCCGAACTGGCCGCCGCGCACCATGCAGTTCGCCAATTCGTTCGCCAACCAGTTCGAAATGCCGGTGCTGTTCTATGTCCTGACCATCCTCGAATACGTCGCCCACCTTGCCGGCGTCGTGTTCGTGGTGCTGGCCTGGATCTTTGTCATCTTCCGCGTCCTGCACGCCTATGTGCACGT
>Ga0335081_10014440_pt1 | contig 12776 bp, 11 predicted proteins | sample Lox_Sample_35_FD_206713 | JGI IMG/M metagenome (GOLD analysis project Ga0335081, IMG submission 206713) | Soil microbial communities from Loxahatchee National Wildlife Refuge, Florida, United States - Lox_Sample_3.5 | ecosystem: Environmental > Terrestrial > Soil > Wetlands | place: USA...
TGGACCCGCTGCACGGAAGCGGCGGCAAGGCCAAAGCCATATTCGCCTGCGGCAAGCAAGGCTTCTGGCGCGAATTCGATATTCCCGGACAACTTTTGAAGCCCAAAGTTGCCGTCAGCCAGCGCTTCCATCTGAAACCTCTGGCAGCGGTGCTCGATGGCGAGCAGCGCGCCTGCGTCCTGCTGGCCGATCGCACCAAGGCGCGCGTTTTCGAGCTGACGAACGAAGGCATCGCCGAGAAGGAGGACTTCATCAACGAATTGACCCGGCGCGGCAAGAGTGCCGGCTATGCCGGCTATGACGCCGGGCATGCTGAGCGCAAACTCATGAACGAAGCGGCACAGCATTTCAAACTCGTCGCCGATCACATCGAGCAGTATTTCGGGCGGGGTACTTGTGATCACCTGCTCGTTGGTTGCCGCGATGACGTATGGTCGGAGATTGAGCCGCAACTGCAATCCCGGGCCAGACAGCATCTCGCTGGGCGCTTCCGCATCGATCCCAAGGTCGCTACCCCTGAGCAGGTGAAGCAGATGGCGGGCGACAAGCTGGCAGAGTACAAGTCCAACGTGAAGCACGGACTGGTACGAGAAATTATCGGTGAAGCCCATCGTAACGGCCGCGGCGCCATTGGGCTGCGGCGCGTCTTGCGATCTCTGGAAACCGGCGAGGTCTTGACGCTGCTGCTCGGGTCGAGTTTTCATGCGCCCGGCGTCAAGTGCTATCACTGCGGACATATGGATTTGCACTCTGCGCCCAGCTGCGCTGTCTGCGGAAAGGAAAATACCGAACTGGAAGATATCGGCGACGCCATCGTCGGCCATGCTATCCGCACCGGAGTCGAACTCGTCTATATTCCCGACAACGAGGAGTTCGATAAGATCGGCCGCATTGCCGCACTGCTGCGCTTCCGGGCCGACCAGAACACAGCGGAGAAGGCGGCGAGCTAGACGAATCGTTCCTTAGTGACGCGAGGCACAGCTACATGCTGTGCCTTTGCCTTTCCAGTCAGGCGCCGCCGTTTGACCCAATTACCCTTGCCCGTGTTTCTTCGTGCTATCCTTCAGAGTTTTGATTTCCGAGGAATTCACATGAAGCTTTCGCGCCGCGATTTTATCGCTGCCGGCACCATCGGTTCGGCGTCGCTCGCACTCGACCTGCAGGGACAAAACAAGTCAGAATCAACTCCTGTCCCGACCAGCAATCCTCCCAAAAAACCGATCATCATCTGCGCTGCGAATGGCTACAACTATTTGGATCGCGGATATGCCGTTTTAACAGGCGGTGGCGACACTTTGGACGCAGTGATGCAAGTCATCACCGGACCGGAGGACGATCCCAACGTCGACAGCGTAGGCTTGGGCGGCCTGCCCAATGAAGATTGCGTGGTGCAACTGGACGCCTGTTGCATGCACGGTCCCACACGCATGGCCGGTGCCGTGGCCGCCGTGGAGGAGATCAAGAATGTGTCCCTGCTCTCCAAAGCCGTGATGGAGCACACCGGCCACGTCATGCTGGTGGGAGCAGGAGCGCAAAAGTTCGGCTTCGACATGGGCTTTCCACGGGAAAACCTCCTCACCGATCGCTCGCGCAAGATCTGGCTGCTGTGGAAAGAAACCATGTCCAACAAGGATTGGTGGGGCCCGGGGCTGGCCAGTCCGAAGTATGTCCTGCCCGACGAAAACAAAAGTCAGTCCGATTTGTACGAAGAGCGCGTGCAGAAGATGGAGGAACTGGCAGCCAAGCTCGGCATCGAGCCGGAGTTTCGCTCCGCGGCCGTACAGCGCGTGCTGCATCCGCCGACCGGGACGATCAACTGCTCCGCGATTAACGAAAAGGGCGAGATGTCCGGTGCCACGACGACCAGCGGTCTGGCTTGGAAGCTTTCGGGCCGGGCCGGCGATTCGCCCATCATCGGCGCGGGCTGCTACTGCGATCAGGATGTGGGATCAGCCGGTGCGACCGGCAACGGTGAGGAGAACATCAAGGTCTGCGGCGCGCACACTATCGTCGAAAACATGCGCCGCGGCATGTCTCCGCAGGAAGCAGGCATGGACGCGCTGAAACGCATTGTGCGCAACTTCAATGGCGACATGCGCAAGATGCAGTACGTCGACATGAGCTATTACATCCTGCGCAAGGATGGCGCATACGCCGGTGTCTGCATGTGGAGCGGCCCGCCGGAACACCTGCGGCGATTCGCCATTCACGACGGAACAAAACGATACGAGACAGCCGTGGCGCTGTTCCAGGGAAAGTCGATCGGCTGGCCACCGATGCCGGAGAGAGAGCACTTGGCGCCGGAGCAGAAGAAGTAGCTCAGTTCAGTGGCAACCACTCTATGCCTTAGGGGAAAAACATGACGGAGCCACAGATTCGGAGTTTCAACGGTCTCCGCAGATCTGGTCAGTACTTGTACATGCGGCTCGGGTACAGCATGTCTTGAGTTACGAGACCTTGGCAAAACTCACGGGGCTAGCGCAGGTGGGTCAGGCAAGGCCTCTGGGCAATATTTGGTTTTACTGCACACAGAATCACCTGCCCTCTTTAACATCACTCGTCGTCAATCAACAGACCGGACGACCACCTGACGATATTGCCGGCGACAACCTCGAAGTTACGCAAAGGAGAGTTTTTATCTTTGATTGGCTCTCACACGGAACGCCATCTGTGAGCGATTTTGAGCAAGCACGTTCGAAGCACGAGGCGACGAAGGTCGCCAAGGCTGGCGCCTGATTCCTACACCGGCACCGTTACCGTCGTCTCCGTCCGTGTCACCGGCCGATACAGCGTGTCGCGCTCGAACGGAACTCGTCCCGCCTCAGTGATCAGGCGGATCAGTTCCTGGCGGCGCAAGCCCTGCGGGGTGGTCGCGCCGGCGTCGTGATAGATCTTCTCCTCCACGACCGTCCCGTCGATATCGTCGGCGCCAAAACGCAACGTGATCTGTGCCATCTTTGGCGTCACCATCTGCCAGTACGACTTAATGTGCGGGAAGTTGTCCAGCACCAGCCGCGATACCGCGATCTGCTTTAGGTCCAAAATGCCCGTGGTCTTTGGAAGATGCTGCAAGGGCGTGTTCTCAGGATGGAACGCTAGTGGGATAAACGTCTGGAAGCCGTGCGTGTCGTCCTGCAGCGCGCGCAGCTTCATCAGGTGATCGACGCGGTCTTCGTCATTCTCGACATGGCCGTAGAGCATCGTCGCATTTGACTTCAGGCCGACCTCATGCGCGGTGCGCGCAAGCTCCAGCCACTGGTCGCCGTCGATCTTGTGATCGCAGATAATGTGCCGGATGCGGTCGGAAAAAATCTCCGCCCCGCCGCCGGGCATGGAGTCTAGGCCAGCGTCTTTGAACTTGATCAGCACTTCGCGGGGCGTCATCTTGCCGATTTTCGAGAAGAAGGCGATCTCCACCATGGTGAACGCCTTGAGATGCACCTGCGGAAAGCGCTTCTTTAGCCCGGCGATCAAATCGATGTAGTACTGGAAGGGCAAATCGGCGTGCAAGCCGCCGACGATGTGGAACTCCGTGATCGCCTCAGTGTATCCGGATGCCGCCGTGCTCCACACTTCTTCCAGAGCCATGGTGTACGAGCCGGGCGAGTCCTTCTTGCGCCCAAACGCGCACAGCCGGCAGGCCGCAACACAGACGTTCGTGTAGTTGATGTGCCGGTTGACGTTGAAGTAAGCGATGTCGCCGTGCATCCGCTCGCGAACATGATTGGCCAGCCAGCCGATCGCCAGAATGTCGCCTGAGCGATAGAGCGTAAGCGCCTCGTCACCCGAGAGACGCTCCTGGGCCATCACCTTGTCGTGGATTGGCCGCAGCCGCGGGTCGTCGGTCTGGAAAGGATGCGGCCGTTTGACGCTGGACCATGAGTCAGACATCTTTGCCATGATATCGCAGCGGCCTCAGCAAATCACAGGTAAGTGAAGGAATTCACCTGGCTAGCAGCAGATCTCCCGCGATGAAGAACAGGAAGACCATCGAGACCAAGCCGTTCATCGTGAAGAAGGCGGCATTCACCCGGCTGAGGTCGTCGTGCTTCACCAGCGAGTGTTCATAGACCAGAAGCAGCGCCACGAACGCGACGCCGGCGACGGCAATCTTACCGAGCCCAAAAGCCACGACCATCCAGGCAAGGAGCGCCACCGCGAAAACATGGAAGCAGCGCGCGATTCCAAGGGCTGTCCGAATACCAAAAGCTTTCGGAGCAGAATAAATCTCGCTCGAGCAATCGTGATCGTAATCCTGGCAAGCGTAGAGAATGTCGAAGCCCGCACCCCAGAAGAGCACTGCCGCTGTCAAAATCAGGATTCGCGGGTCGAGCGAGCCGCGCACGGCAATCCACGCCGCGGCTGGCGCAACGCCCATCGCCAGGCCGAGCGCCACATGCGACCAGCGCGTGAAGCGTTTGGTAAAGGAATAAAGAAAAACAATGCCCAGTGCCACCGGCGACAGGTAAAACGCCAGTCGGTTCAGCTGCCAGGCGGCGCCCAGGAAAATTGCCGAGGTCACGACCACGAACCAGGCAACAAATGCCTTGCTCAGCTTCCCGGCGGGTAATGCACGAATTCTGGTACGAGGATTAGCCGCGTCGATGGCCGCATCCGCCAGCCGGTTAAACGACATTGCCGCTGAACGCGCCGCCACTAGCGCAACGATGATCCAGAGGGATGTATGCAGGTCAGGAATGCCGCGCGCCGCAAGCACTGCGCCGGTCAAACCAAAGGGGAGTGTCAGCACAGAGTGCTCCCACTTGATCATCTCCAACGTGGTTCGAATACTGCGAAAAAGCGGCACTCTGCCATTCTAACGTGTCGGCCACATGAAAGGCTCAGGGCTTGGCGCTCAAACCGTAAAGCTTGATCGCATTGTCGCGCATCACCTTGCGTGCGATCTCGCTCGCCTCGGCGCGCGTAATCTCCCCATCCTGCATCATTCCGCTGAGTGCAATGGCCAGTGCGGTCCGTCCCGCGGTCGTAGTCTGATAGCCGGTTTCTTCCCAATTGACCTGTGGCGTCAGCGGGTAAAGATCGGTACCAAACAGCACCTTGTCGGGATAGAACTCCAGCATGAAGCGAATGCTGGCGGCGATATGCCGCGGCGACGTCATCCAAGTCTGCTCTGAAAAATCGGCGTACACATTCGGCTTCATCAGCAGATACGGAACGAACTGCTCGAAACCGCCGGAACCGCCGTGCAGCATCACAAAATTCGTCTTACGAAGCGTGGGGTCGTTGAAGACGGACTCGAGCAGCAGAGGATTGCTTCCCTCCATGCGGAAATAACCACCGCAGCCGCCGCCGGTATGCAGATGCACGGCCAGGCCGAGCCGTCCAGCCTCAGCGGCAATGTAACGGAAGAGATAATCCTGCAGCGTCTTGTACTCGAAGTCGGTGGGGACGCCACCTTTCACATAATGCGCATAGACCTGGGCGGCAACGGCCTCCTTCGCGGGCGCAAAGTCCAGTGAGCGCAGATATGCCGCCTCAAACTTGATGGCAACGGCTCCGTTCTTCTTCTGCAGCTCGAGCAGGGGTGTAACGATTTTTGTCTCATATTGAGCCAGGGTCGGCGGCGCTCCATTACTCTCGAGTTGATTCAGGTATCGCGCAAAAAGCAGCTCCTCACGGCCGAAGAAAATCTTGCGGTCAGGAGACTGTGCCATCAGCGAAGAATTATTCAACGGAAACAGAAGCGTGTCGTCGAATGGTACCCAAAGAAAATAGGGTGGCTGAAGCCCCGGACCGAGCGCTACCCGATTCGCCAACTCGGTTTCGATGCCGAGCTGCTCCAGCACCCAGTTGGGATAGTTCTCGCCTTCGCGCTGTTTCACCTGCTCCTTGGCGGCAAGCAGCTCGGCAACATGCTCCGGCTTGAAGTCGTCGTATTTGTAGCCGAACATCGCCTGCCACGCTTTGATGTAGACCGGATTGTCTTGCCGGAACATCAAGCCGGCATCCGTGGGCTCCAGCGGATCGCAGGGAAGGGCGTCGAAGTCGTCATCCCTCTCGCCGTGCGGACCGTTGAGTGCCGGAGGATGCGAATGATTGTCGATGGCTTTGATCTGGTTGATCTCGGCCATCAGGCTGGGATCGGGCGTCCCCGGCGACTCCGGGAGTTGGATCTGCCGGGGTGGCGGATCGGGCTGCAGCTGCTGATTGTTCTGGGCGAACAGCGCAGACGCGAGAGCAAAAGCGAAAAGGGCGAGCAGTGTTTTCATCGTCACCTGCGGGGCACTCCCATCCCGCAGCGTTGCGTTTTAGCTGTGGGAGAGAGATTGCGGCAGTCTATCGCGCTCCCACCCCTCCCACAACCTCATTTCTGCAGCCACAGTTCCAGCGAAATCAAGTCTTCAGTAATCTCGAGATGCCGGAATGGCGTCAGAGCGACGAACTGCCTCAACTGCTCCCTGGTATATCTGGCAGGTTCAGCCACCCCAACCCAACTAGCCGCCCAGACTGGCCTCATCAGCGGGGGTGTCACGGTTGTGCTCGACCGTCTGGAAAAGGCAGGATTCGTCAAGCGCGAACCGAATCCCAACGACCGGCGAAGCATCCTCGTCCACACCATGCCCGAGGGCATGGCCCGGATCCACCCGATGTATGCGGAGATCAATCGAGGCCTGGAACAACTGCTGGCGGATTACTGCACCAAGGATTTGGACGTGGTGATCGGGTTTTTCGAGAAGGCCAACGCCGTCCGCGGCGACCGTAACCTGTGAAATGTCCGCTGGCGCTGTAGCCCTGCGCAGACTTGTGGGGCTATTCCGCACCCAAACCTCACCATCGGTAATCCAAATGACTTGCACTACATGATGGCCACCGGTCCCACGAAACCGGCACAGAAAACCGAGATCTTCAAGGCGTTGCCGGAGATCTGGCAACTGATTCAGCCGCGACGTGGTTTGCTCGCCGTGGGCTTCCTGCTGATGGTGATCAACCGCGTCTCGGGCCTGGTTTTGCCTGCCTCCACCAAGTACCTGGTGGACGATGTCATCACCAAGCGGCAGTTCGGGCTACTGTATCCGCTGGTTGGCATCGTGCTTGCAGCAACGCTGGTCCAGGGCATCACGTCGTTCGCTCTGACCCAAACCCTGTCCAAGGCCGCGCAGAGACTGATCGCCGAGTTGCGCCGACGGGTGCAGGAGCACGTCGGCCGGCTCTCAGTTTCCTATTACGACGCAAACAAGACTGGCATGCTGGTGTCGCGGATCATGAGCGACGTGGAAGGCGTCCGCAATCTGATTGGCACTGGGCTGGTCGACTTTGTGGGCGGGCTGCTGACCGCAGTCATCGCCTTTGCGGTGCTGCTCCGCATCAGCCCGCTGATGACGGCGATCGCCTTCGCCTTCCTGCTGGTCTTCGGCTTCGGATTGCGCAAAGCATTTCGCATCATTCGCCCTATATTTCGCGAGCGCGCCAAAATCAATGCCGAGGTGACCGGACGACTGACCGAATCGCTGGGCGGCGTACGGGTGGTCAAGGGATATCACGCGGAAGCCCGCGAACATGAGGTCTTCAGCCTTGGAGTCGAGCGCCTGCTGCAGAATGTCTTTCGTACACTGACGGCTACGTCGGTGATGAGCCTCTCTTCCGCAACCCTGATGGGCATTATCGGCGCCATCGTCATGTTCATGGGCACGCGGCAGATCGCAGCCGGCAAGCTCACCCTCGGCGGGTTCTTCACCTACACCATGTTTCTCGGCTATCTAGCCGCACCCTTATTCCAAGTTGTTGGAATCGGCACGCAGATTACGGAAGCGATCGCCGGCCTGGAGCGCACCCGCGAAGTACTGGATGAGCAGCCGGAAACTGAAGATCCCGATCGGACCATCTCACTGGGCGAACTGCGTGGTGATGTCGCGTTCGAAAACGTCAGCTTCGCTTATGAGCAGCAGAAAACCGTGCTACACGACGTCTCCTTCCACGCCTGGCCGGGAACGGTAACCGCGCTGGTGGGATCGTCGGGGTCGGGAAAGTCCACCATCATCGGATTAATCGCCGCGTTTCATAAGCCGAATGAAGGCCGAGTGCTGGTGGATGGCATCGACCTTTCTCAGGTGCGGCTGGAGTCGTATCGCACCCAACTCGGCATGGTGCTGCAGGATTCGTTTCTCTTCGATGGAACCATCCGCGAGAATGTCCGATTCTCCAAACCCCAAGCCACGGATGAAGAGATCTTGCGCGCCTGCGCGATCGCCCGGGTGGACGAGTTTGCAGAAAAATATGAGCTGAAGTACGACACCATTATTGGCGAACGCGGGGTGAAGCTGTCGGGAGGTCAACGCCAGCGCGTCTCGATTGCGCGTGCCATCCTTGCCAACCCCCGCATCCTAATTCTGGACGAGGCCACGTCCAGCCTCGACTCTGAATCCGAAGCTCTGATTCAGGAGGGCCTGTCGTATCTGATGCGGGGGCGAACCACATTCGTCATCGCCCACCGGCTCTCGACCATCCGCCGCGCGGACCAGATCTTGGTCGTCGAGGCAGGACGGATTGTCGAGCATGGCACTCATCGTTCATTGTTCGACCTCGGCGGCAGGTACTATGAGCTGTACACCAGGCAGCACGGTATCGAGCAGAACCTTTTCCTGGCGCCGGGCGAGGGTGACAAGGTGGAAGAGAATGAACCGGTCGCGCCCAACCCGCCCAGCGTCGACCCTGACCCTACCGCACTATTGCGATAACAATCGTCGTCGCTTTGGTTTGTTGAAATTGTGAGCGGCTTCGGACTACATTGGTCGCTGCCTTGCCGCAGGTGTCTCTCAGAAGGACCAGCTATGGCAGCTCCCACATCCAAGCGCAAACAAATTGCCGAAACGAGGCGCCTGTACCCTTACGGCACCCTGCTCTTCTCCGAACTGGCATTGATTCTCGCGTATCCCTTTTTCACCCAGGTTGCCAATCATGATGACCTTTTTCGCCTGCTGGCGATCGTGGTGTTCGGTTCCGCCCTCTATTCGGTACTGGGAAGAGGAGCTGCTACGAAGATCGCCATCATTCTGGGTATTCCCGCCATCATCATACGGCTGACCAACATCATTCATCACAAGCATATTCTTGTCCTGCCCGACGAGATTCTCGCGATTGTCTTTCTGGGTTACGTAACAAGCCTGCTGGTGTATACGATCATTTCCAATCCAAGCGTCACCGCCGATATCCTGGCGGGGGCGGTTTCAGCCTACCTGCTGATCGGTATTACCTTTGGATTGATTTACATGACGATTGCAGGATTGGTGCCGGGATCGTTCAAAGATACGGTCGATCCGGCGAAAAACTTCACTCCCGCCGATTTCACATTTTTCAGCTTCGTCACTCTTACCACGGTAGGCTATGGCGATATTGTGCCCTGGCATTCTCATGCCCGATCGCTCGCGATCATCGAATCGGTGATCGGCATCATGTACCCCGCCGTGCTGATTAGCCGTCTGATCGGGCGCCAAGGCCCCACCCGCCAAGACTGACGAACGCATCGGCGGCGCTGAGGCGTTGGCCACTCTCAATTGAGCCGCGCAGCCGAAAATAGTATTCTGCAAGCGAGGTAACAACGAATTCTCATACCGACGTGGAGGTGTCAACATTGCAGCGTGCTGTTGTTGGGCGTGTTTTTTCTCTTCTCTTATTGGCCTTCCTGATAACCGGATTTGTTCAGCCCGTTTGGGCTCACGCCGTACTGATGGAGTCAAAACCAACAGCCAATTCCACGGTTGCCGGCGCTGACCTTCCGATCTGGCTGCGATTCAACGTTCGAGTAGATGGCAGCCGCTCACGCTTGCATCTTGTCGCGCCGGATGGTTCCGAGGTCGCCCTGGACGCGCTCAAACAACCGACCCCCGATACCCTGCAATCTCATGTGGCAAATCTCAAGCCTGGAACCTACAAGCTGCAGTGGCAGGTGCTTGCTTCCGACGGACACATCAGCCGCGGTGAGGTCAACTTCAAGGTGAGCTGACCGTACATGATGCTGAAGCTGGTCGACATTTTTGGGTACCTATCCGTGGTGCTCCGCGCGGGGACACTGGTATGCCAGTCGTTCTTGCTGGGCGGCTTCTTGTTTTCGTCTTGGATCGCTCGTTCCAGCGCGGACGCCTCCGCCGCCAGCCTGGAGAAAGTGCAGTTGTCCGCGTTGCGAATGTTTCGCATCGCTGCCGTCAGCCTGGTCGTGGTGCAAGCGCTCTACCTGTACGTAAATTCTGCTGTACTGATGGCGACGGCCGAGATCGGCATCCGCGAAGCCGCTGGCGCCAACTTCTTCATTGCCGGCAGCTTCATGCTGGCGCTGTCCCTGCTCATCGGCTTTCTTGCCAAACCGCGTGCCTCGCATGTTCCGTACTGGCTTGGCATCCCTGTGTTCGTCCTGCTGTCTGCTTCGGTGATGACCAATCACGCCGCTGCCCGGATGGAAGGGCGTGCCACGCTGATCGTCATCACCTTCCTGCATGAGGCCAGCACGGGCTTTTGGATTGGCGGCCTGCCATTCCTGTTGCGCAGTTTGTACATCACAAAGGATGCCGCTACAAAGTGGTATCTGACGCAGCGGTTTTCGCGTATGGCGCTGGTGAGTGTCGCTGTCCTTGTCCTGACCGGACTGGTCATGAGCCTTGCGTATGTCGGCTCGTTTCACGCGCTGGTGGGCACGTCGTACGGGCTGATGGTAATTGCCAAAGTCTGGATGCTGCTGATGATGATCGCCTTGGGCGGGATCAACTTCCTCATGTTGCGCAAGTACAGCCCGGACGGCGCGCTTCCGCGATTGCGACGCCTGGTGGAGGCGGAGGTCGGAATCGGTATTACGATTGTGCTCGCTGCTGCATCGCTGACATCGCAAGCTCCGGCGATCGACTTGCCCAATGACACGGTCGATTATGCCCATATCGTGGATCGCCTGAAACCCGGCTGGCCGCGCATGCAGAGCCCGGAGATCGCCGAACTCTCCACTATTTATCCCGGGCGTCCCATCTCTGTGCCCGATCCCAATCAACTGCCCGCCGCCTATCTGGTCGACGGCACGCCGATCTCCGCGCGTGTGCTGAATGACATGAAGTGGTCGGAATACAACCATCACTGGATGGGCTTGATCGTCATCGCGATGGGAGTGCTCGCGGTGTTGGCGCGCACCGGTAAAGCGCCGTGGGCGGAATATTGGCCGCTGCTGATGATCGGCATCGCAATCTTCATTTTCTTGCGCGGTGACCCCGAATGCTGGCCGCTGGGTCCTCGCAGCTTCTGGGCCACATGGGCGAAGCCGGAGGTGTTCCAGCACCGCGCGGCCGCGCTATTGTGCATCGCATTTGCCATCTTCGAGCTGCGGGTGCGGCGTAATCCCTCTCAGGGCGGCATCCTGCCGCTGATCTTTCCCTTGCTTTGCGCCGTGGGAGCCGCTTTGCTGCTGACCCACTCTCACGGAACCACCAACGTCGAGCAGGAGTTCATGGCCGAGCTCAACCACATGCCGATGGGTGTACTGGGTGTGATGGCGGGCTGGTCACGCTGGCTGGAGCTGCGCCTGCCCGAGGAAGATGCCAAGATTGCGGCGTGGATCTGGCCGGTATGCTTCGTGTTGATTGGAGCGGGACTGCTGAACTATCGCGAAATCTAATACCGCTTAACGAATCATCGGCAGGCTGGACGGGGAATCGCCGAAATCCAGATCGAATCCCAACTGCAGCTTGGCAGCTTCCGACATACGGGCGGGAGTCCACGGTGGCTCGAAGACGATCTCCACGTTTACCCGCTTCACGTCAGGCAGGCGAGACAGCTTGCTCTCGACGTCAGCCTTCAGCACGTTGCCCATGCCGCATCCGGGAGCCGTCATCGACATCTTGATCTCGATCTTGTGCCCGCCGTCCTCGGCCGCAGTGATGTTGCAGCCGTAGACCAGACCCAGGTCGACAATATTGACGGGAATTTCGGGATCGAAGATGGTCTTCAGCTCGTCCCAGACAAGCTGCTCGCCGAACGGTTTCTGCTCAGCCGGCGCTGCATCCGCCGGAACCGGCAGGCCGAGGGCATCCGCATCGCGCGCATCGATGCGATACATGACGCCATACTGCGTGCCGCTCACGGTGTAACTTCCGCCCAGGGTCTGCATGATGCTCACCCTGGAGCCGGCGGGCAGGGTGCTGCGCGTGCCGCTCGGGATCTCGATGACCTCGCAGTCACGGCTCAACGTGATGACGACACCCATGTGCATAACAAGCGATCTCGCTCGACGGCCCAACCTGGCGTCATGAGGCGAACATTTGTGTCAGCTTGGTGATCCGCAACAGGTCGGCAATGCGCGGCGACAAATTGACGAGTTCCAGCCGGCAATAGCCAGCGTTCAGCGCCGACGCTTTCAGGCCAACCAATGTGCCCAGGCCCGAGCTATCCACATGTTCGACGTCAGTCAGATCAATCAGGATGCGGCCACCGCCAGGAATCAGCTCTTTTACCGTTGTTCGCAGCGGAGCTGCGGTGTCGCTGACGATGCGGCCGCGACACTTGATGGTGTTTACCACGTTGCCCAGCTCGTCGTTTGACTTTACGACTTCAAATTGCAAGTTGCGTTGCGGTGCGGTGCTCATGCTCTCTCCTGACTCGGAAACGTGAGAAATACTAGCACTCGCCTGCACAACCATGTTCATCGATTCGCAAATTTACTCAGTTGTAACAGAGTCCTGCTTCCCTTCCAGCGCCGCCTGCAATGTATGCCAGGCCAGCGTTGCGCACTTCACCCGCACCGGGAACTCCGACACGCCGGCAAACACCGCCAGCTTTCCCAGCGA
>Ga0335081_10014442_pt1 | contig 12775 bp, 7 predicted proteins | sample Lox_Sample_35_FD_206713 | JGI IMG/M metagenome (GOLD analysis project Ga0335081, IMG submission 206713) | Soil microbial communities from Loxahatchee National Wildlife Refuge, Florida, United States - Lox_Sample_3.5 | ecosystem: Environmental > Terrestrial > Soil > Wetlands | place: USA: Florida...
CCCGCTCTCACAGGTACAGCGCCTCTGGGTGGAACGCCGCGGGATCAGCACGGTCAGGACCATCGGTCTCGCCGTCGGTATCGCCATGGCGGCGGTGGGAACGCTGGCCATTATTGTCGCCCTCACCAAGGAGTCATGTCCCTTCGTGTACTCCTGGGACGGCGAACACTACGTTTTCGACGCCGAACCGTACGGCGGCGCGATCGCGCGCGCCTTGGAGCGGGATGATTATTCGGAGCTCGAGAATTTAAGGGCGGAGCACGGCGAATACCGTCTGCTCATCACCAATGAAGTAGACGAAACGCAGCATACCAACCTGCTGGAATTGTGGGTGGTGGACCATGCCCCTGGGGCCCGCGTCGTTCCGGACAACCAGGGCCGTCTCTATGCCTTCCGGCGCGTTGAGCGGCTCGAATCGGCGCGCGACCGCGCCGGGCACGACATCACTGCGTGGCTGGAGGCTACCGACCGGCGCATCTGGGAGCCGGAGGCGAGAGCCGCGGCCGACGGCAGCGCGCGGGAGGAGATCGTGTTGTCGTTCACCAAGCCGGAAGGCGCCGCCACCGCCAACTTGGTGGTCAACGCGGCCACCACGCTGTGGGGCTCGTACATGATCAAGAAAATGGTGCAGCTCCGTGGGAGCGGCGCGGCGCAGTGGCTGGCATCGCTCGGAACGAACCCCGTCGAGATGGTTTCTTTGGGCGCCTGGTACAACCGTGACGAGCTCTACAACTTGAAGATCGACATCGAGGAGGGCTCCGGCTGGGTGACGCGCGGAGCAATGATGGGCGGCGGTCCCTTTATCTCGGAGGACCGGGTCATTCCTCTGGATATCCGCGCCGTGGGCGGCGACCGCCTGCGCATCCGCCTGCGGCCACCGCTGGGCTTCTGGGCTCTGAATTCGTTCGCCGTGTCGTACGAAGACGCGTCCCAACTGTCTCCGCAGGTAGTCAAGATCCGCGCCGCGCATTCGTCATCCGGCGCGAACGTCCTGGCCTCGCTGGCCGCGAACGACGGCCTGTACTATTCCATGCCCGACATGAGCGAGCGCGCGGAACTGCGATTTGCGGCTCCACCGCCCAGGCCGGCGATGGCGCGAACCGTTTTCCTGCATAGCCGCGGCTGGTACGAAGTGCACCTTAGCGGGCAAGGAGAACCGGACACGGCCGCACTGAACGAGATCTATGCGAAACCCGACGCCGCCGCCCGGTTGGCCGCGCGCGAATTCCTCAACTGGCACCCCGCGCCCTAAACCCATCTGCCCAACGAGCGGTTCGGGGCACGCGCGTTCAAAGGCGACGAGGAACGATTTTCAGCCCACTGGCCCGGGGTAGAATAATCACCGGAGGGCATGGTGAGAGGCGTTCGCCGATGGTCCGGGCTGGCGATCGGAGTGCTTCTGGCGGCGCCGCTGGCGTTTCGCGGACAAGTGAATATCACGCCGCGCCCCAAGCCTGCTCCTAAAGAGGAGACTCAGCCGCGCGCCAATATCCGGGTCGAGACCAACCTGGTGCTGATTCCGGTGACGGTCAACGATCCGCTCAACCGGCCCGTCTCCGGCCTGGAAAAAGAGAATTTCCGTCTGTACGACAACAAGGTAGAGCAGACCATCAGCAGCTTCGCGATGGACGATGAACCGATCGCTGCCGGGCTGGTGTTCGACACCAGCGGAAGCATGGGGGACAAGCTGAGGCGTTCGCGGATGGCTGCCTCGGTATTTTTCAAGATCTCCGATCCGCAGGACGAGTTCTTTCTAGTGGAGTTCGACAGCAAACCGCGGCTGGTCGTGCCGCTGACACACGATACGGGGAAAATCGAGCAGGAGCTGACCTTTTCACGCTCCAAAGGATCGACCGCGCTGCTCGACGCCATTTACATGGCGCTGCAGGAAATGAAGCATTCCAGCAAGAACAAGAAGGCGCTCCTGGTCATCTCCGACGGCGGCGACAACAACAGCCGGTACACGGTTTCCGAAGTCAACCAACTAGTGCAGGAGAGCGACTCGCTGATCTATGCCATCGGAGTGTTTGGGGGTGGGACCACCCCGGAAGAGGCGGGCGGCCCGGCGCTGCTGGCTCGCATCGCGGAACAGACCGGCGGCCACATGTTTCTGGCGAATCCCGTGGATCTCCCGGATATCGCCAAGCGGATCGGGATCGAGCTGCGCAATCGATACATTCTGGGGTTTTCGCCCAAGGACCAGGTGCGCGACGGCAAGTATCATCACGTGCAAGTGAAGGTGGTGCCACCGCGCGGCCTGCCGCCGCTCGCAGCCCACTGGCGCCTGGGTTATAACGCTCCGGACCAGTGAGGCGATCCCCCGCGAACCTTGGTTTGCGTCCGATCGGCTGTTATCTAAGCGCAGTACTCCTTTTCCAGTCTTGTCGGTAACGGATCGCGAACTTACAGTGAGCCTAGGCATAAACGTCCTTGGGATTCGCTGGGGGTGGCTAGCCTGCGGCCACCCCGGCACTTCGCTGGGAACTCCCGACCGACTACCTCCTGCAAACCGCCGTGAGGAAACGGGCGTCCGGGCTGCGGTATTCCGCCAGAATCTCCAGACCGCCCTGTTGTGAGAGCAGCCATCGAAAGGCCTCCGGCGTATACGTGTACTGGAAGTTCATGCCGATGCGTTCGCCCCGCTGCAGGGGGATTTCCTGGCCGGCGACGGTCGCGGAAAGATCGCGCTCTGCGCGGAACGAGCGGGTGATGAGGTGCAGCCCTTCGTGCCGGTTGTCGTGTTTCAGGTTGAAGCGGATCTCCCCGCCATCTTCGCCGATGCCGACGCTGGCCAGCAGCGTGGAAACGAAGCGGCGCGCCGCAGGATTGTCGCGCCTTGCCATGGAGAGCCGCTCGTCGTGGAGCTCGCCATCGATGATCAGGCGGTCTTCGGGTTTCATGCACTGCGCCACGTAGCGAATCTCGGCGAGCGGGTCGAACGACCCCATGGTGTTGCCGCTGAGGATGAACAGTCGGGGCGGATCGGCCGCGTCGGCGGCATAAACCAGGTGCACCGGGCTAGAGATGTCAGCCTTGATGCCGACGGTTTCGATGTCTTCGTCGTCGGCGCCGGCACAAGCCATTTCGAGCATGGCTTGGCTGGCATCGACCGGGAAGTAGGAGCACTCGCAGCCGGCGCTCTTGAGGGCTCCCATGAGCAGGCGGTCGCGCGCGCCATCGCCGGCGCCAAAACTGATTACCGGAACCCTCCCGCGAAAGTGCGCGGCCAAGTCGGCGGTATGGGCTGCCAGCTCCTTCCAGGTTTCCGACAGGCCGCCGTAGAGCTCGGCGTGCCCGGTCAGCGTCGTCCACTCCGCGGCCGATCGCGGGAACCAGAAGAAGAATTTCTCCGGCAGGTCGCGGGCCTCGATGGCTTCGGCGAACTCCTGCGCGATGTCTGCCTCGGTGAGGACCACTTCCACTTTCATAGGGAACCCTCATTATCGCAGGGGAAGATGGGATGCAGGAATGGGTGGCGGAAGCGGAGAGAAGCAAGCTGTCAGCAGTCAGCCAAGCCTCCGGCGGCGCGGGATTGAATAACCTGTGACTTTTTGTGCTGGCGTAGCGATATCGTACCAGAGAGCGGGGCCGCCGCTATCTGCCTGAAAACACTCCTGGCCAGGAGCAGTCACAGGCCAGCAGCCAGCCAAAACAAGCAATCAGCACTCAGCGAAAACCACAACCGGTCTTGGCTGAAAGCTGATTGCTGATCGCTGATAGCTCAATACGCCATCACTTGCATGCCGGCGTCGACGAACAGGGTGTTTGCGGTGATGCCGCGGCCCAGGTCGCTGGCGAGGAAAACGGCGGCGTCGGCCACTTCGGCTGGGTCCGTGTTGCGGCGGAACGGCGCCCGCTGGGGAACGGTGTCCAGAATGTTAGAGAAATCCTTGACCGCGCGTGCCGAAGCGGTCTTCACGGGGCCCGCTGAGATGGCGTTCACCCGGATGTTCTGCGGCCCGAGATCACTGGCCAGGTACCTCATCGCCGCCTCCAGGGAGGCTTTGGCGACACCCATCACATTGTAATTGGGCATAACGCGGGTGGAGCCGAGGTAGGTGAGGGTGCTGATGGAGCCGCCCTCGGTCATGAGAGGAGCGGTGGCGCGCGCCACCGCCACTAGCGAGTAGGCGCTTACGTCCTGCGCCAGCAGGAATCCCGAGCGCCCCGTCTCGACGAACGGGCGCGACAGGTCTTCCCGGTTGGCGAAGGCGAGGCTGTGCATGACGGCGTGCAGCGGACGGTCGAGCATGCGGAGCGAATCGGTGAGCGCGGCCAGTTCTTCGTCTTTGGTCACGTCGCAGGGCAAGATCGCGGCCACATTGAAGTCTTCCGAGAGTTCCTCAATGGCTTCCTTCTGGCGTTCGCCGAGATAGGTCAGCGCCAGGGCCGCTCCTTCTCTGGAAAATGCTTGCGCAATGGCGTAGGCCAGACTCCATTTGTTAGCAATCCCCAAAATGAGGGCGAACTTGCCCTCCAGCAGTTTGGACATGAATTTGCATTGTACACTGGCATAGCCGGCACACGCGCACGCGTGCGCCTACCCATGGAACTTGCAACCCCGCTCACCTACGTCAAAGGAATCGGGCCCGCGCGCGCCGCGATGCTGGAGGCCAAAGGCCTCGTGACTATAGAAGACCTGCTGGCGTACGTCCCGTTTCGCTACGAGGATCGAAGCAACATGAAGACGGTGGCCCAGCTTGCTCCGGGCGAAATGGCCACGGTGATTGCAGAGGTGCGGTCCTCGAAGCTTTCCGGCTTCCGGCGGCGCAACCTGGGTTTATTTGAGGTGCGTTTTACTGACGCCTCGCGGGCCATCCTGGTAGGCAAGTGGTTCCACGGCGGCTACCTTGCCAACGTGTTTTCCGTGGGCATGAGGGTAGCGCTCTTCGGCAAAGTGGAGTTTGACAGCTACGCGGGCGAACTCACCATGCTGCACCCGGAGTTCGAAATCCTCTCGGGCGACGACGACGAAGGCGAAGCTTCGCTGCACGTGGGCCGCGTAGTTCCCATCTATGAAGCTGTTTCCAAGCTCACCACGCGCATCCTTCGCGTCTTTGCCCACCGGGTGCTGGAGGCGATCCCCGCGGTGGAGGACCGCCTGCCCCAGCACATCCGGCAGCAGCTCAGGATGCCCGATCGCTGGACGGCTATTCGCGAAACGCATTTCCCCGCGCCGGACACGGACCTTCGGCTGCTGAACGCGTTCCGCTCGCCGGCGCAGTTCCGCCTTATCTTCGAAGAGTTCTTCTGGCTGGAATGCGGCGTGGCGTTGAAGCGGTCCAAGGCGCGCACGCTGCCGGGAATCGCGTTCGAACTCAACGACCACGTGCGTGAAAGAGTAAAGGCAATGCTGCCTTTCAGGCCCACTGAAGCGCAGAAGCGAGTGCTCAAGGAAATTGCCGCCGACATGAAGGAACCGCGGCCCATGAACCGGCTCTTGCAGGGCGACGTGGGCAGCGGCAAGACCATCGTGGCCGCGGAAGCCGCGGTGATCGCCATCGAAAACGGCTACCAGGTGGCCGTGCTCGCTCCCACCGAGATTCTGGCTGCGCAGCATGGCCTGTACTTCAAGCACATTCTTTCCCGGTTGGGCTACGTAGCAGCGCTGCTTACCGGCTCCTTTACCAGCCGCGAAAAGGTGCAGCTCAAGAAGCTGGTGGCGGAGGGCCTGGCGCACGTGGTCATCGGAACTCACGCGCTGCTCGAAAAGGATGTGGAGTTCCACAAGCTGGGACTGGCCATCATCGACGAACAGCATCGCTTCGGCGTGCTCCAGCGGCTCGGCCTGGTGCAAAAAGGCGTGCATCCCGACGTGCTGGTGATGACCGCGACGCCCATTCCACGCACCCTGGCGATGACGCTATACGGCGACCTGGATGTTTCCGTGATCGACGAGCTGCCGCCCGGGCGGAGGCCGATCAAGACCAAGCACTACACCGACGATCGCATCGAACAGGCCTACAGCCTTATGAAGAGCCAGATCGATGAGGGCCGCCAGGCGTACGTGGTCTACCCGGTCATCGAGGAATCCGAGAAACAGGCGATGAAGGCCGCGCAGAAGATGCACGAGCATTTGTCGCGCGAAGTTTTCCCGACATTGACCGTCGGCCTGATGCATGGCCGGCTGGGCGCGGACGAAAAAGAAGCCACCATGCAGCGCTTCAAGGAGGGACAGATCCACATCCTGGTTTCCACCACCGTGATTGAAGTGGGAGTGGACGTACCCAACGCCACGGTGATGGTGGTGGAGCAGGCGGAGCGGTTCGGGCTGGCGCAGTTGCATCAGCTTCGCGGGCGCGTGGGCCGCGGCGCGGCGCAAAGTTACTGCATTCTGGTGACCGAGAAAATGAACGATGCGGCCCGCGAACGCATCCGCACGCTGGTGGAATCCACGGATGGGTTCTACATCTCGGAAATGGATTTGAAGCTGCGCGGGCCCGGCGAGTTTTTCGGGACCAAGCAAGCGGGGCTGCCCTCGCTGAGGGTGGCGAACATTCTACGCGACGGCGAGATTCTGGAAATCGCGCGCCGCGAGGCCGTGGATTTCATCGCGCGTCCCCCCTCAGAGGATGCCTTGCGGCAGGCCGTGGCTTACATTCGCAATCATTGGCAGCGGCGCTACGGATTGGTGACCGTCTGATGCGCGTGATCGCGGGAGAATTCCGTTCGCGGCGCCTGCGGAGCATACCGGGCGAAGCCACCCGGCCGACACCCGACCGCCTGCGCGAATCGCTCTTCGACATCCTGGCTCCGCGCATAGAAGGCGCGACCTTTCTGGACGCTTACGCCGGGACCGGTGCGGTAGGGATTGAAGCTCTCAGCCGCGGGGCCGCTCACGCATTCTTTCTCGAGCGGAATCGGAAAGCCCTGGAGACCATTCGGCAAAACCTCGCTTTACTGAAACTGGACTCGCGTGCAACGGTCGTTCCCGGGCCGGTCCTGCAGACTATTGCGCAGTGCGCCGCGGATATCGTCTTCCTGGACCCGCCCTACACGATGGAACGCGAGTACGCCGGCGTGCTGGAGTGGCTGGCCGAATCGCAGTCAGGGCTTGTCGTTGTGCAGCACTCGGTGCGGCAAGCGCTTCCCGACGAGCACGGCGCACTGCGGCTCACGCGGGTGGTCCGGCAAGGCGAAAATTCCCTATCCTTCTTTTCCTCTCGCCCGCTCTCGCCGGAGTTAAGATAGATGCGGACCGCTATGCTACGTCGAATCACCTGGCTGGGCTTGACCCTGGCCATTCTGGCGGGCGCCCAGAAATACGACGGCCCGCGTCCGCCCAAGCCGGACCTTCCGTATCTCAAGCACGCTAGCAATCTGATTCCCACCGAGGCCGGCACCGCCAAGGAAGAAAAGAAAAAGGACGACACCACGTATATCGTCGACGGCGCCAGTTCGTCCGCCCGGACGCCCCTGGCTTCACCCATCTTCCTGATGCAAGCCGGCAGCATTTCGCCGGACAAGCTGGCGCTCTATAAACTGGAAACCAAGAACGGGCACCGCGAGATCTTCTTCCCTGCCAAGAAGCCGCCACAGCCCATCCGCATCGTGGTCACGAAGCTCACTTCCGACGGCCTCTGGAAGATCGAAGTGGATGAAAGCTTAGAGGCCGGTGAATACTCCTTGAGCCCCGAAGGCTCCAACCAGGTGTTCTGTTTTCAAGTCTTCTAGCATCGGTTAACAACTAGTTAACGTCTTTTGTTTGCAAGCTTAAGAGAATCCATGGAAAAAAGAGTAACAGACCCTCTTGACACATATTAACTAAAGGCATAAATTGAATCCCAGGAGAATACTTAGCTCTTGGTGGGCAACCAGTTAGGGAGAACGGACGGGTCCGGGTGTTCTTCTGTCAACGGCGCCACGAGAGCGGACCAGCGAATCAACACGAATCCCGGCAGAACTAGGGAGGCCTAAATGAAACGATTAACAGCAGATCGCCGACTGCATCTTTTTCTCTTGATCGCACTCGTTGCCGTTACGGCAGGCGCACAAGTGCGGACCACCGGCGATATCCAAGGCACGGTGGTTGACCCGAGCGGTAGTGCCGTTCCGAACGTAGCGCTCACGTTGAAAGACCTGGGAACGGGCATCACCAGAACCACGACATCCAACACCGAAGGGGCGTTCGTCTTCCTGAACCTGATGGCGGGCAAATACGAGCTGACCGCCACGGCGGCGGGATTTCAGACGGCCGTTTACACACCCGTCGAAGTAATGACCGCACAGACCAAGGACATGGCAGTACACCTGTTGATCGGCCAGTCGAAAGAGACTGTGGAGGTCAAAGACGTTTTGGAGACGCTGCAAACCACGTCGAACCAGATCGCAACGACGGTCCAGAATAGTTACGTCCAGGAACTGCCGTTCAGCGGACGCGACTCGCTGAACTTTGCGCTGCTGTCGCCCGGGGCGCAGACCATCGATTCGGGCCGGACCAGCACGTTCAACGGACTGCCCAACGCCTCGCTCAACATCACGCTGGACGGCATGAACAACAACTCGCAGCGCTTCAAGAGCGGGGGAACGAGCTTCTTCTCTTTCGCGCCGGCCCGCTTGGACGCCATAGACGAGGTCACCGTTACCACGGCCGGCATGACGGCCGATGCGTCCGGTGAAGGCGCGATGCAGATGCGCTTCGTCACCAAACGCGGCCAGGAGCTTTACCATTGGAAGCTCTACGAGCAGTTCTGGAACGACGACCTGAATGCCAATTCGTTCATCAACAACGCGCGCGGGATCCCGCGCCCGAAACTGCGCCAGAACGATTTCGGCGGGAACTTCGGCGGGCGGCTGGTACCCTGGGTGCCACGCCTCAAGAACAAGCTTTTCTTCTTTGTCAACATGGAAGCGCTGCCGATTCCACGCACCGGCGTCTACACCCAGAACGTTCTGACGACGCAGGCTCAGTCCGGGGTGTTCACTTACATTGGAACCGACGGGAAGCAATATTCCCAAAACGTCCTGACGGCTGCCGGCTCCGCCGGCTTCTCCAAAACGGTCGACCCAACGGTGACCAAAATCCTGGGCGAGATCAACGGCACGTTGAGCAAGGGAACCTTGATACCGAACACTGACCTCAACAGCCAAACCCTCTCGTTTACCCAGCCGAACAGCGTCAAGACTCTCTACCCCACGGCGCGTGTGGACTATCAGATCAACGACAAGCTGGCGTGGCACGGGACCTGGAACCTCCGCTATCAGAATAACGATGGCGTCGCCAACTATCCTGGCCAGTCCGTTCTGGATTTGGCTTACAAGATCACCACCTACGTCGCCACTAACAGCTTCGATTGGACCATCAAGCCAACCTTGTTCAACAACTTCACGTTCGGCGTGCAGAGCAACGGAGAATACTTCAATCAAGGCACATCTATAACCCAGTGGGCGCCGTACAACAACCTCAGAATCCACCTCAACTGGCCCCCCAACTCGCTCGCGGACGTGATTCCCAACGACACGCCGTGGGTTCGCAACAACCCGGTGTTCAGCTTCTCGGACAACCTGAACTGGGTGAAGGGCAGGCACACGTTCACGTTCGGCGGTTCCTGGCTGCACACCAGCTTTTGGGAGGAGTCGTGGGGCAGCGCGGGAGTTCCGGATATCTACCTGGGCGTTTCCGATGCAGACCCCGTCAGCCCGGTCTTCAACACTCTCCCCAACATTGATCCCAACGACGTGCCCAACGCCGCAGCGTTGTATGCAACTCTGACCGGGCGTATCAGCGGCATCGCCAGCGGCCTGAATGTCGATGAGCACTCCCACCAGTACGTTCCTTTCAGCTCGTTGACCCAGCGCTTCGCTTTCACGAACGGCGGCCTCTATTTCCAGGATTCGTTCCGGGCGACACCGAGCCTTACGCTCAACTACGGATTGCGCTGGGAACTCATTGGCCCCATCAAGAACACTAACGGCATTGATGCTTCACCGGACTTGGCGAATTTCTGGGGGCCGTCCAAAGGTCCCTTTCAGCCGGGCGCGCTGACGGGAGTGCAGAATCCCGCAATGACCCTGCGGCCGGCGATGTACACTACCAGCAAGGTCAACCCGGCTCCCAACTTCGGCTTCGCCTGGAACCCGAAATACGATAGCGGCTGGCTGAAGACCCTGTTTGGAAGCGACACCGTGATTCGCGGCAGCTATGGAATCACGTACTATGCGGAGGGCTTGAACTCCATTTCGAACGTGGAATCCGGAAACCCAGGCAGTGGGAACCTTCAGTGGTTGAACCCAGGCGACCCCGGTTTCACGCCGGGCGGCCTGACACTGGCTTCCAAACTGCCTGCGCTGATTTCGTTTCCGACTTCGTTCACGTTCCCCATGGCGGAATCGATGTTCGCGCTCTCGGGCACCTGGTACAACACCACGCTTCCGCACATGCGCACCCCATACGTTCAAAACTGGACATTGGGAATCCAGAGGCAAGTGGCCAAGAACACGATTCTGGAAGCCCGGTACGTCGGCAACCGGTCCCTGCACATGTGGCACTACTACGACGTGCAGGAGACCAACATCTTCGAGAATGGGTTCTTGCAGGAGTTCAAGAACGCACAAACCAACTACAACATAAACACTGCGGCCGGCGTCAGCAGCTTCGCTAATCGCGGTCTGCCGGGACAGGTCGCTTTGCCGATCTTCCAGGCGGCATTCGGCGCCCGTGGCTCTATCCCGGCTCTGCCGTCCGGCTTCACCAACGGCACCTACATCAACTACCTGAAGCAGGGGCAAGCGGGTGCATTGGCGCAATCCCTCGCCACGACGATAGACTATTACTGCCGACTGGTAGGCAACACGTTCAGCCCGTGCGTCGCCACTGACAGCGGGTACAACGCGCCGGGGCCGTATCCAATCAACTTCTTCCAGCCGAACCCTTACGCCGGCGAGCTACTGCTCCAGGATGACAATGGCCTGTCCAACTACAACGGCCTGCAGGTCGAACTTCGCAAAGCCCTCAGTCACGGCCTGACCCTGGACGCAAACTATACTCTGTCCCACAGCATGAGCAACATGTTCAACCCCAACGAACAAACCGCGACTTCGCAGGTGCGGACGCTACGCAACGAGCGGCTGAACTACGCGCCCTCGCCCTTCGACCTGCGGCACGTTTTCCAGACTTACTGGACCTACTCGCTGCCGATCGGCAAGGATCGCGCGCTAAACATCAGCAACCCGGTTCTCAACCGCATCTTCGGCGGGTGGACCGTTTCCGGAATTCACCGCGTCACTACGGGGCGACTGTTCCAGTTGACCAGCGGGCGCCAAACGTTCAATGGAGGGTTCTCCAGCCTGTCGTGGACTCCCGCTTCGGTCGACTCCGGGGTGGTTGTAAATGGCACGGCGGCCCAATTACAAGCAATGCTCAACCAGACCAGCAACGGACCCAGCAAGAACCTGTTGTGGGTGAGCCCGCAGTTGATCGGCGCGGACCATCGCGCCAATACGCAATACCTCGGACCGCCGACCACGCCGGGAGTCTTTGGAGCGTTCGTGTACCTGCACGGACCGACCCTCATCGCCAACGATCTGGCCCTGCTCAAAGAGGTTCAGATCACGGAAAAGCTGAAATTCGGCTTCCAGACCGAAGCCATCAACGCGTTCAACCATAGCATCTTCGGCCTGGGCGCGGGTACCTACAACCTGAGCGTAACGTCCACGAGCTTCGGCCAGACCGCAAGCACCATCGTGACGGCTCGACAGCTCCAGTTGCGCGCCTACCTGCAGTGGTAAGACGGTAAGAAGTCCGCCGGGACCGAATCGGGAACCGGGCAGCGGTTTCCATTCGGTGTCCCGGCGGATTGTGAATAGTAGGAACAAATCTCCGGCGAACTACGCCACTCGCCTGATTTCCCGTCTTCATTGGGCCTGCTAAGTTCGAGACGGAAGAGCCATGAACGCAAGCAGGCCGGCAGATCGTATGAGGCCATCGCGGCTCGGATTTGTGATGGTCACGATGATCGTGAGCCTGGTCGGTCTGCTGGCATTCCTCGGGCTGGCGATCGACGTAGGGTACGAAGAATATGTCAAGACGCGCATGCAAACGGCTGCCGATGCTGCAGCTCTGGGCGGAGCGCAGGAACTGCGGGCGAGCGGCGCCGCCAATCTGGCGGCCGTGGCCAAAAGCGACGCCGCCGCAAACGGTTTCACGGACGGTGCGAATTCGGTATCGGTGACGGTGAACAATCCCCCCGCGGGCGGGTACTCCACGAGCGATCCGACCGCTGTCGAGGTGGTCATCTCGCAGAGCGTCCCCACTTTCTTCATGGGACTGCTCGGTTTTGCGTCGGGCACGGTGCAGGCGCGGGCAGTGGCGCGGCTGGGCAGCGGGACAAACTGTCTTTACACGCTCGATCCGAGTGCGCCGTCGGCTTTCTCCGCGAGCGGCGGCGCCACGGTGACGTTCAACTGCGGGGTGATCGTCGATTCCAGTAGTTCGACCGCCTTGTCGGTGAGCGGAGGCGCCCGTATCACTGCGAATTCAGTAGGCGTCGCGGGCAAGGCCTCGATCAGCGGAGGCGCAACAGTAAGCCCTTCGCCGGTGCAGGGAGTCACGGCGCAGAGCGATCCGTTCTCTTACCTTTCGAAGCCCACGGTGGGGGCGTGCAACGACACCAACACCAGCGTCTCGGGCGGCGCCACCGCGACGCTCAACCCCGGAGTGTACTGCAGGGGTATTTCGATCAGCGGTGGGTCGAGGGTCACCTTCACGGCTGGCACGTACATTCTGAAGGGCGGAGGCCTGTCAGTCAGCGGCGGTTCCAGCATTTCGGGCAACGGC
>Ga0335081_10014444_pt1 | contig 12773 bp, 10 predicted proteins | sample Lox_Sample_35_FD_206713 | JGI IMG/M metagenome (GOLD analysis project Ga0335081, IMG submission 206713) | Soil microbial communities from Loxahatchee National Wildlife Refuge, Florida, United States - Lox_Sample_3.5 | ecosystem: Environmental > Terrestrial > Soil > Wetlands | place: USA...
CCCCGCCAACGTCTACCCCTGGAAACGGCTGGGGGCGGCGGGCGTGACTCTCGAGCTGGTGCCGGTCACGCAGGAGGGCTGGCCGGACGAGGCCCGGATCCTCGAGCGTCTGCAGGACCCGCGGGTACGGTGCCTGGCCATCTCGCTGACCCAGTTTGCCACCGGATACACCGTGGACCTGGCCCGGTTCTCGGCCGAAACTCGGGCCCGCGGGCAGTTCCTGGTGGTGGATGCCATCCAGGCGCTTGGCCAGGTGCCGGTCGATGTGCGCGCCACCCCGGTCGACATCCTGTCGTGCGGAGCCCAGAAATGGCTCCTTTCGCCGTGGGGGAGCGGCTTCGTCTACGTGCGGGAAGAGCTGATCGGCCAGCTCGACCCGACGATCACCGGCTGGATGGCCTTCGAGGGAACGGATGACTTCACTCGACTCACCGATTACAGCGATCAGCTTCGGGCCACGGCCCGGCGCTTCGAGCTGATCACCGTCCCGTTCCAGGACTTCGTCGGGATGATCCAGTCGGTCCGGCTGCTGGCCGAGTTGGGCGTACCCGCGATCCAGGCTCACCTCACGGCAATCCACGGCCCACTCATAGCGTGGGCCGATGAGCATGGCGTGCCGGTCACCTCGCCCCGGAACCGGGCGCGGTCAGGGATCCTGTGCGTGGCGCCGCCGCGCCTCGAGGAGTCGTATCGCGCGCTCAAGGAGGCGCGAATCTACTGCAGCATGCGGGAAGGGGCGCTCCGGCTCAGCCCCCATTGCTACAACACGGCGGACGACCTGTGCCGGGTCTCCGCCGTGCTGCAGCCGCTGCTGTGAGGAGAAGACGTTACTTCTTGGCCACCGTCTCTTCGTGGAGCACCTTCTTCGCGAACATGAAGACCAGCCACGCGACGATGATGAAATTGATCAAGGCTCCGAGCACGGCCCCGATCTGAAACGGGCCGACGGCCCAGGTCTGCCACTGGCCCGAGGGAAGGACTAGGCCGACGAGCGGCATGAGGAGGCCGTCGACGATGGCCTTCACCAGCTCGTTCGCCTTTCCGCCGATGATCACGGCGATAGCCAGCCCGATGACGCCATACTCCTTGAGGAACTTCATGAACTCGCCTTGCATCGCGCGCTCCTTGAACGTGAGGAACCGAGGGAGGGCCGGGATTGGGCGCCCGAATATCCCCCGGGCGAGAGGGGTCCGCTAGAGGGCGGACGGCGGTCGCCCCGGTAATGGTGCGCGGCAGCGCTGCCGGCTTTGAGTCAGTCGGTGGTCGCGAGGAGGGCGTAGTTCCGGCGGCCCTTCTGAAGCAGTAGATAGCCGCCCGCCAGAAGGTCGGCGGGCCCCAGCCGGCGGTCGGCGTCGGTAATGGCCTGCCCATTGAGCGAGAATCCGCCCTGCTGAATGCCGCGCCGGGCATCGGCCTTGGAACTCGCCAGCCCCGACTGCACCAGCGCCTCGACCACGCCCAGCGAGCCCAGCGCGGAGCGCGGAACACGGGAGGTCGGGATCTCCGCCGCGAGGATGCGGAACACCTCGCCATCCGCCTGCGCCAGATCCTGCCCGCCGAACAGGAGGCGACTCGCCCGGTCAACACTGTCGAGTGTCGCCGCGCCATGCACCCGGCGGGTCAGCTCCTCGGCCAGGCGGCGCTGGGCCACACGCCGCGACGGCTCGGCCGTCTGTTCGCTCATGATCGCCGCGATGTCGCCGAGCGGCAGGAAGGTGAAGAACTTGAGCAATCGCTCGACATCGCGGTCGTCGGTGTTGAGCCAGAACTGGTAGAACTGGTAGGGAGAGGTCTTGGCGGGGTCGAGCCAGACGTTGCCGGCTTCACTCTTCCCGAACTTTCCTCCCGAGGAGGTGGTGAGCAGCGGGAAGACCAGCCCGTGGGCGCCGCCGTTCTCGCGGCGCGAGATCAGCTCGGTGCCGGCGGTGATGTTGCCCCACTGGTCGCTGCCGCCCATCTGCAGCTCGCACCCCTCCCGCGTCCACAGGTGCCAGAAGTCGTACGCCTGCACCAGCATGTAGGTGAACTCGGTATAGGAGATCCCCGTCTCCAGCCGGCTCTTCACCGACTCCTTCTGCAGCATGTAGCTCAGCGTGAAGTGTTTGCCGACATCCCGCAGGAACTCCATCAGGCCGAGCGGCCGGAGCCAGTCGGCGTTGTTCCGCACCCGCGCGGCATTCGTCCCCTCGAACGCCAGGAACCGCTCCAGCTGGCGCTGAATGCAGGCGGTGTTGTGATCGATCTGCTCGATCGTGAGCATGGGACGCTCGGCACGCTTCCCGCTCGGGTCTCCCACCATGCCCGTCCCGCCCCCGACCACGATGATCGGGGTGCCGCCATACCGCTGCAGCCAGGCCAGCCCCATCACCGGCACCAGGTTGCCGACGTGGAGCGACTCCGCGGTGGGGTCGAACCCGACGTAGCCGGTGATGGGACCCCGCGCGAGGCGCTCGGTCAGGCCGGGCGTGACGTCCTGGACGAACCCGCGGGTGCGGAGCTCCTGGAGAAGGTCGGTCATGGGGCGGAAGGTTACGGAGGAGCCGGGGGGTGGGGCAAGCAGCGCGGCGCAACCCGACCGATCGTTCCCCCGGGGTACCGCACTATATTCCAGCCATGTCGTCGCCGCTCGTCAATACGCTCCTTCGCTGGTGGTTCACCCCCCGGATCCGCAGCAATTTCCTGACGGCGTTGCTCGCCTGCGGCATGCTGGGACTCGGGCTGGGGGTCGGGGCCTGGACGCGGGCCTGCACCAACAACGCCTGTCCGTCGATCGCGCAGGTGACCATCCAGTGGGACCCGGCGCAGGCCTCGAAGGTGTACGCGGCCGATGGCCGCCTCATCACTGACCTCGGGGAAGAGCGCCGCACGGTGATTCCACTCTCCCAGATCTCGCCCGAGGCCCTGGCGGCGTTCATCACGGTGGAGGACAAGCGCTTCTTCGAGCATGGCGGGGTCGACTGGATCCGCGCCCTGGGCGCGCTCCGGCGGACCGTCGTGTACGCCCTCACCCGGCAGGGGCGGGTACAGGGGTTCTCCACCATAACGATGCAGCTGGCCCGCAACCTCTGGCCCGAGGATATCAGCGGACAGGACCGCACTATCAAGCGCAAGCTCCGCGAAATGCACGTGGCCTTCGAGCTCGAGCACAGCTTCACCAAGGACCGGATCCTCGAGCTGTACCTCAATCAGATCAACCTGGGGAACGGCGCGCTCGGCATCGAGGCCGCGGCTCAGCGCTACTTCGGGAAGTCGGCCCGCGACCTGAACATGGCCGAAGCGGCCACCCTCGCCGGCATCCCTCGCTCCCCGACCCGGTACAACCCCCGCCGCAACCCCGATCTTTCGGTCGAACGACGGAACCTCATTCTCCAGCTGATGGCGGACGAGGGCGTCCTGTCCCAGAAGGACGCCGACCGGTGGAAGGCGTACCCGCTGCTGCTCTCCTCCCGCTCCGATTTCAGCGAGGTGGCCCCGTACTTCGTCGAGTATGTGCGCCAGCTCCTCAAGGCCCGGTTCGGTTCCGAGCTCTACAGCAGCGGACTTCGCATCTACACGACGCTCGACTTGGATATTCAGCAGGCCACGGAGCGCGCGCTGCTCCATCAGCTGGATGAGATCGAGCGCGACAAGGCGCGCTACGGTCCCTACCCGCGCCAGACCTACGCCGACTACCTGGAGAAGCGTGCCGACGACGCCGAGCCGCCGTCGCAGTCGCCCTATCTGCAGGGGCTCGCCGTCGTGCTGGAGGCCAAGACCGGCCGGATTCTCGCCATGGTGGGCGGTCGTGACTTCAACGACAGCAAGTTCAACCGCGTTGTCCAGGCCCAGCGCCAGCCCGGCTCGACCTTCAAGCCGATCGTCTACACGGCCGCGCTCCGCGCCGGGCACCCTTGGTCGGAAATCGTGGACGACTCGCCGATCAGCGTGGAAATGCTGCCGGGCGAGCCGCCGTGGGAGCCGCAGAACTACGATTTGCGCTTCGACGGCCCCATGCCACTCAAGCAGGCCTTCTACGACAGCCGGAACATCCCGGCCATCAAGATCGGCATGCTGATCGGGCCCCAGGCGGTCATCGGGGAGGCGGCACGGTTCGGCATCGGCACCTATGTGCCCGCCGTGCCGTCCATCTACATCGGCTCGGCGTCGGTGATCCCGCTGGAGATGATCGCGGCATTCACGCCCTTCGCGACCATGGGCACCCGGGCCACGCCGTTCGGCATCGAGCGCGTCGAGGACCGGAACGGCAGCGTGCTCTGGGAGCAGAAGCCCCGGACGGAGGTCGTGATGGACTCGGCCTTGTCCTGGCTGATGCTGGATGGCCTGCGCGACGTGGTGCGGCGGGGCACGGCGGCATCGGTGGGACGCGACATAGGGTCGCTGCCCGCCGGCGGCAAGACCGGCACCACCAACGATGGCTTCGACGTCTGGTACATCGGTTTCACCCCCGACCTGGTCGGGGGGCTGTGGATCGGGATGGATCAGCCCCAGAAGATCATGGACAACGCCCAGGGCGGGCGCCTCGCGGCCCCGGCGTGGTCGGCCATGATGAAGGAGATCTACGAGCGGCGCCCCCTCCCGCCCGACTGGCCGCGGCCCAACGGGTTGGTGATTGCCGATATCGATCCCCAGAGCGGCAAGCGCTGGACGCCGTTCTGCCCGAAGATGGTCGTCGAGTCCTACCTCCCCGGCACCGAGCCCGGTCCCAAGGAGTTCTGTCCCATCCACAATCCCTGGGGGCCCGGGGGCGCTCCGAACAGCCCGCTGACACCGAATTCCTCGCAGTGACGCGGGTGTCGCGCCGGGTGGCGGCCAGCTGGGTGCTCCCGGTGGACAGCCCCCCCGTGACGAATGGCGCCGTCCTCCTGGGGGACGATGGGTGCATCGTCGCGCTCGGGGCCGCGGAGCAGGTCCCGGCTCCGCCGGGTGTGCCTACCACCCAAGTCCGGGGGGCGATACTCCCCGGCCTGGTGAATGTCCACACCCATCTCGAGCTTACCGGCTTTCCCCAGGTCACGGCGCCGGACTTCCCGACCTGGATTCGCACGATCATCGCTGAGAAGGCCGCCCGTGCGCCTGCGGACTACCTCGCTGCCGCGCGACAGGGGATCCAAGACTGCTGGGCGGTGGGGATCACCACCGTGGCCGACACCGGCGATTCGGGCGCGGTCATCCAGGCGCTGGCCGAGCTCGGAGCGAGCGGCGTGGCCTATCATGAGGTCTTTGGTCCTGAGCCCGGCCAGGCCGATGCCTCGCTGGGCGCGGCCCGCCAGCGGATCTCCGAGCTCGCCGCTTTTGCCGGCCCACGCATCAAACTGGGGCTTTCCCCGCATGCGCCGTACTCGGTGAGTGGCCGACTCTATGCGCTGGTCGCGCGTTTCGCCGAGGCTGAGGGCCTCCCGATGGCGGTTCACCTGGCGGAGTCAGAGGACGAGTGGCGTTTGCTTGGGGACGGGAGCGGCGGCTTTGCCGAGTCGTGGCGGGCGCGGGGCATTCCTCTGCCTGCTCCCGCCGGGTGCACTCCCGTGGCCTGGCTCGATCGGCACGGGGTGCTCGGGCCGCGGACGCTCTGCATCCACGTGGTTCGCGCCACGGACGGAGATCTCAACACGCTGGCCGAGCGCGGCGTGGCGATTGCCCATTGTCCGGGATCCAACCGTCGCCATCGCCACGGTGTCGCCCCCCTCCGCGAGTTCCTGCGGAGGGGGCTCCGGGTCGGGGTGGGCACCGACTCCGTCGCCAGCCTGGCGCCGCTCGATCTTCGCGCCGAGGCCCGCGAGGCTCGCGTGATCGGCGGGCTCGACGGCGCCGCGGCCTTGCGCCTGATCACGTCGGAGGCCGCGCGTGCGCTGGGCCTCGAGCGGGAGGTGGGCAGCCTGGCGCCCGGGAAGTGGGGCGATCTCGTGGCGCTCGATCTCCCCGAGACGGTTGACGTCACGCATCTGGCGGATACCGTATTGTCGCTGCCACCGGGGGCCGTCGCCCTCACCATGGTGGCGGGCCGCGAGGTTTACCGCCGAGGAGCCCGATGAAACTGCAGCGCCACGCCGCCATCCTCCGCATCGTCCGGGAAAAGCGGATCGAAAGTCAGGACGCGCTGCGCGAGGCCCTGGCCGCTGAGAATATCACGGTGACACAGGCCACGCTCTCGCGGGATATCCGCGAGCTGGGCCTCGCCAAGCTGGTGGATCCGCAGGGCGGCTCCTACTACGCCAATCCGAACGAGGGCGCGCTCCGCCCCGATCTCGGGCAAGTGCTGCCCGCCCTGTTGGTCAGCGTGGAGGGCACCGGCCCGATCATCGTGATCAAGACCGCCACGGGCGGGGCCCCGGCCGTGGCGGCCGCGCTGGACCAGGCGGGATGGAAGGAGATCCTCGGCACTCTGGCGGGCGACGATACCTTGCTGGTGATCGCCCGCAATCCGCGCATGCGCCGCGGCGTGGAGTCGCGGCTGGCGGCCCTCGCGCGATGAGGAGTCTTGCTTGCGCCTTCCCCCCCGGGGACGCTACGATTCTTCGGCTCTGGCAGAGCAGGAGTGATAGGTGCGTTGTCTGGCGTTGAACGCGTCGTTCGAGCCCCTCACCATGGTGCCGGTCCGGCGCGCCCTGCGGCTGGTGATTGAGGGCAAGGCGGAGATCGTCGAAGCGGAGGGCCCGGACGTGGTGCGCAGCGCGCACCTCGTCCTCCCGAAACCGGCCATCATCCGACTGGTCAAGTTCGTTCACGTGCCGCGGCGCTTCCGCCGCCAGGTGACCAACACCTTCCTGTTCGCCCGCGACGGCTACCGCTGTCAGTACTGCCACCGCTCCCAGCTCGATCTCCGCGCCCGGGAGTGTCTCACCCGCGACCACCTGGTGCCCCTCTCCCGGGGCGGCGGCAACGAGTGGACCAACGTGGTCACCGCCTGTTCGGCCTGCAACACGCGGAAGGGCAACCGGCTCCCCGAGGAGTGCGGGATGCATCCGCTCAGCCAGCCGCACGAACCGCACTTCGTCCATCTGTCCTGGGCGGTCCGCCGCTTGACGACCACTCAGGCGAAGTACGTCCGGCTCTTCTACGGTGCGGAGGCACTGCGCGCGCTGGGCGGGATCAGCGCCGTCGTGGATGGCCCGAAAGGCCACGGCGCCGCGAGCGACTCACGGACCACCCACGTCAAAACGCGCTGAGGTCGCGCTGAGGCTCAGGGCCGGCAGGCCCGCGAGCCGCAGCACCAGCCGCCGCAGCCGGTCAGCCAGACTCCCCCCGTCGGCATCCCGCGGATCGATCTCACCTCGCAAGGCGCGTTCGAACTGGTCCAGGTCCGACTCGGACAGCGTGGCCACGTTGAGCGACGCGCCGTAGTAGTATCGCCCGGGCGCCGTAGGGGCGACCGCCAGTTGATAGTGGACGCCGAGGGCCGCGGCGAGGGCGCCGGGCGTGGCGTACTGGCGGGTCTGAATGCTGCGCGGCTCGATGCGGGTGACGGTGAACTGGTCGAGCAGCGGCTCGTGGCGCACCACGACCGTCCACTCCACCTGCCGGACGGGCACGTCCAGCCAGCCCTGCCGGGTTCGCCATACATCCAGCCGATACTGCAGCCGGACGTAGAGCCCCCCGCGCAGTGCCGCGAGCCACGGCGTGTTCTCGAGCAGGTTCCGCGTGAAAACGATCGGGTCATTGGTGGCCGGGGCCACCGCCACTTCCAACTGCACGGCCGTGGTGTCCTGGGCCCTGAGCCCCGACCCGACGAGGCTCCCGATCAGGCCGGTCAGTGCGACCGCCCGCGCCACCCGGGGGAGAATCGAGCCGCGGGCGTGGTGGACATCCTCACCGACGATGCTGCACGCACGGCCCACGGTCAGAACCGGCGCTGGAGCCGGAGAAAGAACCGGAGCGGCTCCCCGCCGGTGACCGCCTTGGCGAGGTAGAACGCGATCCCGCCGGCGTCGATCCCCACTCCAGCATCCGCCTTCCACTGGCTCACCGACTGGAGCCGGTTGTCCGGGACCTGCCCGGGGCCGCTCCCGGCCAGCCACGCGGACCCCGCATCCGTGAACACGACCAGATCGGGGTCCTCGATCCCGATGAAGTGGTCCAGTTCGCGATGGGTAGGGTCGCGGAAGGTGTAGCCCACCCGGAGCCGCAGCCGGTGGCGGAACTCCGCCTGCGTCACCACCATCCGATCGCACAGCGCGGTCCGGGCCGGGTCCACGTACCCGGCGGGCTCGCAGGTGATTGCCCGGAACGGGTAGCCGGGGAGGAGGTCGACTCCGCCCAGCGACATCCGGCGCTGAATCGGGAGTGGATCGCCGGACAGCCAGCCCGCCGCCCACAGGCGGAAATCGAGCTGGGCCTCGGGCGAGAGCCGGTTGTACCGTCGCGCGTCCAGGATCACGCGGTTGAAGGCGTACCCCGACGTCGGGAGGCCGCTTCGAACCGAGGTCGGCAGCGTTACCGGGGCGACGTTGTTGCTCGTGGAATGCTCGATGGTGCCGCGGACCCACCATCCGGAGGAGGCGTTGTCGCGCGCGTTCCGGGTGTCGAGCGCGGCGCTCAGGCTGAAGATGGTGTAGTCGCCGTCGTCGATGAGTGGGTTCGGCCGCCAGGCGCTGGCATCGCGGAAGAGGCTCCAGGGATCATTGGCGCGCTCGGATTTCTGCTGCTCGTAGCGAACGCTCCCGTCCACCCGCAGGCTCCGCAACAGGTACACATACGCGCTGCCGGAGACGCCCTCGCTCTGGAAGTAGTCGCGGTTGTCGCGCTGGAAGAGGAAAGCGTTCCAGCCGATCTCGTCGCGGGGCAGGGTGTATTCCTCGATGCCCTCCACCACCGAATAGGTGCGCGCTCCCAGGCCGAAGGTGTGAGTGCCGGCGAAGCGCCAGTCGGTCCGGGCCGACCAGCCAAGGTCCCGGCGAAACGGCGAGGAGCTGGGCGCGGTGCGGAGGATCCCGCGGAGGTCGAGGCTCCCCGCCACTCGCGCCGAGGGCCGCCAGTCGAAGGCCGGTCCGAAGACCAGCCCCAGCCCCTCGATCCGGTTGTACGTCTGCGTCGTCGTCAGGCGCAGAGTGGTCCGGATCCGGCCTGTCCCGAAGGTGTGCTCGGCGGTGGCCAGGCCGCTGATCCCCCGACGTCGCTCCCGCACCGCCAGGCTGCCGTCGGACTGCCGCACCACAGGCGCGGCATCCCAGTAGACGCGTGATTCTCCGGTCTGCAGGCCCCCCTCCTGCACCGTCATTCGTCCGCCGGCGACCAGCACGTCACCGTCCACCACGCCGCCCTCGAGGATCTCCAGGTCCCCATTGATGACCGTGAGATTGCCGCTGATCCTCCCACCCACGCGGACGGTTCCCCGGAAGGCCGCGATGGGCCCGCTCAGCGTCACCCCGGCGGGGATCTCCAGGCCACCCGGGAGACGCAGAGTGGCGCTGTCGTTCCAGGTCTGGAGCAGCTCGTTGATGATGGGAGCGGGAAGCCCGAGCGTCGTGTCGAGCGTTGCGACGTCGGGATTGATCACGATGATGCTGTCCTGCGCCCGTGCCGTGCCCGCGATGCTGCATAGCAGGACTGCCACAATCCCGGCCGGCCTTCCCGCGCGCCGGCGGTGGCACCCCCAGGAACGGCGAACCATCACCGCTCGCCGCCCACGGGATCGGTGCGTGCCAGGAGTCCCAGACGCTTCATGCGGCGGTACAGGTTGGCCCGGTCCGTCACCAGCAGGCGCGCGGCCTCCGCCACGTTTCCCTGGGCCCGGGCCAGGGCCTGCGCGATCAGCTCGCGCTCGAACCGGTCCACTGCCTCGGTGAGAGGCGTGGGCTCGTCGCGCAGCGAGGGGGTCAGGATGGCTGACCGGGCGCCTCCGCCGGCCGCCCCCGGACGGCCGGCGGGCAACACCATGCCGACCTCCTCGGGGGCGATCGACTCCCCGCCCAAGATGGCGAGCCGCTCCACCAGATTGGCCAGTTCACGCACGTTGCCCGGCCAGTGATACTGACGAAGCACCTCCAGCGCTTCATCGGTGTAGCGCTGCGGGCGGCCTGGGCGGACCCGCTGGGCCAGGTGCGCCACCAGCAGCGGGAGATCGTCGAGCCGTTCGCGCAGTGGCGGGATGTGAATGGGAAAGATGTTGAGCCGGAAGAAGAGATCCTCGCGAAAACCGCTTCCGCCTGGCTGGTCGAGCCGCCGATTGGTCGCCGCCAGCACCCGCACGTTGACCTGGGTCGGGCGCTCGGCGCCCAGGCGCTGCAGCACCCCCGTTTCGAGGGTGCGCAGCAGCTTGGCCTGCGCTTCGAGGTTGAGGTCGCCAACCTCGTCGAGAAACAGGGTGCCGCGGTCGGCCAGCTCGAACCGTCCCAGGCGCCGCTCGCCGGCGCCGGTGAACGCGCCGCGCTCGTGACCGAACATTTCGGATTCGACCAGCTCGCGCGGAATCGCCGCGCAATTCACCGTGACGAACGGCTCCTCCGCCCGCCGGCTCCCGCGGTGAATGGCCGCGGCGACGAGTTCCTTCCCCGTCCCCGATTCGCCGGTGATGAGCACCCGGGCATCCGTCGGGGCCACCTGGGCGATGAGTTGCCGGATCTGCTGCAGGGCGGGGGTCTGCCCCACCATCTCCTCGCGGGACTCGAGCGCCTCACGCAGGGCCCGGTTCTGGGTCCGGGCCCGTCCCAACTCCAGGGCGGAGCGCAGCGTCACCAGCACCGCTTCCGGTCCGAGGGGCTTCTCGAGGAATTGAAAGGCTCCGAGCTGTGTGGCCTGCACGGCGTCGGCCAGCTGCGCCTTGCCGCTCATCATGATGACCGGCACTTCGCGCCCGGTGGCCCGGATCCGCCGCAGGGTTTCGAGGCCGTTCGGGCCGGGCGGCATCAGGAGATCGAGGAAGATCGCGTCCGGCTCCACGCTGTCGAGAGCGAGGAGGCCGGCCGATCCGTTGGCGGCTTCGTCCACGACGAAGCCCTCGGCACGCAGCAGTGCCGCGAGCATCCGGCGGATGTTGGCTTCGTCGTCGATGATCAGGACGTGCTGCGGCATGGTGGAAATTACCCAGGGAGGGCGTCGGCCGCCGCTCGCGAGAGGCCCACTTGCGCAGGGCGCTGCCTAGGCCGCCGGCCGCCCCGCCCGCGGCAGGATCACGATGAACGTCGCCCCGCCGCCGGGCGTCGGAACATGGCGGACCTGGCCGCCGTGCGTTTCCACCGTCTCCCGGACCAGCGCCAGCCCGAGTCCGGTTCCTCCGTCCTTGCCGCCGGTCACGTACGCGTCAAACAGTCGGTCGGCGATCTCCGGCGGCACGCCCGGTCCGTGATCGACGATCCGGACCTCGGCGGCATCCGGGCCCAGCGGCACGCAGCGCACCAGCAGCCCCGCCCCGTTTGGCCCGGCTTCCACCGCGTTCCGAATCAGGTTGCTGAAGGCCCGTCGGAGGGGCTCGTAGTGACCAGTGATGCGCGGGGTATCAGGGTCCACCTCCAGCCGGGCGGGGACGGTGGGAGGAACCGAGACCCGCATCAACTCGCCGAGCAGTTCCTCGAGGTCGACCTCGGCGGCGGGGCCTTCGGGGAGCCGCCCCATCTCGGTGAACTCCCGGGCCAGCTGCTCGAGCCGGCCAGCCTCGGCCTGGAGGACCTCGAGTGGCTCGCGTTGCTCCGGGACTGCCGAATGGCTGAGCGCCCGCACCGCGAACCGGATCGGCGTGAGCGGGTTCTTCATCTCGTGCGCCACCCGCCGCGCGATCTCGCGAAAGGCGCGCAGCCGTTCCGCTTCGAGCTGGCGCAGTCGTGCCTCCTGCAGCCCTGCCGCCATCTTCCGAAGCGCGCCACGCAGGGCCGCGAACTCCGGCGCCCCGCCCTCGTGCTCGTCCATCGGCAGCGCCTCTTCGCGCTGGATATGGCCGGTCCAGCCCACCAGTTCGACGATCGGCCGACTCAGCTGCCGCGCGAGGTACCCGCCCACGCGAACCGAGGCATACAGGACGATCGCCCCCAGCGCGAGAATCGTCGTGGCCAGCACGGCGGAGTATGCCGTCGAGATCGTCTCGCGCCGCTTGATCGTGGAAAGGGCGTCGTTGAGGGCCCGGGTATGGGCCGCGAGCGCATGGCGCTCCGGCGCGGTGAGGCGAGTCGAGTCAACCGTCTCGATGAGGGTCCGCCCCGTCTCGGCCACGCTGTCGATGGCCGCATGGATCCGGGCGGAAGGGCCGCTGGCGGGGCGCACCGCCAGGGCCCAGCCGATCACCGCGACCGCCGTCGGGACTGTCCCGAGGGCGATCAGAGCGAGCTGGATGCGACGCCGGAACGGGAGAACCATGGCCTCAATCTACCTGCGGCCCCTGACTTCGACGCCCCGGTCGGCTCTGGCCTCGGGGACCACCGGCCGGTACTTTGTGCAACTCGGGGGATGCGGAGCTTTCTTCGCTTGCGCAGGTGGCATCATAGCTGCAGTATCCCCTTCCCGGACAGTCGGATACCGCTTCCAATAGCACAAATGTAAGGAATTCCGATGGCGGCTTCCCGGAGCCTCATGACCGCCTGTGGGCTCGTGGCGACAGTTCTCCTTATCGGCGTGCTGATTCCCGCCCCCCTCCGCGCCCAGAGCGCGACCAGGGGCTCCCTGCGAGGGCTCCTGGTGGTGTCCGGGGGGCCCCCGGTCCCGGACGCGGCTCTGACGCTCGAGGACGAAGGCGGCGGCGTGGTGCGCCACTTCAAGACCGACCGCGACGGTCAGTTCAATCTCGCCCTCCTCAACCCCGGCACCTACGCCCTGCTCATTGAGAAGACCGGCTTCCAACCCTTCCGCCAGCG
>Ga0335081_10014445_pt1 | contig 12773 bp, 6 predicted proteins | sample Lox_Sample_35_FD_206713 | JGI IMG/M metagenome (GOLD analysis project Ga0335081, IMG submission 206713) | Soil microbial communities from Loxahatchee National Wildlife Refuge, Florida, United States - Lox_Sample_3.5 | ecosystem: Environmental > Terrestrial > Soil > Wetlands | place: USA: Florida...
CCAGCAGAAACAGTTCTTTGAAACCACCGCCGCGGACCGCGAGCCGGTGGCGGTGAAGTTCTAGGAATCTGGCGGAAGAGCATTCAGCAGTCAGCACTCAGCATTCAGCCGAGCAGATCCCGGAGCGGCTGAATGCTGAGCGCTGAGTGCTGAATGCTGAAATCAGACTTGCAGAATCCGGGTGTTCCCCTGTGTTCCCCTGTGTCCCCTGTGGTTAAGGGTTTTTTCGTAGCACTGTTCACACTGTTGGCGCTCGCCCAAGCGTCAACAGCGCAAGCTCGCAACTGGCGCATCTCCGATTTCAAAGACAACATTTCCATAGCCGAAGACGGCACTGCGCAGGTGAACGAAAAAATCACGCTGGTCTTCGTGGGCGAATGGCACGGAATTCACCGCACGATTCCCATCGAATATCCCGGTCCCAACCAAACGAACTACACACTGTTCGTGACGTTGCGGAGCATTACCGACGACGACGGAAACAAGTTGAAGTATGAATCGAGCAAGTCCGGCGATTTCCGCGATTACAAAATCTACATTCCTGGCGCGGTGGATGCGACCAAGGTCGTAAATATCGATTACAGCGTCCGCAACGGCGTGCGCTATTTTGACGGCTACGACGAGTTTTACTGGAACGTGACTGGCAACGATTGGCCGGTACCGATCGATCACGCATCGGCCTTCGTGACATTACCCGAGAATGCAGCAGGCGGGCTGCGTGCCCAGGCATTCACCGGCGCGTACGGATCGACCCAGCACGACGCTACGGCAGAGGTCAAAGGCGCTGACGCGATGTTCGAGACTACTGAACCGCTCTCGATGCGCGGCGGGCTGACGATCGATATTTACATTCCAAAGAGAATTCTGAAGGAGCCGAGTTCGCTGATCAAGCTGGGGTGGTTTCTGGGCAGTAATCCCATCGTGTTCTTGCCCTTGTTCACGCTGGCCATCATGCTTGGGCTGTGGCACGCGGTGGGAAAGGACCCCGATCCAGGGGTTTCGGTGGCGCCGATGTACGAGCCGCCGACAGGAATGACTCCAGCCGAGGTGGGTACCCTGGTCGACGATTCGACGGACCCGCGCGACATCACGTCGACGATTGTCGATCTTGCAGTACGCGGCTACATCAAGATCGAAGAAAAAGTCGACGCGATTCTGGTCTTCCACCACAAGGACTACATCTTTCACTTGCTGAAGCAGCGCGAGCAGTGGGGCGCGGACCTGGTTCCGCACGAACGCGTGATGCTGGAGAACATCTTTGTCGGCGGAACGGAAACACGGTTGTCGAGCCTGAAGAACCGCTTCTACACGGCGCTTCCGCTCGTGCGCGAAGACATAATGTCGGCGCTTAAAAAAAAGGGCATGTATCTGCTCGATCCGGACTCGGCCAACGGTTACAGCATCGCAGCGGCGGTGGTGATCGGCGTTGTTGTTGCCGGCCTGCAAGTGCTCGGCTGGGTGAACTTGTTCAATTCGGTTCCGCTGGCGGTCGGCAGCATTCTAATTTCGGCAGTGATCTGGTGGCTCTTTGCGCGTCAGATGACGGCCAAGACCCCGCTGGGGGCGCGCACCCGAGTGGCAGTTCTGGGCTTTGAGGAGTTTCTGAACCGCGTGGATGCGGACCGCATCAAGCGCCTGCCGCCCGACACCTTCGAAAAATTCCTTCCGTACGCGATGGCATTCGGCGTCGAGCAGCATTGGGCGCAGGCCTTCGCCGGAATCGTGAAAGATCCGCCGACCTGGTACGCGGGACCCGGACCTTACGTGGCATTCAATCCGATTCTGTTTTCCAGTTCCATGCGCGGCATGGCGACGGATATGCACCAGGTTTTCGTCTCCGCGCCGAGGTCGAGCTCGACGGGATCGGGATTCGGCGGAGGCGGATTCGGCGGTGGTGGCGGGTTCTCGGGCGGTGGATTTGGTGGCGGAGGCGGAAGCGCCTTCTAAGCGTGGGTTGATTTTTGATTTTCGATTGTGATTGTTCGTTTCAATCGACAATCAAAAATCAATAATCGAAAATGTTCTTGCGCCCCTTGCGGCTCCACAACCAATACACCGGAATTCCGGCCAGCAGGATGGCAAATCCGATCAGGCAGTTTTGCGGATAACGATAAATCGTATTGGCGACCACCCACCAGCAGATCGCCACAAACAGCGCCGTCGTGATGGGATGGCCCGGAACTCGATATCCGGCGTCTTCCGCATGATGTACCTTGGCAGCGTGGCGGCGCCGAAAAACGAAGATCGTGGTTGCGGTCAGCCCGAAGAAGAGAAAATCCATGGCGACCACGTAATTCAGAATCTGCTCATATTTTCCCGAAAGCGCAATGACCATGGTCCACACGCTCTGCAGAATGATGGCGAGCACGGGCACGTGGGTTCGCGGGTCTACCCACGCGACGCCGCGAAAAAAAAGCCCATCATCCGCCATAGCAAAGTAGACGCGCGGCGCGGTCAGGATAGATTGGCTGAGGAATCCGAGCGTCGAAATGGCGATGGCCGCCGCAATAAACGTAGCGCCACGATTTCCCAACGCCAGTCGCATGACCGTGGTAGCCGGCGTGTGCGTGGACGCCAGGGCTGGCGCGCCCAGCGAGCGCACGCACACCCAATTCACTGTCGTATAAAGGACAACGACTCCCAGGACTCCCAGCAGCAGCCCGCGCGGGAGATTTTTCTTCGGTTCCTTGACCTCTGCAGCCACAAAGTTGGCCGTCTGCCATCCGCCATAGGCAAATAGGACCGGCACCATGGCCGCGCCGAAGGAGCCAATTGTCAGTGTGGCGTGCTGCGCCGGCGCTGCATGCGCTCGTCCAGCCCAGGCGAGGCCGGCAATCACCAGCATGGCAATTGCCACGATCTTCATCACCATCAACGCGCTCTGAGTGCGCCCGCCGCTCTTCACCCCAAGGCAATTGATCAAGGTCAAACCGCCGAGTGCCAGTGTCGCCACCAGCCAATCGGCAATTCGCCAACCTGTCAGTTCGATGAAGTAGCGGGCGAAGGTAATCGACACCGCGGCCATTCCGCCGGTTTGAATTACCAGCAGCAGCACCCATCCGTACAAGAACGCGACGGCCGGATGATAGGCTTCGCGCAAGTAAGCGTATTGTCCGCCAACCTCGGGCAAGGTCGCTGCTAGCTCAGCCCAGATGAAAGCGCCCGCGAGACCGATCACGCCGCCAAAGATCCAAGCCGCAAGAATCTGTGTGGGCGTATGCACCTGCTGGGCGACGACGTAAGGATTGATAAAGATGCCCGCGCCCACAATTCCGCCCATGACGACCATGGTGGCGTCGAACAGGCCCAGTTGCCGGGAGAGAGCAGAATGGCCGCTATGGCCTGGAGACGAGACGGATTGCGCAGATGAGACGTTAAGTGCTGTCACTATGTGGAGCTGGAAGTTATTCCTCTTCCCTCCCCTCCGTTGGGGTCTTTTAAAATCAATGACTTAGAGGCAAATCTCGCCAGGTCTCTGAGAAATAAGGACTTGCCGGTAAAGTCTTTATTTTTCATTGATTTGCCACGCCCTTCCAAAGCAAAGCCGGAGTGCTTCAGCAGCCTGCTACTGTTTAGGGGTATCCTGCAGGCGTTGGGCCTCAGAACGCTCGCGATCCGCATCACTCTTCTTTCCCAACTGATCGTAAACGTCCGCCAGAAAGGCGTGTGCCGCCGGGTTGTCGGGCTGGGTGGCAATTGCCTTTTTCAGGGCTTCGACGCCGGCAGCCGGATTGCCTGAAGCAGCCAAAGACTGGCCGAGAATCAGATAGCTGCCATAGTCGTCGGGAACGTAACGCAAAACGGTTTGGCACTCCCGGATGGCATCGGCAGGACGATTGACGCGGGAATAAGCCAGTTCCAGATAGCTGTGGGCGTCGACGGCGTTGGGAACTTTGGCAATCGCGGCCTCTAACTCGGGGATTGCGCCCTCGAAGTTCCCGTTCGCCAGCAGACTTTTTCCAAGTAGAAGGTGAGTGGCGGGCGCGTCTCCTTCAACCTGCAGAGCCTTGCGTAAAACCGGCACCGCCTTGTCGAATTGCTCTTGCTGAATCAGCCAGGTGGCCAACATCGAGTAATAATGCAGACCTGGCTCTTTAGCGAGCACCTCCTCAATAAGCTTGATCGATTCCTCGAAGTGCATGTCTTCCTGCAACATGTCGGCACGATGGATAGTGTTGGCAATTTCGATCTTGTCTTTGGGATCCGGGCCGTTATCGATGTCCGGAGCCGAGCGATTGCCGGTCGAAGCCGCATACCCCAACGCGCCCAGTTGTTGCTGTGCGGCCGCATCCATGACTATGCGTGGAGCTTCCCGGCTGCTGCTCGTCTTCTCGCGATAAGACTGCAATTGTGCCGCCAGCGTGTCTGCGATGGCGGGCGATGAGGAGGCCAGATTGTGTGCCGCCGCCGGGTCCGCATTCTGGTCATATAACTCGCGACGCGGAGCCTGAATATAGAGAAATTTGCCAGTTCGCCACGATCGTGTAGCACTCCAGCCATACGCGTCGTGTGGATAGATGGATTGGGCATAGGCTGACTGATCATGCCAAGCTGCGGCAGGCGCGTGGCTGGCCGCGATCAAAGGCAGCAGCGACTGTCCTTGTACATCTTTGGGAACGGCAACGCCGGTTTCCTGCAACAGGGTGGGGAGGACATCGACGAGCTCCACGATATTTTCGATGCGCTGGCCGTCGATCTGGCCGGGCAACTTGATGGTCAACGGCACATGCATGGTCTCGTCGTAAAGAAAAACACCGTGTTCGTCTTCGCCGTGCGCGCCCAGCGACTCACCATGGTCAGCCATCACGGCGATGAGAGTTTTGTCATAAAATCCGCGCTGCTTCAGTTGGCGAAGCAGTTGTCCGACCGCGGAATCTTCGTAGGCGATGGCACCGTCATAGGGCGCGGAGGCATATTTGGTCTTGTACGGCTCCGGCGGGTCGTAAGGATCGTGGGCGTCGTAAAGATGGACCCAAACAAAAAACGGTCCCTTGGGATTTTTTTCTAACCACGCCAACGCGCGCGCCACCACTTCCGCACCGCGGCGCTGCATGGTTTTGTAGCGGTCCTGGCCGGGACCTTCATTGTGGTATCCAGCATCGTAGAGATCGAAGCCGCGGTTGAAACCGGGAGCTTGCGCCCCTTCTGAGTTGAGAATAATCGATCCGATAAAGGCAGCGGTGCGATAGCCCTGAGCTTTCAAGATATCGGGGGCATAGGGCAGGTCTGCCGCCAGCGCGGTCTGGAAATCATTGATGTGATGGAATTGCGGATAGGTGCCGGTCAAAATGCTGGCGTGGGAGGCCGGAGTGATCGGGACTTCGGCGTAGGCGTGGGTGAAAACTGCGGATTGCTTAGCCAACTCATCAAGATTGGGGGTCAAGCCGCGCTTGGATCCCAAGAATCCCATGCGGTCGGCGCGCGTGGTGTCGAGCGTGATGAGGATGATGTTGGGAGAAGACGGTTGCGAAGAAGGAGTGTTCGCTGCCGGCGCGAGCGGCGTCAGAGCAACAGCCAAAAAGAAATAACGAATGAATGTCATCGGCAGACATGCAGTCATCACACTATCGCTCCGGATTCGACTGGGGGTTCGAGGGAGGATTGTCCCGAGTCGAGCCCGGGATGGGCAGGCGCTGGGCCACATCCCGCTCCCGCTTCGCATCCTCGGTGCGTCCCAGTTTCTCGTAGACATCGGCGAGAATCATATGGGGGCGCGGCCGCCAAGGCTCCCCGGCAATGGCTTTCTGCAGTGGAGCGACGGCGCCCTGAAAATCTCCCGTCTGCGACAAGGCCATGCCCAGGAAGAAGTTGGCGCCAAAGTTTTCCGGGACCGTCTTCAGCACGGCGTTGCATTCGCGGATCACATCCTGGGGGCGGTTAGCCTTGAAATAAAGGCTAACCAAAAAGATATGCGTGTCGATCAACGACGGTTCGCTTTTGGCGACGTGCTCGAATGCGACGCGCGCTTCGTCATCCTGCCCGATGCCCATCAATGCTTGGCCGAGCAGCATTTCCGCGTTAGAGAATCCCGGGTCGAGTTTCACCGCCTTTCGAAATTCGGAAACGGCGCCTCGATAGTTGTCGTCCGCCATATAGCATCCGCCGAGATGGAAATGCAGAATAGCAATGTCGGGTATGGTTACCAGGACCTTCTTGATGGCCGGAATGACCACATCGCAGCGGGTAGTGGCGGAATTGTTCTGCATCAGATTGTTGATTCGCGACACCGTGTTGGCCACATCGATCTTATCTTTTGGATCGGCGCCTTCCTGGCCCGGTACGGCATACACGGAGTCGGGCTGCTTCGCGACGTATCCGAGCATCGCGAGCTTGTTGATCTTGTCCTGATCCAGTTTCTGCTTCGGAGTTTCCTTCGTATTAGTGGTTGTCTTTTGGAAAGCCTTCGTCTTGGCCGAGAGGGTATCGCTGATGGCGGGCGAAGCGGCCGCCAGGTTATGTCGATCAGTCGGATCGACGTCCTCGTCATAGAGTTCGCGGCGCGGCGCCTGCACAAACAAATACTTGCCGCTGCGCAAGGACTGCAGAGCGCTCCAGGCAAACGTAATATGCTCGTAGTCAGACTGCGAGTAAGCGCCGCGATTCTGCCAACGCCTGGCAGCCGCATCGCCCGCCGCCGTCCCCGGTTCCAAAAAGCCGAGCAACGACTGCCCCTGCACCTGGTCGGGTACCGGGATGTCTACCGTTCCCAGCACGGTCGACAAGACGTCGGCCAGTTCCACGCGATCTTCAATCCGCTTCCCTGCCGACTCGCCCTGAGGCAGCTTGACGACCAGCGGCACGTGGATGGTCTCGTCATAAAGGAAAACGCCATGTTCCTCTTCGCCGTGGGCGCCCAGCGATTCCCCATGATCGGCAGTCAGGACAATTTCCGTGTTGTCGTAGATTCCCTTGGCCTTCAATTGCTGGAAGAACTTGCCCATGGCGGAATCCACGTAGGCGATTTCCCCGTCGTACAGGGCCTTGGCATAGCGCGTCTTGTAGGGTTGCGGAGGGTCGTACGGCGAATGCGGGTCGTAGACGTGCACCCAGATAAAAAATGGCCCCTCGCGGTGCTTGTCGAGCCATGACACGGCATGATCGATCACGTCGCCCGCACGCCTTTCCATCGTCTGATAGCGCGTCGCGGGCGTAAAGTTTTGCCAGCTAAAACCGGCGTCATAGGTATCGTAGCCGCGCTCGAACCCGGGAACTCCCCAAGTGGGATCCAGCGCAATGGAGCCAACAAATGCCCCGGTGGTATACCCGTGCTCTTTCAGGATCGCCGGCATATACGGCAGGTCCTTGGCCAAGGGAATGGGAAACACCAGAACCTGGTGGTACTGCGGATAGGTGCCGGTGAAAATCGTGGAGTGCGAGGCTGGAGTAAGAGGAGCCTGTGCATAGGCGCGGGCGAAAACCACCGAATCCTTGGCAAAAACATCGAGGTTGGGCGTCAGGCCGCGTTTCGACCCCAGGAAATCCATGCGATCGGCACGGGTAGTGTCGAGCGTGATGACAATGATGTTGGGGGAAGCTTGCGGAGAAGGGCTGTTCGCTGCCAGCGCGAGCGGCGTCAGAGCAACAACCAACAAGAAGCAACGCATGAAAGTCATGGCCAGACGATTACTCCTGGAATTCCCAGATGTACATGCAGTCATCACACTATCGCTCCGGATTCGACTGGGGGGTCGGCGGAGCACCGTCCGGAGTCGAACCCGGGATGGGCAGGCGGTCAGCCTCATCCCGCTCCCGCTTCGCATCCTCGGTGCGACCCAGTTTCTCGTAGATATCGGCCAGAAGCCAATGCGGACGTGGGCGCCAAGGTTCCCCGGCGATGGCTTTCTGCAGTGGAGCGATGGCGCCCTGAAAATCTCCCGTCTCCGACAAGGCCCAGCCCAGGAAGTAGTTGGCGCCAAAGTTTTCCGGGATCGTCTTCAGCACGGCGTGGCATTCCCGGATCTCGTCCTGGGGGCGGTTCGCCTTGAAATAAAGATCAATCAAAAAGATATGCGCGTCGATCGCCGACGGTTCGCTCTTGGCGACGTGCTCGAAGGCGACACGCGCTTCGTCATCCTGCCCGGTGCGCACTAAGGCGCGGCCCAGCATCAATTCGGCGTTGGTCAATCCCGGGTCGAGTTTCACCGTCTTTCGCAATTCGGGAGCGGCGTGGAGAAAATCCTTCTTGTCCATGTAGCAAGCGCCGAGAAAGAAATGCAGCGTAGCGATATCGGGTATGGTCACCAGGGCCTTCTTGATCTCCGGCATGGCCACATCGCAGCGGTTGCTGGCCGCGTTGTACTGCAGCAAATTGTTGATTCTCGAAACGGTGTTGGCAATCTCGATTTTGTCCTTTGGATCGGCGCCTTCCTGGCCTGGGACCGCATATGCGGAGTCGGGCTGCTTGGCCACGTATCCCAGCATCGCGAGCTTGTTGATCTTGTCCTGATCCAGCTTCTGGATGGGGGTTTCCTTGGTATTGGTGGTTGCCTTCTGGAAAGCCTTGGTCTTGGCCGAGAGCGTGTCAGTAATGGCAGGAGTAGCGAGAGCTACATTGTGCAGATCGGTCGGATCGACGTCCTCGTCGTAGAGTTCGCGACGCGGCGCCTGCACAAACAAATACTTGCCGCTGCGCAAGGATTCGAGCGCGCTCCAATTGAAGGCGATGTGCTCGTAGTCGGATTGCGAGTAGGCCCCGCGATTCTGCCAAAGCTTGGCCGCCGCATCGCCCGCCGCCGTCCCCGGCTCCAAAAAGCCGAGCAGCGACTGCCCCTGCACCTGCTCCGGTGCCGGAATGTCCACCGTTCCCAGCACGGTCGACAAGATGTCGGCCAGTTCCACGCGATCTTCGATCCGCTTCCCTGCCGACTCGCCCTGAGGCAGCTTGACGACCAGCGGCACATGGATGGTTTCGTCGTACAGGAAAACGCCATGTTCCTCTTCGCCGTGGGCGCCCAGCGATTCCCCATGGTCGGCAGTCAGGAAAATTTCCGTGTGGTCGTAGAGTCCCTTGGCTTTCAATTGCTCAAAGAACTTGCCCAGGGCGGAATCCACATAGGCGATTTCCCCGTCGTACAGGGCCTTGGCGTAGCGCGTCTTGTAGGGCTCAGGAGGATCGTACGGCGAATGCGGGTCGAACACGTGCACCCAGACAAAAAACGGCCCCTGGCGCGGCTTGTCGAGCCATGACAAGGCACGATCGACCACGTCGCCCGCACGCCTTTCCACCGTCTGATAGCGATTCTGCGGCGTATACCCCTTCCAGCTATAACCGGCGTCATAGGTGTCGTAACCGCGCTCGAATCCCGGAACTCCCCAAGTTGGCTCCAGCGCAATCGAGCCGACAAATGCTCCGGTGGCATACCCGTGCTCTTTCAGGATGGCGGGCATATACGGCAGGTCCTTGGCCAAAGGAACCGGAAATATCAGCACCTGGTGATACTGCGGATAGGTGCCGGTGAAAATGGTGGAGTGCGAAGCGGGCGTCAGGGGCGCCTGCGAGTAAGCGCGGGTGAAAACCACCGAGTCCTTGGCAAAGACATCGAGATTGGGCGTCAGCCCGCGCTTCGACCCCAAAAATCCCATGCGATCGGCGCGCGTGGTGTCCATGCTGATGACAATGACGTTCGGAGAGGCCGCTTGCGGAGAAGGGCTGTTCGCTGCCAGCGCGAGCGGTGTCAGAGCAGCAGCCAACAAGAAGCAACGCATGAAAGTCATGGCCAGACGGTTACTCCTGGAATTCTCAAATGTACAGGCAGTCAACACACTATCGCTCCGGATTCGACTGGGGGGTCGGCGGAGCACCGTCCGGAGTCGAGCCCGGGATGGGCAGGCGGTCGGCCTCATCCCGCTCCCGCTTCGCATCCTCGATGCGTCCTAGTTTCTCGTAGACATCGGCCAGCAGCTGATGCGGCCGCAGGCGGTAGGGTTCGCCGGCGATGGCTTTCTGCAATGGAGCGACCGCGCCCTGAAAATCTCCCGTCTCCGACAAGGCCCAGCCCAGGAAAAAGTTGGCGCCAAAGTTTTGCGGAATCATCTTCAGCACGGCGTGGCATTCCCGGATCTCGTCCTGGGGGCGATCTGCCTTGAAATAAAGACTGATCAAAAAGATATGCGCGTCGATCAGCGACGGTTCGTTCTTGACGACGTGCTCGAATGCGACGAGCGCTTCGTCATCCTGCCCGGTGGCCACTAAGGCGCGGCCCAGCATCACTTCGGCGCTGGAAAATCCCGGGTCGATTTTCACCGCTTTTCGCATTTCTGTTATGGCGTCTGGAAAATTTGCCTTCTCCAGATAGCATCCGCCGAGGAAGTAATGCAGCAGAGAGATGTCGGTTATGGTCACCAGTGCCTTTTTTATCTCGGGCATGGCCGCATCGCAGCGGTCTTTGGCGGCATTATTCTGCAGCAGATTGTTGATCCGCGAGACGGTGTTGGCAATCTCGATTTTATCCTTTGGATCGGCGCCTTCCAGGCCCGGTGCGGCATTCGTGGAGTCCGGCTGTTTGGCCACGTATCCCAGCATGGCCAGCGTCCGGATCTTGCCCTCGTCCAGCTTCTGCTTGGGGATCTCCTTGGTATTGGTCGTCGCTTTCTGGAAAGCCTTCGTCTTGGCCGAAAGCGTGTCGGTGATGGCGGGAGAAGCGGGCGCTACATTGTGCTGATCGGTGGGATCGACGTCCTCGTCATAGAGTTCGCGGCGCGGCGCCTGCACAAACAAATACTTGCCGCTGCGCAAGGATTCGAGAGCGCTCCAGGCAAAGGTGAGATGCTCGTAATCGGACTGCGAGTAGGCCCCGCGATTCTGCCAAAGCTTGGCCGCCGCATCGCCCGCCGCGGTCCCCGGTTCCAGAAAGCCGAGCAACGACTGCCCCTGCACCTGGTCCGGCACCGTGATGTCTGCCGTTCCCAGCACGGTGGACAAGATGTCGGCCAGTTCCACGCGATCTTCAATCCGCTTCCCTGCCGACTCGCCATTACGAAGCTTGATGACCAGCGGCACATGGATGGTTTCGTCATAAAGGAAAACGCCGTGTTCCTCTTCACCGTGCTCGCCCAGCGATTCTCCATGATCGGCAGTGAGGAAAATTTCCGTGTTGTCGTAGAGACCCTTGGCTTTCAATTGCTCAAAGAACTTGCCCAGGGCGGAATCAACGTAGGCGATTTCACCGTCGTACAGGGCCTTGGCGTAGCGCGTCTTGTAGGGCTCAGGAGGATCGTACGGCGAATGCGGATCGTATACGTGCACCCAGATAAAAAACGGCCCCTGGCGGGGTTTGTCGAGATATGACAAGGCATGATCGACCACGTCTCCGGCACGCCGTTCCATCGTCTGGTAGCGCGTCGCGGGCGTAAATTTTTGCCAGCTAAAACCGGCGTCATAGGTGTCGTAGCCGCGCTCGAATCCGGCAACTTCCCAAGTCGGGTCCAGCGCAATGGAGCCGACAAATGCCCCGGTCGAATACCCGTGTTCTTTCAGGATCGCCGGCATATACGGCAGGTCCGTGGGCAGTGGAAGGGAAAAGTTCACGACGTGGTGATACTGCGGAAAGGTGCCGGTGAAAATGGTGGAGTGCGAGACAGGCGTCAGAGGGGCCTGCGAGTATGCCCGGGTGAAAACCACCGAATCCTTGGCAAGGACATCGAGGTTTGGCGTCAGACCGCGCTGCGACCCGAGGAAACCCATGCGATCGGCGCGCGTGGTATCCATGGTGATGACAATGACGTTCGGAGAAGCCGGCGCTGGTTGTGCATTTGCCAATTCCGGCTTAGCCGTACCGGGTGGGTTTTGTGCGGTGGCGGCAATGGCCAGAATGACTACGCACACAAGACGACGAATTCCGGGCATCCTGAACAACCTTGAAGTTAGAAGGATTGGGGGTGGTTAAATTGTACACCAGTTGCCGGTTCCCAGTTCTCAGTTCCCGGTTCCCAGTTCTCAGTTCCCAGTTCTCAGTTCCCAGTTCTCAGTTCAGTTCTCAGTTCCCAGTTCCTCAGTTCCCAGTTCCCGGTTCTCGGTTCCCAGTTCTCAGTTCCCAGTTCTCAGTTCCCAGTTCTCAGTTCCCAGTTCTCAGTTCCCAGTTCAGTTCTCAGTTCCCAGTTCCTCAGTTCCCAGTTCCCGGTTCTCAGTTCCCAGTAGACCTGTGCAGTTCGATACGGCAGGGAAAACGAGTTATGGGCATTGGAACACCCCTGCCCGCCGGAGCTGAGATCTCAGAACTGGGAACTGAGAACTGGGTTCGCCGCTATTTTGTTGGTGGTTTCGGGGCGGCGGCCTTCGGCTTCGAGGTTGCGCCGTGCTTGATGATCTCGTCTCCCGAAGAACACTTGATCGGAATCATGAAAAGCGACTCATCCTGAGGCCCTAACTTGACGTCCTTGTAGTGGATCACCCAGTGAGTATTCTTGTCGTGCTTGCCCTCAATCTGTATGGGAAAACCATCCAGATCCTGCGCTTCATAGAGGCGGAAATGCACCTCGATCATCTTACGTTTCGGATCCCGCGTTATGATATCTTCCACCTTGCATTGGTGTCCGTCCACCGTCTCCTCGCCGATCGGAATTCGCTGATACTTGAAATCCGGGCCCCTTTCGAAAAAAGGAAAGCTGAGGGGATAAGGCATACTGACCTTCATGCATCCATGGGTATCAACTGACGTGGTTCCGCGCGTATCCAGGTCGGTAATGAAATAGCTGCCACCCGCCTGATCTCCCTCCTGGCGGAAGAGCTTGCCATTTCGATAAATATGCCTGTACTTCTTCCACCCGGGAAGCTG
>Ga0335081_10014446_pt1 | contig 12772 bp, 10 predicted proteins | sample Lox_Sample_35_FD_206713 | JGI IMG/M metagenome (GOLD analysis project Ga0335081, IMG submission 206713) | Soil microbial communities from Loxahatchee National Wildlife Refuge, Florida, United States - Lox_Sample_3.5 | ecosystem: Environmental > Terrestrial > Soil > Wetlands | place: USA...
TTTAGCTATGCCGCCAAGCACTCGCCCGAGACGGGGCTTTAGCCCCTGAAGGGAAGCATGGTCGGGATCGTCACCGCGATGGAAACTGAGGTTTGGCCGCTGATACGAGATTGGCGGAAAAATTCTCACCCTTGGCAAAACCGGCCAAGGGTGGGGCACCCTTTGAATTTTTTTGAGAACGAAGATGCCGTCCTGCTGTGCGGCGGGATTGGGTACGAAGCAGGGAAGCGTGCCGCGAAAGCGGTGATCGAGTACGCGAGGCCGTGGTTGCTGATTGCGGCCGGTCTCGCCGGCGGATTGAAGCCGGACTGGACGCTGGGGCGGACGATGGTCGCGGCCGAAGTCGTGGACGCCGCCACCGGACGGCGGTTCAAGACCGCGTATGGCGAGGGAACCGTCATCAGCTCGCGGGAAATTGCGCGTGCTGCGAGGAAGCGAGAATTGGCATCGCGCTTCGTCGCCGACCTGGTGGACATGGAAGGCGCGGCCGTGGCCGAAGTTGCCGAAGCGCACGGGCTGCCGTTCCTGGCGGTGAAGGCGGTTTCGGACGAGATGGATTTCGAGCTGCCGCCGCTGCAGGAGTTTGTCGATGCTGAAGGCCGCTTTCAGCACGTGCGTTTTGGGTTTTGGGCGGCGTGGCATCCACAGTGGTGGCCGGCGATCGCGCGTTTGAAAAAGAGAAGTGATTACGCAGCAAGTGTGCTAGCGGAGAAGTTGAGAGAAGTGATTGCCGAGGCTCAGCGAACACGGCGGGGCTCGCGCCCCGCTTTGGCGTGAGGTCGAGTGCAGGTCCCCACTGGCACCTACGGTGCTTCGCTGAGGATGACAGGTTAGGTATTTTGGATGGTAACGGCGACACAACCCGGAGTTAAGCGAGATCGCAGGGCGATCCCAGGCACCATGACCGCAGCCGTCTATCGCGGACAAAACGACGTGCGCATCGAAAGCGTGCCCGTGCCCGAGATCGGCAGAGAAGAAGTACTGATCCGTGTCCACACCTGCGGTATCTGCGGCACGGATCTAAAGAAGATCGCCACCGGCTCGCACTCGGCGCCGCGCATCTTCGGTCACGAAACAGCGGGCATGATCGTCGCGGTGGGCGAAGGGGTGCGCGGTTTCAACGTCGGCGACCGGGTGATGGCCTTCCATCACATTCCTTGCGGCAAATGCTATTACTGCCGGCACAAGGTGTTCGCGCAGTGCGAAGTGTACAAGCGCGTGGGTTGTACGGCGGGTTTCGAGCCCGCGGGCGGTGGCTTCGCCGAGTATGTGCGGGTGATGGACTGGATCGTCGCGCGCGGGCTGGTGAAGATCCCCGATGAGGTCTCGTACGAGCAAGCATCGTTTATCGAGCCGGTGAACACCTGCATGAAAGGAATCGAAACGCTGCGCCTGGAGCCGGGCGAAACTGTGCTGGTGATGGGACAGGGTCCGATCGGACTGATCCTCGCGTATCTGGCCCAGCGCGCCGGCGCACGGCTGATAACTTCCGATTTGTATGCCGCGCGGCTTACAATAGCTAAGTCGCTTGGCATTGCTGAGACTATCGACGCCGCGCGCACCGAGACCGTCGAGCGAGTGCGCGAGTTGACCGAGCGACGCGGGGCTGATGCCGTCATCCTGGCGGTGGCCGCCAACCAGCTTGTCCGCCCTGCCTTGCAAGCGACGCGACCCGGCGGCAGAACGATGTTGTTCGCGCAGACCGTGCGCAGCCAAGTGGAGATTGACCCGGCTGCCATCTGCGTGGATGAGAAGTCGTTAGTGGGCTCCTATAGCGCCTCGTTGGATTTACAGCAGGAGTCGGTGCGCTTCGTGTTCAGCCGCGAGCTAGATCTGACACGGATCATCACCCACCGGTTCCCGCTGTCGCAGGCGGTGGAGGCCTTGCAACTGGCTGCCCACCCGCGGGCTGATTCGTTGAAGGTAGTTGTGCAACCTGCGTTGGCGGGTTGGGAAGGAAATACGTGAACGGAAAGATGACAGCCGCTGTCCTCTATGGCAAGGAGGACGTGAAGATCGAGAAGGTGCCGATCCCAATCCTAGGGGAGGGAGAAGTTCTGATCAAAGTGCAGGTGGCGCTCACCTGCGGCACCGACCTGAAGGTGTACCAGCGCGGCTACCACGCGCGCATGATCGTGCCTCCGGCGCTGTTCGGCCACGAGCTGGCCGGAGTAGTGGAGGAAATCGGGCCGAATGTCCGCTGGTTCCGCAAAGGCATGCGCGTGGTCGCGCTGAACTCCGCGCCTTGCCAGATGTGCTTCTACTGCTCCAAGCACCAGGAGAACCTCTGCGAGGACCTGCTCTTCAATAATGGCGCTTACGCCGAGTACATCCGCATTCCGCGGCGTATCGTCGAGACCAACATGCTGGCCATTCCCAACCAGATCAGTTTCGAAGAAGCGGCCATGGTTGAACCCCTGGCCTGCGTGCTACGGGGACTGCATGAGACGGGGGTGGAGATTGGCGACACTGTCACCGTCATCGGCGGCGGGCCGATCGGGTTGATGTTCGTGCAGGTGGCCAAGCTTGCCGGCTGTAACGTGATTGCCGTGGTCAAACACGATTCCCAGGGTACGGCGGCGAAACGCTTCGGGGCTGACGACATCGTGCAGACCACCGCCACTCCGGACGTGGTAGAAGCGGTGCGGGCGATCACTCCTGACCGCCGCGGATCCGACGTGGTAATCGAGGCGGTGGGACGCCAGCAGGCCTGGGAGTGGGCGGTGGACATGGTGCGCAAAGGCGGCACTGTGAACTTCTTCGGCGGATGCGCCGCCGGGACCAAGGTTCCCCTCGACACCAGCCGCCTGCATTATTCCGAGGTCACGCTCAAGGCCACGTTCCACCATACGCCGGAAGCGGTGCGCAAGGCCTTCGCGCTCATCGTGGAACGCAAGATTCGCGGCACTGACTACATCACCGGGGAAGCGCCGCTGTCGCGCCTGCAGCAGGTGCTGCGGCACATGCTGAACCGCAACGGCGACATCAAGACAGCCATCATCCCTGGACATTAGCGAGGCGGGAAGTCGTGTCGCGTCCTATGTCGCCGCTCGTTGAACACGGCTCCCGAGGACTCCCGGGTCGGCGTGCAGAGGGTTGGGCCGGGCTGCCGGCCGACTATGCGATCCCTGATCAAGCGCCATCGCTCGAAGAAGCGCGCGCCTACTGCGAACGTTTGGCGCGGCGCCATTACGAAAATTTTTCGGTTGCCACCTGGTTTCTGCCCAAGCGGCTGCGCCCGCACTTCCATTCCGTCTATGCTTACTGCCGCATCGCAGACGATCTCGGCGATGAGGTCGGCGATCCGCAACAGGCGCTGGCGTTGCTGGATGAATGGGAGGGCGAACTGGAAGCGTGCTACGCAGACCAGCCGCGCCATCCAGTCTTCGTCGCTCTGCGCGAGACCATCCGCACGTGCCAGATTCCGCAGCACGAGTTTGCCGATCTGCTGAAGGCCTTTCGCCGGGACCAGACTGTCCATCGCTATGAAACGTTCGACGATGTGCTCGGTTACTGCCATTATTCGGCGAATCCGGTCGGACATTTAGTGCTTTATATTTGCGGGTATCGTGATGCCGAACGCCAGCAACTTGCCGATTACACCTGCACTGCGTTGCAACTGGCGAACTTCTGGCAGGACGTAACCCTCGATTGGCAGAAGGGCCGCGTCTACCTGCCTGTTGAAGATATGCGTCGCTTCGGGGTGAGCGAGAGCGAGCTTGCGGAACGGCGTCCCACGCCGGAATTTATCAAGCTGATGAAGTTCGAAGTCGAGCGCGCACGAGAGTGGTTCGAGCGCGGCTTGCCGCTGGTCAGGCGCGTGGACCCCGACTTGGCGATCGACATCGAGTTATTCAGCTGCGGCGGACAAGAAATCTTGAGCGCCGTCGAGCGCCAGGGATATGACGTGCTGCGCCAGCGGCCAGTGATCTCCAAGCCGCGAAAGTTGTGGTTGGTGGCGAGGGCAGCCGCCAACCGGCTCATCGCGTGATCGCCTGAAGGCGCCCTCGCCGTCCCCAGGCGCGCACAAAAAAGATGAGTAGACCCGCCATCAGGATCACCGCCGCGTAGCGCAATTCCTTCATGAAGTCTGGCCGCGAGATCAACACGAAAAGAAAGCCCGCAATGGCCACCAGCGCGGGCAAGGGATAAAGCCACATGCGAAAAGGCCGGGGCGCTTCCGGATGCCTCGCTCGCAGGATTAAGAGCCCGATCGCCTGTACCAGGAACTGGATCACGATGCGGATGACCACCAGCGCGGCAATCACGTCGGCCAGGCGCAGCAGGCAGAAGCACGCTGCCCCTATTCCCAGCGCCACGAGCGAGACGTGGGGAATGCGGTGCACCGGATGCACACGGCCGAAGGCGCGGAAGTAGTTGCCGTCGCGCGCCCCCGCGTAGGGTACCCGCGAATATCCCAGCAGCAGTGAGAACACAGAGGCGAACGCGGTCCAGATTATCAGCAGGGTCACCACATATCCCGCCCAGTTCCCGTAGACGCGCTGCATCATCACCGATACGACGTAGTAGCGGGTCTCAGTTTTGCCTGCCACCGCCAGTTCCCGCCAGGGCACCACTCCCAGGATGCTGACGTTCATCACCAAATAAATCGCGGCGACGGCGATAATCGAGTACACCAGAGCCCGCGGGACGGTGCGCGCCGGCTCTTTGACTTCGTCCCCGAGAAAACAGACGTTGTAGTACCCCCAATAATCGTAGGTGGCGATCAGCAGCGCCGATCCCAGTCCCAGGAAGAAACCGTGGTTGAGCCGGAAAGCAGCGGCGGGGAAGTCGAAAGCGCGCCCGGCGCTGAAGTGGGTGATGCCGGCGAGGATTACCCACGCCACTGTCGCCAGCACCCCGAACCAGAGCAGTCTGGAGAGTTTTCCCACAACGCTGATGCGGCGATAGAGCAGCAGCACGGCGACGGCGCATGTGCCGATCGCGACGAAGGTTGCGCGGGTCACCAGCACGCGCGCTTCGAGTGCTCCCAGCCCCGGAACGGGGAAGGCCAGGGTGCTTGCCACATACGTCTTCTCCAGGGAGGGCAGCAGGTAGCTGGTGTACTGCGCCAGTCCAATGCAGCCGGAGGCGATGGAGAGTGGCGCGCTAAAAGAGAGCTGCCAGACGAAGAGGAACGACAGCAGCCGACCCAGCCGCTCCGGTCCGTATATCTCTTTCAAGTAGCGATAGGAACCGCCCGAGCCGGGCATGGCCGCGCCCAGCTCCGCCCACACCATGCCATCGCACAGGGCCAGGACCGCGCCTAGGATCCATCCGAGCATGGCCTGCGGGCCGCCGGCGGCGCTGATGATGAGGGGAATGGTGATGAAAGGGCCCACGCCGATCATGTCGATCATGTTCAGCGCGGTAGCGGAACCCAGGCCGATGCCTCGGACCAGAGTCGAGCCGCGGTCAGCCGGGCTAGCCTGCATTGTCCACCGGGGTGGAGCAGGCCTTCAGGCCTGCATGCATGTCGACCGCTTGACTTGTGGGCTTTAGCCCCTGCGGTACTCCAGCGATTGTACCGGCAATTTCCACAGGCTGGATTGCTTCAGCGGCTAAAGCCGGCTGTATTGAAGCAGTCGTTAGTGCAGGGTAGGAGCCATGCTCCACCCGAGGCCAGTCCGCCATCATGAATAATCGGGAGCTAGGGCTTGCCATGGCCGGCGCTGAGCAGGTTCACGTACAGGCGGATCGCCCCGGGGACCCCGTTGGGAAGCTGGCGGAAGAAGGCATAGCCGGTGTAAATGTAGGTGCCGCGGCCGTAGCGGGCGCGCAGCAGGCCGCCTTCGCGCGCCGGCTCACCGGGATCGGCCGAAGAGAGCAGCGCCCGAAAATGGTTGTCCCAGTGGTCCATGAAGTACAGGCCTCGCTCCTGTACCCAGCCGTCGAAATCTTTTTCCGAGATGCTATTGGGAAAGCGGAAGAGGCGGTCGTAGGGCTCGAGCAGGGTGACGGGCGCTGTTTCCACGCTCACACGGTCGTGGCTGAGCTCGGCCGGGTAAGGGGTGTAGTGACCGGCGTTGAACTGCTCAGGATTGGTGTTGTACTGCACGAGCAGCGTGCCGCCGCGGTCGACGTAATCGAGCAGGCGGCGGCTGTTCTGCCGGACGTCGGCGCGGGTGTCGTAGGCGCGGATCCCGAGGATGATGGTGTCAAAGCGCTGCAGGCTACCGCTTGCCAGCTGGTCGGGCGAGATCATCTCTACGCTCAGGCCTAGCTCGCGCAAGACGGTGGGGATCTCATCGCCCGCTCCCATGATGTAGCCGATCTTCAATTCCGGGGGCACCTTGACGTTCACCATGCTCAACTGCTCGATCGCCGGCTGGTAGTAATAAAAGGTCCTAAGGTCCTCGCCGGTCACCACGGTGAAACCCTCGGAGTATTCCCTCCCGGCCGCCTCCAGCACAGCGCGTACACGAAGTTTGCCCGGGTTATAGGCGCCGCCGGGAGGCGCCAGCTTAAACAACACTGTGTGCTCTTGTCCGCTGTGCTCGAAACGCAGCGGCACGGAACTGGGCGAGACGGTCCACGCCTGGGGCGCCCCTAATTGCACGCGGGCCTCGCCGGCGACGTAGCCGCGCACAGCAACCGCCACGGTGGTGGGTGAGGTCAGATCCGCGGGCACTACCTGCGTGCGCGGCGCGATCAGCAGGGAAAACGCCGGCACCACTGCCAGCGCCGGACTGTTCTCCGCCAGGGAAGCGCGCGCCACCGCGCGCACCGCACCACGATATCCTCCGAAGTCAAAGATAGCGTGAGCCCCAACCGGCGGCGGTGGGAAGGGGAGCGTGGCATAACGGGGATCGTCGAGCTCGTATACCGAGTCCGCTTCCGGGTCGTTGCGATGCCAATAGGGGCGGGTCAGTTCCGCGTTGGCGGCTACGGTCAGGTTGAAGGCCACGACGGTGCTGCCGCCGGGTTTCAGTTGCGCCGGCCGGATCCACACCGGCGGCGCGCTCCATCCTTGGGGCAGGTCGAGGGCGATCTGCTGCAGCTGTACTGCCTGGTCGCCAGAGTTGCGGAGCTCGGCCAGCAGACGCACCATTTGTCCCGGCACCAGCATGCCACTGCCTGGAGGCGTGGTGCAGACGCGCAGCTCCAAGCCTAAGGCCAATTGGGCTGCGCGCTGGAATTGCTGCCGCTTGGTAGCCAAGTTAGCCAGCAATTCGGTTTTTGCCGCCGGCGAAAGCTCGGAATGGTCAATCTGCTCCATCAACTCGGCCACCTGCTCCTCGCCCGCGAGCAGAGGGGCCGCCAGGCTAGAGGAAGGCCCGGGGATCAGGTGCGTGGCCTCGTCGACGTGCCCTTTGATTGCAAACAGCGCCGGGAGCAAGAAGGGGGCCTTGGACTCCTCGTCACCAATGCGGTCCGCGAGTCCGGGCAACGTGGTGTCGATGCCATCGAAGAAATCGCGCTCGTGCGTGCCCTCTCGGGGCAGGGGCAGGACGGAATCGACAAGCTTGTAATAGGAGACGTGCGGCCGCGAGGAAAGCTGCCATTCGCCCGCGCCCTGCGAGAGCTGGTGGCGCAACCCTTGCATGGCGTACTGCATGAAGCTCATCTTCAGCACCGGGGAGTAGGCGCCGCTGTCAAGCGCCAGCGTGTAATCATCACTGCCGCCGCGGACGTAGAGCTTCTTTGCCTGCCACGGTTCCAGACCCTCGCTCATTTGTTCGGGGAAGCGCGAAGGATCGGCAGCGGCCCGGAAAGCTTCGCGAGTCAGGATACCGCTGGCCTGATGATTGCCGTGACCATCGCGCTCGGTGCCCTGAAAGCGGGAAACGATCACGTCCGGGCGAAACGTGCGAATCACCCTCACCATGTCGGCGAGGGCGACATCATGCCCGTGCCATTTCTCGAAAGTTTCGTTGGCGGTCTTGGAATAGCCAAAGTCGGCCACACGCGTGAAGCGCTGCTCCACTCCGTAATATTGGTCGGCAGCCAGCAATTCCAGGGTGCGCAGCACCCCTAGCTCGTCGAACAGGTAGCTGCCCATGCGGTTTTGTCCCCCTTCACCGCGGTTCAGCGTGAGCTGCAACGCGGTGACGCCTTCTCCGCGCGCTTCCAGCACCAGCATGCCGCCATCCTCGTCGTCGGGATGGGCGACGGTGTGCATCAGCCGCGCCGTGGTGTGCAGCTTGATGAGCAGTTGCTCGAGCTCGGCCGCCCCCGGCAGGGGAGGCGGGCTCGCCGCGAGAGGGGGCGTAGTGCTGGAGGCGATAAGCAGGAGGAGGAGCAGCAGCGTCCAGGCAATGCAGTGCTTGACCATGGGTGGATGTGTGGACCCTTGTTGCAAGCGGCTGCCACTGTTTTAGTGGATGGGCGCGGCAGTTGCAAGTTGAGGCGGTTGCCCGGCCCATTTGACGGCTTCGCTTCACTCAACTATTCAGGGCAGGCCAAAGTCGGAGCCGCGAGCCGAAATCCCGAGCAAGAAAATACTTGACATGCAGGTGTACAATTCTTAGTGGTCTGATGACTAGACCACTCGCCAGTGCCGACGTGAGTACCACTGCCAAGCCGGAATTCGAAGCCGTCCGGCGCAACAAGGTCTATGAAGAAGTGGCGCGGCGGCTGGAGCAGCTCATTGCCGAGCGCATGAAGCCCGGCGACATGCTGCCGCCGGAGCGTGAACTGGCCGAGGGCTTCGGGGTTAGTCGCAGCTCGATCCGCGATGCCATCCGGCGCTTGGAGTTGGTGGGCATGGTGGAGCCCCGGCAAGGGTCGGGAACCGTAGTGCGGGAGATTTCGACCGATCAGCTCATCAATCCTCTGACCTCAGTCCTGGTGCAAAAGCGCAAGTTGGTGGTGGAGCTGTTGGACGTGCGCAAGATGCTGGAGCCGCCGCTGGCGGCGCGCGCCGCTTCCCATGCCTCAGGGGTCGATGTAGCCGAGATGGAGGACATCCTGCGCCGCCAGGAGGAGAAGTTGCAGCGCGGCGACCCGGCCATCGAGGAGGACAACGAGTTCCACTACACCATCGCGCTGGCTTCGGGCAACAGCGTAGTGCTGAAGGTGCTGGACGTGCTCATGGATCTGCTGCGCGAGACGCGTGAGCGCTCCCTGCAGGTGGAAGGGCGTCCCCAAAAGTCCATTGCCGGCCACCGGCGGATCCTGTCAGCGATTAGGCGGCACGATGCGGTCGCGGCGGAACTGGCCATGCGCCGGCACATCGAAGAAGTATCGGAGATCGTACTCAACAAGTTTTAAAAGGACGGAGGTTTTTGCATGGGCAGACTATTCGCGGTTGAGATCATTTATCGGGGAATTTTCCAGAAGACCCTGGCCAAGAACATCAGCCGCGGCATTGTGCTGGCGGCGCACCAGGAAGGCAAGCCTGGGATCTCGTTCGGCCGCTACAGCGACAGTCCGGAGCGCAACGGCATTCCCGCCAAAAGCTTCGCCATTGTGGGCAGCGACCAGGAGACGCTGGAAAAGGGTATGGCGAAGTACGAGCCCCAGGAGGTCGACATCACCATCGCGGTGGATGACACCTTGTGCAAGGGGGTGGAGTCCTGGGCGTGGTACGGGCTGCAGCCGGTCAATCAGAAGATCAAACCGGGTGGAACGCTGATCGTCACCTCCAGGGAAAACCCGGATGCGCTCATTGCCATGGCGCACCGCAGAGAGCATCCGTATGAGCTGTGCATTGTGAAGGGCACGCCCAGCTTCTCCGGGCTATGGGTCTATAAGGATGACCACAGCGACGTGCGCATTCTGGGCACGATTGCCCGCATTTTGCCGGAGCTGTTCACGCTCGACGCGCTGAAGAAAATCATCCTGGCCGAGTGGAAAGATTCGGTAAAGATGAGTTCGGCCGAGCGGGCCTATGAGCGCTTCTCGAGCACAACCGTCCGTCCCACGCAGGGAAATCCGGAGACACCGTACAAGTTCGACCTACCCAAGTGGCACGAGATGGGCGAGGGTGTTGCCATCCCCAGCATCTCCACGGGCAAGCAGATAGAGGATCCCGGCACCCATGTGATGGGCGGCTATCGCCCCGACCGCAATCCCACCTTCAAAAAGTTCAGCACGCGGACGATGCGTCCGGTGGTGGACTTCGACACTTGTATCAAGTGCACGCTGTGCTGGTTGCAGTGCCCGGACACTTGCTTCGACGTAACCCCCGACGGGCTCTACGACGCCAACATGCTGGCCTGCTGCGGCTGCGGCGTCTGCGAAGCCGTCTGCCCGGTGCCCAACTGCGTGACTATGGTCAACGAGACGGAATTCCGGGATAACTCTAGCCAATGGGAAGCATGGAAGAAAGACAAGGACGGGTACAAAGCCTGGCTGAAAGACAAGATTGAATCGCGGCCGGAACGCTCCCACGGGTTCCGTTACCGCGGGCAGTATAAGGAGCAAGTCCCAGAAATGCTGGAGATCGCACGCGAAGGCTAACGGTCAGGAGGAAAGCGGCTTATGGCACCGATGGTAGCGGCGGTTGAAGAACAACGGAAGACGGAACAAACAGCCCTGATCACGGGTAGCGAGGCCATCGCCGTGGCCTGCAAGCTGGCCGATGTGGATGTGATCACGGCGTATCCCATCCGTCCTTACGACACTGTCATGCAGTACGTTTCCAAGCTGGTGTCGCATGGTGAGATGGATTGCGAATACATCGTGGCGGAAGGCGAGCACTCGCAGTTCGAGATCGTCAAGCACGCTTCCGCCGTGGGCGCGCGCGTGTTTGTCGGCTCCAGCGGCGTGGGCTGGATGTACGCCATGGAAGCGCTCACCGTCACCCCGGCGTTGCGCATCCCCATGGTGGCCATGGTCGGCAATCGCGCGCTGGACGATCCCGGCGCCTTCGGAACCGAGCACAACGATGCCCTCGCCGTGCGCGACCTGGGCTGGATGCTGACCTGGGTGGACAACGCCCAGGAAGCTCTCGACACCGCGCTCATTGCCTATCGCGTGGCCGAGGACCGCAGGATCTTCCTGCCGTGCGCCATCAGTTGCGATGGCGCTTTCCTGACCCACTCGCAGGCATTAGTCAATATTCCGTCGCAAGAGAAGGTCAACGAATTCCTGCCCCGCTACAACCGCGCCGACCTGCTGCTGCATCCCGATAACCCAATCACCGTCGCCCCGCAGGCGAACGAGGATTGGGTGATGGAGATCCGCCGGCAGAATTACGCGGCCATGGAGCGGACCACCGCGGTGATCAAGGAAGCTTATGCCGACTTCGAGCGCATCTTCGGGCGCTCCTACGGCAATCCCTTCATCGAGGAGTACATGACCGAGGACGCCGACATCGTGCTGCTGGGCATGGGCACGCTGTCCACGCCGGTCAAGGTGGCGATCCGCGACATGCGCAAGGAAGGGAAGAAGGTCGGGTTCGTGCGCTTGCGTTGGTTCCGTCCCTTCCCGGCGGAAGAGCTCGCCAAGTCGCTCAGCCGCTTCCAGGCGGTCGGGGTGGTGGACCGCGACTACTCGTTCGGCTCGCCGTACATGAGCGGCGTGGTCACCACCGAAGTTCGCACCGCTCTCTACGCGGCGCCGGGTCCCAAGGTGCCGGTGCTGGGCTTCATCTGCGGCCTGGGCGGCCGCGAGGTGACGCTGCCCGACATCACCCGCATGACCGATTCGGTGTACGCGGCGGCGGCGGGCAAGACACAACCTTTGACGCAGTGGATCGGGCTGCGCGAATAACGACTTCAACTGGCGTGTTTCGGGCCGCCAGAAAGGACAAGGGAAGCAATGGCAACTTACATAAACATCGAGCCGACACAAAACCTCGAGCCTTTTAAAGGGGTTAAGAAACTGCCCCTCGAGGAATACTTTACCTCCGGGCACCGCACCTGCCAGGGCTGCGAGTCGGCGCTGGTGATGAAGATGATGGTGAAGGCCGCCGGCCCGCGGACCATCGTGCTGGGCAGTACCGGATGCATGTACGTGGCGAACACCACCTACTACAGCACCTCATGGTCGGTGCCGTGGATGCATACTCAGCTTGGCAGCAGCGGTTCAGCGGCGCTGGGGGCGGCTGCTGGCCTGAAGGCGCTCATGCGCAAGGGCAAGATCAAGAACGAGCCCATCAACGTGATTGCCTTCTGCGGCGATGGCGGCGGAGCGGACATGGGCGTGGGCGCGATCTCCGCCACTTTGACCCATCCTGACTACAACTGCCTGATCCTGCTCTACGACAACGAGTCCTACGCCAACACCGACATTCAGCTCTCGGGCAGTACTCCGTGGGGAGCGAATACCACCTTCAGCACACCCGGTCCGGTGAAGCGCATCATGCATCACCGCTGGAAGAAGAACATGGCGGGAATGATGGCCGCGGGTCACCCAACGTGCCGCTACGTAGCGACCATCTGCATGTCCTATGGTTTGCACGGCATGAACTCCATTCGCAAGGCGCTGACCATCGGCGGACCGACGTTTGTTCATTCGCTCGACCCCTGCCCCAAGGGCTGGGACTACGATCCCATCCAATCGCACGAGCTGGGCGAACTGGCGGTGAACACCGGGATCTGGCCACTCTACGAGGTGGAAGACGGCGTTCTTAAGCTCACCGGCAGGACGCAGCAGATCGCGGATAAACGCATCCCGCGGCAGCCGGTGCGTGATTACCTGCTCCGACAGGGACGCTTTGCCCACTTCACCGACGACGATATTGATTACTTCCAAAGCAAAGTGGACGAGATGTGGAACAAGTGGCTGATCCCCGGGGTCATACCTTTCCATAAGGAGATCGAAGCTGATAACCCGCCCGCTTAAAAAAACGCGGGCGGTTTTTTTTATTTCGTGCTAGTGTTTC
>Ga0335081_10014447_pt1 | contig 12771 bp, 11 predicted proteins | sample Lox_Sample_35_FD_206713 | JGI IMG/M metagenome (GOLD analysis project Ga0335081, IMG submission 206713) | Soil microbial communities from Loxahatchee National Wildlife Refuge, Florida, United States - Lox_Sample_3.5 | ecosystem: Environmental > Terrestrial > Soil > Wetlands | place: USA...
ATCGAACACCTTCTTTTCAAAGGGACCGAGAAAAGAACAGCCTTTGACATCGCCAAAGAGATCGACTCGGTGGGGGGGACGCTGAATGCGTTTACAGGAAGGGAATACACCTGTTTTTATGCGAAAGTGATCGATCAGAATTTACCCCTCGCCATGGATCTCCTTTCAGACATTTTTCTCAATTCTCTCATGGATTCAAAGGATGTAGAAAAAGAAAGGATGGTCATCCTCCAAGAAATCAAGATGGTGGAGGATACTCCTGACGACTATATTCACGATCTTTTCAACCGGGTTTGTTGGGGGGATCACCCTTTGGGCTTTCCCATCTACGGAACCACGGAGCTCGTTCAATCGTTCCGCCGCGATCAGCTCCGCGACTATTTCAGCGAGAACTACCCACCCGATCGAATCATCGTCTGCGCGGCAGGGAGCCTCAAGCACCCGGAAGTGGTTGACCTGGTCGAAACGACGTTCGGCAAGATTCCGAAATCGGATAAACGGAGAGAGAGGAATAGACCTGATCCGATCTCCACGACCAATGTTTGGAAGAGGGATTTAGAACAAGTCCACTTTTGCCTCGGCACTCGAGGGCTCCAGTACAACCATTCGCTCCGGTTTGCCTCGTATGTCCTGAACACCATTCTGGGGGGCGGGATGAGTTCAAGGCTTTTCCAAGAAATCCGGGAGAATCGTGGCCTGGCCTATTCCGTCTATTCCTACCTCCCGACTTATATCGACTCGGGACTGACGGTGGTTTATGCAGGAACCAGCGAAGATTCTTTTCGGGAGGTGATTGACCTGGTCCTCCGCGAGTTCAACCACCTCAAAAAGGGCCTCCTGAAGAACGGCGAGTTGGAGACTTCCAAAGAACAATTGAAAGGGAATCTCCTCCTCAGTCTGGAGAGCACCGATAATCTGATGACCCGTCTGGCGAAGAATGAAATCTACTTCCAATCCTACCTTCCCGTGAACATGATCCTCAAGGGGATCGATGGGGTGAAGGAGGAAACGGTCCAACAGTTGGCCAATGAGATTTTTGACGAACGGTTGTTCTGTTTAACCGTTCTTGGACCGACGCATGGGGATGATCTGGACAGGGTCCGTCTGACGGTTGAGTGATGAACCGTCGCGTCAAAGGGCAGGGATGAAGATACTCGTCAAACGCTTGAGGAAGGATTCTCTCGTGCCGATGCCCCAATATATGACGGAAGGGGCTTCTGGAATGGATCTTTTCGCCTCCTTGGAAAGGCCGGTCACTCTGGAGCCTGGAGAGAGAGAGCTCATTCCTACGGGGATCGCGATCGCCATCCCGGGAGGGTTTGAAGGCCAGATTCGGCCTCGTAGCGGGTTGGCCATCCGTCAGGGGATTGGGATTGTCAACGGACCTGGGACAATCGATTCCGATTATCGCGGAGAGATCGGCGTCCTCTTGATCAATTTCGGCAAGGAGGCCTTTATCATTCGTAACGGGGAGAGGATAGCCCAGATGGTCATCTCCCAGATTTTTCGAACGACCTTGGAAGAAGTGGATGACCTCCCGGCAACTCAGAGGCAAGGAGGGGGATTCGGTCATACCGGGATTTAAGGAGAGGCTCCATGCAATGACTTTCCCCCATAAAGCAGAGGCCCGGGCCACCTCTGCTTTTTATTTGCTCCATTCGCTTCCTCCCTTTCCTTCGCCAGGGCAGGGGAAGGGTGACGGGAAGGAAAATCAGCATGGAACCCCTGCTGGAATCGTTCCTCCATTACCTCATCGCTGAGAAGGGCCTCTCGAAGAATACCATCGATGCCTACCGCCACGGTTTGACCCGATTTCTTGCTTATCTGAGGGAAAGAAACCTTCAGGAGATCCGAGACGTCGCCAAGGTTGACATTCAGAGTTTTCTTTTGGTCCTCAGAAAGAAGCATCTGAACACAAGGAGCATCGTCCGGGATCTGACCATTCTTCGGACTTTTTTCCGATTCCTCATTCAAGAGGGCATCCTGCAGAGTAACCCGGTCGAGGATTTGGAATCGCCGAAGGTCGCAAAAAAGCTGCCGGAGATCTTGACCATAAACGAGATTGAACGAATCATCGAGCAGCCCAACCTTCAGACTCCGCTCGGAACAAGAGACCGGGCGATGCTGGAAATCCTCTACGCCACTGGAATGAGGGTCTCCGAGCTAATTCAACTTCCAACGCATCAGGTCAACCTGGAGGCGGGATACGTCCTTGTGTATGGGAAGGGTTCGAAGGAAAGGATCGTTCCCCTCGGGGGCGAAGCCATGAGATGGGTTGATCTCTATCTGAGGACGGCCCGACGGGTTCTTTCAAAAGAGAAGGAAAGCCCATTTCTTTTTATCAACCGGTCTGGAAAGAGATTGACCCGGCAGGGGTTTTGGAAGAATCTGAGACATTATGCCCAAAAGGCCGGCCTTCATAAAAGAATTACCCCTCACCTCCTTCGCCATTCCTTTGCCAGTCATCTTTTGGAAAGAGGAGCGGATCTTCGTTCGGTTCAGATGATGCTCGGACATGTGGACATCTCCACGACGCAGATTTATACCCATGTGACCGGGGAGAGGCTGAAGAAAGTCCATAAGCGGTACCATCCGAGAGGATAAAATATCATTGCGAATTGATCCATTAGCAACTACATGGCAAAATGGAAATCAGGATAAATTTTTGTAACGCCAGTTCTTAAACACTAATTTTGGATTGTTAATGTTGCATGGGTAATTGGTTATCTGATGGAAGTGATTACCACTCATATCAATGCTGATTTCGATTCTCTGGCTTCGATGCTGGCTGCAAAGAAGCTCTATCCCGACGCCGTCCTTGTTTTTCCAGGGTCTCAGGAGAGGAGCCTTCGTGATTTCTTCATCCATTCTACCCTCTATTCCTTCGAGGTGGAACGGATCAAGAATATTGAACTACGGGAGATCAACCGGCTCGTTTTGGTCGATACTCGTCAGATCAGCCGAATCGGGAAATTTTCAGAGATCTTATCCAAACCCAATCTCGACATTCACATCTATGACCACCACTCTCCTTCTTCGGACGACTTTCACGGCTCTCTGGAGATTGTCTCGGAGGTGGGGGCAACCGTCACCCTTCTCGTCGATCTCCTCGAAAAAAAAGGCATCGAGATTACTGCCGATGAAGCCACGGTCATGATGTTGGGGATCTATGAGGATACGGGAAACCTGACCTTCTCCTCAACCCGAGAGGAAGATTTCAAGGCGGCTGGTTACCTTGCTCGAAAGGGGGCCAATCTTAGCATCCTTTCAAACGTCATCACCCAAGAGCTTACCGCGGAGCAAATTTTTTTGCTGAACGATCTGATTCAGTCCGCCACACGATTCAGTTTTCACGGGATCGATGTGGTTATTGCGGAGGCTTCGGTCGATCGGTACGTCGGCGACATGGCCGTCGTCGCTCATAAGCTGAAAGATATGGAAAACCTGGACGTCCTGTTCGTCCTCGTCAGTGTTGAGGACCGAGTCTACCTGATTGGGAGGAGCCGCCTCGAAGAGGTGAACGTCGCAGAAGTCGCTGCCGAATTTGGAGGGGGGGGACATCCCACTGCGGCTTCTGCCACCGTCAAAGGGATGGCGCTTCTCGACGCCCATGATCGATTGATTAAGACGTTGAAGGAGATGGTGAGGCCCAGGAAGGCGGCAAGAGATACCATGGTTTTTCCGGTGAAGACGATTGAGCCGAAACGGACCTTAGAGGAAGCGGGGGAAATTCTTACTCGGTACGGCCTGGATATCCTACCGGTCCTTCAGGACGAAAGGGTGGTTGGCCTGATTTCGAAAGAGGACGTGGAGAGGGCCGGATATCACGGGCTGAAGGATTCGTTGGTAAGAGAATACATGACAACCGAGTTTTCAGTCGTCTCGGCTGACGCTCCTTTTTCACGGGTCCAGTCCCTCATCATCGGACAAAACCAAGCTTTCCTCCCCGTCATCGACAAGGATCGATTGGTTGGAGGGATTTCTGCTGGAGATGTGATGCGGGTCCTTCAAGAAGAGATGATGAAATCGAAGAGAGTCGACTCGGTTTACGAAGGCCAGCCCCTCTATCCTCGGAAAAAGATGATCTCCAAATTTATGAAAGAGCGTTTTCCGGAACGAATCCATAACCTGCTCACGGAGTTTGGCAGGGTTGGGGACGCGTTGGGGTATTCCGTCTATGCGGTCGGCGGGTTTGTCAGGGATCTCCTGTTAAGGGTGGAGAACTTCGATGTGGACATTGTTGTGGAGGGCGATGGAATCCGTTTTGCTGAACAATTTGAAAAAAAGCTTCCCTGCCGGATTCGGACGCATCGAAAATTCGGAACCGCCATCATCCTCTTCCCCGACGGGCTGAAAGTGGACGTTGCCACCGCTCGCTGGGAGGTTTATGATTCTCCAGCAGCCTTGCCCACCGTGGAAAGCGCTTCGATCAAAATGGACCTGTATCGAAGAGATTTCACCGTGAACACCCTGGCGATCCAGCTCAATCCAAATGCCTTTGGCGAGCTGATCGATTATTTCGGCGGGGTGAAAGATATCAAGGAGAAAACGATTCGTGTTCTGCACAACCTTTCCTTCGTCGAAGATCCCACCCGGGTTTTTCGAGCGATTCGCTTTGAGCAACGGTTCGGGTTCCAAATCGGGAAACATACACAGAACCTGATGAGAAATGCGGTGACCGTCGGCTTTTTGGAACGCCTTTCAGGAGGGCGGCTTCTTTCAGAAACCATCCTTCTCCTGGAAGAAGAAAATCCTTTCCCTGCCTTGAAACGGATGAGGGATTTTGATCTTTTTCATATCCTTCATCCCGGACTGAAATTGGACGAGCAGGGGGAGGCCCTTTTTGAACAGATCCATCATGTCATATCTTGGTTTGATCTGCTTTTTCTAGAGCAGCGGTATGAACGTTGGCTGATCTATTTTTACGGACTGATAGATTCGCTGAAAGAAGGCGAGATCGAGACGCTCTGTCAAAGGTTGTCCATGAATGACAGGATTCGTAAAAAAGTGAAGGAAGGAAAGTTACAAGCGGATCAGGCTCTTCTTCGCCTCTTCTCCTGGATCCATACCGACCGGCGGCCGAAACGCTCGGAAATCTATGAGGTCCTTGACCCCCTTTCCGTTGAATCAAAACTCTTCATGATGGCCAAGACCACACAGGTTTCAACCCGCAGGTATATCTCCCTCTATTTCACCCAATTGAAGGATACCAAGCCCCTCTTGAGAGGAAAGGATTTGATCCAAATAGGAATGACATCAGGCCCGTCCATCAAGGAAGCTCTGTCGGCTTTGCTCAAGGCCAGACTGGATGAACAGGTGATTACGCGGCAGGATGAAATGGACTATATCTTAAAAGCCCAGAGGATGAAATAATGCTTGAAGACGATTTTGACTCAGAGGTGAGATCAGACTACACTTTCCGCTTGGAAGGGTTTGAAGGGCCCCTTGACCTATTGCTTCATCTTATTCAGAAGAATGAGTTGGACATCTTCAATATCCCCATCTCCCTCATCACCGAGCAGTATCTGGAATATCTCCAACTCATGAAAGTTCTCAACCTCGATGTAGCCGGGGAGTACCTCTTGATGGCATCGACACTCCTTCATATCAAATCCAGGATGCTCCTCCCCACCCCTTCAGAGGAAACGGAAGAAGACGGAGAAGATCCTAGAGCGGAGCTGGTTCGAAGGCTTTTGGAGTACCAGAAGTACAAAGAAGCGGCGAATGCGATTCAGAAGAGACCCTTGTTGGATCGCGACGTTTTTATCCGGCTGGCACCAACGGAACCAGAAGAGGAGCCCAAAGAAGAGAGAGTCGAGGTAAGTCTTTTTGAGCTTCTGGAAGCTTTCCGACAAGTATTGGACCGGGTCAAATCGGAAACCGTTCATGAAGTCATCTTAGAACACCTGAGCGTTGAAGATAAAATCAAGGAGATACTCAACCTTCTTGAGAAGGAGAACCGCAGCATGACCTTTCACCGCCTCTTTCCTGACCATTCTCCTCGCAGGGTCGTCGTCGTGACGCTGCTGGCGATTCTCGAACTCGTCAAGATGAAGCGAATTCGCATCTTCCAGTTGGCTGCATTCGAGACGATTCGAATATCACCCGTGTGAACAATCTCGAATCGATGGATTTGCAACCGGGTTTTGCGTATGGTAAAAAGAAAAAATAGCAAGGCGTCTCGTTATGGACATGCGCGAGGCACCCAGCGTCTTTCTAGATAGGGAGGGACCTATGAAACGAAAACGAATCTTGATCGGATTCGGCGTCATTGCTGCGCTTCTTATCTTCTTTTTTGCCGTTCTTTTCTTCATCGGACGCCATTCCGGAGGGAAGACCGGCCGGTTTGCTTTTGGAGACAAAATCGCCGTTGTGGAGGTGAAGGGAGTCATCACCCAATCCTCCGGAGTGATTGAAGAGATCGAACAATATACTGCGGATGAGGGAGTCAAGGCCATCATCCTGAGGGTCGATTCTCCTGGTGGGGGGGTGGGTCCATCGCAAGAGATTTATCGGGAGATCATGCGGATCAAGTCAAACTCGAAGAAAAAGGTGGTCACTTCCATGGGGTCTGTCGCGGCTTCCGGAGGCTATTACATCGCTGCGGCTTCGGACCTCATCGTCGCCAACCCGGGAACGATTACCGGTTCCATCGGGGTGATCATGCAATTCTCAAACCTCGAAGAACTCCTCAGGAAAATTGGCGTCAAGGGAGTCGTCATCAAAAGTGGCGAGCATAAAGATATCGGATCCCCCTTCCGTGAGATGACTCCGGAGGAGAAGAGGCTGATGCAGGACGTGCTCGACAACGTTCACGAGCAATTTATTCAGGCCGTGGCCGAAGGCAGGAGAATGGATCGAGCCAAAGTCGCCCAGATCGCCGACGGTCGAATCTTAACAGGGGAGCAGGCAAAGAATTTAGGGCTGGTCGATGAACTGGGAAATCTTCAGGATACCATTGACATCACCGCCAAGTTGGCGGGAATCGTCGGAAAACCAAACGTTTTGTATCCTAAGAAGAGGCTTTCCATTTGGGAACTCTTGATGAGGGATATGGCCTCTGCTGTCGTCGACATCCTCAATGAGAGGGGTTATGAAATAAACTTTCCTCTTCAGATGAGGTAGGAAGAAAGATTCATCCACAGGAAAAATTAAGGACAAAAAAGGAATTATTCCGTCCGTAAGAGCCCGGCGATCTTTTTCATATCCTCCCAGACTTCTCTCTTTCGTTCAGGATTCCTTAACAGAAAAGCGGGGTGGTAGGTGGGAATGATCTGGATCCCATCCAGGTTGAACAGTTTTCCACGAAGGGCCGTGATCTTCGTGTCGGTTTTAAGCAGGGTTTGAGCAGAAAAAGTACCTAAGGCACAGATGATTTTGGGACGGATCGCACGGATCTGTTCCATCAGAAAGGGACTACAACTCTGGATCTCATCGGGCTCCGGATTTCGATTTTGCGGAGGCCGGCACTTGACGATATTGGCAATATAGACCTCCTCTCTCGAAAGGTTGATCGATTCAATAATCTTCGTCAGGAGTTGACCTGCCTTCCCCACAAAGGGCCTTCCCTGGATATCTTCATCGTAACCAGGCCCTTCTCCGACGAACATCAGGGTTGCCTTCTCATGGCCCTCTCCGAACACAATCGTCCGCCGTGTTCCATGGAGTTTGCACCGCTTACAATCTCCTAACTTTCTTCGAAGGTCCGCCAAAGTCAAGACTTCTGAAGGGACTACCTTTTCGTGGATATTTTCCGAGACAGCCAGGGAGGTAATCCCCATCCCCTTAAGGTATTCGAGATACGCCTTTAGATCGTTGATCACCTCATTCCTGATTTCATCCATCATGAGCAGTTTTCCTTGATCTTTTATTTTTATGGAGCGTGGTCTTTCAATCTTCCGGCGTCTCGCAGAGGAGCCGACGACAAAACAATTCTTTTTCTCAACCCCATTGTTTCAGATAGCTTTTTTTACGTCACTTTGTCAAGACTCAGTCGCTTCTTGAACCCAAAGCAAAGAGTCTTGGCTCACCACTGCATGTCAGGTTGGTGCCAAACTATTTGTAAATATTTGACCAGAGATCAGATGGCGTTTCGAGGTGGATAAAATTTTACCGCTTTTCCTGTATAGCTTTTGTCTCTTCAATAGGAAACATTCAAATCTTATTAAATGTCAATAAGTTGTAACGTCATAGAGATAGGCATGGTATTTGCTGGCTTCAAGGATTGATCCCATGATGGAGGAATGGCAACTAAAATGACTGAGAGGGAAAGATACTACCAAATTTTGGGCCTGAAATCAGAGGCGACGGAAGAAGAAATCAGGCAAGCCTACAGGGATCTGGTCAATGTGTGGCATCCTGACCGGTTCTCCAACAATCCGCGCCTGAGAAACAAAGCAAATGAAAAAATAAAGGAGATCAATATAGCCTATGAGATTCTGACATCTTACATCGTTGAAAACTCAAAAAAATCTGTTTGCGAGTCACAGCGATCTTCCAATAGCACTCCACCTGGGTCGGGACAACAAAAGACCTCAACGGGGAAAAGTGGGAGGGAACGGCCTAAAACGCCTGCCAACGAACCACCCTCTGGTTTCGTTCGACCCTTCATCCTGAAGTCGCCACCGCGTATTTCATGGAAACTTTTGGCGCTATGTTTCGGTGCCTTTGGCTTCGGGATCGGAGTCAACTTCAGCCATGAATTGATCGGTGCCATTTCAGGACTGTTGATCGGGATGATTATAGCCAAATTAGTTAATCGAATGAATAGGACAAGGATGTACAAGATTATGATTGCATGGGGGGCGGCCATTTTTGCATTGCTTCTCTTTCTAATCCTGTTCGATTCGACAACGTTTCAGCATGCCAGATCCAATTCTTCCATAACTTCTTCTCTTTACAAAAGCTTGGCTTCAAATCATCCGACGTCCTCCTTCGACTCTGCCGCGGAAAAGATCGAATCTGAAGAGATAGGGCTGCTCTTTGAATGTATTCGACAGGCAAACCTTCAAAAAGACATTGATCTCTTCATGTCCTGCTTCTCCCGCGACTTCAGCAGCGCAGAGACAAAACGGAGAGAGACGCTGAAGTTGTGGGATACGTTCAACTACTCTGATCTATCTTATCAATTCAAAAAGCAGATCATCTCCGGGGATGCGGCCGACGTCCGCTTGGAATGGACCGTCGAAGCTTCGGAGAAGTTGGGCGGGAAACCACGGAACGCAAGAATCGTATTGGACGTCGCCTTGAAGAGAGAAGACGGTCATTGGAAGATCATAGGGATCAGCCCCGTAGATGAAGGGTCTATAGGATAAGCGACAAGAGATCAAAGAGCAGGAGGCGTCAAGCTGTAGCATTCCAGAAAGTCCAAATAACCAGTTATCTTTACAGATACCGATTTGGGTGTATAATGATACTTGATTAAATGGAGGTGCGACCATGATCACCAAGATAAGAACAAATATCTTCCTGACCAGGATTCAACAAAAAAAACTCAAGACATTGGCGAAAAAAGGCGCAGTTTCGGCTGCTGCGCTCGTGAGAACCGCGATTGACGATTACTTACAAAAAAGGGAAAGAAGACGAAGACCATAACAGGGGAGGGGCAGGTTTATGAAGTCCAGATTCATCCGTCTTTTCATCGTTGGAATGACTTTATCGGGAGTTTTCTCTTGTGCGACAACGTCGACAAAACCCCTTGTCCCGGGCGAGCTAAGATTATTAAGTCTTCTTGTTCCTGAGAAAGAAAAGATCAACGTAAACGTCCCCTTTGTCGCAAATATTCGCTTTGAGGCGGAGGGTAACCCAGAAATCAGATCTGCATGTTTCTTCTTTGCAGAAGATGGGCCACACTGTTTCAAGGTGACAGAAGTCGATTATGGATCACCCGGGACGATCAAGATGCAGATCCGGACGAAGCCTGGGGCGCGCCTCCTAGAGTGCTACGTTTTATATGCTCATGACGGGAAGATTCAACCCACAAATATGGTGCGGACTTATCTCAATACCCCCCCCAGTAAAAGATGAAGGGACTCCATCCCCGAAGTCAAGGAGGAAAAAAGAAATGGATGTTTCTACAGCCATTAGCCAGAGAAGCAGCGTGAGGGCTTATAAGACCACCGAGGTCGAAGAGGACAAACTCACCAAGATACTGGAGGCTGCAAGGCTTTCTCCTTCCGCTAGCAACCGCCAGGAGTGGAAATTCATCGTCGTTAGGGCAAAAGAAACAAAAAAGAAACTCGCTAAAGCTGCCTTCGGACAGTCCTTCATAGAACAAGCTCCCGTCGTCATTGTTGCCTGTGGGACGGAGTCGAAGGCCATGATGGCTTGCGGACAACCCACACATACCGTCGATGTGTCCATCGCCTGCGCATATGTGACACTACAGGCTTGTGAATTGGGCTTGGGGACGTGTTGGATTGGCGCTTTTGAAGAGGACGAGGCGAGAAAGATTCTCAATATCCCAGAACACGTGAGGCCCGTGGCCATGATTCCCCTGGGATATCCCGATCAGCTACCTTCAAAGAAGTTAAGAAAGAGCCTGGACCAAATCGTCTGTAATGAGAAGTACAAATGAAAAGGAGAATGGAGTATTGACGAAAAGCTAAAGAGATTGTAACGTTACAAATGTTGCCCCTGTAGCTCAGGTGGATAGAGCGACGGATTCCTAATCCGCAGGTCGCCTGTTCGAGTCAGGCCAGGGGCGCTTTTCTTTTCAATAGCTTCTGCGTTTTGTGCCCATAAAATCCGTTGCTCTTTTTGGCTGACTGCGCCTAAACCGTGCGCGTTGAAGAACCGGTTTCGGGTAAAGGGGCAGGGCGCTCTTTAAGGTTTGATATTGGGCGATCTCTCATTTCAAACCAAAATCGTTCAAGTCACTTTTATAATGACTACCATCTTCCTCTATGATGGTAATGGTGACCTCCATGGCCACCGCGCCACCAGAACGGAGGAGGGCATCCGATCAACCCTAAAGTCAAAATCAACGATAAAATGATCAACGCAATCTTTTTCATTTATCTGACCTCCTTCACAGTTCCATAAAAAATAAAGAATTTGACATCACCCTGCTTACTCTTAAACCGTCTCGGCCTTAGAATTGCGAGGTGGAGATACCTGCTGGGATAGGAATCGGTCGATGGCATCGACCATATCCTGTATCGTTTCCACTTTGAACTCTTCGTCAGGAATTTTAATTTTAAATTCATTCTCGATATCGAACATGAACTCGATCTTGTCCAGAGAATCAAGGCCCAAGAGTTCGAGGGTGGTGGTGGGTGTAAGCTCTTCAATGTTAAATTCGAACTTATTCATAAAAAGTGTTTTAAGCCTTTCCAGGGTGGACATTGATACCCCTCTTTCTAAATCGATAGGAAAATCTATATCCTTCAACGTCAATTCAATCTTTTTTTAGCTTATTGTATTTTTCCAAAATATTATCGATCAAGCCCTGTCTAAGTTCTTTCAAGATTCTTGCCCCTCCGGAAAACGTCTTTTTCTTGACGCCTTTCTGAGACAGTCTTGGTTCCAAGACTACCTTGAGCATTTCGACGATTTTTGCTGCAAAATATCTCGAAACTAAGTCAGAAGTTTTCTTCCCCTTAGCCGTTAACGAGAGGTAAATCCTTCCTTTCCTTTCTCCTTTCTCTCTGGCGTAAATCTTTTTGATATATCCTTTAGATTCCAATGCGCCGATTGTCCGGCTGATACTCGCTTCGATCGCGGGCACCACTTTAAAAATTAATGAGAGCGGGATCCGATCACGATCAAGTTCTCTCGACAGAATCGCAATGATCCTGCAAACCTCAAGCTCTGAGCGGTTTAGCCTAAAATTGCTATCTTTTATCCTGAACCCATACCTTGCGGCCATTCTACCGAGTAAAACAATTTCATCCCCCAAGGTGGCGACTTCTACAAACTTCATCACTTCACCCTCCGAAAAACACATAGACTAAAAACATTATATTAGTTTTTTCCTAAATTGTCAATTATATTTTTACATCAAATAGCAAAAATAATATTATAACATTTGTTAAGTTAATATTTTAAACATTCAATGGATTAGCCCAAAGCGTGTGAAAATATTCTCCTTTTGGAAAGCCTAAAAGAGGATAGAGGGTTTGGAGGCATCAGGACCAATCATATCGTAGGTGGTATCCATCCAAACAGTTGGGATGTTTGGTTAAAATCTGTATTGGAGGGTGGAAAGCAGCGTGTTATTGATTACAGAAGTACCTCTTGGAATTTAGCTTGCAGCTTCCAGCTACCTCTGCAAAATGAGGTAACTTTCAACGTTGACGTTTACGGGATTAAAGAAAGTATACTATTGCATTGTCCTTGTGTCTCTTTTTTAATGTGGAGGCTCACAGAGACCCGGATTAATCATGATCCAGTGGCTCTTTGTTGGAAGATCATTCGATTCGAACTGCAACTCTTCTCGAAAAAAATGATACCTAACCCAATCTGCCTTGTAATGCTGGCCTTTGTTCGAAATGCTAACATTTCCCACAAAATCAATATAGATACGAAAATCCAATGAACCAGCCTTTTCACTCTTTATGGTCAAGTTCGTCGGCTTCATCATTGACACATTTCCCTTCATTTCAACAACATAGGAGAGACCATTCTCATTGCATTCAAGCAAAATGCAATCAGCAAGGAATCTAACCAGCTGATCGCGGTTTAGCTCTGCATTACCTGTATAGACAAGAGTATTCTCGACATCTGCAACTATGTAATCAGATTCTACATCTAAGATCGGGGAGTAATGTT
>Ga0335081_10014448_pt1 | contig 12771 bp, 12 predicted proteins | sample Lox_Sample_35_FD_206713 | JGI IMG/M metagenome (GOLD analysis project Ga0335081, IMG submission 206713) | Soil microbial communities from Loxahatchee National Wildlife Refuge, Florida, United States - Lox_Sample_3.5 | ecosystem: Environmental > Terrestrial > Soil > Wetlands | place: USA...
CCAGATCGCTGCTGGTCTGGATCGTCTGGGACAGCGCCGAGCGCAGGAAGTACGCCTTCGAGGACGGGAACGATGTCGCGGTCGCGGTGATGGACTGGTTCGGCCCTACCTGCCGGGTGATCGCGTCAGTGTTGTAGAGGTAGGTGTTGTCGTAGCCGAACTGCTGCCCCATCACGTACGGGATCTCAGTGCCGTCCGTGGCGTCCCCGAACGTGAGCACCGGGGCCATGTCGTAGATCCCCCACCGGGGCACGTAGACCAGGGCACCGGAGGGGGCGACGTAGGCGGTGGACTGGTCGTTGGTGACCACCTGGTTCACCGCCGAGGCCGCGGACTGGCCGCCCAGCTGGTACGCCGGGCCCTGGGTCACCCCGTCGGTGACGCCGTTGAAGTACACCTGCCCGCCGCGGGGCAGGCCCAGGTAGGTCCAGGCGAGGATCTGCGCGATCCGCTGCGAGGCGTCCACGCCTTCCTGCCCGCCGTTGCCGGTCGCGTAGTGGGAGACGAGACGCTGCTGGGATACCTGGTAGGGGTACAGGGCGACGCACTGCATCGTGTAGTTCCCGATCACCACCGACCGGGCCTGGTAGGCGTAGTTCGAGCACCCCGCACTGAACGACTGCCACGTGCCCACCTGGGAAGACGTGAGCGTCGTCGTCCCGGACAGGCCGCCGTTGACGTACACGGCGAGGGAGGACGAGGTGAACTCCAGGGCCACCTGCTGGGTGTACTGGGACACGGAGAAGACGACCTGGAACGTGGACCCGTCTGCGAACGTGATCAGCAGCCCCGCGTTGCCGGTCTCGTCGAGCACCTGCACCAGCAGCTGGGGGTGGCTCGTCTGGTACATCGACGCCGGGCCGTACGCCTGGAACACGGTCGGCTGCAGGTCCGCCGAGGCTACCTCGTCGGTGATGGTGAGCCAGAACTCGACTGTCACCCCGTTGCCGGTCACCGGGTCAGGCATGGCCGGGTCGGTGTAGATCAGCCCCGGCCCCGACGCGGAGACGGTGGGGGCGGAGGAGATGGATGTGGTGCCGAACCCGGTCTGCGAGTCGCCCAGCAGGTTGCTCGTGCCCCCGGTGGCCATGGGCGCGGCGGTGCCGTCCACGTACACGCCGGCGCGCTGGTTGACCCGGGAGATGTTCGCGGCCAGCAGCCCCTGGCATTCCGACGCGGCGTAGGTGACGTTGAGGCCGTTCTGCAGGGACGTGTACTGCTCGGCGCCGGTCAGCAGCACGTACGGCGCGTCGAGCAGCATGTCCCCGGGCAGGGCCTCGGTCATGGTGGCGGCGTTGAGGACTGAGTAGGCGTCGGTGGCGACGACGTGGGAGATGCCCCACTGCGGCAGGTCCGGCCACGCCTGCGGCCAGCGTTCCACGTAGCCCATGCCGATGTGGTACCAGCGCCCGCCCCACCACGCGGCGACGTGCAGGGGGGTGCCCAGGACCACGTCTGGGTAGAACGGCGAGTCAGCATTCCCGGGGGTGAACACCGAGCTGAGGTTGTTGACCGCGATGGTCATCTCGCCGGCCTCGGGGGAAGCGAGCTCGTACTGCCGTCCCGCGCTGGCGGAGATGAACGCCGACCCGGCCGGGGCGATCACATAGTCGGTGATGTCCGTCCACGTGGGCGGGGTCTGGGACGGGTCGCCGGGGTCGAACCCGAACCCGGCCTGCACGGCCAGCACGGGGAAGTTCTCGTTCAGCTGCTCTGGCGGCTCCGGGTCAGCGACGAGCGCGAACGTCACCCCGGCCAGCGGCGCCGCAGCCCCCGAGATGCCGTAGGTGGCGGAGACGGCGGAGCCCTGGGAGACGTCCTGGGACCAGTACGGGAAGATCGCCACCGAGTTCGGTGACCCGGACCCGGATGTCACCGTGTCCAGCGCCGTCCACGAGCCCCCCGGCCCGCTGTTCACCGTGGAGGTCGCGTTCCCGGCGGCGAGCATCGTGAAGGCGTAGTCGAACGCGGTGGACGTGCCCGCGTTCACCGTCAGGGACGTGGCTGCGGCGGCCGAGTTGGGGGAGGTGAGGTCGATGTCCACCAGGGATGGGCCGGAGGCGATCTCCACGATCAGGTAGGCCAGCGACGAGGCGAACGTGGTGAGGGAGCAGGAGATCCACTCCACCGGCATCGCGTTGCAGCACACCCACACGCTCGCCCGGGCCCCGGTGATCCCCGACGACGACGTCCCGGCATGGACCCAGTAGTTCCCCGCGCTGTCGCACACGTACACCGCAGGCATCAGCGCTGAGGTGGCGCCGGTGGCGTTCAGGTCCCACCCGGCGAAGCAGATCAGCGTCGAGCCCGCGGTGGTGGTCAGGTTGGTCGTGGACCACCCGTAGTCATACGTCGTGTTCCCCGGGACCTGCTGGAGGATCTGCGGCAGGCTGGAGGTGCCCTTCATGGACACTTCGCCGCTGCCGCCCAGCGACAGGGACCCGGTAACCGTCTTGTTGCCGCCCGAAGGGCTCAGCCTGGCCGTCCCGGCGACCGCGGAGGGTCCCCCGGACAGGCTCTTGAGCGTGACCACGACCGCGGCCCACGGCCCGCTGACACCCTGCGTGCCGGTGTAGGAGAAAGTGCCCGTCGTGGACGTGACCTGGTAGCCGGCGGCCCCGTAGACGTTGGAGCCCTCGGCGATGGTCAGGTTCGTGTACCCGCTGCCGTAGGCCGACATGGAGGCGTAGCTGGACAGGACGCCGATGACCGCTTCCACGGCCTGCGTGGTCGTCGCGGTCGTGCCCGAGCTGAGCGCGGTCCCGGTGGTGGCGTTCCCGGTGGACGTCCTGTCCACCGGGGAGGCGGAGGTAACGCCGGACAGTTCGTAGATGATCAGCCCGGTGCCGTTGCCGGAGGTGAAGACCCCGTTGGTCACCGTCGCCGCGATGGCGGTCTGCCCGCCCGCGCAGCTGGGGTCCACCCAGATGCCGGCGTAGGTGGTGACGGAGTCCGCGAACCCGGACTGGGTGGCGGCGGCCTGCGCGAAGTTCCCCGCCGACCCGCCGAGGGTGACCCCGGTCGTGGTGATCGTGACGTTGGACGTGTTGTCGGCGGTGATGGCGACGACGACACAGTTCCCCGCCGTGGTCGCGGAACTGAACGATCCCGACGAGGCGTCCAGGATGACCTTGGACTGGACGACGGAGATGGCCACCGCTCACCCCTCCGGGCAGGTCAGCAGGCGGTCAGCGGCGATGGGGGAGCGGGCTAGCTGATGCCGGAGCCGACCTTCTGGCCGGGGATCAGCAGGCCCGTGCGGCTCCCCGCATTGCGTGTGCCGTACACGGAACTGTGCTGCTTGACGGAAGCGAAGATCTCCTTGCCGTCCAGGTAGACATGCATCGCCTGCGGGGCACCCGACACACCGCCCCCCAGGTTGATGCCGCCCGGCTGGGAACGCGCCCCCCCGCCGTGCTCGGCGGCCCGGTTCAGCCAGTTCACCGCCGGCGCCCCGCCGAGCATCTGCACCGCGTACGGGTTCAGGATCCCCTCACCCGCCGACAGCAGGGCCATGATCCGGTCCACGCCCGGCTCGAACCCGGGGATCACACCGCCGCCCGCATAGCCGGGGAGAACGCCCATGGGGGAGACCATGCCGCCGTGGGCGCTCTTGGTGCCGGTGGCGACAGTGTGCAGGAACTCGGTCGATTCGATCTGGATGTTGACCGTTTTGCCATGCAGGTTGTTGATAGCCGTCTGCAGAGCCTGCACGGCGGTCATCTCCCCGTGGATCTGGCCGACGGTAGTTGAAGCGGCGTCCCCGAAGTTCTTTGTCGCGTCGGCACCCTGCTTCGCGGCCTGGGCGGCCTCGTTGTAGGCAGTCTGCATCTGGTGCAGCGCGCTGATCGTCGCCTGGTTGTGCGGGCCCAGGGTCGTCAGGTCCTGCGCGTACGCCTCGATCTTCTCGTTCAGGCCAGTCTGCTTGATGATGTTCGCCGAGATCGCGGAGTCCACCTGGCTGTTCAGCACGGCGCCCAGGTTCTGGGCAACCTTCGACATGTTGGACATCTTCTGGGTGGTGCTGTCAATAATGCTCTGCAGTTGCTTGCTTGCGCCCGTCGTGTTGCCCAGTGCGGCTTCGGCACCCTTCAGGTTGTCGGGGAGATTTATCCCCGCCTGCTGGGCAAGGGCGTTCACCTCGGCTATCGCGGTCTTGTTGCCCTGGGTCAGCGGCAGCAACTCGGCCACCATGTCCTTGATCGCGGACACGAACTGGTTCTTGCCCAGTTGCCCCTCAGATCCGGCCTGCCGGAACCAGTCAGCCAGGTTCTCCGCCGTGGACCCGAGCGCCTGGTCGAACTGCTGCCACGACTGCTGGGTCGTGGCCGAGTCGCCTTTCAGCGAGTACGCCATCCCCCCGGCGGCGTTCTTGATCGAGCTGATTGACCCGGTCAGGGACGCACTGGACGCGGCGGCGTCGCTCTTCATGTTCCCCAGCGCGGTCTGGAACTCGGCGAGGTCGTTCGTGCCGCCCGTAACGCCCTGCATGAACGCATCCAACGCCTGGTTGAGGCTCTGGACCTTCGTCTGCGCCTCCTGGGCCGCGATGTCCACCGCTCTCAGATCGTTCCCGATGGCACCGCTACCGGCCCCCATCGCCTGCATGCCCTTCATGAAGTCCGTGATCTGCTGCCCAGAGTTGGTCATGTCCTGGCCGAACTTCACTGTGCTGTTGGCCAGCTTGATGTTCGCGCCGTCGGCTATGGCCAGGGCCTGCGGGTAGGACACCCCGAACTGCTTCTCGATCTGCCCGGTATTCTGCGCGAACCGCTGAGCGTCCTGGCTCTGCTGAGTCAGGCCAGCGCCGTACGTGCCGAGTGCCGTCTTCGCGTTGTTGAGTTCCTGGCCGACGACGTGGATCGAGGACGCGAACCTGCCACCGACGGCATTGGCGGCATCCATGTGGTCCTGGGCCTGGGCGGTCGAGGAACTGAACGACCGTATCTGCTGGTTGGTCGCCGTGATCTTTTGCTGCAGTTGCCCCATGTTCGAGGCCATCACCCCGGGGGCCTGGAAGTTGGAGACTTTCGACAGGGTGTCCTGCAGAGACTGCGTGAACTCCTGCGCTGCGGTCTTGGCCGTGGCCAGTTTGGCAATCAGGAACCCGACCCCGGCCACAGCCAGGGTGATGAATGCCGCCTGCAGGGGGGAGACACTGTCGGCGGCTGCCGCGATGTCCTCGCCTGCCTTGGACATCCCGCTGCCGATTGAGGAGGCCGCATTGCCGGCCACGTTGGCGACGGTGCCGAGTGCCGACCGGAACCTGCCCGCGTCCTCGCCGGCCGCTGCGGCAGCCTTCCCGCTCTCAGCCGTCTTCTCGGTGAAGGAGCCGAGACTGCCTACGGCGTTCCCGGCACCCTGGGCCAGGGCCTTGATGTTGGCACCGAACTTGGCGATGAACCCACCGTCCGCTGCCGCCGCCTGGGCGTAGGCGCTCACCCCGAAGATCTTGGTCATCATCGTGGTGAGCAGGCCGCCCCACCGGTAGAACTCCTCCGCCGCCATGGCCCACATGCCCATGGTCTGCACCCACGGGACGCTCGTAATCTTGACGGCCGCCTCGCTGATGTCAGCCAGCCCGTGCAGCAGCACCTCCGCCAGGCCCGGCATCGAGTGGGCGATGTTCAGGATGATGTGGCCGAGGTTCCCGAACACCTCACCCAGGCCCTGGATGTCCCCCGTCGCGCCGGAGATCAGGTCAGTCAGTTCCGACCCGAACGCGCCCTTCATGTCCAGGACGACCTTGGCGGAGAACGCGTCGATCTGGCTTGAGACGGTCTCACCCATCTGGGCGAAGTTCTCCAGGTGCGTCTGCGCGACTTCGAGGTAGGCGCCGAGCAGTTCGTAAACCTGCCCGTTGATCTTGTTCTGCGCGGTCTGGATCGCATCCCCGATGCCCAGGATCTGCCCGGCCGTCTTGCCGAACATCGGGCTCGTGGCTTCCTGGATCGTGTAAAGCGCCTGCAGGTGGTCATACATGTACGTGAAGCCCTGCGCTGCATCCAGGGCGTAGGACCCCAGCGCGATCATCGCCGGGACCGCGACGGCCAGGAACTCAGCCGACCCGGCGACCACCCAGTGCACGACGTTCTTCCACGTGGACCACCAGGAGGCGACCGGGCCCTTTGAGTTGTTCGCGGCCTGCCCGACAGCTTCCAGGCCACGCGCTGCCCCACCGGCCCCGCCGTCCACGTCCCGCAGCGAGCTGGCCACATCCTTCACGCTGCGGGCCGCGGCGGCGTAGTCCTCTTCGTGGTGAATCTCTGGGAGAGTATTTGCTGCTACGTAGTCCTCTTCGTGGTGCAGTTCCTGAAGTGCCCCGGTGAGGTCCCGTGCGCCCCGGGCCGCATCTGCGGCCTCATCTATCACGCGCGCAAGTGCCTCGGCCAGGGCTCGATCCTGGTCCGCCCCACCCTCGCCCAGCACATCTACATGGATGTCCTCCTCTTTGGGCAGGCTGTCCAGCCTTGCCCGCAGCACCTCCACTCCTGCGATGTCCGAGGCGATCCCCGTGACGTTGACATCTGTCTCGTGCGTCACCGGAAGGTCGTCAATGACGTCCTTCAGTTCGGTGGCCTCGGCGATGTCCTCCGGGATGCCTTCCAGGTTGATGCTGATCGTCTTGCCATCGAGTTTGTCCAGCGCGGCCTGGAGTTCCCCCACCTTGGCGATGGTGACGTCCATCTTGGCGTCGAAGTCCCGGAGGGCCTGGATGGCCGCCTCGACACCGTCAACGAAGGGCCTGGTGTTGGCCTCGAACGTCTGCTCAACTGCCGGCAGGCCAGGCACGGCTCACCCCCACACGTTCGCCGTGAAAGACCTCATTGCCGCCAGGGTGAGCGAGCCATTCGCGATCGTGTCCCGTGCCGCGGGTGCCATGTAAGGCCGTGCCTCCAGGTGGACGCGCCTGACGAAGGTCGCGCCCCCGTCGTTCACCCAGTGCAGGTACTTCCCGCGCCGTGGGGCTATGTCCCCGCCATACTCAAGGATGCAGGCGTAGATCGTGTGCGGGCTGACCACGGCACTGCCGTACGTGCCGCCACCGGGTCCTTGCCGGCAGGTGATGGACCGGCTCAGGTTCCCCGTCATGTCCCCCGGGGGTGCCCCACGTGGTGATGGCGTCCGTGTTCCCGGAGGGTGGGCGTAGCGGCGCAGGGTGACGTTCTTCAGGTAGTCCTGGTACGTCTCGCCCATCGCCATAGCTGCATCCGGCGCGGCCATGGCAGCCCGGTCACGGATCCCTTCCAGGATGTCTATGGCGGCACCGACGGCGGACATGACCACCTCCGGGCTTACTCCGTGACGATCACTGCGTGCTCAAACGGGTCACCCGGGTCCACGATCACGACGGCCGGCTCCGGTTCCAGGTCCCCGCCGTCGGTGAGATGCCAGACAGCCTTGCCGTGCCGCAGCGCGTAGGCGATCTCCGTGACCGTGCCCCGGCCAAGGAAGCCGTCCTCGTCCGCGAAGCAGACAAGGTCCGTGCAGGACACCACGTGCTCACGGAAGGTCGCGCTGAACGTCCGCCCATCCGGGTACAGGGGGCCGTCTGGGGGGCAGATCAGTTCCGCGCCCGGGAACAGTTCCGTGATGCGCTCACGGTTCCGCTCGTAGCGGTCCGTGTAGTACGTCACCATCGGTGCCGCGACGTAGACGACCTTGCTGCTGGCCGTCATGCCCCTCCCAGTCCTGCGGCAGGCGCGGCGGCAGTTTCACCCCGGGGCGGCGCATCCACCACTGGGCAAGCTGGCGCAAGATGGCGCTCCGGTCACTCCCCGCCGCTTCCGTCATGCGGCCGAGATCAGCCCAGTCCTGGCCGGAGAACCTGACGGGCTTCGCTTCGTTCGGCACGCGCCCAGCATCTCAGATGTATATACGGAACACAAGCCGGAAGCGCTTGCGGCGTATATACACGCCTGCTAGGTTACCTGCATGGACAGAATACCAGTGGGAGTCGAGAACACCGGCCGCAACGTGTGGGCCATCAGCAAGCAGGCCGGCGTCCCCGAGGACGACGCCCTCACCATCTTCACCCTGCTGAGCGGCCCCGGCATCCCTGGCGTCGTCGCGCCGCAGGCACAGAGGCCGTGAGCGAGATGACCGGGACGGAGATTCAGGAACTGGCCGCGGCGGGCGACGTCCGCACTGGGTGCGACGACTGGGCCGAACTCCAGTTGTACGTCGCAGCCCTTCGCGCCATTCGCGCCGATCTCACCGACGACCCCCAGCGGCCCGGGTTCATGCCTGGCTACGTCCAGGCATGCGACGACATCGCCGCATGGATGAACGCCCGCGGCTAGATCCTCTTGTCCCGTTTCATCTCCGCGACCCGGTGCTTAGCGGCAGCGACGACGTGATACCACTCCACATACTCCAGGGGAATCTGCCCGACCTGGTCTGGTGTCCACCCGTAGGAGTCCGCGAACCACTCCAGGACCAGCATCTCGGTGGGCATGGCCTCGGGCAGGTGCCCTTGCCGGCCTTTGCTGGCTAGGACGGTGACGAGCTGCTGGACGGGGTCGTGCCGCCCGCCTTCCGGTTTGGGCGGTTGCGGCTCACCTTCTGGTACAGCGGCTGCACCGCGTCCTCAAGGGCGTCGTAGTCGTCCAGGTTAGTGAAGACGGTGCCGAGCACCGCGGAGCCGCCGATGTTCTGCGACGGGACGGGGATGCCCTCGAACGACCACGCGGTGATGACGGAGGTCAGGAAGTTCCGCATCTGCTGGTCACCGAAACTGGCCGGGATGTACTGGACCCCGTCCCGGCTCTGAATCTCAAGGCCCTCCGAGGTGGCCCACCTGTCCGCCAGGGTGAGCTGTTCTCTCACTTCGACCCAGGCTCCGGAGGGGAGTTCAACTCGCACAGGCATGGCCTTTCTGCGCCCTGGTGGCGCTGACGGTGAAATGTCGGGAGGTCCCGGTAGGGTCGGGTAGCACGCAAGTGCCCCGGCGGTGCTGTAACACCCCGGGGCGTGGCCGATCTTGACCCTTGAGCAGGAGACCGACATGAATGACGATAACTCAGCCGACCCACAATGCCGCGTCTGCGGCGGCCCGGTTCGGTGGGACAACCGGCTCCAGATTTGCCGGCGCACCGACGCCTGCATCCGGGAGCGCACCCGGCTGCGGAACGAGGCGAGCGCCCGCGCCGAGGCCGGCGCGATACCCGAGCGCCCGTTCCCCAGGTGCAAGCGCCCAGGATGTCCCAAGAAGCGTGGCGCGCACGGTTACTGCTACATGCACTGGATCCGCGTGCAGAAGTACGGGGACCCGGGCCCGGTCGGCAGGATTAAAGGTGAGCGCGTCCTGCATGCGGGGGATGTCTTCAACTCCTGGACGGTGCTGGAGGAGTATGTGCCGCCCACGACGCGCATCCTTTGCCGGTGCGTATGCGGTACGGAACGTCCCGTCTCAGTGGACACTCTCACGAAGGGGGGTAGCCGCTCTTGCGGATGCCAGAGCAACGGGAAGCATCCGCTGAGGCGCAGTGCGGACAACCCCTATCTGCCAGCCGGTGCTACCTTCGCGCGCCTCACCCTGCTGGAGGTCGCCATACGGTCAACAGACATGGTCCCGTGCCGGTGCGAGTGCGGCAATGAGGTACGGCGCACTGCCGTCACGCTCAAGAACGGCAACACGAAGTCCTGCGGCTGCTACCGGAAGAAGCACGGCCTGAGTGGGCACCCGCTCTACCACCTCTGGACAGGAATCGTCCAGCGCACGACCAACCCTGATTGCAAGTCCTACCCCGACTATGGAGGCCGCGGAGTTGGCCTGTGCGAGCGCTGGCAGGGGTTGCCGGATGGCTTCCTGAACTTCGCCGCTGACGTCGGCGAGCGCCCACCAGGGACGACCCTGGACAGGAAAGACAACGATCGCGGCTACGAGCCCGGCAACGTCCAATGGGCTACACCCAAGCAGCAGAGCAATAACAAGCGGTCTGTCGCCGCCCTGACCCGTGAGCGGGACGCGCTGCAGGCGCGGCTTGACGAGGTCATGAAGACGCTGGCGGCCCGGCCGCAGCGCACCCGGCCGGCCGTGCAGGAGGCCACGCTGTTCTGACGCCCTGCACGGCCAGCCGGCAAGTCCTACCGGACTAATAGGTCGGGACGTTGTCGATCAAGGTGACCGTGCCCGGGCCCAGGCCGGCGGACCCGCCGACGTCCGTGGAGTTCGCGGTCGCTTCCCACTCGTTGTCGTAGCCGATCAGCACGGCATTCCGGGTGGGCTTGCTCTTGACGTCCACTGCCCGGGTCAGGTTGATCGTCAGGCTCAGTTCGCTGGTGCCCGTGAGTCCGTTGGTGATCTGGAACTGAAGGGCCAGCGGCGTGCCGTTGAGGAGGTAATTGAGGGCACTTTCGTCCTGGGCGACGGTGAAGTTTGTCCCACATGTGATCCCCAAGCCACCTCTTGCGATGATATAGGGGTTTTGTCCGTTTTGCGCAGTCCAGTAGATCTGCAGCATGCGCTTGATGCTGACCGTCCACTCGCCAACGTTGTAGAGCTGCGTGCCGCCGACGCTCACGGTGGACCGCCAGTTGGCCACCGGCACCACAAACGACGTGGTGTTCGTGGGAGTGGAGTTGGCAGGCTGGGACAGCCACGAGTTCCCGCTGACCTTCTGCATCAGCAGTTGCTCGGCGTTGCCGGTGAAGTCCAGTTGCGAGACGCAGGCCGAGGGGTAGGCGCGAGCCCCCACGGTGGGGGTCAGGCTCGTGTAGTCGGTCAAGGTATGGGTAACGGGCTGGCCGTCCCCGGAGTTCAGGATGGCCCACTTGTGGGTGTAAGGCCCACTGACCACCGACACGCTCGCGCCGGACGAGTGGGAGAACCGCAGCGGGTTGGACGCGAAGGTGATCGTGCCGCCGCTTGCCGCGGCGGACAGCACGACGACCTCGGCCACGGACCCGGAGTCGATCTGCACGCTGGACGCCGACGAGTACCCCGAGCCCGACGCCAGCACGACCTGGGTGGAGGTGATCGTGCCACCGGAGTACAGCGTGGTCGTGCTCGAGGCGGACGATCCGGTGGTGGACAGGTCCCCGAAGATGTTGTCCAGCCAGTACCCGGTGGTGTCCAGGAACGCCGGGCCGCCGAAACTGAAGGTGGCGTCCTCAACGCCGAGCACGTCGTTGTAGAGCTGGGCCATCACGCCGCGGATGGCCTCATCGGGCAAGAACTTGGGGGTGTCTTCGGGCTGGTAGGAGTTCTTGTCCAGCGCGATCGTTGCCGTTGGCAGGACGGGCTGGCCGGTCAGGCCGGCGGACATGAGTCCTTCACGGCCGATCCCGAGCCATGACTTGGATGCCGGGGCGACGGTGCTCGGAGTGGTGCCGGCCATCAGATGTCACCACCCTCGGCGTCCTCGTCGCTGCTGGTGCTCACCGCTGCGGGAGGCGGTGGCGGCGGGGAGAAGATGACCGGCGGCAGCCCGGGCGGGGCTGCCCATCTCCCGTCAGGTGGGGGGACGGGCAGGCCCTCCTCGACGGCCCGGATGCCGTAGGAGCCGCCCGGGTCGGCGATGAGCATGGTCCCGGTTGAAGTGTCCGCGTATGCGGGGTAACCCAGCTGGCTTGTGCCGAGGTAGTTGAACGAGTCCGCCACACGGTCCTTCCGTGGAGATGGGTTGGGTTGAGCGTTGAGAAACGTTAGGGGTCTGCCACGGCAGGAACTAGAGTTCACCCTAGTTCTTGCCATACGGGCCACCCGGGACGGTCCCGCGACCTGCGCCGGCTAAACGGAGGATGGCCCCCGCGAAGGGCACCCCTAGTTCATGCCCGCACGTACCCCCGGGTACTTGGGCGCACCTGGCAACCGGGAAGCGGGCTCGCGCGTCTAGCACCCGTGAGGATCTTCACTGCGGCCGGGTTACTGGCTGCCGTGCTGGCGCTCGCTGGCTGCGCGGGGGCCAGCCAGCGGGTGGCCACGCCGTCGCCGTCCCCCCAGCCATCTCCGGCTAGGAGTAGATGACCTCGCGCAAGACCGTGTTGCCAACCGGCTATTGTCAGCGTAGGCTTCAATCATGCCAGCCGTACCCACGCCAGAACTGCTTGAGGCTGAACGCGAGTGGCTTGAGCGCATCCGCCATATGCGCAGCCAGGCGGATGCCGAGGAGTACGCCTTCATTGAGGCGAAGCGCCGGGCCGGGTGGACGTGGCGCAACGTCGCTAATGCCCTGGATCTTGACTCGGCTCAAGGGGCACAGCAGCGGCACGCCGGGCTCGTGCGCAGGCTGAGTGGAAGCCGATGAGCAGCACCCGTAAGCACCGGGACAAGCGGCGGGCGAACCGGAAGACCGTGGGACGGGCCCGGGTCGCCGCCCGGCGGACCGCTTACGATCAGTGGCCCTTCAAGGGGCCATCCCTCAGCAGCGTGAGGCGATGGATAAAAGCGGGGGAGGCTGAGGGCACCATCGAATGCGTCGGGGTTGAACGTACCGGCAAGCCTGGCCGACCCTCGCGCTTGTACCAGCTCACGGCTGAAGGCAAGGAGCGCACGGCCGAGTCGCCGTGGTCGTCATCTGACGAAGTGAGGGCCGACCTTCAGGCACGCAAGGTCGCCCGGATGCACGGGCTGTCTTACGAAGCGGCACGGCAGGTACTGGAGCACGCTCGCTAGGAGTAGATGACCTCCACCACGGGGACGGTGAACAGCGCGTCCCAGTGCTCAAGCCGCTGCTCGATCAGCGCCCAGAGGTCCATCTCGTAAGAGATCGTCTCCCCGACGTCCACAAGCCAGGACTGCTCCCCGGTCCACGGGTCGGTGATGAG
>Ga0335081_10014450_pt1 | contig 12771 bp, 10 predicted proteins | sample Lox_Sample_35_FD_206713 | JGI IMG/M metagenome (GOLD analysis project Ga0335081, IMG submission 206713) | Soil microbial communities from Loxahatchee National Wildlife Refuge, Florida, United States - Lox_Sample_3.5 | ecosystem: Environmental > Terrestrial > Soil > Wetlands | place: USA...
CTACGAGTTCGTGCAAAATTTCGCCGAGCGCTATATCGCCGATGTCACCAAGCGGCCGAAGCTCAAGCGCAAGCTCAAAGTGGTGGCGGCCTGCGGCAACGGCACCGCCGGCGCCTTCGCGCCGCGAATCCTGCAGGCGGTCGGCTGCGAGGTGGTGCCGCTCGATTGCGAGCTCGACCACACCTTCCCGCGTTACAACCCGAATACCGAAGACATGAAGATGCTGCACGCCATGCGCGACGCCGTGCTGATCAACAAGGCCGACGTCGCGCTCGGCTTCGACGGCGACGGCGACCGCTGCGGGGTCGTGGACAACGAGGGCGAGGAGATATTCGCCGATAAAGTCGGCGTCATGCTGGCACGCGACATGTCGGCGCTGCACAAGAACGCGACCTTCGTGGTGGACGTGAAATCGACCGGGCTGTTTTTGACGGATCCGGTGCTGAAGGCGAACGGCGTCAAGGTCGACTACTGGAAGACCGGCCATTCCTACATCAAGCGGCGCGTCAACGAGCTCGGCGCGCTCGCCGGCTTCGAGAAGTCGGGCCATTTCTTTTTCAACAAGCCGTATGGCCGCGGCTATGACGACGGCATGATCTTCGCGCTCGCGGTCTGCGACATGCTCGACCGCAATCCAGGAAAGAGCATGGCCGATCTGCGCAAGGCGCTGCCGAAGACCTGGGGCTCGCCCACTATGTCGCCGCATTGCGACGACGAGAAGAAATACGCCGTGGTCGACGCGGTGATGAAGCATTTCGAGGTGGCCAAGGCCAAAGGCGAGAAAGTCGCCGGCCAGCCGATCCGCGAACTGGTCACCGTCAACGGTGTGCGCGTCACGGTCGAGGACGGCACCTGGGGCCTGGTGCGCGCCTCGTCAAACAAGCCGGAGCTGGTGGTGGTGGTGGAGAGCCCCGCCTCGGAAGCGCGCATGCGCGACATGTTCAAGGCGGTGGACGGCGTGCTGCGCACGCATCCGGAAGTCGGCGAATACAATCAGACGATCTAGAATTCCCAATAGCGGCCGGTGCCGCCGACGATCACCACGATCAGGCCGATCGGCAAGTTGATGGCGATGATCTGGCGGATCTGATTGAGGCTGGTGCCGGCCGCCGCCCAGTCCTGCGCATCGACCGCGCGCTTGAATTTCAGCCACGGCCCATGGAACAGCCCGGCGAACAGCAGCACCATGACCCAGCCGAGCGCCTGCATGACGTTCACATAAGGCGGCGCGTTGGCGAAGCCGCCGAAATAGACGACCAGCATCCAGTAGCCGGTCACGACCAGCAGCACGACCGAGACCCACACCCACGGGAAGAATTTGCCGAAGAAGCCGCGCCACAGCGTCAGGCGCTGCGGCGTCTCCAGCTTCCCGGCGGCCGGGCGCAGGCAGACATAGGCGGCGAACATGCCGCCGACCCAGACCACGGCGCTGAGGATGTGCAAGGTGAGGGTGAGCACGATCATGGGAGATACATTACGACGTCATGGCCGGGCTTGTCCCGGCCATCCACGCCTTGCTTCCCTTGAACAAAGGCGTGGATGCCCGGCACAAGGCCGGGCATGACGGCAGATGGTCAGTCGCGTTAAAAGCAGTCATGCGCATCGCCATTCTGGGCGCCGGCCCAGCCGGGCTTTATCTTTCCTATCTGATCAAGCGCCGCGGCGGCGCCGACGTCACCGCTATCGAGCAGAACTCGACCGATGCCACCTTCGGCTTCGGCGTGGTGTTCTCCGATCGCGCGCTGGAATTCCTGCGCGAGGACGACGAGGAAACCTTCGCAGCGACTGCGCCACGTATGGAATCCTGGGCCGACATGACGTTGAGCCTGCGCGGTGAGCGCGTCGTTCTCGACGGCATCGGATTTTCCGCCATCGGCCGCTTGCAGTTGCTGCAGTTGTTGCAGGCGCGCGCCGCATCGGTTGATGTTGCTCCGGTTTACCGGCGCGTTGTCAAGAATGTCGACGAGCTTGCCGATTTCGATCTCGTGGTCGGCGCCGACGGCGTGAATTCGCTGGTGCGCCGCAGTCTCGCGCGCGAACTGGGCGCGAGCGCGCACCTGCTGAACAACCGCTTTGCCTGGTTCGGCACCAGCAAGCGCTTCGACACGCTGACGCAGACCTTCATCGAGACCGAACGCGGCGCCTTCAACGCGCATCATTACCGCTACGCGCCAGGCATGAGCACCTTCATTGTCGAGATGAACGCGAGCACTTTTGAGCATGCAGGCTTTGCCGCGCGCGACGAAAGTGCTTCACGACAAGAATGCGAGCGGTTGTTTGCCGAAACGCTCGACGGCCATCCGCTGATCTCGAATAATTCGATCTGGCGGCAATTCCCGATCGTGCACAACGCGCGCTGGTCGCACGGCAAATACGTGCTGCTGGGCGACGCGCTGCACACCGCGCATTTCTCCATCGGCTCCGGCACGCGGCTGGCGATGGAAGATGCCATCGCGCTCGACAAGGCGCTGGCGGCGCATCGCGATGTGCCGGCGGCGCTCGCGGCCTACGAAGCCGCGCGCCGGCCGATCCTGGAGAAGCTGGTGAGCGGGGCGAATGGCAGTGCCGAATGGTACGAGCATTTCGCCGAACACATGAAACTCAAGCCCGTCGATTTCGCCATGAGCTACATCACGCGTTCCGGCCGTGTCGATCTCGACCGCCTGCGCAAGCTGTCGCCCGGTTTTGTTGCCCGTTACGAGCGTGAACGCCAAAATTCATAGAGTTTTCGGGTCAGGAAACGGTTAACGAGACATAAATACCTGATGCGTAGGGTTGTCGCGCCTTTGCAGGTCCGGGCCCCTCTCAATGTTTCAAGTCTACAACTGCCTGACGGTTCAACACGACTGGCGACTTGTCGGCGTCGCCGCCATCGTCTGCCTTTTCGCGAGCCTTACCGCGGTCAATATTTTCAACCGTGCGCGCGCGACCGACGGCCGTGCCCGCGTCATCTGGCTCATTGCCGCCGGGGTCGCTGGAGGTTTCGGCATCTGGGCCACGCATTTCGTCGCCATGCTAGCCTATGAGCCCGGAATCCCGATCGCCTATGGCGTGACGCTGACGGTTCTCTCGCTTGCGGCAGCGGTCTTCACCATGAGTTTCGCCCTGGGCATCGGCGTCTATGTCGATGCCCGTTGGGCTCCGCCGCTCTCCGGTGCGCTTATCGGCGGCGGCATCGCGGCAATGCACTATACCGGCATGTTTGCGGTGCAAATTCCCGGCCGCATCACGTGGCAGATCGGCTTGGTCGCCGCTTCGATTGCATTCGGCATGTTTTTCGGCGCGCTTGCGATGGCCGTGGCGGTGCGCTCGTTCAAGAAGCGCGACGCGGCCATCGCTGCTGTGTTGCTGACCGTGGCGATCGTCTCGCACCATTTCATTGCCATGGGTGCCGTTGAGATCGTGCCGGATCCAACGCGCTTGATCGCCGCGCTTTCCATATCGCCGGGGATACTGGCTTTTGGAGTTGCCAGCGGCGCGATGGCTATTCTTGCCATTGGCCTCATCAGCGCTTTCGCCGACCACCGCATGGACGACAAGAACTCTTATCTGGCTATGGCAATCAACAACATGACGCAAGGCGTTGTGATGTTCGATCAGTCTGAGCGGCTCGTCACCTGCAACCGGCGCTACATCGAGATGTACGGCCTGTCGCCCGACATCATCAAGCCGGGCGCTACGCTTCGCGACGTCATCAAAAACCGCAGCGACAAGGGCACGCTCGCGATCGACATCGAAAAATACCGCCAGGAAATTCTCAATTCCGTGAAAGACGGCCGTTCGTCGGGCCGCATTGTCGAGACGCCCGATGGCCGCGCCATATCGGTCGTCAATCGGCCGGTCGAGAGCGGCAGGTTCTGGATCGGCACGCATGACGACATCACCGACCGCATAAAGGCCGAGCGGAAAAGCGCCGCGCTCGTCGAGCAGGAGCGGCGGCGCAGCGAGATCGAAAGCGAGATTCAGAGCTTCCGCGGCAATGCCGAAGCGCTGCTGCAAACGGTGGGCGAGAGCACGGCCGCGCTGAAAGTGATCGCGACCGCGCTGTCGAATTCGTCGCACGCGACCTCGGAGCGCGCCGGCAGCGCGGTCACGACCTCGAACGAAGCCTCAGCCAACATGACCGCAGCGGCGAGTGCGGCCGAGCAGATGATCTCGTCCATCGCCGAGATCGGCCGCCAGGTCGCGCAGGCGGCAGAGCTGGTCGCGCATTCGGTGACGGAAGCCGATCAAACGAACGAGCGGATGGTCCGCCTGACCGAAACGGTGCAGGAGATCGGCGACGTCGTCAGCCTCATTCAAAGCATCGCCGGACAAACCAACTTGCTCGCACTCAATGCCACCATCGAGGCCGCCCGCGCCGGCGAAGCCGGCCGCGGCTTTGCGGTGGTCGCCTCGGAGGTCAAATCGCTCGCGGTGCAGACTGCCAAGGCCACCGAGAAAATTGCGGGTCAGATCGAGGCGGTGCAGAACTCGACCCGCTTCGCGGTTGAGGCCATCAACCGCAACACCGAGCGCATGAAGGAAATCGATGGCTTTACCTCGGCGGTGGTCAATTCGATCGCCCAGCAAAACAGCGCCACCGACGAAATCTCGCGCAATCTGTCGGGCGCGGCGGACGGCGCGCGGGTGATCGTCAGCGTGCTCGACGAGGTCACCAGCGCGATCAACACATCGCAAGACGCGGCCGCCAAGGTGCTCGACGCCTCGAAGTCGGTCGAAGCCGCGACCAGCGGCCTGCAGAACCGCATCGAGAGTTTCCTCGGCCGCGTCGCGGTCTGAACGGGGCGGCGCTAGCCGTTGCGCATCTGCGCGCGCAGTGTCGGCAAGCCGATGCCCGTCGAGTCGAATCCACCATCGACCGCGATCACCTGGCCGGTGATATAGCTCGCGCGATCGCTGCAGAGGAAATAGATCGCTTCCGCCAGCTCTTCTTCGAGGCCATAGCGGTTGAGCGGCATGTGGTCGTGATAGTCCTTGCGGATCTCCGGTGTGTGCACCGCCTTCGCCATCGCGGTATCGACCGGGCCGGGCGCCACCGCGTTGACGCGGATGTTGAGCGAGGCGAGCTCGGCGGCCTGCTGCTTGGTCAAATGCGCCAGCCCCGCCTTGCTGGTGCCGTAGGCAGTGCGCAGCGTCGAGGCGCGCAGGCCGGAAATTGACGTGATGTTGACGATGGCGCCGCCGCCGCCGTCGCGCATCAGCGGCACCGCGGCCTGCGTCACCAGGAACGGACCGGTGAGATTGACCGCCAGCACCCGCGACCAGTCCTCGTAGGTCACCTCGAGGATCGGCTTGAAGATGGCGATGCCGGCATTGTTGACCAGCGCATCGAGCCGGCCGAATTTTTGCGCCACGGTATCGAGCGCACGCGCGACGCCGGCGGGGTCGGCGACATCGCAGGTGATGGCGATGGTGACATCGGGTTTTCCAATCGCCTTGAACGCGCGCTGAAGATTGTCGCCGTCAATGTCGAGCAGCGCCACGCGCCAGCCTTCCGCCAGGAAGCGTTTGGCGGTTGCCAAACCGATGCCGCGCGCGGCGCCGGTGACGAGGGCGGTCTTTTGCGGTTCGCTCATGCAAGTCCTCCGGCGAAAGTTATACGGGAGCATGATGGCGGGGCCGTAGGCAACCCGCGACTCAGATAGGCTGCCGCCACGATGCGCGCGCTTATCTTTGCCCTGGCGGTTCTCGCCGTGATTGCACCCGCGGCCGCCCAGGACATCCGCGGGCTGGAGGTCTGCACCGCCGAAAAAGCCATGGAGCGGCGCACGGGCTGCCTGCAGAGCAATGTCGAATTTCTGCAGCAGGCGCTGGCGAAGCTAAGACGTGAATTCCAGGACGAGCTCGACGCCGCCGGCCGCGAGGCTGCCGTGCAAAAGACGGAGATCGCCGCGCTCAAGACCGAACTGGCGAAACTCCAGCATGATCTGGCCGAGCTGAAGAAGCCGAAGCCGGAACAGAAATAACGTCAGTCCTTCTCTTCCTTGAACGTGTCGCGGAAGGCGTGCGCGGGATAGACGCCGAGGATGGTCAGCTCCTTGGAGAAGAAGGCGAGCTCCTCGAGCGCGAAAACCAGCGCGCGGTCGTCCGGATGGCCTTCGACGTCGGCATAGAACTGCGTGGCGAAGAAATTGCCGCCAACCATGTAGCTCTCGAGCTTGGTCATGTTGACGCCATTGGTGGCGAACCCGCCGAGCGCTTTGTAGAGCGCGGCCGGCACGTTGCGCACGCGGAACACAAACGTGGTGACGACCTTGCCGTTGCCGGGCTTGGCCCATTTCTTTTCCTTCGACAGCACGACGAAACGGGTGGTGGAATGCGACTCGTCCTCGACGTTCTCTTTCAAAATATCGAGGCCATAGATCTCCGCCGCCAAGCGTGAAGCAATCGCCGCGCGCGTAATGTCCTTGCTCTCGGCCACCTCGCGCGCGGAGCCCGCGGTGTCGGCGGCGACGACCGGCTTCAATTTCAAATCGCGGATGATGCCGCGGCATTGGCCGAGCGCCATCACGTGGCTTTCCACCGACTTGATGGTTTTGAGGCTGGCGCCCTTCGGCGCCATCAGCTGATTGCGGATCGGCAGGAACCACTCCGCGATGATGTGCAGCTTCGCCGTCGGCATCAAATGATGAATGTCGGCGACGCGGCCGGCGATCGAGTTCTCGATCGGGATCATGCCAAGATCGACGTCGCCGGAGGTGAGCGCCGCGAAGCAATCTTCGAAGGTCGGGCAGGGCACCGGCTCGTGGTCCGGATAGGCTTCGCGACAGGCGAGATGCGAATTCGCGCCCGGCTCCCCCTGGAAAATGATCTTTTTCTTGGCCATGACCCGACAATCCAATTGTCATTCCGGGACGCGAGCGAAGCGAGCGGGCCCGGAATCCATACTCCGCAGCGCTGGGGTTATGGATTCCGGGTTTGCGGCCTGGCGGCCGCGCCCCGGAATGACGAAAAACAGGGCTTCGTTCCAGACCCCGGCCTTCGAGTCAACCGGCGAGCAGTTTGCGCGCTTTGGCAAGCTCTTCCGGCGTGTCGACGCCGAGCGGCGTGGCTTTCACCAGCGCGACATCGATGCGCATGCCGGCATCGAGCGCGCGCAGTTGCTCGAGTCGCTCGCGCCGCTCGTTGGCGGAAGGCGGCAGCTTGACGAAGCGCTCGAGCGCGGCGCGCCGGTAAGCGTAGAGGCCGATGTGGTGATAGTGTGGGCCCGGTCCTTCTGCATTGGCGCGCGTGAAGGTCGCCGCGTGCAGGCGGCCGGGCGCGACCGCTGTGCCCTTCACCTTCACCACGTTCGGATTGGTCAGTTCGGCCGCATCTTTGATTTCGGCGGCGAGCGTCGCGATGTCTACTTTCGGCTCGGTCAGCGGCTTGAGCGCCGCGCGGATATCGGCCGGCCCGATGGTCGGCAGGTCGCCTTGCACATTGACCACGACCTCGACGCGATGCTCTGGGTCGAGCGCCTCCAGCGCCTCATAGATGCGGTCGGAGCCGGAGACGTGATCGCTCCGCGTCATAACGGCGCGGCCCCCGGACTTTTCCACCGCTGCCGCCACCGCCTCGGAATCGGTCGCTACCACCGCCTCGCCGACATGGGCGGCTTCTGCCCGGCGGAGCACGTGCACGATCATCGGCAGGCCGGCGATATCCGCCAGGGGTTTGCCGGGCAGGCGGGTGGAGGCCATGCGGGCCGGGATGAGGACGATGGCGTGGGGCATAGGTCAAACAGCCGGAGCCGCCGGGCTGCGGCGCTTATACGAGTTGCCAGAAGGGAGGCAAACCGGTATCTGTCCGTCGCCGCCGGGACCCTGGTGGCGGACCCCGTTCCGCACTCACGCCGCCCCGCTTCGGGAGCCGTTTCGCGATGAATTCCTTCGAGCTCAACAAAGTTCTCGGCGCCATCCTTGGCACCTGCCTGATCACGCTCGCACTCAATATCGGCGCCGGCGCCCTGTTCGCGCCGGAAAAGCCCGCCAAGCCCGGCTATGCCATCGCGGTGAAAGCGGGCGAGGGCGGCGAGAAAAAGGAAGCCGTGCAGGAAGTGCCGCTGCCGGTGCGGCTGGCCAAGGCCTCGGTGGAAAAAGGCCAGTCGACCGCCAAGCAGTGCCAGGCCTGCCACAACTTCGCGAAGGGCGGCCCCAACCTGGTCGGCCCCAACCTCTACGGCATCGTCGACAGGCCGCGCGCGTCGCATCCGGGCTTCAATTACTCGGCGGCCATGAAGGCCAAGGGCGGCAACTGGACCTATGACGAACTCGACAAATTCCTCACCGATCCGCGCGGCTATATCTCCGGCACTGCCATGACCTTCGCCGGCATCAAGAACGACCAGCAGCGCGCCGACGTGATCGATTTCCTGCACACACTGTCGGACAATCCGGCACCGCTGCCCAAGCCGGAGGCGAGCAATGCGCCGGCCCCCGCCGCGGCGGGAGAGAAGCCCGCGGCGGCCCCGGCGCCGGTGGCCAATCCGCCGAAGTGACGACGACCAAAGCGACATCAAAACGGCCGGGCGATGCCCGGCCGTTTTGCTTCTGGCGGGCTTCGGTCAGGGAAATTTGATCGCCGCTGGGGGTTATCCGGGCGCCGCTGCTGGTGGCGGACCGAAAAACCGACATAATCGCGCCCGATTGCCTCTTCAGCGCTATTGCGGAGCATATTCCAATGACATTGAGCCGCCGGTCCGTCCTTCGCGCAGCCGCCGTCACGCTGGCAACACCGGCGCTCGGCACGTTCTCATTTGCGCAGACGGAATCGCAAACGCGCGCCTGGAAACACGGGCTGTCGCTGTTCGGCGAGCCGAAATATCCCGTGGACTTCAAGAATTTCGAATACGTCAATGCGGCCGCGCCGCAAGGCGGTATGGTACGCGAGATCGCCTTCGGCACCTTCGACAATTTCAACGTCGTCGTGTCAGGGGTGAAGGGCAGCCTCGCCAACGGCCTCGAACTGCTCAACGAAACCCTGACGACGCCGGCGCTCGACGAAGTGTCCACCGAATACGGCCTGCTGGCCGAGGCGATCAGTTTCCCGGACGACCGCTCCTCGGTCACCTACCGGCTGCGTGCCAATGCGCGCTGGCATGACGGCAAGCCGGTGACGCCGGAAGACGTCATCTATTCGCTCGAAACCTTCAAGAACAACAGCCCGCAGCTCGCCGCCTATTACCGGCACGTCACTAAAGCCGAGAAAACGGGCGAGCGTGACGTGACCTTCGTGTTCGACGCGCCGGGCAATCGCGAATTACCGCAGATCGTCGGCCAGATCACGGTGCTGCCGAAGCATTGGTGGGAAGGCACCGATGCCAAAGGCCGCAAACGCAATGTTGCGGAAACCACGCTCGAACCGCCGCTCGGCTCCGGACCCTATAGGCTGAAAGAATTCGCGCCCGGCCGCACCATCGTTTTCGAGAAGAACCCCGACTATTGGGGCAAGAACCTCAACGTCGTGGTCGGCAGCAATAATTTCGAGCAGGTCCGCTACGAATATTTCCGCGACTCCACCGTCGCGCTTGAAGCCTTCAAGGGCGACCAGGTCGATTGGCGTACCGAGAACAGCGCCAAGAACTGGGCGACCTCCTACGATTTTCCCGCCGTGCGCGACAAGAAAGTGGTGCTGGAGGAATTCCCGATCCGCAATTTCGGCGTCATGCAGGGCTTCGCCTTCAATATCCGGCGGCCGAAATTCCAGGACCCGCGCGTGCGCCACGCCTTCAATTTCGCCTTCGATTTCGAGGAAATGAACCGGCAGATTTTCTACGGCCAGTATCACCGCATCGCCAGCTATTTCGACGGTACCGAGCTTGCCTCGTCCGGCCTGCCGCAAGGCAAGGAGCTCGAAATTCTCAACACCGTGCGCGATCAGGTGCCGCCCGATCTGTTCACCAAGCCCTATACCAACCCGGTCAATGGCGACCCGCAGAAGATCCGCGACAATCTGCGCGAGGCGCTCAAATTGTTCCGCGAGGCCGGTTACGAGATCCGCAATACGCGACTGGTCAATGCCAAGACCGGCGAACCTTTCAGCGTCGAATTTCTGGCCGACGATCCGACCATCGAACGGCTGGTGCTGTTCTACAAGCCGTCGCTGAACCGCATCGGCATGGAGGTCAACGTGCGGCTGGTCGACAGCGCGCAGTACGAGAACCGGCTGCGGCAATGGGACTTCGACGTCATCACCGCGTCGTGGGGCGAGTCGCTGTCGCCGGGCAACGAGCAGCGCGGCTTCTGGGGTTCGGCGGCCGCCGATCAGCCCGGTTCGCGCAACGTCGTCGGCATCAAGAACCCGGCGGTGGACAAACTGGTCGACCGCATCATCTACGCCAAAGACCGCGACGAGCTGGTGGCCGCCACCAAGGCGCTCGACCGCGTGCTGCTGTGGAATTTCTACGTCGTGCCGCAATGGAGCTACGGCAAAGTCCGCACCGCGCGCTGGGATCGCTTCGGACATCCGGCCGCCATGCCGAAATACGGGCTGGCGGCCTTCCCGACCATTTGGTGGTGGGACGAGGACAAAGCGGCCAAGGCGCCGCGGCGCTAGCATGCGTATAAACCGCCGCCGTGCATTGGAACTGGCCGTCGGTGCGGCCGCTCTTGGCGCGAGCCGCCGGCTTATCATTCCGGCCGAGGCGCAAGCGGCCGAACGCCACGGCATGTCCGCCTTCGGCGATCTCGCCTTGCCGGCGGACTTTGCGCAGTTCCCTTATGTCAACGCCAACGCGCCGAAGGGCGACACTTATTCCGAGGTGATCAGCAGCCGCGGCTATAACGGCTCGTTCCTCACCTTCAATTCGCTCAACGGCTACATCCTCAAGGGCGAGGGCGCCTTCGGTCTCGACTACACGTTCGCCACATTGATGGTGCGCTCGGGCAACGAGCCGGACGCGATGTATGGTCTAGCCGCGCGCGCGGTGCGTATGTCCGACGATGGCCGGACCTACACGTTCCTGCTGCGGTCGCAAGCGAAATTCCACGACGGCAGCGCGCTTACCGCGCAGGACGTCGCCTGGTCGCTCAACATTCTGAAGGACAAGGGCCATCCGATCATCGCGCAGCTTTTGCGCGACATGAGCGGCGCGGAAGCCGCCGGCGAGCGCAGCGTGACGGTGCATTTCGCGCCCAACCGCGCGCGCGACGTACCGCTGTTCGTCGCCGGCCTGCCGATTTTTTCCAAGGCTTATTATTCGACGCACACTTTCGACGAGTCGACGCTCGACATTCCGCTCGGCAGCGGCGCCTACAAGATCGGCAAATTCGATGCCGGGCGTTTCATCGAATTTGAGCGGGTGAAGGATTGGTGGGGCGCCGATCTGCCGGTGGCCAAGGGCCAGAACAATTTCGATATTATCCGCTTCGAATATTACCGTGACCGCGACGTGGCGTTCGAAGGCTTCACCGCCGGAAGTTACAATTTCCGCGAGGAATTCACTTCGCGCGTCTGGGCGACCCGCTACGATTTCCCCGCCTTCAAGAACGGCCGCGTCAAGCGCCGGGAATTCGCCGACGACACGCCATCGGCGGCGCAAGGCTGGTTCATCAATACGCGCCGCAAGCAATTCCAAGACCGCCGCCTGCGCGAGGCGCTGATCGATGCCTTCGATTTCGAATACACCAACAAGAATATCATGTACGGCTCTTATGACCGTACGCAGTCGATCTTCGATAATTCACCGATGAAGGCTATGGGCAAGCCGTCCGCCGCCGAGCTGGCGCTGCTCGAGCCGTTCCGCAGCAGGGTGCCGGACGAAGTTTTCGGCGAGCCCTATGTTCCGCCGGTGACCGACGGCTCGGGCCGCGACGTGCGCTGGCTGCGGCACGGTGCGCAGCTTTTGGACGCCGCCGGCTGTACGCTCAAGAAAGGCAGGCGCGTGTTGCCGGACGGCTCGCCGATCACGATCGAGTTCCTGATCGACGAGCCGACCTTCCAGCCGCACCATCTGCCCTATATCCGCAACCTCGGCATCCTTGGCATCCAGGCGAGCTTGCGCATCGTCGATCCGGTGCAGTACCGCACGCGCGTGGACGACTTCGATTTCGATATCACGGTGGAGCGCTTCGGCTTCTCCTCGACGCCGGGTGATTCGCTGCGCAGTTATTTTTCCTCGCAGGCCGCCAGGACCAAGGGCTCGCAGAATCTGGCCGGTATCGCCGATCCCGCGATCGACGCGCTCGTCGGCGCAGTGATCGCCGCCAAAACGCGTGACGAGCTCAATATCGCCTGCCGCGCGCTCGACCGCGTGTTCCGCGCCGGGCGCTACTGGATTCCGCACTGGTACAAAGCGTCGCATTGGATCGCCTATTGGGATGTGTTCGGTTTCCCGGCTGCCCAACCGCGCTATTTCCGGGGTATTCCGGACACGTGGTGGGCCAATCGTCCGCAGTCGGAGAAGTTGCAAAAGAAAGGCTAGCGGGTGCGCCCGCTCCGGCCTTGGTTCTCGCCGCCGGCGACTTTATTGTGTCGCCCGTCACACTGAAGCCCGCAGCGGGGTTATAGGTTAAAAGTAGAGTCGGCTCCCCGGGAACTCTCAAAGCAGCAAAAAATACCACCGCATGAGCGCATATATCATCCGCCGCCTGCTGTTCATGATCCCCACGATGTTCGGGATCATGCTGGTGGCGTTTGTGGTGGTGCAATTTGCCCCCGGCGGTCCGGTCGAGCAGGTCATCGCCAAGCTCACCGGCTCCGATACCGGCGCCACCGCCCGCATTTCCGGTTCGCCGGGCGGCGATTTTGGCAGCCGCGGCATGGTGCAGGGCGGCTCGCAGGTGGACG
>Ga0335081_10014451_pt1 | contig 12771 bp, 10 predicted proteins | sample Lox_Sample_35_FD_206713 | JGI IMG/M metagenome (GOLD analysis project Ga0335081, IMG submission 206713) | Soil microbial communities from Loxahatchee National Wildlife Refuge, Florida, United States - Lox_Sample_3.5 | ecosystem: Environmental > Terrestrial > Soil > Wetlands | place: USA...
AGACCGTCGGCGTCGACGTGCTCGAGATAGGCGGTCGCCGCCTTCGCCTTGGCGTTCGGCTTGCCGTCCGAGAGCCATAGCGGCGCGTAGTCGCGCCCCGAATAGAACGCATCGATCGTCGCCCGGTCCTTCTTGCCGCCGAGGATGCGGTCGAATTTGCCCGAGGCGAGGCTGCGCAATTGCTCGGCGACCGGGGTGTTGCCGTCGGCGACCGCCGCCGGCGTTGCCGGCGCAACAGTCGCAGTCGCCGGAGCAGCCGTGTCACCGGGGTGCGCCGCCGGTTCGCCGTTCTGGATCGCGGCCGCGGCTGGACTGGCAGGTTTTGCCGCCGATTGGTCGGAATTGGCTGCCGGGGCGGGTGCAGCCGCTGTCGTAGGCGCCGCCGGCTGTTCACTGGCTTGCTCCGGCTTTGCCGGCGCTGCGGCTGCCGGCGGTTCGGCGCTTGGCTCGGGTTTTGCCGGCGTTGCCGGGGCCGCGACCGCGTCCGGCTTTGCCGAACGGTCGGGCGCAGTTGGTGTTTCGGCGGAGCCGCCTTGCTTGCCCGCCGCTTGGCCTGCATCGCTTGCGGGCGCGGGCGTCGCGCTTACCGCCGCCGGCGGCGCGTCGCTGCCGCCCATCGTGTCCGCCACCCCGCCGCCGACCGTGGCTGAAAGCAGGACGACGACGGCGGTCGAGGCGAGAAAACGATCGAGGCGGACACCCGGCATTGCAAATTCTCCCGTTGCAGCCTCGCGATCCGGTGATCGCTAGACCATCGCGGGTTGGGAATATCCTCCCCAACCGCGTCAATTTGCGGACCAGCAGTCCTGCTTCGCGCTTACCTTACGTGAGCACGGCTGATTTGTCGCTGTGCACAATGTCGGTATTCAGGCGAATTTTCGCGGCTGTCGCTCTGCGGCAACGGCTTGGCCGGCGCCTTCCTCGTGTTCGCCGCCGAGACCGAGCGCGTCGAGCTTGCGGTAGAGCGTCGAGCGCCCGATTCGCAGCCGCCGCGCCACTTCCGACATCTGCCCGCGATAGTGGGTAACGGCGTACCGGATAATGTCGGCCTCCAGGGCTTCGAGCGGCCTGATGTCGCCCTCGAGGTCGAGCAACGACAGCGCGTCAAGCGCCGGCGGCGTCGGGGCGACCTGCACGGGCGGTGAGAGGTCCGGCGAAAATGCCGCAGGGGGCTGCGCCCCACCGAGGTCTTCGGCGGCGAATGGGGCGGGCGGTTCCGGCGTCGGACTCGCCGCGGGCGCGGCGATCTGTGCCGTGATCTGCGGAAATTCCTCGATCCCGATCATGTCGCCTTCGGCCAGCACCACGGCGCGGAACACCGCGTTCTCGAGCTGGCGGATATTGCCCGGCCAGCGGAACGCGCTGAGGAGCCGCAATGCGTCGGCGGTCACGGCGCCGACGCGCTTGCCTTCCTCGGCGGCAAAGCGGGCGAGGAAATGCCGGGTCAGCGCCGGAATATCGGCCGGGCGCTCGCGCAAGGGCGGCACCGTGATCGGGAAGACATGCAGCCGGTAGAACAGGTCTTCACGGAAGCGGCCCTGCTTCACGTCGGCGATCAGGTCGCGATTGGTGGCCGAGATGATGCGCACGTCGACCCGAACCGGCTTGCGCGCGCCGACCGGCTCGACTTCGCCCTCCTGGATGGCGCGCAGGAGCTTGACCTGGGCGGCGGGCGGCAATTCGCCGACCTCGTCGAGAAACAGCGTTCCCGACGAGGCTTCGACGAACTTGCCGACATGACGCTCGGTCGCGCCGGTGAACGAGCCTTTCTCGTGGCCGAACAGAATCGACTCGATGAGGTTCTCGGGCATGGCGCCGCAATTGACGGCGACGAACGGCTTGGCGCGCCGGTCGCCGGTGCCGTGGATGGCGCGCGCGATCAATTCCTTGCCGACGCCCGACTCGCCGCCGATCAGTACCGGGATGCTCGAGGCTGCGGCCTTCTGGGCGACGCGCAGCACCACCTGCATGGACGGGCTCTTGGTGATGATGTCCTTGAAGCCGAGCGTGCCGGAGCGGCTGTGCTTGATGCGGTTGAGCTCGCCCTCGAGCGCGCTGGTATTGAGCGCGTTGCGCAGGCTTACATGCAGCCGCTCGGCACCGACCGGCTTGACCACGAAGTCGACCGCGCCTGCGCGCATCGCCGAGACGACATTGTCGATGCCGCCATGCGCGGTCTGCACGATCACCGGCACCGCAATGGCGTTCTGCCGCAACCGCGCCAGCACGCCGAGCCCGTCGAGGTCCGGCATCACCAGGTCGAGGATGACGCAGTCGATCGCAGCGCCCTCGGGGCCGGTGAGCAGCGACGCGCCGGCGTCGCCGCCTTCGGCGGTCACCGTCGCGTAGCCGAATTTCTGCACCATGCCCTCGAGGAGGCGGCGCTGCACCGGATCGTCATCGACGATGAGAATGGCCAACCCAAAGTCTCCCGCGCGGCTTGATTGCAACAAACTGTGCCGTTTCGGGGCACTTTGGCGGAGGAGGCTTAAGGGGGTGTTAAGCGACGGTTTTGAGCCGCGGCGTTCTCGGCGAAGGGTCGACGAAACGAGCATCGACAATATCGCACAACCGTGGCGAAAAGGTCACAGACAGCTCGCGCTCAACGAGCAATAATAAACGGCGTGTGTTGTGCGGGGGGAACGATGTTCAGTCGCGTTCGTGCGGGCGCAGTCGGCATCGCGTTTTTGCTGACCGGCTGCGCAATCCATCCACTGCCCGAGGACGTGTCGGGCGTCCCGACTTACGTCATTGTTCGGCAGATCCGCTGCGAAGCCCGCCAAGCCGTTATCCAGAACGCGATCGGCTGGCTCACCGATGAACAGAATCAGATCGAGGGCAAGGTCGATCCGGCATCCCGCGCTATCGGCCTCGAGTTTCAGAACGGCCGGTCGATTCAGCAGTTCAGTCCGAAGCTTTTCAAGGGCAAGGTCCACGATATCATCGCCGTGTTCTACAACGCCGGCGTGGCCTACACGTTCGATCTCGACATGTCCGAGATCAACAATCTCGATCCGCAGATCGATCTATTGAATCCCTTCCATGGCGGCAAGTTCACGATGGGGATCAAGGGCGGCTTCGACCGCAAACGCGAGAACGAGCGCCTGTTCACGGTCAGCGATTCGTTTAGCGGCCTCATTCATTTGCCCGACGACTATTGCATGGACCGAGTCGCCAACCGCAACTATGTGGTCTCGGAGAATTACATCTATCCGATCACCGGCAGGATCGGCGTGAGCCGCATGGTGCAGGATTTCATCGAATTGACGCTGTTCGGCAGCCTTGGCGGTCCAGCAAGCAAACCGAACGGACCGCCGACGCTGGCCGATCAGCTCTCGTTCACGACGGAGCTTTCTGGCTCCATCAGTCCAACCGTCACCTTCACGCCGTTGACACATGGTCTGCAAGTCGCCGATGCGTCGCTGAGCGCCTCGGTCGATCGCAAGGATTTTCACAAGGTTACGGTGGGCTTGGCGCTCGCTGGACCGGGCGTGAAACTGATCGCACCACTGCGGACAACGCTGTTCGCGACACCCCTGATCACCGCGCACGCGCCGACGGCGGGCGAACAGAACGCGGTGCAGGCAGTCAATCAGTTCCTCACACTCAAGCTGTTCGCGCCGACCGTCATTGTCACGCCATAACCTGGAGGATCGCCATGGCCAAAAAAGCAAAGGCCAAACGCACGAAAGCAAGGAAGGCACGCAGATCAGCCGCGAGTGCGCCACCAGTCACGCCGAGCTATCTCGACGAGGGGCAGAACTACACGATGGGCCTGCACGACGTCGTGCGGGCGCTGAAGGTCATCGAGAAGCACGGACACATGGCCAAGTTCACCAGATCGGCGAAGGAACAAGGGGCAGCCGGCACGTTCGATGCCAAGACGGTAAATTTCGTCAAGGATTTCTTCGTCAAGCACAAGATGCACACTGACCCGGTCGGCAAGCACATTGTCAACGCCAAGCAGGCGGGACCCGGCGTCGCGAAGGCCACGGGCCGATTTAATTGCAATTTTGGATAGACACCCTTCGCGCAGAGGCTGGCGGTGCCTACCAGTGGCGCACTCCCACCGACCGGCGCAATTGGACCAAGCGTCTGAGGTCAACCGGCGGCAGGCGGCCGCGCGCACGCCAGTTCGCGCCCATTGCTAGGCGCCGCCATCAATTTTCGATCGAAGCGTGTGGGGTGGTCATCCGCCGCACTTCGCCAGCAATTCGGCGAACGCCCGCGCAAAGGCGTGGGCGTCGCCGGGCCAGCGTGCGGACACGTAGTTGCCGTCGCGCACCACGAAGGCGGGACGATCATCCTCGAAGCTGTCGCGGGCCATGCCGCTCGTCTTGCGCCGGTAATCGGGCGCATCGGCGGGAACGTCGAGAAAATCGTGCGGGGAGGCGAGCGCGCGGGTGACTTCCTGCTCGACCGACATGTAGCCATTCGGCTTGCCGGCGCCGTCCGCATAGGTGCGGTAATAGCCCGGATCCCAGAAGCGAACGATACGCCCGACCGTCCAACCGCTTCGCTCCAGCGCCCAGGTGAGCGCGGTGGTCTTGCGGCCGAAGAGGACGGAGTTGCCGTCTGCGGCGCGGCTGCGCGCCGCGAGCAACACCCCATGGCAGATGGCAGCGACCGGCGCGCCCGCCGCGAAAAACGCGGCCACGAGTTTCTGCAGGATTTCGCTTTCGAGATAATCGCGCATGCCGCGTGCGCGATGACCGCCGGGGAGAAGAAGGCCGTCGAAATCTTCGCGGCGCGCCTGCCGCCAGGCGAGCGGCGCCTTGAACGCCGGATCCTCGAGCATCGCCGCGTAGGCACGCCGCGCGTCGGCATTGGCGCGCAAGAGGCGCCCGACGACGGAATGGCCGAGCCGCCGCAGCACGTCCCAGCTCACCGCCACTTCGGTCGGATCGAAATCCCGGCTCGGGATCGGAATGAGGACTTTGGCCAATTGCGCTCTCCGCCGCGCGGCCTTGCGGGAGCCGCAGTGCTGCGCCACATGAATGGCCGGTGAGGCGGCCGCTCGATGCGAACCCAAACTTCCATGCGATCCGGGACAATGTCAAAAAGCGCAGCCGCCCGACGGCCGGCAAAGGACGGACAGGCGCGGACGAAGTCCGCGCTCGGGATCCTGCCCGAATGGAATCTCGACGATCTTTATTCGGGCCTCGATGATCCGCTGATCAAGCGCGACCTTGACCGCGCCGACGCCGAATGTGTCGCGTTCGAGGAGGCCTACAAGGGCAAGCTCGCCGCGATCGCGCACGCGCCGAAAGCCGGCGAAACGCTCGCCGAGGCGGTGCGCCGCTATGAGGCGATCGACGATCTCATCGGCCGGCTCAGTTCCTATGCGGGACTGGTGCACGCCGGCGACACGGTGGATCCCGCGCGCACCAAATTCTTCGGCGACGTGCAGGAGCGCCTGACCGCGGCCTCGACGCATCTCTTGTTCTTCACGCTCGAGCTCAACCGCATCGACGATGCGCTGATCGAGACGGCGATGGCCGCGCCGGCGCTCGGCCATTATCGGCCGTGGATCGAGGATGTGCGCCGCGACCGGCCGTATCAGCTCGAGGACCGGGTCGAGCAGCTGTTTCACGAAAAATCGGTGACCGCCGCTTCCGCCTGGCACCGCCAGTTCGACGCGACCATCGCCAATTTGCGTTTCAAGGTCGACGGCAAGTCACTGCCGATCGAGCCGACGCTCAACCTGCTGCAGGATCGCTCCGGCGCGAAGCGCAAGGCCGCCTCCCAGGCGCTGGCGCAGACTTTCAGACAAAACGTGCAGCAATTCGCGCTGATCACCAATACGCTAGCCAAGGACAAGGAGATTTCCGACCGCTGGCGCGGTTTCGCCGACATCGCCGACGCGCGGCATCTCGCCAACCGGGTCGAGCGCGAAGTCGTCGACGCGCTGGTCGCCGCCGTGCGCGCCGCCTATCCGCGGCTGTCGCATCGCTACTACGCGCTCAAGTCGCGATGGTTCGGCAAGAAGCGGCTACCGCACTGGGACCGCAACGCGCCGCTGCCGCAGGTGCCGACCCGCACCGTCGGCTGGATCGAAGCCAAGAACACTGTGCTCACCGCCTATGGCGCGTTCTCGCCGAAGATGGCGGCGATCGCCGAGCGCTTCTTCGACGGGCGCTGGATCGATGCACCGGTGCGCCCCGGCAAGGCGCCGGGCGCCTTCGCGCACCCGACCGTTCCGTCCTCGCATCCTTACGTGCTGCTCAACTACCAGGGCAAGCCGCGCGACGTGATGACGCTCGCCCATGAGCTGGGTCACGGCGTGCATCAGGTGCTGGCCGCGCCGAACGGCGCGCTGATGGCACCCACCCCGCTGACGCTCGCCGAGACCGCCAGCGTGTTCGGCGAGATGCTGACCTTCCGCAAGCTCCTCGCCGCGACGCGCGACAAGAAAGAGCGCAAGGCGATGCTCGCCGCCAAGGTCGAGGACATGATCAACACCGTGGTGCGGCAGATCGCGTTCTACACCTTCGAGCGCGCCGTCCACACCGAGCGTAAAAACGGCGAGCTGACCGCCGCGCGCATCGGCGAGCTATGGCTTAAGGTGCAGGGCGAGAGCCTTGGCCCGGCGATCGAGCTCAAGCCCGGCTACGAGACGTTCTGGGCCTACATCCCGCATTTCGTCCACTCGCCGTTCTACGTCTATGCCTACGCGTTCGGCGACTGCCTGGTGAATTCGCTCTACGCTGTCTACGAGCGCGCCGAGGGCGGCTTTGCCGAGCGCTACCTCGCCATGCTGTCGGCCGGCGGCACCAAGCATCATTCCGAGCTCCTCGCGCCATTCGGGCTTGACGCGCGCGATCCGGCGTTCTGGCAGGGCGGCTTGGAGGTCATCGAGCGGATGATCGTCGAGCTGGAAAGCTTGGGTTGACGCAACGCAAGACTTGGTCTGCCTTAGGCGCAATGCCGAAATCCGAGAGCCCTGACCGCGAAAAAAACCGCTTCTCCGCCCGCGCGGCGCGATACGCGCGGGTCGGCGCCAATGTGGGCGGCGTGGCGGCACGTTATGCCGGCAGACGGCTTCTCGGCGGCGAAGCCGATCGCGCCGGCGAGGCCTCAGCGCTCGCCGCGGCGCTCGGCAGCCTCAAGGGCCCGTTGATGAAGGTCGCCCAGCTCCTGGCGACCGTTCCCGATCTCTTGCCGCCCGAATACGCGGCCGAATTGCAGAAGCTGCAGAGCGAGGCGCCGCCGATGGGCTGGGGCTTCGTCAAGCGGCGCATGCAGGCCGAGCTCGGCGCCGACTGGCAGAAGAAATTCGCCGAGTTCGCGCATCATCCGGCGGCCGCCGCCTCGCTCGGCCAGGTGCATCGCGCCCGCTCGCTCGACGGCGCGGAGCTCGCTTGCAAGCTGCAATATCCCGACATGCAGTCGGCGGTCGAAGCCGACCTGCAGCAGCTCGAATGGCTTCTCGCCATCCGTCGCCGCCTCGATGCGGCGATCGACACCACCGAGATCGCCAAGGAGATCGGGGCGCGCGTGCGCGAGGAGCTCGACTACCGGCGCGAAGCCAGGCACGTCGCGCTCTACCGCACCATGCTCGACGGCATCGACGCCGTGCGCGTGCCGCGGCCGTGGCCCGAGCTCTCGACCGGGCGCCTGCTCACCCTCGACTGGCTCGACGGCAGCCGCATGCTCACGCACAAGAACGCGCCGCTGGCGGTGCGCAACGACCTCGCCAGCGCGATGTTCACCGCCTGGTGGTTTCCCTTCAGCCGCTTCGGTGTCATCCACGGCGACCCGCATCTCGGCAACTACACGGTCTTCGAGCGCGGCGGGACGCCGGCGGGGATCAATCTTCTCGACTATGGCTGCATCCGCATCTTCCCGCCGAGCTTCGTGCGCGGCGTCGTCGATCTCTATCACGGGCTGTTGCACGGCGACGACGATCTGATCGTGCGTGCCTACGAAACCTGGGGCTTCCGCCGGCTCTCGCGCGAGCTCATCGACACGCTCAACATCTGGGCGCGGTTCATCTATGCGCCGCTCCTCGACGATCGCGGGCGCACTATCGCGGACGGCGTGGCGCCGGCCGAATATGGGCGGCGCGAAGCGTTCCGCGTGCATCAGGCGCTCAAGCGCCAGGGGCCGGTGACGGTGCCGCGCGAATTCGTGTTCATGGACCGCGCCGCGATCGGGCTCGGCGCTGTGTTCCTGCATCTGCGCGCCGAACTGAACTTCTACCGTCTGTTCAACGAGGCCATCGAGCGCTTCTCGATGGACCGGGTTGCCAAGCGGCAGGCGGCGGCGTTGGCGAGCGCGGGCTTATAGCGCACCGACACGCGCGCGCGTGGCAAGGGCCCCGGTCGGCCTCGGGATGACGGATCAGGGGCGACGTGCTAGCAGCGGCGCGGCGGCAGCTTCTTGGCGTGGACTATCGATGGCCTCGATCTTCGTGACCGGCCGATCGGCGCAGGCGATCCCGATCTGGTTCGTCACCGCCGCTACCTATCCGGGCGTGCGCGAGCGTCTCCGTGCGCCGGCGCGCGCTTTCGCCGATGCGGCCGGCTTCGAGCCGAAGGCCGGACAATTCTTGCTCCTGCCGGGCGAGGCCGGCGTCGGCGGCGTGCTGTTCGCGCTGGAGCCGGATGACGCGGCGAAGGACGTGTTCCTGCCCGGGCGGCTGGCGCAGCTTCTTCCCGAAGGCGTCTACCGCTTCGCCAATGATCCGCACGACGCACGGCTTGCAGCACTCGCCTTTGCGCTCGGCTCCTACCGGTTCGCGCGCTACCGCAAGGCCGATGGGCGCGCGGTCGAGCTCGACCTGCCGCAGAGCCTCGATGGCGAGGAGCTTACGCGCATCGTCGAGGCCGTGACGCTGGCCCGCGACCTCATCAACACGCCGGCGAACGATATGGGGCCGGCGCAGCTCGAGGAGGCGGCGCGGGCGCTCGCCACCCGCCACGGCGCGGATGTCCGGGTCATCCTCGGCGACGACCTCTTGACCGAGAATTTCCCGCTCGTTCACGTCGTCGGCCGCGCCTCGGCCACAGCGCCGCGGTTGATCGAGCTCATTTGGGGCGAGGCCGGCGATCCGCGTGTGAGCCTGGTCGGCAAAGGCGTGTGCTTCGATTCCGGCGGCCTCGACATCAAGCCCGAGAGCGCCATGCAGCTGATGAAAAAAGACATGGGCGGCGCGGCGACCGTGCTGGCGCTGGCGCAGATGATCATGGACCGCGGGCTGAAACTGCGGCTGCAGGTCCTTGTTCCGGCGGTCGAGAATGCGATCTCTGGCGCCGCCTTTCGTCCGCGCGACGTCTATCGCGCGCGCAACGGGCTCACCGTCGAGATCGGCAACACCGATGCCGAGGGCCGGTTGGTCCTCGCCGACGCGCTGGCGCGCGCCGACGAGACGGCGCCGGAGCTTTTGATCGACATGGGCACGCTCACCGGGGCGGCGCGGGTCGCGCTTGGCCCGGATTTGCCGCCGTTCTACACGCAGGACGACGCGCTTGCTGCGGCGCTTGCCGGCCACGCCGCGGCGGAGAACGATCCGCTGTGGCGGCTGCCGTTGTGGCAGCCCTATAACGCCATGCTCGACTCCAAGGTCGCCGACCTCAACAACGTGGCGGCGAACAGTTTTGCTGGCTCGATCCTGTGCGCGCTGTTCCTCGAGCGCTTCGTCACCACGGCGAAAGCCTGGCTGCATCTCGACATCTTCGCCTGGACGCCGACGGCAAAGCCCGGCCGGCCCGAGGGCGGCGAATGTCAGGCGGCGCGCGCGGTCTACGCGCTGCTGGCCGAGCGTTACGGTTGAGCACGCGGATCGCGATGCGCGCCTTCGATCCCCGCGTCACGCCGGCCCGCGCCGATCTCGCCGCGAAGGAGCTCGAAGGAGAAGTGAGCGCGGCGCGCTTTGTCGCGGGCCGCGTCTGCGAAGTCGTCGAGCCGCAGGCGCCGCTGCGACCCGAGCCGCGGCCCGACGCGCCGCTCTCGACCGAAGCGCTCGGCGGCGAGCGCGTCACCGTCTACGACACCAACGCGGAAGGCTGGGCCTGGGGCCAGCTCGAGTCGGATCGCTATGTGGGCTGGCTTCCGCGCAGCGCGCTGGCCGAGCCCGGTGCGCCGCCGACCCACAAGGTCGCCGTCCCGCGGACGCTCGCGTTCCCCGGCCCATCGATCAAGCTGTCGCCGCTGCAGGCGCTGCCGCTCGGCGCGCGGCTTGCCGTCGTACGTGCGCAAGGACGTTTCGCGGTGACGCAATCGGGCGCCCATGTGCCCGCCATCCACCTCGCGCCACTCGACGCCTATGCGGCGGATTTCGTCGCCGTCGCCGAGCGGTTTCTCGGCGTGCCGTATCTCTGGGGCGGCAAGACCACGCTCGGGCTTGACTGCTCGGGTCTCGTGCAGGTGGCGCTCGGCGCGTGCGGGATTTCCTGCCCACGCGACAGCGACATGCAGGAAGCGGCACTGGGCGGGGCGGTCAGCGCCGATCTTGCCGATCCGCGGCGCGGCGACCTCATCTTCTGGAAGGGCCACGTCGCCATCGTGCGCGATCGGGCGAGCCTCCTGCACGCCAACGCCTTCCATATGGCGGTCGTGATCGAGCTGATCGCCGATGCGATTGGCCGCATCCGCGGCGCCGGCGAGGAGATCACGAGCGTGCGGCGGCTCGGATAGGTAGGGGGTTGCCCTGGCGCAGGCGGCCCGATCTGATCTACGCTTGAGTTCATCCTCGAACCGCGGGAATGCCGGGTAGACGCCGATGAGCAACACAGAACCAGGCCCGCATGCGTCGACCGCGAGCGTCCCGCATGTCGCCGCGCACCACCTGCCGCCGGAGCGCAGCTTCTGGATCAGGGAACTGCCGTTCACCCTGGTGCTGGTCCTGACCATCGCCGGCGTCGCCTACACGAGCTTTTCGAAAAAACCGATCGTCGGTTACTGGGAAATCCTGGCGCCGATCATCGCCGCGATCTGCGTCGGCGCCGGATGGCACGAGGCCGGCGACCGGTCGGCGCGTTTGCGGCTGATCGTGACGCAGGTGCTGCATTGGGCGGCCTTCCTGCTGGTGATGAACATGCTGCTGCTGCCAAGCGTGCAGCGGCTGTTCACCTCGACGGCAACGGCGCTGGCGATTTTCACCTTGCTGGCGCTCGGCACCTTCACCGCCGGCGTCCAGGTGCTGTCCTGGCAGGTCGGCCTCCTTGGCCTGATCATGGCGCTCGGCATTCCGGCGATTGCCTGGATCGAGAATTCGGCGCTGCTCGCCGTGCTTGTTGTGGGCGTGGTCGCCGGAGTAAGCGTGGTGTTGTGGTGGCACTTCCGGGAACGGCGCGCGCGGCGGGCATGACCGGCGAGACGCCTTCCTTGCATTCGAGCGGCCCGGTATAACGTGCCGCTGGTGCCAACGCGGCAGGCATCGACCGCATGCCGCAAAACGGGGACCGGAAATGAAGCTCTTGGGCTCCTTCACGATTGCCGGCATCGCAGCGGCCGCGCTTGCGGTTGCGGCTTGCCTGCTGCCACGTGCGCACGCCGACTCACAGATCGAGCGCGGCAAATATCTCGTGGTGTTGGCAAGCTGCAACGACTGCCACACGCCCGGATTCTTTCTCGGCAACCCCGATATGTCAAAATATCTCGGCGGCTCGGATGTCGCGTTCGAGCTTCCCGGTCTTGGCGCATTTGCCGGGCGGAACATCACGCCCGACAAGGAAACCGGCATCGGCAACTGGACTGCCGAGCAGATTGCCGCGGCGATTACCACCGGCAAGCGGCCGGACGGCCGCCAACTGGCGCCGATCATGCCGTATCACGCCTTCTCCTACATGACGAAGGAGGACGTGGCGGCGGTCGTGGCGTTCCTGCAGAGCATCCCGGCGGTCAAGAATGAAGTCGCCGGCCCGTTCAAGCCGGGCGAGAAGGTCACCTCGTTCATGTTCAGGGTGTTGCCGCCCGGCGAGACCGCAGCGCCTGCGCCGAAATAGTTCAAGGCCGCACGCGAGCCGGGACTATCCGTTCCCGGCTTGCCCCTTACTGCCCGACCACCTCGGCCGGCGCCGTCTCGAGCTTGAACGCTGCGGCGAACAAGGCGCGGGTATATTCGTCCTTCGGGTTCTTGAACAATTCGGCGGCGGCGCCGCTCTCCACCACCTTGCCATGGCGCATGACCAGAAGCCGGCTCGCCAGCGCGGCGACCACCCGCAGATCGTGTGAAATGAACAGGTAGGTGAGCTCGTGGCGCTTCTGCAGCTCGCGCAGGAGATCCACCATCTGCGACTGGATGAGCATGTCGAGCGCGCTGGTCGGCTCGTCGAGCACCACGAAGGTCGGCTCGAGCACCACGGCGCGCGCGATGGCAATGCGCTGCCGCTGGCCGCCGGAAAATTCGTGCGGGAAACGGAAGCGGGTCTGCGGATCGAGCCCGACATCCTTGAGCGCCGCGACCACCCGCTCGTCGCATTCGCGATTCGACAGGTGCGGATGGTGCACGTTCAGGCCTTCCTTGATGATATCGGCGACCGACAGACGCGGCGAGAGCGAGCCATAAGGGTCCTGGAACACGATCTGCATGTTGCGGCGGAACGGCCGCATCTCCTTGAAGCGCAGGCCCTGGAGCTGATTGCCCATGAACACGATCGGGCCTTTGGAGGAGATCAGACGCAGCATGGCAAGGCCGAAGGTCGTCTTGCCGGAGCCCGACTCGCCGACCACGCCGAGCGTCTCGCCCTTGCGCAGCGCTATGCTCACCCCGTCCACGGCCTTGATGTGACCGACGACATGGCGCAGCACGCCGCGCTTGATCGGAAA
>Ga0335081_10014452_pt1 | contig 12771 bp, 8 predicted proteins | sample Lox_Sample_35_FD_206713 | JGI IMG/M metagenome (GOLD analysis project Ga0335081, IMG submission 206713) | Soil microbial communities from Loxahatchee National Wildlife Refuge, Florida, United States - Lox_Sample_3.5 | ecosystem: Environmental > Terrestrial > Soil > Wetlands | place: USA: Florida...
GCTCGATGTGCTTTCCAACGGACGCCTCATCGTCGGCGCCGCGAGCGGATGGCTCGAGGCCGAATTCGCTGCGCTCGGCGCGCCATATCAGAAGCGCGGACCATATACCGATGAGGCAATCCGCTTATGGCGCGAGCTATGGAAAAATCCGACCCCCAGCTTCAGCGGCGAGTTCACGCAGCTCTCGGGCATGCATTTCGGTCCGCGTCCCAAAACGGGACACATTCCGATCTGGATCGGCGGTATCAGCAAACGCGCGTGTCGCCGCGCGGTCGAGCTGGGCGACGGATGGCATGGGACGCGAATGAAGCCCGACGACGTCGCCAAGCGCCTCGGATGGATCAAGGAGATCGCCTCGCGCAATGGCAAATCGCTCGACGGTTTCGCCATTAGCCATCGGGTCTATATCGGATTTGCCGAGCGATGGACCGAAACCGGCGGCTATGTGCAGGGAATCATGGCGCCGCCGCGCGAACTTGCCGACTATCTGTCGCAATTTGCTGACATCGGCGTGGGCGAAATCCTGGTGACGCCGATCGGTGCTGAGCGCGGGCTCGAGAAGTTCCTCGACCGCTTCGATGCCGAAGTGAAACCTAATGTCAACATTCATTAGCTTTATGTGTCTGCATCGTGTAGATTAGTAAGACCGCGACACTAAAGCCCATAGATGACCACGGTATCCGGGGAGGGCGTTAGCGCGCGTCAAGGGGCGCGATGCAGCATTACTACCGCGGCGCTTGGGGCCGATGGCTTCCGTCGTTCATTCTGAGCGTCACATTTGTCTTTGCCGTTTCGATTTACGCCGCGCGGAGCTCCACACATCACGAGCCATTGCGAGGGTCAGTGCAGGCGCAGTCGGTGTTCGCGCGACTGCCGCTGAGCTTCGAGGAGAATCGCGGTCAGACCGATGCGCGGGTGAAGTTCCTGGTGCGCGACAGCGGCTACTCATTGTTTCTCACCTCCGACGGCGCGGTCCTCAAACTGCGAAAGCCGTCGGTATCGTCGAAGCCGGCGGGCTTCGCGGCGGTCCGCATTGCGCTGAAGGATTCCAATCCTGCGCCCGAGGTTACAGGCCTCGGCGAGCTTACCGGCCACAGCAACTACTTCATCGGACGCGATCCGAAAAGATGGCGCACCGGCATCCCTACTTTCTCCGGCGTGCGGATGGCGTCGGTGTATCCGGGCGTCGATCTCGTCTATCGAGGAGCGCAGGGCCGTCTCGAATACGATCTGGAGCTGGCGCCGAATGCGGACCCTTCGCGTATCCGGTTTCAGATCGATGGCGCGCGCAGCCTCGCGCTCGATGCGGATCGTAATCTCGTCATCGCCACCGCCGCCGGCGATGTCATCCAACACCTTCCGCATATCTATCAGACCATCGATGGTCATCGGCGTGAGATCGCGGGACGATACGTGTTGCGCGATACGGGTGCGGTGGCGCTTGCGATCGGTGCCTACGATCGCAGCCGACCACTCTTGATCGACCCGCTGCTGACCTACGCCTCGTTTCTGGGTGGGACTGATGGCGACTCAGGCGTCGGTATCGCGGTCGATCCCAACGACGGCTCGGCCTGGGTCGCCGGCAATACCGGCTCGGCCGACTTCCCGGTCACCGCCGATGCGCTGCAGTCGAGCAACTTCGGCAATCCCGATGTCTTCATTACCAAGGTAAGTCCCGACGGCAGCACGCGGGAATATTCCACCTACGCGGGCGGGAGCGAGGCCGATACAGCCAGTGGTGTCGCGGTCGACCCGAGCGGGAACGCCTATGTGACCGGCCTGACGCAGTCTTCCGATTTTCCGATCTCAGGAAACGCGTTTCAGGGCGATTTGAGGGGAACCCAGGACGCCTTCGTGATCGCATTCGATCCCAACGGCGGCCTCATCTATTCGACCTTCCTCGGTACCGATTCGGCCGGCGCCGCGATCGCGGTCGATTCCGCGAGCGAGGCGGTGGTCACGGGCACCACGAGATCGGGCGCATTTCCCACCACCTCGGGTGCATTTCAAATGAACTATCCGGGCAGCAGCTCAAATCCGCTGGTCGGATTCGTCACCAAGCTCAACTTCGAAGGCTCCGGCCTGGAGTTCTCTACCTTCATGGGGCTGTCAGATGGCGGGTGGCCTTTCGCGCTGGCGCTTGATCCGTCGAGCAACGTGTACCTCGCAGGCGGAACCTCGACCGGCGTCGACTTCAACTCGCAAGGGTGCGCGCCTGACATATGTGGCTTCGTCGTCGAGCTCGACAGCAGCGGAAGCACGACCCCCATTTCAGATATCTTCCCGTTCGCCAACTTGGTCGGCATCGCTACCGACAGTAACGGAAACGCGCATGTGGTCGGATCGCGTGGCGGGCCTTTTCTGATCAACCTCGACGCTGCGGGAAATCCCACCTTCCAGAAGCTGAGCCTCGGTGGCGTTCCCGGCAGCATCGCAATCGGACCGACCTCGGGGAACATTTTTCTGAGCGGAGTCATCACCAGTAGCTCGCTCGCGGTGACGCCTGGCGCCTATCAATCGACCTATGGCGGCTCAGGCGACGGCTTCGTATCGGTGCTCGATCCGAGCGGCTTCTTCAATTTGTATACGACCTATCTGGGGGGCAGCGGATTGGACAGCGCCGTCGGCGTCGCGGTCGATCCGGCCGAGAACGCATACGTCAGCGGCACCACCCAGTCCCCCGATTTTCCGGTGACGCCGGGCGTATTCGAAGGAACTTATCCGACGACCAACCATCCGGTGGCATTCCTGGCCAGGATCGTTCCAGTGTTGCAATCGCCGACACCCACCATGACGGTCGCGCCGACCCAAGCGCCTACCGGCGAGCCGACCATCAACAATCCGCCGACCGCGACTACGGCGCGCACGCCGCTGCCCACGCATTCAACCAATGCGACGCCGCTGCCGACTATGATCATTCCCACTCCGATCCAGACGGCGCAGGGCGCCGGCACGCCGACCCAAACCCCCTTTATGACCGCGACTGCCACCGCGACCAGCACGGCGACGCCGACGCCGACTCCAACCCCGGTCGGTACCGTGCGCATCGCACCGCACAACGTGGCGTTCCCAAAGATCAGGGTTGGAAAAGAAAGTGGCTTCCGGCTCTTCGTGCTGGCCAATCCGCGCACCAACAAGGGGCCGGCGACGATCTCGCAACTCGCGCTGCAATCGTCGCTTGACGCGATGCCGACCGGAGTCCTTCTCGACGATAGCCGTTCGACGTGCCACGTCGGCACTTCGATCGCGCTTGGCAAGACGTGCAAGGTTTTCCTGAGATTCATGCCGCTGGCGCCTGGCGGAATAGTCGATTCGCTGGTGCTGGGGGGCAACTTCACCAACAGCGAGAACCCGATCTTCATAAGCGGATTCGGCCGCTAGAAGTTAGAGCGTGCGCTTAAACGAGACGCTGGCGAAGGTCAGCATGATTACCGTGAACACCACGAGGAAAGTCAGATCCTCGCGCACCGCGGCGAAGACCGCACCCTTGAAGAGAATCGATTTGAGCGCGCTGACCGCATGCATCTCGGGGTTGTAGCTCGCGAATTTTCGTAACCATCCGGGGAAGCTTTCAATCGGATAAATCGCGCCGCTGGGGAAGAACAGGATCACGTTAAGAAATCCGGCGAAGGTGCCGACCAGGCGCGGATGAGTCGCGCGGCCAAGCACCGAAAACGTCATCGCCAGAAGCCCCGTCGCGCCGACCACGATGATGCCGATGATAGTCAACAGGGCAGGGAAGCCGCCCTGAATGGTGGCGCCGGTCACCAGCAAGCCTACAAAAAGTACGATGATGGCGGCGATGCTGGTGATCGTCACTCCGCTCGCGAGGATGCCGCCGGCGATCTCCCAGCGCGAGAGCGGGGTCACCAGGTAACATTCGGTCACGCCCATGAATCGATCCATCACCCAGTTGAACACCCCCGACATCAGCGAGCCCATGAACAACGACATTACGATGACGCCGGGAATCAGCGAGCGATCGTAATCGACGGTGGTGAACAGCTCCGCCGGGCGCACGAGGATCTGATTGAGCTTGGGCTCGCGGGCGGTGACATAGTCGGTGGTTAGCGTTGCCGCGGCCTGCTCGAGGACCGCCTCCAGCGCGCCGGCGCTCACGCTGTCGACATTGTCGGTGAAGACGCCGATTTCCGCGACGCGGCCCTCATGCACACTCTTGGTGAAATCGGGCGGGATGACGACCGCGGCCTTGTAGGTCCCGTTGCGAACGTTGTCGACCGCGGTGCCGAGATCGCTGACATAGAAAAGGTTGACGGTCTTCGGTCCGGCCTCGAGTGCCTGCAGTTTCTCGACCATCCGGCGTCCGTAGTCGCCATGGTCCTCACTCACCACCGCGAGCGACAGATGCTTGAGCTGGCCGTTGAAAGAATTGCCGATGATGACGAGGTAAACGATCGGCATCAGGATCGTCGACAGCAGCGTGAGCGGATTGCGCGAGAGCTTGAGCAGGTCGCGTCGCATGATGGCCCACATCTTCATGATCGCATGCCTCGCCTCATCGCCGCTGCGGCATCCCCGCGCCGACCAGCAGGCTCACCTTCTGCGCGGGCTCATCGCGCAACGAACGGCCGGTCAGCTCGATGAAGACGTCCTCCAATGAGATGCGATGGAGATTAATCGAGGTCACCTCGCCGCCGACCTCGTCGATGCGGCTGATCAGATGCGGCAGCGCGTGCGCACCATCGCTCGCGCGGATGCTGAGCTTGCCGCTCTCGCCCTCGCGCTTGACGTCGTGAATCTCCGGACGATCGTTAAGCATCGCAACAATTTGCTCGAGCGGCCCCTTCACTTCGAGCTCGATCCGATCGCTACCCTTGATACTCGCCTTGAGGCCCTGCGGCGTGTCGAGTGCGACGATGGTGCCATGATCGACGATCGCGATCCGATCGCATAGCGACTCGGCCTCGTCCATATAGTGCGTCGTGAGCGAGATGGTGAGTTCGCTTTCTTCGCGCAGCTTGACCAGCAAATCGTGCACCGCTAGACGGCTCTGCGGATCGAGCCCAATGGTCGGCTCGTCGAGGAAAAGAACTTGCGGAGAATGAATCAGGCCGCGCGCGATTTCCAGCCGCCGCCGCATCCCGCCGGAGTATGTAGCGACGAGGTCCTGCGCGCGGTCGCGAATCCCGACCATGTCGAGCAAGCGCTCGGCGCGCTCGCGGCGTTGCCGGCGTCCCATTCCGTAGAACTCGCCGTAGATGTCGATATTCTCCCATCCGGTCAGATCGAGGTCGGAGGTCATCGCTTGCGGAATGACGCCGATTTTTTTTCGCACCCGGGTCGGATGGCGCGTCACGTCTTCGCCGGCAACCTGCGCCTCGCCCGAGGTCGGCGGTAGCAGAGTGGTCAGCATCCGCACCAGCGTGGTCTTGCCCGCGCCATTGGGGCCGAGCAGGCCGAAGACCTCGCCGCGCGCGACTTCAAAGCTGACGCCCTTGACCGCGCTGAAGCTGCCGAAGCGCTTACAGAGGTTGTTGGTCGCTATTGCTGCTGAGGCGGGTTCCATCTGGATGCCGCGCGAACGAGACTTCCGCGGTCATGCCGGGTTTGAGTTCGCCGTCAGCCTGAAGCACCTGCACTTTGACGTAGAAGGTGCGGATGTCCTGACGGCCGCGACGGACGTCGCGCTCGGTCGCGAAGTTGCCTTCCTGCCCAATCGCCATTACGCGTCCGCTGAAGGTGACCGGTGGATTGGTCGGGAGCACGACCTGCGCCGCCTTGCCGACGTAGATCGAGCCGAGATCGGTTTCCTGGACGTCGACCCGCGCCCAAATCGTCGCGAGATCGTCGACGGTCAGGATCGGCGTGCCGGGCGTCACCCATTCGCCGACCTCGAGCGCTTTGTTGACGACCACGCCGTCGACCGGCGCGATGATCGCGGTATCGCGAAGCTGATCCTTGTAATAATCGACGTTGGCCTTATTGCTCGCTACCGCCGCAACCGCCGAATCATAGGTCGCGCGCGCATCGTCGCGGTCCTTGGCCGGAATCACATGCTGCGCGAATAGCCGCTCGTCGCGATCGTAGGTCCGCTTCGCGTTCGTCATGGTGGCCTGTGCTTGCAAGGTGTCGGCCTCGGCCTTGCGCAACTGGTTCTTGATGTCGATGTCTTCGATGCGTGCGATGATTTGTCCGCGCGTGACGCGATCGCCTTCGATCAGTTTGAGATCGGTGATGCGCCCGGCGATACGGCTGGTGATGTTGACCTCGGGCGCCTCGACCATGCCGACGACGCGGATGATGCTCATGTCGGGCGGGGGCCACAAAAAGATGTTGCCGAATTTGTAGAAGCCGAACCCCAGGCCCGCGAGGATCGCGAGGGTAATGATGCGGCGGAGCGCAGCTCTCATCAACGATGCTCCGCGCGATGATTGCTGCCGGCGTTGCGCGAAATCAGGCCCTTGAGGAAGAAGTCGCCGAGCTCTTCGCTGATGTTTTCGGCGGGACGCGTGGAACCGTAGTTGAGCAGCACCGAGCGGATGCCGCCGAGGATCGACAGCGTCGCAAGCCGCGAGTCGGTCGCCGCGAAGACTCCCGTCTTCACCCCCTCCTCGATGAGGGTGGTGTAGAAGATGTATCCGCGCTCGCGCCAGTTCTGAATCAGCCGATTACGCGCCTCAGCCAGCCGCGGTTCTTCGGTCGCGATGAGGCGCAAGAGGTCGCGGCGCTCATCATAGAACTGAATCGTGACATTGATCGCGTTGCGCAGGCGTGTGCCGACATCCTGGCGCGTATCCATCTTGGCCTGATAGCGCTTGCTGATCGTCTCGAGGCCGTCGCTGAGGATGCCGAGGTAGAGCGCCTCCTTGGATGGGAAGTAGAGGTAGAGCGTACCTTTCGCGACGCCTGCGGTTTCGGCAACCCGATCCATGGTAACGGCCTGATAGGTCTGGTTGGCGAACAGGCGCAGTCCCGCGCCGAGAATACGCTCGCGCTTGTTGTTGCCGTTGTTGACGGCATTTACCGGGGAAAGATTGGCGCGGGCCGAAAAAGGCTCCGGACTCGCGCCGCGACGAAGCTGCGAGGACTCGATTTTTCGCATAAAACTGACTGGTCAGTCATATTTACCCAAACTGGGGCGAGCGAGTCAAACTCCGGTACTGATGCATCTGTTTCGGTACCCCGCCGATGCGGTGATGGACAGCACGGTGGGAAAATGCTTGATCGGAAGGTCGATCATCCCAGAATCGGTCGCCACGCGCCCATAGCTCAACTGGATAGAGCATTAGACTTCGGATCTAAGGGTTGGGGGTTCGAATCCCTCTGGGCGCGCCCTCAACTCTGCGGAACGGGTTTTGCTCAATCTTCGTCTCGATGCTCGCGAGTGACGCGAACAGGCCGGTTTTTATCCGCCAGATGACGAAAGATTGTGCAAATGCCTGACTTTCGGGAAGTCGACCGCAATATCGCGCGCGGAAGAATTGTTCTTTCACTGCTCGCGATGCTCTCCTTATATATCGATCCAACCACGGCTGGCGGGCTCTTTCATCTAAGCCTCTATGCGGCTGCGGTCCTGGCCGGCCATCTCGCTTACAGCATCGTCATGTATGTCGCGGTGAATCGCGCCGGGACCGCCGATGCGCTGCTCAAGACCGCGATGGTTGGCGACCTCGCATTCGCCACCGCGGTCGCGTTTCTTACCGAGGGGCAAACCAGTCCTTCTTATGTCTTCTTCGTCTTCGCGCTCATCGCGGGGGGTGTGCGCAGTAACCTTCGCGCAACCGTCGCGGTCACGCTCCTCAGCGTCACGCTTTATTTGATCGTGATCGCGGTGTCCGATGGCGTCACCAACGCGTACATGATGCGGGCGGTATATCTCGCGATCGCCGGCTACCTGATCGGATTTTTTGGCCAGCAGCGCACCGCCTTTGAAGCGCGAGTGCGCGCGTTCGAGAGCAAGACCGAGCGCCATCTGATCGCGCGCTCGCTGCACGACGGCTACGTGCAAGCGCTGGCGGGAATGAATCTGCGCCTCGAGACTTGCCGACAACTGCTGCTGCGCAAGAGCGGCGAGCGCGCGCTCGATGAGCTTTCCGATCTGCAAACCGCGGTCGCGCGTGAATACGACGCGGTTCGTGTTTATCTTCGTTCCCTGGCAGGCGTCGAGGCGCGCGCGAGAGGCGGGACGATCGCGCTGTCGGACCCACGGCTGGAAATCTCCGCGACCGTTTCGACTCACGCCGCGGTCGGCGAGCACATTCTGCAAATCGCGTTGGAGGCTCTCCACAATGCGCGGCGGCATTCCAATGCCGGCGCAGTTTCGATCCGAATCGACGACGCAGGGGGAAAAATATCCATCGACATTCGCGACGACGGCATCGGCTTCGGCGAGGAGGAAAGCGTGCCGTGGGCGATAGCGTCGCGGGTGGCCGAGCTCGGTGGACAGCTCAACCTCACGGCGAATGGTTCCGCACGCCTCGAAATCGTAATGCCCAAAGATTGAAACTATGAATCGACCGATTCGCCTGATAATCGCCGACGATCACCTGCTCTTTCGCCAGGGTCTCAAATCGCTGCTGCGCTTGCAGGATGATCTGCAACTGGTCGGCGAGGTCGAGACGGTCGGCGAACTTCCGCGGGTGGTGGCGGAGACCAGATGCGACATTCTGCTCCTCGACCTGCAGATGGAACGATCCTCGATGGATGAGATCGCGAATCTCTCGCGACTCACCAAAGTGATCGTGCTGACCGCCAACGAAAGCACCGAGATGGGCAAACGCGCGCTGCGATTGGGCGCCAAGGGCATCGTACAGAAGCGCTTCGCAATCGAAACGCTGCTCAATGCGATTCATGTGGTAGCCGACGGTCTGGTTTGGATGCCGCCGGCGTTGCAAGCCGAATTCGCTGAGCAGAATGGCTCTGCTGCGCAGCGGCTCACCGCGCGCGAGGCCGAGATCGTGCGCTTCGTTGCAAATGGGATGCGCAATGGCGAAGTCGCGCGTCATCTCTCAATCAGCGAGAGCACGGTCAAGACGCATCTCAACAATATCTTTCAGAAGCTCGACATCCGCGACCGTCACGGCCTGATGCATTACGCGATTCGCACCGGACTCCTTTCGCTCGATCGCGACGCCTGACCCGCTCGATTTCCTGCCGCACAAATTGAAGGCACTGCCCGCGCGATGACCATGGGCGATCGCGATGCTCACGCGCGAATCGTGCGCGATTGACCTGGTTCCAAAACTCGCGGCGGAGATCGCCCTCCATCGATAGTTGTAGATGGTCCTCCATCTTTGCGGTGACGTAGCAACTCTGCTGCGGAGGCATAGCCATTGCTCTAGCAGCATCGCCTCAAGCGCTACGAACCATTGGCTTCGTGGAAATTGGGTGGGCAATTCCAACAGGAGGGAACGTCACGGTGTATAGAAGAGGACTGGCTGGTAACTGGGAGCTATTGAAGGAGCGCTGGCGCGATCCGGATATCCGGATGAAAGCCGGCTATATGCTTCTCGGGAAGATGATCGGACTGGGCATCGTCGTCTTCTTCATTTCGAAATGGTACTTGCCGAATTCGGCGTACGCCGACGCTGCGCCTCCGCTACCTCCTCCGCATATTAACGCGATTAACACCGTATGGACGCTGGTCGCGGCTTATCTCGTATTCTGCATGCAGGTCGGCTTCGTGATGCTCGAGTCGGGCTTCGCGCGCTCGCGCGAGACCGTCAACATCCTGGTCGAAGGTATTGCAGATACCTGCATCTGCGGCGTCACCTTCTGGGCGTGGGGCTTCGCCTTCATGTTCTGCCCCGGGACGCCATGGATCGGCACCACCGGCTTCATGCTGCATGGACTGCCGGCGACTTACGGCACCACCGGCGTACCGCTGCTCGCGTACTGGGTCTTCCAGTATGCCTTCGCGGATACCTGCTCGACGGTAACCTCGGGCGCGATGATCGGCCGCTGCGATTTTATCGGCGACCTGCTCTACAGCGTCGGCGTCACCGGCTTCATCTATCCGATCATTGGACATTGGGCATGGGGTCCGGACGGATGGCTCGCCAACATGAATCCGATCCCGTTCCATGACTTCGCGGGCTCGACCGTGGTGCATACGATCGGCGGAACGATTTCGCTCGCGGGCGCGATCGTGCTCGGACCGCGCCTCGGCCGCGTGTTCAAGCGCGATGGCGGCGCACCGATGAAGCCGCATGACCTGATCATCGGCGCGACCGGCGGCCTCATCCTGTGGTTCGGATGGTACGGCTTCAACCCCGGCAGCACGCTGTCGGCGCTCGATGCGCAGGGCATCGGCCGCGTATCGTTCAACACCACCCTGGCCGCCTGCTCGGCGGGACTCACCTCGCTCTTCTATTCCTACATCAAGGGCGGCAAATGGGATCTCGCGTTGACCGTTAACGGATTCCTCGCGGGGCTCGTCGCGATCACCTGCCCCTGCTACTGGGTCGATCCCGAAGGCGCGTTCCTGCTCGGAATCGGCGCGGGCATCGTCGTGGTATGGGGTATCGACTTGCTCGAATACCTGCGCATCGACGATCCGATCGGCGCGGTCCCGGTTCATATGATGGCCGGAATCTGGGGCACGCTCTCGCTCGGGCTGTTCGCCGCAGGCAAGTATGGTTCACCGACGCCACTCGGCGCGGATACCAGCACCGTCGTGACCGGACTGTTCTACGGCGGCGGTTTCGGCGTGCTGATCTCGCAAGCGATCGGCAGCGCCTCGATCACGATCGCAACCTTCGTTGTGTCGCTCGCGCTGATGTACGGAACCCAGGCAGTCTTCCGGCTGCGCGTTCCCACCGAAGGCGAGATCGAGGGCCTCGATCTTCACGAGCACGGCTTCCCGGCATATCCCGAATATGTCGTGACCGGCGACGACGGATGCCCCAAGACGATCGACGATGTTCCGATCGGACGGCGCACCTTCGCACGTCCCGCGAAGAAGAAGGCTGCATAAGTTCGGGCTTGCGCAGCCCCGATGGGTCGGCCCTCCTTCTCGACGGAGAAGAGGGGGCCGACCCTCAAGCTTTCCCAAGGATGTTTCACAACAGGGTCTGGATTTGGACAGATGCGTAAGCGAAGGAGTTTGCGGGTCCCATCTGCTTTGCGTAAATTTGCGACGCGCAGGAGCCGAACGACGCCGGCGTCCGCAAAGGTTAGTAAAATTTCGCAAGCTAGAAATGGCGAGAAGCGGACCTTCACGCATCTCATAATCGGGAAGCCGCGCGACGTTCGCGAACCGGGAATCTTTCACAGCCTCTCGCTCGTAGCGTTCCTCGCATGGGTCGGACTCGGCTCCGATGGGCTGAGCTCCTCATGCTACGGGCCCGAGGAGGCCTTCCTCGCGCTCGGGCATCATCAGTACCTCGCCGTCTTCCTCGCGCTAATGACGGCGATGACCGTCTTTGTGATCGCAACATCGTATTCGCAAACCATCGATCTTTTCCCCACCGGCGGCGGAGGCTACCTCGTCGCGACCACGCTGCTCGGCGCATATCCCGGTGTGATCTCCGGATGCGCGCTGGTCGTCGATTACGTGCTGACGGTTTCGATATCCATCGCGAGCGGCGCCGACGCCATCTTCAGCTTCCTGCCGCTCGCATGGGCGCCGTGGAAGCTCTCGGTCTGCGCGCTGGTTGTCTTTCTCATGGTTGTGATGAATCTGCGCGGGGTGAAGGAGTCCGTGCTTTCGCTGCTGCCGATCTTCATTGCGTTCGTAATCATGCACGTGCTGCTGGTTGGCTATGCACTAATCAGCCATGGCGCCGAGTTGCCGCGCGTATTTCATATGGCGACGCACGAGGCGCATGCGAGCGCGACGATGCTCGGATGGTTCGTGCTGCTTTCGATTTTCTTTCGGGCCTATTCGATGGGCGGCGGCACCTATACCGGCATCGAGGCGGTCAGCAACGGCTTGCCGATTCTGCGCGAGCCGCGCACCGTCACCGGCAAGAAGACCATGGTGTACATGGCGCTGTCACTCGCGTTCATCGCGGGCGGCATCCTCCTCGCCTACCTCCTCGAACATGTCGAACCGGCTCCGGGCAAGACACTCAACGCGGTGTTGTTCGAGCATGTCGCGGGCCATTGGAAGCTCGGCACGTCGATCATCACCTTCACGCTGATTACCGAGGGCGCGCTGCTGTTCGTCGCCGCGCAGACCGGCTTCATCGACGGTCCCCGCGTCCTCGCCACGATGGCGCATGATCGATGGCTCCCGCGCCGCTTCTCGTACCTCAGCACGCGCCTCGTCACCCAGGACGGCGTGCTCGCGATGGGCCTCGCAGCGGGCGCGGTCCTCGTCGGCACTGGCGCGAGTGTCGATCTGCTGGTGGTCCTGTACGCCATCAACGTGTTCGTGACTTTCACCCTGTCGCAGCTTGGCATGAGCACGCACTGGTGGAAGGTGCGCAAAACCGAACGCGGATGGGCGCACAAACTGCTCATCAACGGCATCGGATGCTCCTTCACGCTGTCGATTCTGCTCATCACGCTGGCGCTGAAGTTCAATCAGGGTGGATGGGTGACCATCGTAATCACCGGCGCGCTGGTCGGATTTTGCTTCATCGTGCATGGCCACTACGACCTTGTCGCGAAGGCGATTGCGAAGCTCGAAGCGGACATCCTGCCGAAGCTCTACACCGCGAATCCGGTCGAGCCCGGCGTGCGCGATCCGGAGGCGCCTACTGCGGTGGTGCTGGTGAGCGGTTTCAATGGCCTCGGCCTCGCGACGATGCTGCAAATCGAGGAGCTGTTTCCGAAGCAGTTCCGCAACATCGTATTCGTCGGCGT
>Ga0335081_10014453_pt1 | contig 12771 bp, 13 predicted proteins | sample Lox_Sample_35_FD_206713 | JGI IMG/M metagenome (GOLD analysis project Ga0335081, IMG submission 206713) | Soil microbial communities from Loxahatchee National Wildlife Refuge, Florida, United States - Lox_Sample_3.5 | ecosystem: Environmental > Terrestrial > Soil > Wetlands | place: USA...
TTGTATTTCTGCTGCACGCACTCGGCGGTGAGCCCCATGTTCATGTAGATCTCGGGGCGGTGCTCGACGAACCACGGGCTGGGTGCGATTTTGTGGCCGCCGCGCGGCATCAGGCTCATGGTTTCGGCGCCGCCGGCGATGATGATATCGGCGCCCCCGCCGCGGATGCGATCGGCCGCCATGGCAATGGCTTGCAGGCCAGAGCTGCAAAAGCGGTTGATGGTGACGCCGGTGACGCTATCGGGCAGGCCCGCGCGCAAGGCCACGCAACGGGCCATGTTGTTGCCCGATTCGGCTTCCGGCATGGCGCAACCCAGGATGATATCTTCGACTTGGTCCTTGGCCACCTGCGGATGCTTCTCCAAAAGGCGGCGCACGACCGCGCCGGCGAGATCGTCGGGGCGGGTGGTGCGCAGTGTGCCGCGCGGCGCTTTGCCGACCGCGGTGCGCAGACAATCGATAATGACAGCTTCTTGCATGTGCCTCCAAGAGTGGTTATGGGTTATGGTTGTGGGTTATGGCGTACGCAGCGAAGACGGCTGAAGCGTTTGCCATCACCTATCACCCATCACCAAACACCTAATTTCTCAACGGTTTTCCTGTCTTCAGCATGTGCTGCATGCGCTCTTGTGTCTTGCGTTGGCCGCACAGGCTCAGGAAGGCCTCCCTCTCCAGGTCCAGCAGGTATTGCTCGGTGACGGTCTGGCGGCCGGTGAGCGGTCCGCCGCTCAGGACGTACGCCAGTTTCTCTCCTACTACCGTATCGTATTCGGTGATGTAGTTGCCCTGGCGCGCCAGGTAGATTCCGGTTTTCAACAGCGCGAGATCTTCAGCCCCCCCCACCTCTACGTCGGTACGCGGCACGCCGGCGACGTAATCGCGCGCGACGAGCAGGGCAAGTTTCTTGGCGTCGTCAATGAGGCGCTCGGGGTTCATGGAGATCTGGTCCTGCGGGCGCAGCAGACCGAAACTGCGGGCCTCGGCGGCGCTGGTGGCCACCTTGGCGTAGGCGATCAGCTCGAAAGCCTTCTGCGCGCTGCCGAAACGCAACAACATTTCCTTGGTGCCGCCGGCGCCGGGGATGACGCCCACGCCCACCTCGACCAGCCCGATGTAGGTTTCGGCGGATGCCTGGACGCGCGCGGAGTGGACGGCGATTTCGCAACCGCCGCCGAGGGTCATGCCGAAGGGCGCGGTCACCACCGGCTTGGGTGCGTACTTGATGGCCAGGGTGGCCTGCTGGAAGCGGTTGATGGCGGCTTCCAGCTCCTCCCACTCTTCCTCCTGGGCGGCCAGCAGCACGAGCATGAGATTGGCGCCCACGCTAAAGTTCTCGCCCTGGTTGGCGATGACCATGGCTTCGAAGTTTTTGGCCGTCTCTTCGATGCCGGCGCGGATGAGCGAGATCTGATCGTCGCCGAGGGAGTTCATCTTGCTGTGGAACTCGAGGCAGAGCACGCCGTCGCCGATGTCGATCAGCGAGGCGCCGCCGTTTTTCTTCACCACGCCATGCGCGTGCTTCATGTCTTTCAGCACGATGACGCCGGGACGGTCTTCCATCCAGCGATAGGAATTGGCGCCGAAATCGAAGTACTCGTGGTGCGGGCGGCGGTCGTGGTCGGGCGCCTGGTAGAAGGATTTGGCGCCGGCACAGAGCATCTTTTCGACGTTATCGGGAATGGCGCGCTGTTCCTTGCGCATGCGCGCGACGGTTTCCTCGACGCCCAGCGCGTCCCAAAGCTCGAAGGGGCCGAGCGTGTTGGCGTAGCCCCAGCGCATGGCGCGGTCGATCTCCACGATGCGGTCGGAGATCTCGGGCACCATGCTGGCGGAGTAGAGCACCAGGTCGCTGAACAATTTCCAGAGAAACGTTCCGGCACGGTCGGTGAGGCCCATGAGCGCCCGCAGGCGCTGCGGCAGATCCTCTATGTTACGGACGCCTTCAACGGAGGCGAAGCGGGCCTTTTGGGAAGGGTGATATTCGAGTGTCTTCAGATCGAGCGCCAGGATTTCTTTTTTGTCACCCTTGCCGGTGCGCTTGTAGAAGCCTTGGCCGCGCTTGTCGCCGAGCCAGCCGCGCTCGATCATCTGCTCAAAGAAAGTTGGCAGTACGAAGCGCGCGCGCCAGGGATCGCCGGGCACCAGCTCATAGAGATTCCTGGTGACGTGCGCCCAGACGTCCAGGCCGACGATATCGAGCAGGCGATAGCTGGCGCTCTTCGGCAATCCGATGAGCGGGCCGGTAAGAGCGTCCACCTCTTCGATGGTGAGGCCCATATCGACGGTCAGGTTCTGCACGGTAGAGCCGAGAAACGCGCCGATGCGGTTGGCGATGAAGTTGGGGGTATCCTTACATGGCACGACGCCCTTGCCTAAGTGGCGGTCGCTGAACTCGGCGATGTAATCGCGCACTTCGCCGAGCGTATCGGGGCCGGGGATTATTTCGAGCAGATGCAGATAGCGCGGGGGATTGAAGAAGTGCGTGCCCAGGAAGTGCCGGCGGAACTCGTCGGGATATCCTTCGGCGATGCTTGCCAGCGGGATGCCGCTTGTGTTGGTGGAGAAGATCGCGCCGGGCTTGCGATGCCGCAGCACCTTTTCGAGCAGTGCGCGCTTGATTTCCAGGTTCTCGGTGACGGCTTCGATGATCCAATCGCAGGTGCGTATCTTGGGGAGGTCGTCCTCGAAGTTACCCGGTGTAATGAGTGACTTAGTCTCGGGGGTAAAGAATGCGGCGGGCTTTTGTTTGAGTGCGGCGTCCAATCCGGCCAGTGCCGCGGCGTTGCGGTTCGGCTGGTTGGGAAGGACGATATCGAGCAACAGCGCCGGGATGCCCGCGTTGGCAAAATGGGCAGCGATGCGCGCGCCCATAGTGCCGGCTCCCAGCACGGCTACGTGGCGTAGTGGTGTCATCAGTCGGAGTTTACCTCGAAAAGAGCGCGCATGAACGCGTAACGGTTCTGTGTGTTACAGTGCTGAAATTTTCGTCAGGTGGTGGAAACGTCATCAAGCTGATCGGCAGGGATCTCGACGATCTTTCCGTTTTCCCAGAAGACCATGGGGACGCCGCTGGCGCGATGCTGGCGGACCGCTTCGCGATAGGCCTGTTCGAGCGCTTCCTCAATGGCCGTGCCATCGTGAAACACCTGATCCAGATCTTTCTTCTCCGCGGTCATCTCCACTCCTTGTTCACATTGTTCCACAGATCCGCGTTTAACACCACTGTTTCCTCGCCTTGGGTACCACTGGCGATCAAACGCCGCCGGCCGCGGACGGAATTGTCGTAGAATCGCCAACCTTCAGCCAGCGGACGACACAGCCGAAAGAAGTTCCTCAGCCCGGCCTCGTAGCGCCGGCGGATGACTGGCTCAGGCACTTGGCGCCCGCCCAAAGCGATGCGTTGGCGCACGCGCGCGACGGCCATGTCAGCGGATGGCAGCCAGAGAAAAATCAGGCGGAACGCGTAGCCGTCGGCGATCAGGCTTTTGATCCAGGGAGCGAAGGTGCGGCTTGCCAAGGTGGTCTCGAAAGCCACATCGGCCCGCTGCGCGGTCAGGTGGTGGAGCCGCTCCAGCATGATGCGGCCGGCATCCATCGCGACACTTTCCGGGCGGAACGCGGACAATCCTTTGGCGATGGTGTCGGCATTCACGAATTCCTCGACTGACAAAGCGCCCGCCAAAACGCTTTGCGACGCGGTTGTTTTTCCGGCTCCGTTGGGACCTGCCAGGATGATGAGGTTGGGACGAGGCAGACGGACTATGATAGCCCGGCGCGGGCGTCAAGTAACTCGCGCACCAGCGAGCGGAGTGCATCCAGGTTGAGCGGCTTGCGCAGGAAAGACACCCCGGGACTCAGCGCGCCGGCGGTCAACAACACGTCGTCGGTGTATCCCGATATATAGATGACTTTCAGGGTTGGCTTCGCGGCGCGGGCGCGCTCGGCGAGTTCGCGGCCGTTCATACCGGGCATCATCACGTCGGTGAGCAACAGGTCGATCGAGGCGGCGTGTCGCGTGAACAGGCGCAAAGCATCGTGGCCGTCAGCGGCATCGAGAACGTGGTAACCGCTCGAGGACAGCAGGTGTTTGAGCAACCTGCGCACGCTCTCTTCGTCTTCAGCGAGCAGAATGGTTTCCGTGCCGCCGGCAGCGGTGGGCTGCCGGGGATGGGCGCGGGCGGTCTCGCCGTCAGGCGCGGCGGGCGGCAGGCAAACGGTGAATGTGCTGCCATCGCCCGGACGGCTGCGCACCAGGATGTCCCCACCTGCCTGGCGGACGAGGCGCTGCACGGTAGTCAGGCCCAACCCCGTGCCGCCATGGTTTTTGGTGGTGAAGAAGGGATCAAACAAGCGCCGCACGGTCTGGGCGTCCATGCCGGAACCGGTGTCGGCAACCTCTAGCGTGACATAACGTCCGGCGGGAAGTTCGCGCGCGCTCTGCGGCGGGAACTCCTGGTTGGCCGTGCGAATCGTGATGCGGCCGCCGTGGGGCATGGCATCCCGCGCGTTCAGCACCAGGTTCATGATGACGCGCGTCAACTGGGCCGCGTCCACCTGCACCATATCCAAGTCCGGATCGAGGGCCGTGAGGAGCCGGATATGCTCGCCGATGACGGGCCGGAGCATGGAGACCATTTCGGTGATCAGCGCATTCAGGTCCAACCGGGTGGGGGGGGTGGCCTGCTGGCGGATGAAATCCAGGATCTGCGCCGTCATGCCGGCGCCGCGGGCAGCGGCTTTGCGGATCTCCTCCAGCTCGGGGCGGGCCGGATCTCTCAGGTCCAGGCGGCTCAGCAGCATCTCGCTGTAACCCGAAACCAGGGTGATGAGGTTGGCGAAATCGTGGACCACACCGCTGGTCAGCCTGCCCAGCGCCTCGATCTTGCCGGATTGCGGATCGGAGTCCGCACCGGCATCTGTATGGGCCACCAGAACGTCTCCCAGCTCACCCCCGGGCGTAGCAACAAGGCGCACCTGCGCCGGGCCTTCCGGAAAGGAGCACGGGAATTCCAGGCTAAATCGGCCGGTCTGGCGTTCACTCACCGCCCGAATGCCCGCCTGGACCGCGGCCATGCGGCTGTGGTCGTCGGCGCAGATCCTTGCCAGCAGGCGATAATAGCTGGACCCGGCGGCGGCAGCGCCATTAACCAGCGGCCAATAACCATCGACAGATTGAATAAGACCAGCGGAATCGATCAGGACCAGCCAGCAGGCGGACTCTTTGGCCACCGGCCGAACCATGGATGTACTCGCCATAGTTGTGCGACGACTTTACAGCAATTGTACTGCCAAGTACGATTCTAATCGCTAAAGGCGCACAAGTGGATGGACTTATGAAGAGATGTATCTCCAGTTACAGGGGAATTCCCGAAGAAGGCGGGGCCGCGCGCCGCGTAATTATTTCCAAGGCCGAGGCGCGCGGCGCGGGAATTCCTACTTCTTTTTCCGCAAATAGATCTTTCCGTTAAAAGTTGTAAACTGCATTTCCGGCCCGCCGCCATTGATGGAGCCGTAAATGGCTTTATCGAACTTCACCTGGAAGCGGCCATTCCTGCCGCGGGTTTCGGAAACGCCCATGCCAGCCGGATTCGGTTCCGCGTGTATATCGAAATCGCTGTAGATTTCGCCGTTCTCGGACTTCAGTTTCACGCGGGCCTTGGTATCGGCCGGCATGGTTACGTCCACGTCGCCATTCATGGTACTGAAGGACATAGATTTGCCGGCGGTCACCTGGTCGAGCGTCACGGTAACACCTTCATTGAGGGAATGCGCCACCACCGCGCCGGAGATATCCAGCAATCTTACGGCGCCGTTCAGGTCTTCGGCGTCCACTTCACCGCTCACGTGCTCTACCTTAATATCTCCACTGTTGAGGCATCTCAGTTTGAGAGAGGTATGGAAAGGCACCTGGATGTTGAGGTCCACCGTGCGATTCATGGAGCGAACGCCGATGTTGACTTCATTATCCTGCTCGTCGACGCTCAGGCCGCTGCTCCGGCTATCGAGGCGGTGCAAGCCCATCGCCTTGGCATCCGGCTTGGATTCCCGCTGGGGCTCGAGGCGCGCGCGGGCCTCCACGATGATTTCTTTGCCGGCATATCCGGTAACGGTGATGCCGCCATTCATCAGAGAGGCGCGCACCAGGGCCGGCCGCGAAGGATCGCTCAAAGGCACATTGACGTGGTCCGGCGTTCCCTGCGCGAAGCCTGCCAGGCCGACCGCCAGGAGAGTTGTACAGACATAAATAGGGGTACGCATAACTACTGTCCTCGACTTAGAATTCGAATATTGCCGTTAAATGCATCAAAGCTCAGCTCGGGTCCGCCGTGGCCGACGCGCACGCGGGTCCAGTCATTGCTCTTATAGACAAACATCCCGTTGTGCCGCTCGCCGGCCGAGGCGGGAGTAGGCAGATAGCTCACGGGGAAATCGGTATAGACGCCGCCATTGAAGGTTTTGAAGCGCACGTCGGCGGAAAGGTCCGGCTGGAATGTCACGCGCACTTCGCCGTTCAGCGAGCCGAAGGAACTGGCCTCCCGCGGATTTTGCCGGAACAGCACGGTCACGCGGCCGTTCAAGGCGTAGATTCTGCCCGAACCAGACACCTCATTCATTTCGACACCGCCGTTGATGTTTTTTACTTTGTAGTCGCCCGCGACGTTATCCACGCTGATCTGGCCACCGTTGATGGTTTTGAGATCGACGGCCGCGCCGGTGGGCACCTGCAGTTCGAAGTCATAGGTCACCTGGTAGCCCGGGTCGCGATCGATATGCACGCCGCCATCGCGGCAGCGGAACGGCCCGTCCACATAGAAGCGCAGAGTGTTGGCGTCCTGGGAAATATCCAGCTTGACTTCGCGGCGGGCGCGCGCGGCGTCTTCGGAGGAATCGGCGCGCAGGCTTTTATGCGCCACCAACTGAACCGCGTCGCCCGCATGGCCCGTGACACGGATGGAGCCGTTGACATTATCAACGATGACCTTTTGCGGCGCGGCACCCGAGAGCTGATAGGTTTTCTGAATGGTCTCCTCTTGAGTGATATCCTGCGCGGCCAGCGGCAGGCAGGCCGAGAGAGCACAGAAGGCGATGAGCGTCCGGTTGAGCATGTTTGCGACTCCTCTCACTGCAATTGCGACAGCCCCCAAAGGGCTTTCTCCTTGACGTTCCTGTCCGCCGTCGGACTTTTTTCCAGGACCGTGAGGGCCGGCGCGGCGCCCTTATCGCGCGCATCCACCATGTAGTCGATCAAGGCGATTTGGACGAGCGGCGAGGCCTGCCTGACGAGCGAACCATTGAGCGTGTGTCGCACGGTCGGATTGCCCGCGAATTTGCGCAGGGCATCCACGGCGGCCAGCCGGACATTGACGTTCGGATCGTGATTCACGGCGCGCAACAAAGCGTTCAGCACCTGCGTATCGGACTGCGCCACGCGATCGGCGTACTCTACGCCGCGCAGGCGCTCGCTCGCCGATTGCTCCTGGAGCAACGAAAGAGTGACCAGTTGACGCATGTGCTGCACGTCATCCTGTAAGCGGGCCAGGTCGGCCCGGTTGTGTTCGCGCGCCCCCACCCACACGCCGAGGCCGATGCCGATGGCCAGCACGGCGGCCGACCAGGCCACCTGGAAGCCGCGGGCCCCCCAATCCCAGAAGCGGCGGCGCGGCTGAGTCGGCTCCGCTGACGCAAGCCCCTGCCGGTAGGCTTCGAGCGAGGCGTAGAAGCGCGCCCGCACGGCTCCGCCGGGCTGCTCGGCCTCCAGAAGTCCGAGCATCTCCCAGGTCTGCGACAGGGCGGCGGATTCCTGCTGGCAGGCCGCGCAGCGCGCGAAGTGCTCGTCCATCTCTTCGGCTTCGGACTGACTCAGCGATCCCGCCAGATAGTCGGCGATGGATTCCTTTACCTGATCACAAGTCATGAGGCCCTCTCTCCAGCCATTTCAAAAAAGATCTCTCCCAGCGCCTTAACCGCGCGATAGACTCGCACCTTCACCGTGCCCACGTCGCAGGCGAGAATATCGGCGATCTGGTCGTACTTCAGGTTCTGAAAGCGGCTCAACACCAGCAACTCGCGTTTTTCGACCGGCAGGGCGGCCAGCGCGCGGCGCAGCAGGCCCAGATCCTGGCGGCGGCGGACCATCTCGCTGGGGTCCGGCTCCGCGCTGGCCGGCTCGTAGACTTGCTCGTTGAACGGCGTCTCGACCTTCCGCTTCTGCGCGCAATCGACGTGCGTGCGGCGCGCGATCTGGTACATCCAGGACGTGAACGGACTGCCGTCACGGTAAGTGCCCCGGTATTTCAACATGCGAAAGAATACGTCCTGCACCAGATCCTCGCTAAACTCGCGCTGGCCGGTGAGACGCAGAAAATAGCGATACAGGGCGCGATGATGGCGCTCGAACAGGACCGCCATCTTCGCCAGATCGCCGTCCCGGACCTTCTGCATGATCACGTCGTCCGACCGCGTCTCCGGCATGCACTCAATAATACCGGGCGGCGGGCGAAAGGTTACAGAGGGTGCCACACGTCCTTCCCCAGCCCCCAGCCCCTGGTTTTTGGGGGAGCGGCGGCTACTCAACGGCGGCGCTGGTGCGCGGCGCTTTCTGATCGCGGCCGTTTTGATGCAGGGTCAGGCTGGTGACCGCGCCTTTGGCGTCCTTCTGGAATTCGATTTCGGCGTCCACCACCTTGGTAAAGAACATGGTTTGCGACTCCGGGTAGATGGGAATAGCCGGTTGCGAACCGAGCTTGGTCATGAGCTGATCGCCTTCGAGCATGATCAGCATATTGAGACCCGGAGCAAACGCGTAAGTCCCGACGTAGTGCGCGAGCACGCCGCGAGCGAGGGTGATCTGTTTGCGCTCCGAGGGCAGCCGCACCGGCTCCCCGTGGGCCACGGCCGCCAGTTTGGCCGCCATCGCCTCAGGCGCCACGCCGTTCAGGTTCGCCAGCACCACGACAGTGAGTTTGTCCTCGGGGTAATAAGCCAGGAACGTATTGAAGCCTTCGATGCCGCCGCCATGCTGAATTACTTTGCGCCCTTTCGTCTCGGCGACATCGAGACCGAAGGCGTAGTGGTTTTTGAACGGCGTGGTCATTTTGCGCAGAGACGCCGCGGAAAGCAGCTTGCCGCCGAACAAGCCTTGCTCCCAGCGCAACAGATCCTCGGTGGTCGAGTAGAGACCGCCGGCCGCTTGGGGAATGGTCATATTGATGTAGCCGGCGTTTTCGGGACCATTGGCGCGCGGCACGTAGCCGGACGCGCGGTGCGGAATGATGGCGGAATTGGAATCGTAGCCCGAATCTTGCATGCCGAGCGGCGTGAAGATGTTCTGCTGCACGAACTGCGCATATGGCTGGCCGCTGATCTTCTCCAGCAGATAGCCGAGCAGCACATATCCGGAGTTACTGTAGGCCCACTTCTCACCCGGCTGAAACTCGAGTGGCTTGTCGCGAAAGCGGGCGACCAGTTTCTCGGGCGTGGTGGGGAAGGGCTCCAGGGCAGCATAATCGGGAAAGCTGGTGAAGTTCGGGATACCTGAAGTGTGAGTCAGAAGGTTGAACAAGGTGATCTTATCCCAGGCGGCCGGCGCATCCGGCATGTACTTCCTGACTAAGTCGCCGGTGTTCAGCTTGCCACGCTCTTCCAGCAGCAGAATGGATGCGGCCGTGAATTGTTTCGTCAAGGAGCCGAGCCGGAACCTGGTGGTGGGCGAGTTGGGGATCTTCCATTCCAGGTTGGCGAAACCGTAGCCCTTGTCGAGCAGGATCCGGCTGCCGCGCGCCACCAGGACGGAACCCATGAACTGATGACTCGACACATAGGATTCGGCCACCTGGTCCATGCGGCTGCTCTCCTGCGCCAGGCACGCGCCGGCCAGGAGGAGAGGCAGCAGCAACTTCCGCATCGTCATGCATCCGGTATACAACCTTACATGGCGAAGCACAAGGGAGTGGAGCGTGTGCCACACTGGGAGCAGGCCCATGCGGATCCTGCTGATTTCCACCTACGAGCTGGGCCGGCAGCCTTTCGGGCTGGCATCGCCGGCGGCGTGGCTGCGCGCGTGCGGGGCGGAGGTGACGTGCGCGGACCTCGCGCGCGAATCTCTGGACGATGACTTGCTGCGGAAGGCCGATACGGTGGCGTTCTATCTGCCGATGCACACGGCCACGCGGCTGGCCATCCCCGTGATGCGGCGCGCGCGAGCGATCAACCCCGCGGCGCATCTGTGCGCCTACGGACTGTACGCGCCGGTGAACGCGGAGTTCCTGCGCAAGCTGGGAGTGCGGACCATTGCCGGCGGGGAGTTTGAAGAGAGTCTGCTATCGCTGGTGCGGGGCGGGGAAGCGCCGTTGATCTCGCTCGGGAGGCAGCGGTTCCTGACGCCGGACCGGTCGGGCTTGCCGCCCCTGGCAAAGTACGCGCAGCTTGTGCTGCCCGGCGGAACGCGCCGCACGGTGGGTTACACGGAAGCCAGCCGCGGCTGCAAGCATCGGTGCCGGCATTGCCCGGTGGTGCCGGTTTACGACGGTCATTTCCGCGTGATCGAGCGCGAAGTTGTGCTGGAAGATGTGCGCCGCCAGGTGGCCGCGGGCGCGCAGCACATCACGTTCGGCGATCCTGATTTCTTCAACGGCATCCGCCACGCGGTCGAATTGGTGGCGGCGGTCAATCGTGAGTTTCCGCGGCTGACTTACGATGTGACCATCAAGGTGGAACACCTGCTCAGGCACAGCCGTTACCTGCCGCTGTTGCGCGACACGGGATGCGCGTTTGTGGTGTCCGCGGTAGAGTCGGTAGATGATTACGTGCTGCGGCACATCTTAGAGAAAGGACACACGCGGGCCGACTTTGTGCGTCTGGCGGGCCTGCTGCGCAACCTGGGAATGGTGCTGGCGCCGACGTTTGTGCCGTTCCACCCATGGATGACGCTGGAAGGCTATGTGGACCTGCTGGCGACGATCGCGCAGCTCGACTTAGTGGAGCACGTATCGCCCGTGCAGCTTGCCATCCGCCTGCTGGTGCCGGCCGGCTCGCGGCTGCTGGAACTGCCGGAGGCGCGCGCCGCGATGGGCGAATTTGAGGAAGCCGCGCTGAGCTATCGCTGGACGCATCCCGATCCGCGCGCCGATGAGCTGCAGCGGGAGCTGGAGACGGCCATCGCCAAGGCGGTCACGGCCAAGCAGGACCGGCGGACGATATTCGGCCTCGCCTGGGATATGGCGCACGATGCGATGGGCGCGCGCGCGCCGCGTCTGCCCGCCGTGCCGCCGGGCCGCCCGCGCGTCACGGTGCCGTATCTGACGGAGCCTTGGTATTGTTGAGCGGAGCCTATTGAGGAGCAGTTGGCTCCTGTGTAGATGGCATACGAGTCAGGTTAGCGGGCGAGTTTCAGTGACGAAGGTCGGCTTAGGCGCGGATGACCTGAGTTATTCGCTCGAAGTGCCGGTCTCGAGTGATCAGAACGAGGTCGTGTTCGAGCACCAACGCTGCAATCCAAAGATCGTTGTCCGGAACGGGCGTACCGGCCCGCCTTAATTGAACGAAGATCCGCGCATAGTGTTCCGCTGTTTCCCGGCTGGGCAGCAGTACCCCAACCGTAGGTTTGGCGAGCAGCCTGTTTAGCAAACTCTCATTGCGGCGCTGCTGGGCGCCCCCTTGAAACCCGGCTTTGATTTCACCGAGCGCAAAAAGAGGAATCCAGACCTCCTCAGCGGTACCCAATTGCTCCGCCAGTTCTAAGTCGCCCCGAAACAGATCGGTAATGCGGTTGGTATCCAGCGCGACTCTCATTTCCACTTATCCGGGTCGATCTGTCGCTGAGTGGCAATGATTTCATCGAAGGTGGGGTCGGCCGTCCACTGGCCGGCAACATCGTGGAAATCCGCTCGCTTCCGTACCCCGGTGGTGCCCGCAGTCAATTCCTCCACGATGATCTGATTGAGGCTCAACTTGCGCTGGGCGGCCTTCCTGCGCAGCGCCCGATCGACCTCCTGGGGGATGCCGCGAACCGTGTACTGAATGTTGCGTGCCTGCTGCCTCATGCCTACATGATAGCACGATGTGCAGGCATCGGATGTTCCGAAAAGGGCAGAAAAGCAATCCGACTGGCGGCGCGTGGTCGGGTCTGCCTTCCAGGCCGAATCGTCCGCGACTCGGAGAAAGCCTGTCGACGATTAGCTGCGTACGAGTGGCGGGTGTTCCGCTCGGAACCTTCCGGAACGGGACCAGGGGCCCGCGTTCGTCATATCAGCGTTTGCTATTTTGTGCGTACTGTAGGTTTAAGATCCCGTAACAGCCGCTCAAGCCCCTTGGCATACGCGTCATGATTTTTCCAGTTGCTGAAATCGCCGATATGCCGTTGGCGCCGGATGGAGGCCGCCCAGGCTTCCCGTCTATTCATGACGGCATCATCAATCCGGACGGGAAACAGGACGATCCGCCTTTCGCGCCCCTCGCGTTCCAGACAAGACTCTACTTCCTCACGCACCCAGTCGCTCTCCACGGAATGCCCCGACAGTATCAGGAGCAACTTGTCATGGAGCCGGATTGCTTCGTCGATGCGCTGGCGAAAGCGATCCCCTATCTTGAGATCCTCCGGAGCAAACCAACAGCGAACGCCCCTAACTTGAAGGTCAGCGTACAGGCGGTCTGCAAAGTCCTGATCTCTGCTGGAATAGCTAATGAAGCACGAATAGAATAGGATCGGCGCCTGAAGGAGCGAAGGAAGATATTCGACAACTTTCCTGGGGGACCGCAGCCTTGAAGGAAGAT
>Ga0335081_10014454_pt1 | contig 12770 bp, 9 predicted proteins | sample Lox_Sample_35_FD_206713 | JGI IMG/M metagenome (GOLD analysis project Ga0335081, IMG submission 206713) | Soil microbial communities from Loxahatchee National Wildlife Refuge, Florida, United States - Lox_Sample_3.5 | ecosystem: Environmental > Terrestrial > Soil > Wetlands | place: USA: Florida...
CCGCTCTGCGAGGTTCGGCGAGAAGTAGCGCGCGAGCGAGGCGTGCGCACGCTCGGCCGCCGCCTGCCGCCGCCGCGCCTCGCGCAGCGCCTCGACGTGCCGGATCGTCTTGGCAATGGTCGCCTCGAGGTCGGGGAAATCGATCGGTTTGGTGAGGAAATCGAAGGCGCCGCGGTTCATGGCGGTGCGGATGTTCTGCATGTCGCCGTAAGCCGAGACGATCACCGTCGAGAGCTTCTCCTCGGCCTCCTGCAGCTTCTCCAGGAGCGAGAGGCCGTCCATCCGCGGCATGTTGATGTCGCTGACGACCATATCGATGTCGGGATGCTCATCGAGCTTGGCGAGGGCTTCGAGACCGTCGCGCGCGAAGAGGAAATCGATGGCTCCCTCGCGAATTTGGCGGCGAAACTTCTGCAGGATCAACGCCTGGAGGTCCGGCTCGTCGTCGACGAAAAGGATGCGCGCGGTCATGCCGGGGGCTCGAGACGGGTCTCGATCTCGCTCCTGAGCGCCATAAAATCGATCGGCTTCGTCAGGAGCGTCTCGGCGCCGCGCTCCAGCGCCTTGCGCTTGGTGTCGTCGTCGCCATAGGCCGTGATCATGATCACAGGGACGTCCGGTCGCGCGGCCTTCGCCTTCGGCAGCAGTTCGAGCCCGCTCATCCCGGGCATGTTGATGTCGGAAAGGATCAGGATAAGCGATGCGTTCTTCGCATCCGCGATGATCGCGAGCGCGTTGTCGCCGGATTGCGCGAATTCCATGAGGAAGCGGCCGGCGCGCAGGTCGCGCCGGAACTGCTGCCGGAACAGCATCTCCACGTCGGCTTCGTCGTCGACCACGAGAATGAGGACGGTCATGAACGTGCTCCCCTTTCGGCGATTGCAGCAGCTCGGCGCGGCAGGACGATCTTGAATTCCGTGAAGTTGCCGGGCTCGGTCTCCACCGAGATCGAGCCCGCGTGCTGCTTTACCACGATGTCGTGGCTGAGCGAGAGGCCGAGGCCGGTTCCTTCTCCCGCTGGCTTCGTCGTGAAGAACGGATTGAAGATCCTGTCGCGCACTTCCGGCGGAATACCGGTGCCGTTGTCGCGGATCGTGATCTCGACGCTGTCGCCGAGGCTTCTGGTCGCGACGGCGAGCTTCGGCTCATAGCCATTGCCGCTCTCCTGCGCCTTGCGCTTCGTCGCGGCGTAGAACCCGTTTGAGATGAGATTGAGCAGGACGCGCGTGATCTCCTGCGGGAAAAGATCGACCTCGCCCGCCGCGGGATCGAGGGACTTCTCCAGCGTGATGTTGAAGCCCTGCCGCTCCGCACGCGCCCCGTGATATGCGAGGTTGAGGCTCTCCTCGACGATCGCGTTGATGTCGGCGGGCCGGTGCTCGCCGGTGCCCTGCCGGGAATGCAGCAGCATATTCTTCACGATCGAATCGGCGCGTTTGCCGTGCTGCACAATCTTGTCGAGATTTCCGCGGAGCATCGACATGGTATCCTCGATCTCCGCGCGCGTCGCCTTGCTCAGTTCCACCTTGCCGAGCCCCTCCTCGAGTTCGTCGATGAGCTCGGTCGAGAGCGACGCGAAATTGTTGACGAAATTGAGAGGGTTCTTGATCTCATGCGCGATCCCCGCAGTGAGCTGACCCAGTGAGGCCAGCTTCTCAGTCTGCACGAGGCGATCCTGCGCTGTCCGCAAATCCTCCAGGGACTTCTGTAGCTCGCGCGTCCGTTGCTCGACGCTCTCGAAGAGGCGAACGTTCTCGATCGCAATTGCAGCCTGATCCGCAAAGGTCGAGACGAGCTCGATCTGCTTCTGCGAGAACGGACGCACCGCGATGCGCGTCAGCGTCAGGACGCCGCTGGGCACGCCCTCGCGCAGCATCGGCACCGCGAGGATCGTGCGGAATCCGCCGAACTTCCTGCCTTCCGCGAAAGTGTAATCGGGGTCGGCGTCTATATCCGGGATGTGAACGATCTGCGCCTCCGCAAGGGCTCGGCCGGTGGCGGAGCCGCGCTCAACCTCGACCGGAAGGCGCGTCACGGCCTGGTTGAACTCAGAGGAGAAGCCGTAGGACGCTGCGCGATAGAAGACGCCGTCCTGCTGCCGTGTGATGGTGCCCTGATCGGCCTCGCAGAGATGCGCCGCGGATTCCACGAGCGTCTGCAGCACGGTCTCGAGGTCGAAAGTCGAGCGGCTGATGACCTTAAGCACGTCGGCGGTGGCGGTTTGCTGCTGCAGGGATTCACGGAGCTCGCTCAGGAGACGCACGTTCTCGATCGCAATCGCCGCTTGGTCCGCGAAAATCTCGATCAGCGCAATCTGCTTCTCGGTGAACGGCCGGACCTCCAAATGATAGACCATGATGACGCCGAGCAACTCATCACCCTTGAGCATCGGCACACTGAGTATCGTGCGCAGCGGATCGATCTCTTTCGCGCCGTAGGTGTATTCCGGATCCTCGGTGACGTCGGGGATGTGAATCGTCCGCCGCTCGAGGACGCAGCGGGCCGTGGCGCTCGAGCGACCGGGGCCTATGGGGTGCCGCCCTGCGTACACCCGCAGCTCGGGCGATACGTTGATCATCACCTCGGGGTGGGCGAATTCTCCGTCATAGCGATAGATGAAGGCTCGGTGGGCATCTGTGAGCTTGACGGCACTGTCCGCGACCGTCTTGAAAACGTGCCCGAGATCGAAGGCGGAGCGGCTGATTACCTTGAGCACCTCAGAAGTCGCGGTCTGTTGCTCTAGCGCCTCGGTCAATTCGCGGGTGCGTGCCTGCACCTCGTCGAAGAGGCGGACGTTCTCGATCGCGATCACCGCTTGATCCGCGAAGGTCGTCACGAGCTCGATCTGCTTTTCCGTGAAGGGCTTCACTGCCGCTCGCATCAGGCCGATGACACCGATCGGTTCGCCCTCGCGCAGCAGCGGCACGCCCAGCATGGAGCGGTAATTGCCGACCGCCTGAAAGTCCAAGAAGGTGTATTCGGGATCGGCGAGGCAATCCGGCATGTGTACCGTCTTGGCCTCGAGCGCCGTGCGTCCAATAAGGGACCCCCGCACCGGCACGATCGGGTGCTCGACAGCGTGCTGAACGAAACTCGCGGCGGTATTGGTCGCGGCCGCAACATGATACCTGCCATCTTGCAGCTTGAACATCGTTCCGAACTCCGCCTCGCAAAGGCGGCTCGCGACCTCGAGGATGGTGTCGAGCACGGGCTGCAGGTGGAAGGACGAGCGGCTGATTACGTTGAGAACGTCGGAGGTCGCGGTCTGCCGTTCCAAGGCCTCGGTCAATTCCCGAGTGCGCGCCTGCGTCTCCTCGAAGAGGCGGACGTTCTCCATGGCGATGACGGCTTGGGCGGCGAACGTCTCGACGAGCTCGATCTGCTTTCGCTTGAACGCCCGAGGGGCCGCGCTTACCAGGCCGATCACGCCGACCACAGCGCCGTCACGAAGCAAGGGCACTCCGAGGGTGGTGCGATAGTGACCTCGCCGCGCCGCTTCCTGCCAGGCGTAGGTGGGATCGTTCGGGGCGTCTTCGATGTAGATCGTACGCCCCTCCAGCGCCGTGCGGCCTACCATGGTGCCGGTTTCCGGTGCTACCGGATGCCCGCGGAGGTAGCGAATGAATTCCGGGTCAGCGCCGTCCGCGGCCGCGACGTGATATTTGCCGTCGATCAGGCGGAAGAGGAGGGTGAAATCGGGATTGCACATGCGCCGCGCAGTTCGGACGATCGCGTCGAGCACCGGCTGCAGCTCGCCGGGCGAGCTGCTGATGACGCGTAGCACCGCGGCGGTCGCGGTTTGCTGCTCCAGAGCCTCCGCGAGCTCGTTCGTGCGCGCCTGTACTTCCTCGAAGAGCCGGGCATTCTCGATCGCGATCACCGCCTGATCCGCGAAGGTCGAGACCAATCCGATCTGATCCGCTGTGAAGGGATCGACGGCGCGGCGTCCGATGGTGAGCACTCCGATAGGTTCCCCATTGCGAAGCAGAGGAACACCCATGAAGGTGCGATAGCGTCCCATCTTCTGGGCTTCAAGAAAGGTGTATTCGGGATCGGCGAGGACGTCGGCAACCTGAACCGGCTTGCCCTCCATGAGCACGCGGCCGACCACGCTCTCGCGCCCCGGGCGGAGCGGTCGCGATTTCTGGAAATCCACCCAGTCCGGGTGAAAGTTGTAATTGGTCACGTGGTAGAAGAAGCCGTCTGAATCCTGGCGCGTCATCGCGGCCATGTCCGCGCGGCAGAGCTTCGCCGCCGACACTGTCAGCGTCCGGAGCAAGGCCTGCAGATCGAAGGACGACCGGCTGATCGCCTTGAGAATGTCGGCCGTCGCGACCTGTTGTTGACGAGCATCCTCGAGCTCGCGCTTCAGCGCTGCGAGTGTACCCCCTTGGCTCTTCTTCCTGACCTGCTTCGGCTTAGCCCGAGCGGGAGGCACCTTCTTGCGCGATACCCGGCGCACCCCCGCGGCACGACCACGCCCCATCGGCCCCTCCCGCCAGCGGGCTGCTGCTGCGACGAGAGCATATCCAGCCGGGCTCGGGCGAACAAGGATGGAGGCGGCTCGGTTATCCGGTTGAATCAGGCTTCAACGCCGAGGTGCGGCCGGAGCGCGTCGAGCGGGGTCACTGGGAAGCGCGGGGCAGTGACGAAGGCGACGTCGCCGTTGAAACCGCTGCCCTCCAGGGCGCGACGGAAGACCGCTCCGATCTCCGATTTCATCTCGGCCGTGATGGGCACGCGGCTGCGCAAGACCAGATCGAAACGACCACGCCGCAGGAGCCCGTCGAGTTGCAGCGGTCCGAGCCGGCTCATGTCGAGGTCGAGGACAAAGCGAGTTCCCTGCTCGTTCTGCGCCCCGGCGCCCTCGTCGCGATTGCGCAAATAGAGTCTGATCGGGCGGACCGCGCCCTCGTCGAGGAGGGGCAGGGTGAAAATGCGCCAATCGCCGCGCAGGCTCTCGCGCGCCTGCGTGCGCAAGTCGTCGAGATCCTTTGCTAGACGCGCCCGGAGATCTCCGCGCCCAGCGGCACCAAGCGAGGCCGCGAGCTGATCGCCGGGCCACGCGGCGCTGCCGCGAAGAACGCCCATGAAGAACAGCAAGGTCGCGGTGAGGCGAGGGGCGGACGCAGGCGTCAGGTCTGCGCGCAGGGCCGCGGCGAGCGCGGGCGCCGTCCGGTCGAGGGTTTGCAGCGCCTCGTCGAGGGCAGGCCAGTCGGCACCGAGACTGGGCGATCCCGTGGGCTTGGAGCCTCCCTGGACCCCGGACGCGGAAGGAGTGTCTATGCGCTCGAGCGAGAGTATTGCCCCCGGCGCTGCTTCGATCTGCGCGTCGAGCGCGAGTTTCCCGATTAGCGTCGCGACCACCGTGACGCCGCCGCTGCTTTGCAGGATTGTCCCGGCCATTGCAGCCGGCGTAGCCGCGGGCAGCACGCGGATTGCCAAACTCGTGCCCGCGGCGGGAGCGTCGGCTTCCGCTCCCGCAGAGAGTATCGTTGCGCGCAGCGTCTGCCCGAGCTCGACGGATTCCGAGGGCGGTGCCGCGGTCTCGCCTGCCGGCTCCGGCTCAGCCGCGCTTCTGGCGGCCGAGCTTCCAATGGGTGCGCCGTCGATGGAGAGGATCGTGGCGCTCGCGGGCGGTCCCGCAAAGAGCTTCAGCTCGACAGAGGTCCCCGCGGCGAGAACGAGCGGCGAATTGAGCGCGAGCGTGCCGAAATCGGTTTTCAGCAGCAGCGCGGCCCCGGCGTCGCTGCTGAGCACGGTGGCGAGGACGGTTCCTGCCGCGGCGAGAGCGGCCGGCGGGGGCGGCGAGGCGAAGTCCGCGATGGGCGACGCCGGGGCCGCGACGGCGGTGGGAGCCGGGTAGGTAAGCGTCGTTAGGAGGCTTCCAACGTCCGCCATGGCGCGCTCCGCTGCCTCGCTCCGATCAGAGTGTCTCGACGAGGCGCCGCGCGATCGCCTCGGCGTCGCTGGCGGCCTCGCAGGTCGGATGCCGAGTGAGCAGCGAGGCTTGCCGGCGGATCGTGTCCTTGACGTGGTCGTCGCGCCGCACCACGCCCGCGAGCTTGGGCTCGAGCTTCAGGAATTCGCGGCAGGCTCGAGCGAGCGTCTGATAGGTCCGCTCGCCTTCGCGGTGATTGGCCGCCATGTTGACGACGATCTGGATGTTGTCGGCGAGCTTCTCCATAGCGCTGATCTTGATGAAGGCATAAGCATCGGTGATCGCTGTGGGCTCATCGGTGGTGACGACGAGGCACGCGCGCGACTGCGCCGCGAGGAGCCGCACCGTCCGCTCGATCCCAGCGCCGAGATCGAGCACCGCCCAGTCGTAGACCTGGGCCAGCGCCTGCAGCTCGTTTCGGAGCGCGAAAAGCCGATTGGGCGGCAGGGTCGCGAGGCTGCCCGATCCCGAGCGTCCTGCGATGATGTCGAAGCCGCCTGAGTATTTCGTGACGGCATCGGCGAGTTTCATCTGGCCCGCCGTGACGCCGCCGAGATCGCGCTCGGGCGTCATGCCGAGCTGCACGTCGACGTTGGCCAAGCCGAGATCGCCGTCGAAGAGGAGCGTGCGCGCGCCTGCGCGAGCGAGCGCATGGGTCAGCGTGATCGAGAACCAGGTCTTGCCGACGCCGCCCTTGCCCGAGGCGACCGCGAGGATGTTCCGCTTCAGGGGCTCGTTGCCCGGAAGGGCACGCAGGATTTGCGCTGGGGTCATGTGGTCACTCGTTTCTTCGGCGGGATTTGACGCTCGAGCGGGGCCTGCGCGAGAAGGCGCCGCGCGAGCAGCAGGGGATCGAGAGGGAGGAGGCCATCGGCGATCTCGGGCGCGACGCCGGCCTCGGCAAAGGCGAGTTTCGCGCCTTCGGCTGCCGCGAGCACGCTTCCGAGCCTGCTCGTGAGATCGAGCCGCGTCGCGGTCATGCGGGAGCAGCCGAGGTCGCGGAAGATGCGCGCGATCTCGACGGTGTCGACGGCATCGCCGCCGGCGGCCAGCACGAGCATGGGTTCTGCACTCGCCGCAGCGATGAGCGCCTCGAGCTCACGACGGTCGGCGGCGTTGTAGGGATTGATGCCGAAGCCGTCGATGAGCACGAGCTCCTCGGGCGGTGCCGAGGCGACCGCGAGTGCGAGGCGCCCACCGGTCTCCGCGGTGGTGAGCGAGATGCCAAGGACCCGCGCGACGGCTGCGATCTGCTCGATCGCGCCCGCGCGCACGATATCGGCGGCGATCACGCGCACGGGGCGACCGGCCATCACCGCCCGCGCCGCGAGCTTCGCGACCGTCATGGTCTTGCCGGCGCCGGGCGGGCCGACCATCAGCAGCGGGCGCATGCGACCTTGCTCGGGGACCGGCGCGAAGGAGAAGGTCGCGGCGAGCGCGCCGGAGAGCGACGAGAGATCGTCGTCGGCGTCGAAGGTGAGGGAGGCGATCAGCAGTTTTTCCGCGAGCGGGCCGGGAACGCCGCCGGCCGCGAGCGCCTCGCTCAGCCGGTCGGTCACGTCGACGGTTGGTTGGGCCGACACCATGCCCGCCTCGGCGCGGTCGCGCGCCGCAGTGATGCAGGCGCCACCTTCGGCATCGTCCTCCGTCGAGACGATGATCGCGTCGGGCCCCAGCTCCTGGCGCACCAGCGTCATCGCTTCCTGGATCGAGGGAGCCGTGAAGTTGCGGAGATGCATGGCTCGGGCTGGCTCCTCAGATCTGTCCGAGCGTGCGGATGCGCGCCTTGGGGTGGATTTCGTTCTGCGACATCACCGTCGTGATCGGGCGAAAGCGCTCGATGATCGAGCGGACATAGGGCCGGATCGCAGGGCTCGTCAGCAGAATCGGCGTCTCGCCGCTCATGGCGTGACGCTCGAAGGTCTGGCGGACGCTGGTGATGAATTCCTGGAGCCGCGTCGGCGGCATCGCCAAGTGCTTCTCCTCGCCTTGGCCCACGATCGCCTCGGCGAAGGCCTGCTCCCATGCCGGGGAGAGCGTGATGAGCGGGATGAAGCCGGTCTCGTTGGTCTGAGCATCGCTGATCTGGCGCGCAAGCCGCGCGCGCACGTGCTCGGTGATGACGCTGACGTTCCGGCTATAGCCGCAAGCCTCGGAGATGCCTTCGAGGATCGCGGGAAGGTCGCGGATCGAGATGCGTTCGGCGAGCAGGTTCTGCAAGACGCGCTGGATGCCGCCCGAGGAAATCTGGCTCGGCACCATGTCCGCAATGAGCTTCTGGTGGCTCTTGTCGAGTTCGTCCAGGAGCTTCTGCGTTTCCGCATAGGAGAGAAGCTCCGCCATCGCGTCCTTCACGACCTCGGTCAGATGCGTGGTGACGACGGTCTGCGGCTCGACCACGGTGTATCCGCGGAAGGTCGCCTCCTCGCGATTGCTCTCCGCGGTCCAGAGCGCGGGGAGGCCGAAGGTCGGCTCGACCGTGGTCTCGCCGGGAAGGTTGATCGTCTCGCCGCGGGGGTCCATGACCAGCAGCATGTTGGGACGGAGATCGCCGCGCCCGACCTCGATCTCCTTGATGCGGATCACGTAGGTGTTGGCGGAGAGCTGCAGATTGTCCTGGATGCGAACGGAGGGCATGACGAAGCCCATCTCCGTCGCGATCTGCCGGCGGAGCGAGCGCACCTGGTCCGTGAGCTTGGGGCCGTGCTCGTTGTTGATGAGGGCGAGGAGCCCGTAGCCGAGCTCGAGGCGTATCTGGTCGATCTGCATCGCCGCGTGGATCGACTCCTCCTTGGGCGGCGCGACAGCGGCGCTCGCCTTCTCGGCTTCCGCGCGGGCCTCGGCCTCGCGCCGATCGGTGAGGCGCCAGGCTGCAGCGCCCGTCAGCGCCGAGAGCGCGAGGAAGGGCAGCATCGGGATTCCCGGAAGCAGCGACAGCACCAGGGTCAGGACCGAGGCGAGGCCGAGCGCCGAGGGATAGGCGCTCAGCTGGCCGAAGAGCGCTTTGTCCATCGAGCCGGAGATGCCGGCCTTGGAGACGAGCATGCCCGCGGCGGTCGAGACCACGAGCGCGGGAATTTGCGTGACGAGGCCGTCGCCGACGGTGAGGAGGGTGTAACTCTGCGTCGCCTCGGCGAAGGTCAGCCCCTTCTGCGCCACGCCGATCACGATCCCTGCGACGACGTTGATGAAGGTGATGATGAGGCCCGCGACGGCATCGCCGCGCACGAATTTCGAGGCGCCGTCCATGGCGCCGAAGAAGTTGCTCTCGTCCTCGAGCTGGGCGCGGCGCTTGCGCGCGGCCGCTTCGTCGATGAGTCCCGCGGAGAGATCGGCGTCGATCGCCATCTGCTTGCCGGGCATGCTGTCCAAGCTGAAACGCGCGGCGACCTCGGCGATGCGGCCGGAGCCTTTCGTGATGACCACGAAATTCACCACCACGAGGATGATGAAGACGATGACGCCGATCACGAAATTGCCGCTCATCACGAAGCCGCCGAAGGCTTGGATGACGTGGCCCGCCGCCGCCGTTCCCTCGTGGCCGTGGCTCAGGATGAGCCGCGTCGTCGCAAGGTTGAGCGCGAGGCGCAGCATGGTCGAGATCAGCAGCACCGTGGGAAAGGCCGAGAATTCCAGGGGTCGCTGGATGAACAGCGACACCATCAGGATCAGCACCGAGAAGGTGATGGAGAGCGCGAGGCTGCCGTCGAGGAGCCAGGTCGGCATCGGCAGGATGAGCACGACCAGGATCGAGACGACCGCGAGCGCGAGCGCGATCTCTCCGCGCCGCAGCGCGGCGCCGACGCGCGACAGGAACTGCGCGAGCGGCGCCTGCTCCTGCGCGGTATTGGTCGCGAGGTCGGTCATCGCGCTCTCGCCGGGGCTCGCCTAGGCGCTCGCCCGCTCGGGCTCGCCGGGCATCGGCACCGGGAGGCCTTCCTGACGGTACTGCTGCAGCTTGTTGCGGAGCGTGCGGATCGAGATTCCCAGGATGTTCGCGGCATGGGTGCGGTTGCCGAGGCAGTGATTGAGCGTCTCGAGGATGAGGTCGCGCTCGACGTCGGCGACGGTGCGCCCGACGAGGCCGATCTTGCTCGCGATCGCCGCGGTTCCCGCATCGCCTTCGGTCTTGAGGCTCGAGAGCATCACCGCATCGGGGCCTATCGTGGTGCCGCGCGAGAGCAGCACCGCGCGGTGCATGGTGTTCTCGAGCTCGCGCACATTGCCGCGCCAGGCGTGGCGGACGAGCATCTCCTTCACTTCCGATGTGAGCGGCCGCACCGGCACGGCGTTTGCCTCCGCGTATTTCTTGACGAAGAACTCGGCGAGGAGCTCGATATCCTGCTTGCGCTCGCGCAGCGGCGGCATCTCCAACCGCACGACGTTCAGGCGGAAGAACAGGTCCTCGCGGAAATTGCCTTTACGCACCTCGGCCTCGAGATCGCGGTTCGAGGTCGCAATGAGGCGGATGTCCACGCGGATCGGCTGGACGCCGCCGACGCGGTCGATCTCGCGCTCCTGGATCGCGCGCAGCAGCTTCGCCTGGAGCCGCGTGTGCATCTCGCTGATCTCGTCGAGGAGCAGGGTCCCGCTATTCGCCTCCTCGAACTTACCGATGCGGCGCGCGACGGCGCCGGTGAAGGCGCCTTTCTCGTGGCCGAAGAGCTCGCTCTCCAGGAGCTGCTCGGGGATCGCGGCGCAGTTGACGGAGATGAAGTTGTGACGCGCGCGCCGGCTCTTGCGGTGGATGAACCGCGCCAACACCTCTTTGCCGGTGCCGCTTTCGCCGGTGACGAGGATGCTCGCGTCTGCGGGCGCCACCTGCTCCGCGAGCTTGACGAGACTTCCCATAGCGGGGTCGCGGAAGATGAGCGAGTAGCTCTCCTGCGCTACCGCCTCCAGGACGGCTGCGATGAGCTCGGCGTCGGGCGGGAGGGGAATGTATTCCTTCGCGCCCGCCTTGATCGCGCGCACCGCCGCCTCGGCGTCTGTGCCGATCCCGCAAGCGACGACGGGGACGTTGATGCGCTCCTGCCTCAGGCTCTCGACGAGGCGGCCCACGTCGAGCTTGACGTCGAGCATGACGAGATCGGCGCCTTGGCCCGAGCGCAGCGAGTTGAGGCCCCGCTCGATATCGTCGGCATGCGCGACGGTGGCGCCGCGGGAGAGGGCGATCTTGCCCGCAGAGCTGATGTAGCCCTCGAGCGGGCCGATGATGAGGAGGCGCATCGAGCTGTCCTTCGGTTCAGGAGCGGTCGGCTTTGACGATCTCGGTCATGGTGACGCCGAGGCGCTCGTCGACCACGACGACCTCGCCGCGCGCGACGAGGCGGTTGTTGACGTAGATGTCGATGGCCTCGCCGACCTTGCGGTCGAGCTCCACCACTGCGCCGCGGCCGAGCTTCAGGAGCTGGCTCACCTGCATGGTGGCCCGTCCCAGCACCGCCGAGATCTGCACGGGGATGTCGTAGACCGCCTCGAGGTCCTTTGCGTTTTGAGGCCGCGACTCCGCCTGCGCCGGCGTCTCGCTCTCGATCTCCGCGAGCTGGAGGTTGTTGGGTTCACTCATCTTGGCTCTCCTGACGGGAAGACTCTGGCTTCGGGGTTGCGGCGGCGAGGGTACGGGCGAGGGCGGCGTCGATCGCTTGGCCGAGGCGCCGCAGGTTGCGCTCGGCGCCGCCGTCGGACCATTCGAGGCGGCAATCGCCGGGACCGAGCGTGTCCTCGGCGAGAATCACGAATTTTCCGGCATATCCGCTGCGCTGGGCGATCGCGCCGAGGCGCTGGCGCAACGGATCGAAGAGATCGTTGGGCACGCGCAACACGATCCGCGGCTCGTCGACGACCTCGGCGAGGGAGCTCGCGATCATGGCCTCGATCTCCGCGAGCGGGCCCGCGCGAGCGAGCTCCGGCAGCGCCTTCGCAAGCGCGGTGCGCAAGAGCTCGATCGCCTGCCGCTCTGTCTCGCGGCGAATTTCCTCCTCGCGCGCGAGGAGCGCGTCGAGGCCGGCGGAGAGGCGGTCGACCGTATCGGCGAGGCGTTGCTCGAGGCTTGCTGTCGCCTCGATCAATGCCGCCTGCCGGCCCTCCTCCGTCGCCGCAGCGCGAGCGGCATCGAGCTCCGCCCGGCTGAAAGTCGGCTCCGTGGGCTTGCGCCCGAAATTCACGGCGATCGGTCCCTGCGGCTGATCGAAGGAGTTCTCGAAGAGGTATTTCTGAGGGATTGAGACCATGGTTCCTCAGTAGACCAACTGGTCTTCGGCACTGCCGTCGGAGATCACGATCTCGCCGCGCGCGGCGAGATCCTTGGCAAGCGCGACGAGATAGGCCTGCGCCTCTTCCACATCCTTGAGGCGGACCGGACCCAGCGACTGCATGTCCTCCTTGAGGATCTTGCCTGCGCGGTCGGACATGTTCGTGAAGAACAGCTCGCGCAGCGATTCCGAGGCGCCCTTGAGCGCGAGCGGGATCTTCTCCTTGTCGGCGCTGCGCAGCAGGCCCTGGATCGCGGTCCCATCGAGCTTGCCGAGATCCTCGAAGGTGAACATGAGAGCCTTGATGCGCTCGGCGGAGTCGCGGTTGCGCTCCTCGAGCGCCGTGATGAAGCGGTTCTCGGTATTGCGGTCGAGGCTGTTGAAAATCTCCGCGATGAGCTCGTGCGAGTCCCGGCGGTTGGTGCGCGCGAGGCTCGAGAAGAACTCGTTCCGGAGCGTGCGCTCGACGTCGTCGAGCACCTCTTTCTGTACGGCCTCCATGCGCAGCATGCGCATGATGACCTCCATCGCGAAGCTCTCCGGAAGCTGCGTCAGGACGCGTCCCGCATGATCTA
>Ga0335081_10014455_pt1 | contig 12770 bp, 10 predicted proteins | sample Lox_Sample_35_FD_206713 | JGI IMG/M metagenome (GOLD analysis project Ga0335081, IMG submission 206713) | Soil microbial communities from Loxahatchee National Wildlife Refuge, Florida, United States - Lox_Sample_3.5 | ecosystem: Environmental > Terrestrial > Soil > Wetlands | place: USA...
GCTCTCGCCGCCGCTGATAGCTCGGCATAGTGGGTTTCTTTGCCAGAATCCGCTGTGCCCATTCACGCGCTTCCACAGTTCTCTGCTGCGACGCCAAGAACGCCGCATAATTGTAGTAAGTCTCCGAGGAGGTGGAAACCTTTGTGACTTCTCGAAAGAGGGCTTCGGCCTTTTCAGGCTGGCCGGTATTGGCATACGCATGCGCTAGAAGGCCAGCAGCCCGCTGAAAATCATACTTGGGATCTTTCCCGACCACTCTCTCCAAGTCAGGAAGGGCGGCCGCAAAGTCTCCCATTTCTATTTCCGCAATGCCTCGCCGATAAAAAGGATCCGGAGAATCGGTGCGCGAAGAGATCGCCTGGTCAAAGCACTGGCGAGCTCGCGAGAACTTCCCTTCTTCCAAATACAAATCCGCAAGCTCTTCATAGTTTCCGGCCGACGGGTTATCCAAGATGGCAGATTCCAATTCGCGAATTCTTTTGCGCCGCGGAAACACCTTGAACGACTGCCGCATTCGCATATCTGGAATAACTTCGACCACGATATAGATAAGCGCTCCCAAGCCACCCAGCAGAACTATGATCCACAGCCAATATCCATCGGGGCGCCGCCGGATGAAGTGCACGATTGCGATCACCTGCAGGATGACTCCCCACCAGGGGAACAGATGAAAAAGGAGCGGGATCATGAGTCGCTGCGAACTATAGCAGGTCAGCCCTGGATGATAAAATTGCACTGGTGACACCGCCCATCCGCCTTTTAGCCGTCGATATCGACGGCACCTTGCTGAATCCGCAGTTCCAAATCTCTGAAGTCGATTTAGCCGCATTGCGCAATGCCCAATCGGAAGGAGTAGAAGTCGTGCTGGTCACGGGCCGGCGGCATACCTTCGCTTTGCCCATCGCCCTGCAGCTCGGCTTTGATCTTTGGGTGATTAGCTCAAATGGCGCAGTTACCCGGTCTCTGTCTGGCGAGACCTTCCATCGTGATCTGCTTCCGGCCGAAACTTGCCGCGAACTATGCGGAGCCATGCGGGAGTTCCGCGGCAACACCGTCCTTACCTTTGACAAAGAGGCCAAAGGAGCCGTTGTTCTGGAGCACATGCGCGACCTGACCGGCAGCATTCGGCGCTGGCTGGAAAAGAACATGGAATACATCGAGTTGGTGATTCCGATCGAAGACTCGTTGGTTACGGATCCGGTGCAGGCCATGTTCTGCGGTGCAATTGCCCGCATGCACGAGGCGTTACGCGGCCTGGCGCAGTGCGGGTTGGAGAACAAAATAACCGTCTTGCGGACCGAGTATCCGGCGCGCGATCTCTCGATAGTCGATGTTCTGAACCAGGGCTGCTCCAAAGGTCATGCGGTGAAACGCTGGGCCGATTACCGCGGCATACCTCGCGAGCAGGTCATGGCCATCGGTGACAATTACAACGACATCGAGATGCTTGCCTTTGCGGGAGTGCCGTTTATCATGGGAAATGCGTGTGACGAGCTCTTAGCAAGGGGCTGGACAGTGACTCTGCCCAACCACCAAAACGGGGTCGCCGCAGCTATTGAGCAGGTGCTCGGCAAGACGCGCGTCGGGGCGTAATTCGGATTTCAGAGTGAACAAGCGTCATTATCTAAATCGTGGGATTTTGTGAGATTACCTTCCTACCTCGCGGGCTGGAGTACTCACACGTTGCCCTTGCTTGCGGTCAGCGTGATGTGCTTGACCCCAGTGGCACTTGGTGCGGAACTCGCGGTTTTACATAACGGCTTTTCAATTCGGCATGAACGCCGGGAACTGGTCGGCTCTGTCACTCGGCTTTACCTCAGCACGGAAAATAACGGATACGTAGACGTTCCGACGGCTGATATTGATCACTTTGAACCGGACCTTTCAGCGGGAGGTTCAACGGGAAGTTCAAGCCCGAAACCTTCCGGAGCATTGCCGGATTTAGTTACCAGCGCCAGCGGCCGGTATCACCTTGACCCCGATCTGGTGAACAGCGTCATTCGAGCCGAGAGCGGCTTCAATGCCAAAGCGATATCGCCCAAAGGGGCGCAAGGGCTGATGCAACTCATGCCTTCAACTGCGTCGAAGCTGGGTGTCTCAAATGCCTTTGATCCAAGCGCGAACGTGGAAGGCGGTACAAAGTATCTGCGGGAACTGTTGGAACGCTACCATTTCGATTTATTGAAAGCTCTTGCGGCATACAACGCTGGTCCAGCGCGGGTGCAGCAGTATCACGGCGTTCCGCCCTACTATGAGACCCGAGCTTACGTTTCAAAGATCGTTCGTGATTTTAACCGCAAGAAGCTGGCCGAGCGGAAACTCAATATCAAGAAGAACGCGGTATCCAAGAGCGCGCCCACAACACAGAAGGTCGCCCGCCAAAATTCTGCTCTAACGTCGCCAGCCCAGCAGGTCTCCCCCTAACTTTTTGCGACCTTCCGAGTCACGCTGTGCATTCTGACACCTCGCGCCACCCCATCTGTTTGTCATTTCGAGCGAAGCAAGATCGTCCGCGGGCAGACAATCTGGCGCAGTCGAGAAACCTGCTTTGCTTTGAGAACAGCACGATCTGCCCTGAGCGAAGTCGAAGGGTTCCTCGGCTTCGTTCTGCCATCCGGTTGCGGATGGCAAACCCTGGCTCGGAATGACAAAGGCTTACCGTGGGCAGCGCGTTAATTCGGGGGCCTCTCCGTCACGCTTGCGCCGGAACGTCACTCAAGATCAATTCGTTTTGATCAATGACGCCTGACTGATCGATACCGGGCATGTTGGTGGGCAGCGCATCAAGTACCCCTGATGTCTCCGGTATCTCCAAAATTGCGACATACGCCGCAAGCCGTCCGACATACAAGAAGTCCGCGGCTGCAAAATACAACAGCGTGATCAGTAACACCCCGCCCAGCACAATTCCAGCTGGAAAAATCCCGGCGAATCCCAGGGGAAATGCGACCACCGCTGTCGCGAGAACAAACGCCACAACATGTGCTAACCCGAACCAGGTTCCCACTGCTAATACTGGTCCCGTACGTCTGCAGCACAAACCGACGACGGAAGCGATCGCCTGAAATGTGTGCTGTCCCTCCACGACCACGAACACCGCCGCGAAGGACAGCAACCAGTTCAGCATCGACCATGCGAGCCAGACAAACAGAATCAGGCTGAGAAAGACCAAGGTTGCGCTCCCCGGTGCAGGATCGCCGGCTGGTGAAACGGCTGATGCCAAGAAAAACGTACCGACAAATCCGATGACGGCGGTGAGCGTGACTGCCACCCGAAAAAAACTCAGCCCGAATAGTGAATGCCAAGGTGTGCGGCATCGCTCCTCGGTAGGCGAGGAGCTATCCGCACGAAAATTTTCCCGCAACGATTTGATTAGGGCTGCACGAGCGAGCGCACTCAGCACTGTCCACCCAATTGCCAGCAGTGTTGCTAACAAAACGATACCTTCGATCCCCCGAGCTGCACTGCCGCGGAATATTCGCGCGATCGCATCCGCTACCAATACCGGCTGACGCGTCCTCAGCAACAGCAGCTCCCTGCTGCTTACCGGAAGGCTTTTCAGGTACTCAGCGGCCGAGAATGCCAGCGTCAGCCAGAAAACTGCTCCAAAGCTCCAGCGCCATGCGATCTCAGCGAGACCAAATGACGGCTGGCGAGCCATGAGTCTAAAGCCTTCAGGCGTCGGAGAAGTCGATTTCATACTGTCGAATTATCTCAAGAATACAGTGATATCCCGAGTTCCGTTTCTGCTGATCCATGAACTCTCGTGGCACGATACATTCCGCAACCAGGTCAAAATACCGCGCATCTATCAATGAGAGGATCGCAAGAGGATTGAAAGGAGCATGACGCGGATGAATTCTGTTAAGTACTTAATGTTGACGGCAGCGTTTACCTTACTTTTACCGGGAATCGGTTTTGCAAAAACTCCGGACCGCGGAACTCTGCGGCTTGACCAACCCGCCGAAATCGGCTCAACTCAATTGCAGGCCGGCACGTACCAAGTGGAATGGAATGGCACGGGGCCGGACGTTCACGTCAATATCATGCAGCATAACAAGACTGTGGCCAGCACCACGGCTCAGCTCAAAATGAATGACAAAGCTGCTTCGCAGGATGCGGTCGTGACTGCGCCCGTACCCAACAACAGCTCAGAAAAGCAGATCGCGGAAATCGATTTTAGCAAGCACAAAGAAGCGCTGATCTTCAATTCCAACAGTGCGAACGGCAGCTCACAAACGAAACAATAAAGCACGTGCGAAACAGCAACGGCTTCTGGCTTGACCAGGAGCCGTTTTATTCTTAAGCCGCTCTTCTAGGGTGATTTTTCGGCAGAGGTTCGCTTCGCCTCAGCTTCCAGCTTTTCGATCGCCTTCTTTGCATGCTTGGCGAACGGCCCATCCGGCAGGATCTTTAAATACTCTTTGTAGTGAGGAATGGCTTCTTCGGGTTGGTGCAACTTTTCGTAACACTGCGCCATGCGGAAGTTCGCGACCGCATCGTTGTCCTTATAGATCAGCGCATCCTGATAGCGCGCCAGCGCTCCTTTATAGTTTCCTTGCTTCAGGTAGTAATCGCCGACTTCATCATCTTTGGCAGCCCTGTACGGGTTCCAGGGATGCATCTCCTGCACGTCCGTCATGTTGGTCATGTCCTCAGGAGATTTTGAGTTGGGAAATGTTGCGGACGCGCCCGATAGACCTGCCTTGCTGTTCGGATGGTTCTTGGCATCGTCCTTGGGAGGGGTTATATCAATCCGTGTATCTCGGCTTGAGCTCTCACCCGCCTCGGCGCTTCGCTCGCGCGATTTCTGCTGATCGGCCTGTGATTGGCTTTGAGGGGGTTTCTGGTCAGAGTCCTGTGCTTGTTGCGCCGTCGTGCAAAGCGGAAAGCAACAGAAGAGAGTAACTATGGCAACACGCGAACGCATGTGGATATTGTAGCGAACTAACCAGATCAGCGGCACGGCGCAAGGCGATTACGGGCATTTTTGATTCTGTATCTCATCCCTTACCACACCGCCAAACCATCCCGTGACCTTCACAAAATTATTGTAGATCGCCGCGAACGCCTCCTCATTGTGCTTCCCGTAATAGTCAGGCGGTCCTTGGGCAATGTCAATCCCTTCCATGATTCGATGAAACCGTTCGTAGACGTCGAACAAATCCACAACGGCCGGGGCGGGCAGTTGACCGTAGCGCGCGAGCTTTTCTTTGGCTTCCTGAATGCGCTGACCCAGCATCTCGACTCCCTCGTTGCAAGAGTCTCGCAAACTTTGCCCTACGGCCTCGTCACAATGAACGCCGGACGCCAGTTGCTGGTAACGGCCCAACGCTAATGTCGCTTGCTCCATCAATGAATCGATCTTCTCGCGTGGCGCCTGTGCGTGAGTTGGTAGGGCGACGGCGAATATGCAGGCAATCAATATCAGGCTTCGGAGACTCATAGTGAGACCTCGGGGAAACACATTGTAGCTCCGGCGGCGTAGTCCGCGAGGGAACAGATTTGGCCCGTAGATTGGCGTCAGAACTCCCTCACTTCCGGATGGATTTCTCTCCACAAGCCATCTTCCTCACCTTTGTTCCTCATCACATGCGGCGTAAGTCTGAGAAACCTAACATGGAGATAAGTATGACTAACAACCCGTTTCGCGGTAAACCGCACGCCATTGTGGTAGGTATTGCCGCTCTGATTTTATGCGGCATGTTTGTGCTGACCGGTTGTAACAAGGACAAGTTTCCCGATGAAAAGGATGCCGTCAATAATGCGATGACCGCTAATAACCTGGGCGCGGTGAATGTGTCGCAGGATCGTGAAAAAGGAGTGATGACCTTGAAGGGCGACCTGGAGTCAACGGACAAGAAGGAGCAAGCGCAAACGGTCGCCAAGCAAGCGGCTCCCGATTACACCATCGCTAACGAGATCGGGGTGCGTCCTCCTGACAATGGGCAGGCCAAGGTAGTCGATAACAGCCTGGATGGCGGCATCGAGGACAACTACAAAGCAGCCCTGAAGGCCCATCAGAATCTGGACGCACAAAGCATTTCGTACAAGGCCAAGAACGGAACTTTGGTTCTGAGTGGCAGCGTCAAGACTGCGGCACAGAAGAGCGAAGCGGGTAAATTGGCGAAGAACATTCCCAACGTAAAAGAAGTGGTGAATGAGATCGAGGTGAAAACCAGCAAGCAGTCGTGAGCCGAGTCCGACCGGGGACAGTCCCGAATCGTAACGGTTTGAAGATCATTCACTCGGCTGTTTGCCCGCCATGATACGAAGCATGGCGGGCGTTTTCTGTGCGTGCTTGCTAGCTGCCGTCGGGCCGGGCAGACGCTTGCGAGACATGCCCCGAGCTAATTACCGGCAATTTCCAGCAATCAATATCAGGCGCCATAGGCTCACGGTGAGCTCTCCTGGAAGCGCATTCTAGCTCCAACCGCCCGTGCGAAAAAAAAGGCCATTCACTGGGAATGGCCTGTGTTGGCGAAGTCCTCCGGGGAGGAGGGAAAGTTTATTGTCCGGGCGGTGGCGTGGCCTGACCCGATTGCGCCGGGGTTGCGCCGCCAGTCGTGTTCGTCATCAATTTCACATCGACGCGACGGTTCATCGCACGGCCGTCGCGCGTCTTGTTCGAATCCACCGGCTTATCTTTGCCCAGCCCGATCTGATAAATCTTATAGGCCGGAATGTTGTGCTGCGACGCCAGATACTGTATTACGGCGTCGGCGCGGCGTTCGCTCAGGCCATAGTTGTAATCAGACGGACCGGTCGAATCCGTCCCGCCTTCGACCGTGATGATGTACCCCTTCGTGTTCGGCACATCAGTGGCCAACTTATCCAAGGCATCTTTGGCGTCCTTGGTCAGGTTGTCCTTATTGAAGCCGAAGTGCACCGCGGTCTCCGTCACGACGCGATAATTGTCCAGGTTCGCAACCGTATTCTGCAAGGTATCTACGCGGTGAACAGCATTGTCCGCCGTGGTCTGGGCCTGGCCGGCTTGTTGTCCGGCAGCCTGGGCCTTCTGATCTACTTCGGCGGCTTTGGCTTGTACCTGCTGGATTCCGGCCTGTGCGCGCTGATCCACGTCCTTGATGTCGCGCGAATTCTTGGCCGTCATGTCATCCAGTTCGTTTGTCTTGTTAATCAGCGGGGTGGTCTGTTGGCGTACATAGTTTTTGCTGCTGCAGCCAACGGCCGCCGTCATACTTAGTGCCAGCAACATCGCTAACGAAGTGCGGTTCATAATACGAAGGCTCCTTTGTTCTTCTCTCATATTTTCCTGGGTGTGGAACCTGCTACTCGCACGGATATGATTCCGGGCAGAGGCTACTCTGCATTCCAAACCCTACTTGAGCACGGGAACTGCCAACCCTCCGAAAATTCGAGCTGACCGTTAACTTACTGATGCTATGTGCGATATACAGAGTTGGCCAGTCGCACACGCCACCACCAGTGTAGATCAAAAGACAAAGTTGAGGAAAAAATTATACGGTGAAAAAGGTTTGCGTACCGCCCGCACAAGCTATTAACGGGAAAATCCCTTCCGCGAAGACAGATCTGCCGGACCATCGAACTTACCGGGTTGCAGGGGGAAAGCTCGATGCTGCCCGCGCCTGACGACCATGCGCCGTTTCGCTCGAAAGCGCTCGCGTAACCAGATCAGGACCCGCTTCGCCCGGGATCTGAAGGCGTTAGACATAACGATCATCGTAGCACCTGCACGTTAGAATGAAATTACCCCAGTGGATCTGATTGCCAAAATCCGCACCATTCCGACCTCCGCCGGGGTGTACCTCTATAAGAACGCCGAAGGCGAGGTCATCTACGTCGGGAAGGCCAAAAACCTGCGCAACCGGGTAGCTTCGTACTTCCACGCAGGAAGGGTGGAAGACGCTAAAACCGGTACGTTGGTGCGAGAGGCGGTGGATTTTGACTACATCGTTGTGGCCAACAACAAAGAGGCGCTGGCGCTCGAAAACCACCTCATCAAGCAGCGCAAGCCGCGCTTCAACATCCTCCTCCGGGACGACAAGACTTATCCCTACATAAAGCTGACCTTGGGTGAGCGCTTTCCTCGCGTTTACGTCACGCGTCGCCTAAGAAAAGACAGAAGCGCTTACTACGGCCCTTACTTTCCTGCCAATCTGGCATACCGAATTGTTGATCTTATCCATCGTCACTTCCTGATCCCTTCATGCAAGGTCGACCTCGGCCACGTCCATCCGCGTCCGTGTCTCCAGTACTACATCGGACGCTGCTTAGGCCCTTGCGTTCAGGGTCTGACTACGCCTGAGGCTTATCTGGAGGCGGTCCACGACGTGAAGATGTTTCTGGAGGGCCGGCCGACCGATCTTGCCCGCTCGCTTCGTCAGCGTATGGCTCGCGCCGCTGAGGCTGAAGAATACGAACGCGCCGCCAAGTATCGCGACCTGATATCCACCGTCGAGCAGTTACAGGAAAAGCAGCGCATCGCCGCCGTCGAGGGCGACGACGCCGACGTTTTCGGTTATCACTTTGAAAATGACATGCTGGCGGTAAACCTGTTTCACATGCGTGGCGGACGCGTCCTCGACCGGCGTGAGTTCTTCTGGGAAGACCTGCCACAACCTACCACAGACCATGTGGGGACGAGTGACCTCCTGGCTGCGGACGCCCTCGCCCGTGAGGGCGAGTTTACGGAGCACCCGTACCACCCCGGTGAAGATGTCGCCGAAAGCACAGCTCACGTGGGGACAGCCGCCTCCGGCTGTCCGGCGGAGCGCAGCTCCGCAACTTTTCATCCCGGCGAATTCTTCTCTGCTCTCCTAAAACAGCTCTACATCGGGCAGCCCTATGTGCCGAGGAAGATTTACCTTCCCGTGAACTTCGAGGATCGCGAAGAGCTCGAAGATTTGCTCTCCGAGCAAGTGGCGGACAAGAGTGTCCGCCCCACACGTGTACACATCACCGTCCCGCAGCGAGGAGACAAGCGCTCGCTCATCGATCTGGCCGGCAACAATGCCAAGCAGTCTTACGATCAACGCTTCCGTGTAATGAAGCCCAATCAGCACCAGATCCAGGAAGCCCTGCAGGACGCGCTCGGATTGCCCGAACTCCCGCGCCGCATCGAGTGCTTCGACATCTCCCACATTCAAGGCGCCGAAACGGTTGCGTCCATGGTCGTGTGGGAAGATGGGCGCATGAAGAAATCCGATTACCGGAAATTCATTATTCGCAGTGTGGATGGGGTGGACGACTTCGCCTCAATGCGCGAAGTTGTCACGCGCCGTTACAAGCGGGTGCAGGAAGAAAAAAAACTGATGCCCAGCCTGGTGCTAATCGACGGCGGCTTGGGCCAATTACACGCTGCCGCTGAAGCCCTCGCATCGCTCGAAATCATCAATCAGCCGCTCGCTGCGATTGCCAAGCGCGAAGAGATTATCTACGTTTTTGGCCAGGAAGATGAGCCGGTTGTTCTTGATCACCACTCGCCCGTGCTGCATCTCGTACAGCTCATCCGGGATGAGGCGCACCGCTTCGCCGTGACTTTTCATCGCAAGCGGCGCCAGATGCGCGACCGCTCCACGGAGCTCATGGAAATCCCCGGCGTGGGCACGCGCACCACTCGCCGGTTGCTGGAACATTTCGGCAGCGTACAGGCGGTCAAGCAAGCGGATGCCGCGGCTTTGTCGGCCGTGGTCACTCGGAACCAAGCCGAAGCCATTCTGGAGCACTTTAGAAAAGGTGTGTAAGCAACCTGCCGCACTCCAAATTGGACAGTTTGCGCCTAATAGGCGCCCAAGCCAACTGCGCAACCGTTCCGGCATGGCTAAAAGCCATGCCCTACCCCGTCAGGCTGAGGTGGGCGGGGCACGGCTTCAGCCGTGCCGATAAAAATGGGGCTTAAACGCACGCGCCGGTGAGACGCAACCGAACATGCAGTCAGGGACACCCACCGGAAAATGCAGAGATCCTTCGTCTAAAAAGCCGAGCCGCCAACGGCTCGGCTTCTCCGCTCAGGATGACAAACCAAGAGGGGTCCCGGAAAGGGGTCCTTTCGTCTCGGCAGCATGATTCGCGAGCGAATCATCTTGCTACGCTCAGGATGGCAGTGTCGTTGGGAAACGGAGAAAGACGGAATCTGGTGACAGCACGATTTACACCTCGTCGCTCTCTTTGAGCTTCGAGATCACGGTGAAGTCTTCCAGCGTGGTCACGTCCCCCTTCACTTCGCCGCTGGTGGCCAGTTCTCGGAGCAGGCGGCGCATGATTTTGCCGCTGCGAGTTTTGGGAAGCATGTCGGTGAAGCGGATGTCATCGGGACGGGCAAGAGCGCCGATCTCTTTTGTGACCCAGCGGCGAAGTTCTTCCTTTAATTCCGGACTTGGTTGACGTCCATGCTCGAGCGTCACGAAGGCCGCGACAGCCTGGCCTTTGAGATCGTCGGGTCGGCCAACAACAGCGGCTTCAGCTACAGCTTCGTGAGCGACCAGCGCCGATTCGATTTCCATCGTGCTCAGGCGGTGGCCGGAAACGTTAAGCACGTCATCGACGCGGCCCATGATCCAGAAATATCCATCTTTATCTTTGCGCGCACCGTCGCCGGTGAAATACGCACCGGGAATTTGCGACCAGTACTGCCGCACGTAGCGGTCGGGATCGCCATAGATCGTGCGAAGCATGGCCGGCCAGGGCTTACGCAAAATAAGGAATCCCCCGGAGCCATTGGGCACGGGATTGCCCTCGATCGTCACGATTTCAGGCACTACCCCCGGAATCGGACGAGTAGCAGACCCAGGCTTTGTGGCGATGGCGCCCGGCAACGGACTGATCATGATCATGCCAGTTTCGGTTTGCCACCAGGTGTCGACGATGGGGCAGTGTTCGTGGCCGATTACCTCGCGGTACCACATCCAGGCTTCGGGATTGATCGGCTCTCCTACGGTGCCGAGGAGCCGCAGGCTGTCGAGGCGGTGCTTGCGCGGCCATTGCTCGCCCCACTTAATGAAAGTGCGGATTGCAGTGGGGGCAGTGTAAAAAACGTTGACCTGATGGCGATCAATGATGCTCCAGAATCGGTCAGGCTCGGGGAAGTTCGGCGCGCCTTCGTACATCACGCTCGTGGCGCCGTTCTGCAGCGGTCCGTAGACGATGTAACTGTGTCCGGTTACCCAGCCAATGTCGGCAGTGCACCAGTACGTGTCTTCTTCTTTGAGATCGAAAACCCATTTAGTGGTGAGATATGTGCCCACTGAATATCCGCCAGTCGTATGGACGACACCCTTGGGTTTGCCAGTCGTTCCCGAGGTGTAAAGGATATACAGGGGATGTTCCGCGTCGAGGGGCTCAGCGGGACATTCGTCGGAAACCGATTCCATCAGTTCGTGCCACCAGTGGTCGCGGCCCGGCTGCAGGTTGATGTGCGAGCCAGTCCGCCGATAGACAACCACCTGCCTTACCGACGGACAGGATTTCAGGGCCTCCTCCACTGCAGGAAACAGCTTGACTTCCCCGCCGCGCCGATACGAACCATCTTGGGTGATGACTGCGACGGCCTGCGAATCGTGAATGCGATCTACCAGCGCATTGGCGGCGAAGCCGCCAAAAACAATGGTATGCGGCGCGCCAATTCGAGCACAGGCCAGCATTGCGATGGGCAGCTCCGGCGTCATACCCATGTAAATGGCAATGCGGTCACCTTTCTTTACTCCCAGCGACTTCAGCACGTTCGCAAATTTTTGAACTTCGCGGTGAAGCTGCTGATATGTAAGCGTGCGTACCTCTCCCGGCTCGCTTTCCCAAACCAATGCGGCTTTGTTTTTACGGGCAGTTTGGACGTGACGGTCGAGACAGTTGTAAGAAAGATTGATTTGACCACCCACGAACCACTTCGCCCAGGGGCTATTCCATTTGAGCACCTTGTCCCATTTCTTGAACCAATGCAACTCCTCTGCAATGCGGCCCCAAAACTTCTCCGGCTGTTCGATCGATTCGCGGTAAATGCCCTCGTACTCCTCCGACGATTTGATATGAGCGTGCTGGCGGAATTCGGCAGGCGGTTCGAATTTGCGATCTTCCTGTAGAACAGAATCGATGTTGGCGTTGAGCGCGGGAGCTTTTTCTGCCATGGAGTCCTCGGACAGCAGGGCGTTTTCAGCCGCCTATTTTACGCGAAGGCCACGGAATCTGCCGAGATGGCCATAAGCCCTGTGAAAATGTCCATCCATCACACAGAGTCTGTGCGGCAAGGCACTGCAGTGCGGCCTTTAGTGATCTAGCATTCAACCTGCTCCCGTCTGCCGCTGGGCCTTGGAACGTCGTGCGAGGCTCATTATGTCTGCCCGCTTACAAACCCTGGCTTCGGCTGCTGTGATCCTCTCTCTCGCTGCCATCGCCAGTACCGCCGAGCTGCCTTCCCCCCTCCAAGACCCGGTACTACCGAACCTGCCTCAATTAGCACGAAAGTCAGGCTACATATTTTCCGGAACGGTGAAGTCGGTAGAACGGATAACCCCCGCCGCGGCCAATAACGTACCAGTTGTGCGGATCACTTTTCATGTGGACAAAGGCTACCTCGGTGTTCGTAGCGGACAGGACCTGTTGGTGCACGAGTATGCGGGATTATGGCAATCGGGAGAAACCTATCGTCCCGGGGAGAGAATGCTTCTGTTCCTGTATCCTCCCAGCAAACTAGGCCTCACCAGCGCGGTCGGAGGGATGATCGGCCGCTTCGCGGTTGAGCCGGGAGGAATTATTATCGTCGATCCCGGCCGAAGGCCGATCACGCCGGCGCG
>Ga0335081_10014457_pt1 | contig 12769 bp, 11 predicted proteins | sample Lox_Sample_35_FD_206713 | JGI IMG/M metagenome (GOLD analysis project Ga0335081, IMG submission 206713) | Soil microbial communities from Loxahatchee National Wildlife Refuge, Florida, United States - Lox_Sample_3.5 | ecosystem: Environmental > Terrestrial > Soil > Wetlands | place: USA...
CCCGTGGCGGCCAGGAAGGCCAGGAAGTCCGCCAGGGACGACCTCATGCCCGCGATGGTCTTGCGGCGCAGCCCGCGCTGGCGCAGCAGGACTCCCCCGGGTGAGGACCCGGGACCTGCCGCAGGCGGCCGCGGTGATCGGCGAGTCGGTGTGGTGGGTCACCATCGTCGACGCCACGCTGGTCCGTCATCACCCCGGGGCCTACGACCGGGTGCTGGCAGCCCACGCCCCGCCGCACCGGCAGCTGATCGAGGCGACCCTGACCGGGCTCCGCTTCGTCCGGAACCGGATCGGCGACGAAACCAACCTGGCCTACTTCATCCAGCCCGCAAAGTCCGCAACGGATCCCGGCGAAGCAAGCCTCACGGACTGGACGTGGAAACCGGTACCCGAACCGGTAGTCACCTCGCTGTCCCCGCGCGGGCAGGCGTGGGAGATGACCCGGTACCGGGCCTACCAGGCCAACCTGGCCGACTGCACCATCGGGGAGATTTTCCGGCGGGCTGCGGCGTTCCTCAACCGGGCCGCGGCCGAAGCAGGCGCCATCACAGACACCGGCGAGCAGGCCGCACGCTGAAAGGCGATCCTTGACCGCCAAGTTAGTAACAAGCTCCACAGGTTCGCCTGTGGATAGTGCTCAGCCTGTGGACGGTGGAAGGCTTGCGACCTGGTGTCCAACGATTATCCACTTTTCCACAGCCGCGTCGCCCACAGCCCGTAGTGGCTGACCAGCGCGTTTACGTAAATCATCCACAGGCTTATGCACAGGGGCGCTAGCCTGGCAGGCCCCGGGGCTGGCGTGATAGGAGCATGCTCTCATGCTGGCCCTGGGCTCCGTCCGCAGCCGCCGCTAGTGCGGGACAAAAGGCCAGTCGCTGTCCTCACAAGATCGGCTTACCAGTCGGACCAACCGCCGCGCCGTCCTTGACATCGGCATCGAACTTCGTGCGTGTCTCCTCCACCGGAGAACTCCTCGCCCCTAAGAGGATCTGTCCACCCTACAAGGGGGAACTCACGCTTCTGACCGGAGCCGCTGGCGGTCCCTGCTCAGGCCAGGATCTTGGCCTTCTCGCGCTCGAACTCCTCGGCCGTGATGACGCCCCGGTCGCGCAGGTCGGCGAGCTTGGCCAGCTGGTCGGCCGGGCTCTGCGAGCCCGCGGCGTCCTGGACGTAACTGCGGAACTGCTGCTCCTGGAGCTGGGCGTCCCGGGCCGCGTGCTCATGCATCTTGCCGCCGCGGGCGATCAGGTACACCAGGACCCCGATCAGCGGGAGGATCAAGATGAAGATGAACCATAGGGCCTTGGCCCAGCCGGACAGGTCATGGCTGCGGAACAGGTCGATGAAGATGGTGATCAGGATCCAGAACCAGACCACCCACAGGAAGATCATCAAGATCGTCCAGAACGCGTCCAGTACCGGATAGTTGTAGGAACTCGAAGCGAGCAGCATCAGGTCTCCTTGGCGCACGGCGCCTGCAAGCGCCGGGGCGCGGGCCTAGTGGTGAACGCGAGCATGCCGATCGTACTGAGCCCCGCGGTACACGTCACGGCGCAACGCCGGAACCGGATCACCACGGCAAACGTCAGCGACCGGCAGCGCCCAGGGACACTCGCACGCTAGTGTTCCGTGAGCGAGGAACCTTGACCTCCGATTATGGCCAGCGGACGATGGTTTGTGCCGTTGACTGTGAAGGCGGAGGTTCCGCCGCGCGATCGTGAGGTGCTGGCCTCGTGGGTGCGGTCGCCGTCGATCCGGGCCGGGCTGGCCCGGCGGGCCCGGATCGTGCTGCTGGCGGGAGACGGGCTGGGTACGAACGAGATCGTGCGGCGGACCGGCGCGTCCAAGCCGACGGTGATCTTCTGGAAGAAGCGGTATGCCGCCGAGGGGACCGGCGGGCTGGAGGACCGGCCGAAGCCGGGCAAGCCGCGGGTCATCGACGATGTGGCGATCGTGGTGGCCACCCTGGAGCCGCCGCCGGAGCGGCTGGGGGTGACGCACTGGTCGTCCCGGCTGCTGGCCGCCGAGCTGGGCATCTCCAACGTCAAGGTCGCGGACGTGTGGCGGGAATGGGGCCTGCAGCCGTGGCGCACGCAGAGCTTCAAGTTCTCCACCGACCCGGCCCTGGAGGCCAAGGTCCGCGATGTCACCGGGCTGTACCTGAACCCGCCGGACAAGGCGGTCGTGCTGTGCGTGGACGAGAAACCCCAGACCCAGGCGCTGGAACGCAAGGCACCGGTGCTGCCGCTGCGGCCCGGGGTCCCGGAAAAGCGCAGCCACGACTACATCCGGCACGGCACCACCAGCCTGTTCGCCGCGCTGGAGGCCGCCACCGGCAAGGTGACCGGCGCCTGCTACCCCCAGCACCGCCACCAGGAGTTCCTGGCCTTCCTCAAGCAGGTCGCCAGGGCCTGCCCGCGGGTGCCGCTGCACATCGTGGTGGACAACTACGGCACCCGCATCCACCCCGACGTGCAAGCGTGGCTGGACAAGCACCCCCGGATCACCTTGCACTTCACGCCCACGTCCGGGTCGTGGCTGAACCTTCTTCTCCATCATCACCCGGCAGGCCATCCGCCGCGGCAGCTTCACCTCGGTCAAGGACCTCATCGCCGCCATCGAGGCCTTCATCGACGGCTGGAACGACCGCTGTCACCCCTTCACCTGGACCAAGTCCGCCGACGAGATACTCCCGAAATGCCGTCCAGGTAAAAGAACCTCGTTCACACGACACTAGCTAGGTGACGACTTGGGATGTGTCCGGCCTGAAACACACGGTCAAGGCTCGCGCCAATGCCGCTGCTGTCGCGGCGAAGGATAGGGGATCTCTCACAATTTTCTCATGGACTGACCGGACGGTGCTGGACTATGGCGTCTATGCCGGACACCCGGCAAGACACTGATCTGCAGTTTCGGATTCCGGCGCACTGGACGGACGCTTTCCATTGATCTACGGATTAGAGGAGGATTAGAGGGTCGTGCCCGCCGCGTGCCCGATCAGGCGGTAGACCGAGGATCAATACGGCCACTCCCGGACAACACCGCAGGTTCGTCGAAGGCCCCGGAAACGACGCGCATACATGCCGCAGCTCATGCGCGGCGTAGCCGACGATCCCATCGGGGTGGGCGGCGGTGTACCCCTGGGCGAGCTTGAGGTACCTGCGTCACATGGCATAGCCGAGGTAACCGCCCCGGTCGCCGTTGATCAGGCGGCTGTACAGGCTGCCGTCGCTGCGCTCGCGGGGCTTGCCTGCTGCGTGCGAGCCCGATCCAAGAAGCAATGACTCAGGTCGCTCATGGCACCCGCGCCAGCACGCTGATCTGGAGAGTGGGTGTTGGACCAGGACCAATTCCCCTTACTGTCGCCCTCAGCTTGATGCTTGAACACCGCTGCAGACGGGATGGAGATACGTTCTGGTGCCAGCTGCCAGGCGGAGCTTACACTGGGCGTGATATGAGGTGATGAGATGCTGGCTGGTGACGCCGAGAATAACCTCGCCGCCGTGGCCCTGGTGCGCGCTGCCGTGGCCGACGACCCGGACGCGGGCCTGTTGGTCATGTCCGAGCACGGCGCGCTGGACAACCGTGCCACTTCGCATTTCATCATGTCCCTGGCCGCGGTTGCCGGCAGGGCGCTACTGGCCGCGAACGGCTTCAACGTAGAAAAAACGGTTCAGGTCCTCAGCCGGTGGTCCGCCGAGTACGCCGAGGATGCGGAGGCGCTCCGGTGACCGCGGCGAAGCATTCCGACCAGCACGCGGCCATCCCCGGGCATGACGAGACCGCGGCCATGGCCCCCGCCGCCGTGTACTCGGTGCTCGCCGGCGACTTCTGGACGAGCGTCAACATCGGCCGCGAGCTGGCCGGCATGGGCGCAACCCCGGAAGAGGTGGCGGCCACCTTCGCCACCATGGCCGCCGCCATGCTCCAGGAGGCATGCGGCAGCACGGTGCAGGCCCGTCAGCTGGCAGAGCGATGGACGCGGAAGATCGCGGCACGCTCCGCCCGGGTCGTGCTCGCCAGGGACGCTGACGCGGCCTTATATCGCCGCCGTCATCATCTTGTTACCTTGCGCGGTGCCCCGGGGCAGGGCTGGCGTAGGCAGGGCCCGCGTGACATCACCGCGCTACCGCCCTTGCATAGCCACATAGCGCGAACCTCGCGGCGTCCCGCCGGGTCACGCGCGGGGCCCGGGAAAGACAACCCCCGGCACCCCCCGCCGGATGGTTGTCTTATGACCCTGCAGGCTAGTCGAGTATCCAGCTGGGCCCCTTGCCCGCGACCAAGTGTGACTGTTACGCTGCCGGTCGTAGCGACCAACTCCGATGAGGAACTGTGAAGGCACGCAGGGTGACGCGCAGGATCATCACCCCGGCTCTCCTTGCACTCGCCGCAGCCGACTCGATCGCGGGCACGGCTGCGGCGTCAGCGGTACCGGCAACCGCCGCCGTGCACGCGGCCCACCCGGACACCTTCTACCACGACTGATCAGCATTCCCGCCGATCGTGCCAGGTGGAAACTGCGGGGAAAGGCCCGGCCTGCGGCGGCCGGGCTTTTCCTCATGCCTCAATCTCGTCAGCCTCGTACTCAGCAGACGGCTCCGGCTGCATCTCCTGCCTGGCCGCGTACTCAGCCCGCACCTCGGCATCCGCCCTGTCGGCCGCCAGCCTGGCCGCAGCCTCATCAGCCTGCGCCTGCAATGCGTCCAGACGGTCAGCCCTCCCGTCATCAGGGGAGGCTTCGCCTCCGCTTGCAAGCTCCGCTTGCTCGGCAGGCGCCGGATCAGGCTTCCGGACCTCAGGTTCGGGGGTCGGCTCAGGTGCCGCCTCTTCAGCGGCAGGCTCGTCGACCTGGGGTTGTGCAGGTTGCGCGGGCTCTTCCGCCTCGACTGGCTCTGGCCGGGGCTCAGGAGCACGGTCGCGCTCGTCCTGCTCGCGCTTCAGTTGGCCGTCCCTGATGTTGTCGAGCCGCCATTCAGCGTCACTGCGCGGGATGACGATCTCCTCCTGTGGTTCTTCCGAACGGTCCGGCGGGACAGGCTCCGGTGCTTGGTCGTGCTCCCGGGCCCGCTCGACCTCCTCATCGGTGACAGGGAACTCCAGGGCCAGCTGCCGCTCCTCAGCCTCCCGGTTCGCGGCCAGCTTCTCGCGCACCTCTTCGAGCCGGGGGTTCGGTGGAGGCCACGTCTCCCCCTGGGCTTCCACTTCGGCCCGCTCGCGATCCAGGGCCCGCCCTGCGGCCTCTAGGTCGCGGTCTAGCGTCTCCCAGGGGTCGGCCTCAGGCGCGTCGTGGGGCTCCTCCTCCTGGCGTGGCTCGTCCAGGCCGCGGCGCTGAAGCTCCCGCTGCGCCTCGTCGGCCCGCAGCCGCGTTTCCTGCGTCCGGGACGACCAGCCCTCGTAACCGTCCTGCAGGGCGTCCAGGCGCGTCCTGTCTGCGCCGACAACACCAGCCAGGGCCTCAGCGTCCAGCTGCCCCTGCTGATCCTGCCGGGCCTGGGCGTTGGCTGCCTGCGCCCGTGCGTCCATCTCAGCCTGGGTGGCCAGCCGCAGCCGTGAGGAAACATCCTCCGGCGCCGCCGCGCCCGCCCGCTTGCCGTCCAGCACCCGGGCTTCCAGCTCACCCCGGGACAGGTACCGCTCCGGTTCCGCGATCATCTCTAGGGCGTTCATCGCCTGGCCGCGAAGAGATTCCAGCTCCGGGCTGTTCCCGTGCGGGTCCCGGGCGACCGCCTGCCCGGGGTCGGTGATCCCCGCCGCCTCCCGGTACGCGGCCACCGTCGCGGCACGTCGCGCGTAATCTTCCCGCAGCGCAGGCGAGGCGTCCGGGGCGAGTGCCCCCAGGTGGTTCAGCAGCCACGGCTCGGGATTCTGCACCTGGCGCTCGCCAAGCTCCCGGTGCCGCTCATCTAGGGCCTCGGCTAGTTCATGCGCCAGCTCCGGGGCCGACTCCGGGGTTTTCGCCTGCCAGGTGGAACCCTCTCCGCGCTCCAGGTTCAGCCGCTCCAGCCGCCCGTGCAAGACCGAGGACACCGACCGCGCCCCGTCCAGCGGCGCGGCAGTGATCCGCTCGATCACCTCGCCCATGTCATGGCCGTCCAGCTGGTGGCCGCGTAGCTTCTCCTGCAGCACCCGCCGGGAATGCTCGCTGTCATACCGCGCTGCCTCGGCGGGGGTGAGCCTCGCCTTGACCAGCCGGTCAATCTCCGGGACAACCGTCCCCCGCACCGACGCTGACCACATTTTGAGGACGTGCCCAGTGCCGCCCGCCCACTCCTGGGACTGGCGGATCTGCTCAGTCGCGGACAGGTCGGCCGCCTCCCGCTGCATGACCGACTTGATCACGGATTCCGCCGTGGCCTGCTCGTACGGCTCACGTCCCTCCGGTGCGGTCTGCCCGGTAACCACGTGGGCGTAGTTGGCCAGGCGCCCCCGGGTGAGTCCCACGTACTGGGCCTCGCGCGACAGCGACGGGGTTACCAGCAGGTGCCCCACGTCCACCGTCCGGCCTTCCGCTACGTGCGTGTTCCCTGCGTAGTCCAGTTCAGCGTCTCTCTCGAGATACGCCCTGGGGATGCTGAACAGGCCCGTCCACGTCCCGTCAAGGCGCTGCCTGCGCGCCTGGGCAGCGTCGCTGTCGCATCCCTCGATCATCACCCGGTCCCGGTTGGACAGCACTTGCCCCCCGGCGTCGATCGTCGTGTTCAGCCGCGCCCGGACCAGATCCCCCCGCCCCGCGCTGTTCCCGTCCGACAGGGGAAGCACCGGCTCGCCCACCGTGCCCAGGCTGACCAGCTTCTCCTGCACCCTCCGGGCCAGCTCGGCCGCCTCCGCGTTGGTGCCCGCGAGCAGCAGCGCCTCCCGGCCCGCGAGGTGATCAGCGAGGAACAGACTCGCTGCCCTCTCATATGCCGCCTCTTCGTCGCCGCCCCTGATCCGGCCCCGCGCGTCGTAGGCGCGGAACGCGGCCATGTCCCCATCTCTCAGCAGCAGCGAGGCGTCCCGCTCCCACTGGGCATCAAACCGGCGGATCTCATGCAGCTCCGCGGCCGGCACCTCCTGCGCAACCAGCCGGAACATCCCCCCCGCGTCCACCGCGCCGAGCTGCTGGGTGTCCCCGACAGGGTTGAGCCTCGCCCCGGCCTGCCGCGCCGCCTCCTGCACCATCGCGAAGTCGGCGGTACTCACCTGGGTGGCCTCATCGAGCACGAGCACATCGTTCTCGTGCACGGGCACCGGCCGGCGCAGCTCGTCTGAGCCTTTTACCTTGCCCAGGAACTCGGCCGTGTTGTAGGACTCGCGCAGCCCTTCGCTCTGCAGCACCCGGGCCGCGTTCGTGGAAGTGGTCAGCCCAATCACCCGCTTGCCGGTGAGCCGCGTCCAGATCCCGGCGAACACCGCAACCGTGTGGGACTTGCCCGAACCCGCGGGCGCGACCAGGGCCACGGTGCCGGAGGTTGCGGTGAGCATCTTAACCACCGCATCCGCCTGCTCGGGGTTCAGGTTGGTCTTCGCCACCTCCGCCCTGGCGGTCGCCTCGCTGACCAGCTGCGGCACCTGCCGCTTGGCCGTGGCGAGAATCTGCTCTTCGGTGTTCAGCTGGCCGAGGGTCGCATAACGGGCCTCCCGCGGCGGACGGTAGACAGAGCCGCCGTCCGAGGACCTGACGCCCAGCGGCGACACGTCCGCGACATCCGGCGCGGTCACCTGTACCACCTCGGTACCCGCCCGGCCGCCGACAGCCAGCTTGGACACTTCGGTGATCAGCGACTCCGCGTCCGTGTGGGCCCCGAACACGGGCAGCGCCCGGTGCACCTCGAACCGCAGTTCGGGCATCCCCCACACCGCGTGGTGCTGCTGTACCCCCGCGACCGCGATCCGGGCGGCACGGGCTTTCGCGTCGGCATCCAGCACAGGCTTTGCACGAGGTTCGGGCTGCCGTGCGAACGCTTCCGCAGCTTCGTGCACGTCCGATAGGGCCTGCACTTCCCGGGCCGTGGTCTGCCGCTCCCACGCGGCGAGCCGTTCGGCGGTCGTCGGCTCAGCCGAACCGGTCTTGCCCGCGACCGTGCGCTTAGCCTCGTCCGTGCTCTTCCGGGTGTTCTGCCCTGCCTGCTGATGCAGCAGCCACAAGGTCCGCGCGGACGGAGGCTTGCCGTGGGCCCGCTCGTACTCCTCGGCCAGGCGCTTCAGCTCCCCGGTCACCGCGACCGCCCGGGAGCTGAACGTCTCCATCACCTCGCGCGAGACGCCGCCCACCTCGGCCCCGTTGCCGTCCTCCCGCTCCACCATCCGCAGGCCCATCGCGGTCAGCTTGGTTTCCATCAGCCGGTCAGCCAGGGCCGCCGCCCCGAGGCGCATGGCGTGCAGCGTCCGGCTGTCCAGGGTGCGCCATTTCTGGTCGGCCCCGTCGTCCCGCTGCACCCGGTTGAGCACGGGAATGTGCACATGCAGGTGAGGGTCGCCATCCCTGCTGATGTGGTGCAGGAACAGCGCCGCCGCGAACCCGTCACCATCCCGCCACTCACCCGTGGTGGAGCTGTGATAGCCGGTGCGGGTGTAACAGCCGTGACGCTCAAGCCAGGACAGGACAGCCAGCGCCACCTCATACAGGGCCGCCTCGATCCGGTCAGCCTTCCCGTCCAGCTGATTGGCCAGCTCATCATCGCCCTGCTTGCGCGCCACCTCGGCCGCAACACGATAGGAGGCGTGAAGCACGCTCACCGACTTGACGCACATGATGGTCACATCGAAGTAGGGCACTTTATGCGGATCCTTGCCCCGCTCGGCAACCCGCACCTGGGCCAGCTCGACAGCCGAGGCGAACGGGTGCGCCGCCGCATACGCGGCCACCGCCGCGTCCTCCCGCTCCCGGACGCTCTTCGGCGTCCGCTTAGGACTGAGCAGCTCCCCGGTCGGCGCGATGTCATCCTGGTACAGCCGCTTGATCACGCCCGGGTCCACCTCGCCGGACAGGCCCAGGCCCGCCGCAGCCTGCCCCGCCCACCGGCCCGGCGGCTCACCCCCGGCCGTGTAGTACGACATGGCCCCAGTGCAGCCGGCCTTGCCACTGCCGCTGGTGAAGTAGGCCACATCGTGGCCTGCCTTTATCGTGACGATCGTGGTCACGCTGAACCAGCCGCTGTCATTGCTCGCTAATGCCTGTGTCCGATCGCTTCGCTTTGTACCTGAGCCTAACCCTCTGGGCGTGCTGACGTTCATCCTCGCCGCTGTCGCCGTCATCCTCGCGCTGCAGTACCTCGCGGACTGGACCGGCCTGCCGGCCGCCGCGCTGCTGACCGTGGCCGGGCTGGTCTACGGCGTTCTCCCGGGCCCGAACGTCACGCTGCATCCGCACGTGATCCTGACCTTCGTCATCCCGCCGCTGATCTACAGCGCGGCGCTGAACTCCTCGCTGCTCGCGATCCGGGAGACCCTGCGGGTCGTGGTCAGCCTGTCCATCGGGCTGGTGCTGGCCACCGCCGTGCTCGTCGGGATCGGCGTGGATCTGTTCGTGCCGGGGGTGGGCCTCGGCGCCGGGATCGCGCTCGGCGCGGCCCTGGCCCCGACCGACCCGGTGGCCGCGCTCGCGGTCGGCGGCCGGGTCGGCCTGCCACCCAAGCTGATCACGATCATCGAGGGGGAAGGGCTGCTCAACGACGCCACCGCCCTGACCATCCTGACCGTGGCGGTCACCGCGGTGACCAGCAGCGACTTCGCCATCGGCGACGCGGTGGCGCACTTCCTGCTGGTCGCCGCGGGCGGCCTGCTTGATGGCGTCGCCGTCGCGCTCGCTGTGCGCCTGCTGCGGTCCGCGGTCCGCGACCCGCTGATCGTCAACGGCATATCGCTGGCCACGCCCTTCGCCGCCTACCTGCTCGGAGAGGAGCTGCACGTCTCCGGCGTGCTGGCGGTGGCGGTGGCCGGGCTGATGATCGGCCACGACACGCCCCGCTTCACCTCCGGCGCCAGCCGGCTGCAGGCCAGCGCCGTCTGGCACCTGGCCGACTTCCTCATCCAGGGATTCGTCTTCCTGCTGGTCGGTGACCAGATCGCGCCGGTCGTGCGCGGCCTGAAGGCCTATCCCGTCGGCACGATCCTGGCCGCCGCGGCGGTCAGCCTCGGCGTGGTCCTGCTGCTGCGGCCGCTGTGGCTGGCACTCACCCAGTCCGTGCCCAGCACGGTGCGGCGGCGCCGGGGCCGGGCCGTCCGGGACGACCGGTACCTGTCCGGCCGGGAGATAGCCGTGCTGAGCTGGGCGGGCACCCGTGGGGTGATCAGCCTGGCGGCGATCTTCACGCTGCCGCTTGCCCTCTCCGACGGACACCCGTTCCCCGGCCGCGACCTGCTGCTGTTCTGCACCTACCTGGTCGTGGTGGTCACCCTGGTCGGCCAGGGACTCACGTTCGCGCCCGTCGCACGGGCCCTGGGGGTACACGCCGATCCGGCCGACGCGGCCCTGGTACGCACCCAGGCCCGCGCCGCCTCGGTCCAGGCGGGCCTGTCCTGCCTGGACCAGATCGCCGAAGACGACGACGTGCCCGGTCCGGCCCTGGCCGCGCTGCGGGCCAGCCTCGACGGCAAGGCCCGGCGTTACCGTCAGGTGCTCGACCGGCTGGAAACCGGCGAGGACATCACCCCGGCGGCCGCCCCGGAATACGAGGGCGCCCTGCGCGCCCGCCGGGCGGTCATCGACGCCCAGCGCGAGGAACTGCTCCGCTGGCGGGACGCCGGCCACCTGCCCGACGCCAGCCTGCGCATCCTCGAGCGCGAACTCGACCACGAGGAACGCACGCTGCCGCCGGCGGACCACTGACACCGGGCTCGCCCGGCGTCAGCCGACCAGGGCGACGGCCTGGGTCGGGCCGCCGTGCGCGCCGCGGAGCTTGAGCGGGGACCCGGCGAAGGTGAACCGGGTGTTCACCACCTCGTCCAGCCGAGCCAGGTTCTCGTAGTGCGTGATGTGCTCCCGGCGGCACATCATGTGCACCGGGTAGCTGGTGCTGGCCGGGTTGTCCGGGGTCGGGCTGTCCACGCCGAACGTCTTCACCTGCCGCCGGACGATCCATTCCGCGCCCCATTCGCCGAGGCCGGCGAAGTCGGTGAGGTACCGCTTGTCCCCCGCGTAGCGGTTCCAGGTGCCGGCGTGGGTCAGGACGATGTCGCCCGGCTCGACGCGCACCGGCGACGCGGCCTCGACCCGGTCCAGGTCCTCGGCGGCGATGTCGGTGCGCGGCGAAGCCGGTGACGTCCAGGCACACCGCGGGGCCGTAGAACAGCTCGAGCGGCATCTGCTCGATGGTTTCCGCCGCCGGGTCCGGGTCGAGGTGGGAGAAGGAGTCGACGTGCGTGGGCCCGTTGTCGTTCAGCATGAACCCGGTGGTCTGGAACGAGAAGCCGCCGTCGAACCGCGGCGCCGTCTCCTCGTGCGTGGCGTGCTCGAACTGCACGGTCTTCAGGTGGCCGGGGTACACCTTCATGCCCTCGTAGATGTCCTGCGAGAGGTCGATGATCCGCATCGGGTTCCTCCAACTCAGCACATGACGACGCCGGCGGTGACGTTGAGGTCCTCGCCGGTGATGGCGGCCGAGCCGCCGGACGCGAGGAACACGCAGGCCGCGGCGACCTCCTCCGGGCCCACCAGGCGGCGCAGCGGCGACAGCGCGGTCATCTCCGAGCCGGTGGCCGGGAGCCGCCGGATAGCCAGGCCCGCAGCGTGGCCAGCAGGTCCGCGCCGTAGCGTTCCTCGTGCTCCGCCACGGCGTGCAGGACGTCCGCGGCGAAGCGCCGCAGCGCGCCCGGCGTTCCGGTCTCCAGCAGCAGCGCGGACAGGCCGAGCCGGCTGACGTCCACGAAACCGCCGCGACCGCTGGCCCGGCGCAGCCCCGCCGCGCCGCGGGCGACCCGGAACGCGGTCGCGTAGCCGGCCGGGTCACCGGCGACTGGCCCGGCGACCGGGGTGACCATGCCCCGCCCCCCCACCGCCTGGTCGGCCTTGGCCAGGATGCGGCGCAGCACGTCACCGGGCTCCGGGTCGGCCGGGAGCAGCAGGACGTGGGCTCCGTCGTACGGCCCGGCCAGCGGGGTCTTCGAGTCCGGACCGCTCTCGGCCGCGGCCCGGGCCAGCTCCGGCAGCCGCACGGCGGGCGGGATCGCGGCGTCGACGGTGAGCAGCGCCAGGACGTGCGGCCGGGACAGGTCGTGCCCGATCGCCGCGGCCCGGTCCAGGACGGCCTGCGGCCGGACCGGGCCGCCGTCCCTGAGCAGGTCCCCGAGAAGATCGCCGGAAAGCCTGCTCTGCACGTAGAGCAGGTGCCGCTGCTGGAGCAGCAGCAAGGCGACGACCAGGGCGAACCGCTCGATGACCCGGAGCTGAACGGGCTCGGGGTCGCCGGGCGGATCGGCCACCCACAGCCGTCCGGCCAGCTCGCCGCCCACGACCACCGGCGCGGCCCAGAACCGCCCGGCCACGCCGGGCACCGGCACCCTGGCCACCGTGTACCGTCGGCCGGACGCCTCCTGGGCCTGCAGCGCGGCGCGGGCCGCGCGCGCCCGGCGCGCCGCCGCGGAGGGGGGCGGCGGCGTTAACCGAGCGGACGATCTCGCTCACGGCGGACATCCACGACCGCAGCGAGGCCGGCACCTCCGGCACGCCCGTACTGGCCCATCCTAGCCCGAGTTTCCGATGATCATGCTGACGTGATCACGTTTCCGCTGCTCAGGTACCATACCGAGGCTGGTTTGGGCGTATGACCTAACCAGCAGGACCCGG
>Ga0335081_10014458_pt1 | contig 12768 bp, 11 predicted proteins | sample Lox_Sample_35_FD_206713 | JGI IMG/M metagenome (GOLD analysis project Ga0335081, IMG submission 206713) | Soil microbial communities from Loxahatchee National Wildlife Refuge, Florida, United States - Lox_Sample_3.5 | ecosystem: Environmental > Terrestrial > Soil > Wetlands | place: USA...
CGGCCGATCCGGGCGCCAGCCGGGATCTCCTCCGGCTCGGCTACGACGAACTGCTCGGTCATGCGGTCACGCAGGCCCGGGAGGCCGTCGCCGCCGACGCCGCGTACGCCCTGATCGCCGACGAGGAGGGCGAGCTGAAGATGCGCGCCGCCGCCGGCCGCGGCGGGCCGCGCCTGGCGGTGGGCGAGACGGGCGCTGATTCGGCCGGAATGAGCACGTTCCTCGATCTGTACAACCAGTTCGCCGCGGGCGGAGCCGACCTCGCCCAGGTGCAGAATGAGCCGCTTCGTTCCCTGCTGACCGTTCCGTTCCAGGCCGAGGGACGGGTGACCGGCATGCTCGCCGTGGCCGCGGCCGAAACGGACCGGTTCACCGAGGCCGACCTGGCCCGGGTGCAGCAGGTGGCCGACCAGGTGGCGGTGCCGCTGGAGCGGGCCAGGCTGACCGAGCACGACCGGGTCCGGCGGGCCAGGCTCAGCTTCCTGGCCGAGGCCAGTGACCTGCTGGCCGGCAGCCTGGACCAGGAGAAGACCATCGCGCTGGCCGCGCAGCTGGTGGTGCCGCGGCTCGCCGCCTGGTGCGCCGCGCTGCTGCCGGATGATGACGGCACGCTCCGGCCCGCGTACGTCTGGCACGCGGATGAGGCCCTGGTCGACACGCTGACCAGCCTGCTCAACGAGGGCCCCGGGCCCGAGGTGGCGCCGGGCGAGGGCGCCCGGCAGTGGCCACTTACGGTCCCGGCGGCCGGGCCGGCCGACCGGGCCGCGGCCGGGCTGGCCGCCGACCCGGCGTGGTGTTTCCCGCTGGTAGCGCGTGACCGCAGCCTCGGGACCTTGGTGATCGGCCGGCCGCGCGAGGGAGCGCTGGCCCGCGAGGCCGTGGAACTAGCCGAGGACCTGACCCGGCGGGTGGCCCTGGCGCTCGACAACGCCCGGCTCTACTCGGAGCAGCGGCAGGCGACCAACGCGCTGCAGCGCAGCCTGCTGCCACCGGAGCTACCGGATATTCCCGGCATCGAGCTGGCCGCCGGGTACGAGGCGGCAGGTGAGGGAAACGAGGTCGGGGGCGACTTTTACGACGTGTTCGAGGCGACGCCGGGCCGCTGGCGGTTCGCGATCGGCGACGTCTGCGGCAAGGGTCCCGAGGCCGCGGCGGTGACCGGCCTGACCCGGCACGCGCTGCGCATCCTGGCCCGCGAGGGCCACGATGTGCCCACGGTGCTCGAGCGGCTCAACGCGCTGATCGTCGATGAGGGCAGCCGGGCCCGGTTCATCACGCTCATCCACGGTGAGCTCGTCCCGGCGTCCGGCCCCGGCGACGCGACGGCGGTTTCGCTGGTGTGCGCCGGGCACCCGCCGCCGCTGGTGCTGCGCGCGGGCGGGGGCGTGGAGGCCGGCGCCCCGTCACAGCCGCTGCTCGGCGTGCTGGACGGCGTCACGTTCGAGCAGAGCACCATTCACCTGCTCGGGGGCGACCTGCTGCTGTGCGTCACCGACGGGGTGACCGAACGCCGGTCCGGGGACCGGCTGCTGGATGACGATGACGGCCTGCGGCAGTTGCTCGCCGATTGCCCGGACCTGAACGCGGGCTCGGTCGTGGCCAGGATCCAGCGCGCGGTGCGCGATTTCGGGTCCGAGCCGCCCGCTGATGACCTGGCCCTTCTGGTATTGCGGGGGGTGTAGGCCGGGACACCCTGTGACAATGGCGTCGCGGGCGGTGCGACATTAGCGCGAAGTACTTCCCCATCTGGCGCATGCTCTGGTAAGAACAAATTGTGGCTGTGTTGCCACGTTGGGGAGGGGGGTGGCGCGGTATGCCTTCGGCGGTGCTGGCCGATGCCGGCGTGGAGGCACTCGCGGAGCTGTTCCCGGGCTGGCGGATCTGGGCAGACCGGGAGACCGGCTGGCACGCGTGCCGCCGGGGCGGATTCATCCAGAACTACCACCAGGGCGCGCCGGCGTTCTCGGTGCACGCGCCGACCGCCGGGGAACTGGCCGGCCAGCTGCGCTGGCAGGAGGCCGCGGAGGCGCACGCGCCGTTCGGCTGCTCGAGCCGGTAGCTACCGGGGAGCCATTTACTAAGGCCCTTCGTAAATGTGCCCGCTTTCGTGATCCCGGAGCAGCAAGCAAAAAATTCGTGCTTAATGCCCCGGGTCACGAAAAATGCTAGCTAGATACGGAAGAACAGGTTAAGGAAGCGCTCCGCGAGGTCCATGTCGCCGCGCACCGTGCCGGAGTTGCTGCGGCCGAACGTGGTCAGGACCAGGCTCCCGGCGTCGAAATCGAGCACCGCGGGAAGGTCGTCGAGCGGGCCCGGCTCATACTGCATGCCCTGATCGCTGATGGAGATCCGGTACTCGCCGGCGTTGCGGCCGGTGACCCGGGCGCCGATCGTGAACGGGCTGAGGTCGGCATCCGCCCTGATCGTCGACTGCCAGAGCACGAACATGAACGGGACCAGCAGGTCGGCGGCGTCGCCGGACATGCCATGCGCCTGGCCCAGGCCCTGGCGGATGTCCCACGAGTGCACTCCGTAGTCCATGAGCTGGCCCGCGGCGTAGAAGAAGGCCGGCAGCGGCCCCATGTAGAAGTGCGGGACCATGAAGCCGGTCCACTCCTGCGCGCTCAGCGGCTCGAGGATGCCGATCATCTTGTCGAGGTCGGTACGGACCCGGTCCATGGTCTCCCGCTGGGACAGCTCGCCGAAGCCCTTGGCCTGCTCGCCCGCCCGCTCGTGCATGCCGGGCAGCCCGTACGCCGCCGGGTTCTCGGCGCCGCTGCGCGCGGCCTCGAAGGCGGCGAAGTAGCCCTCGGTGGTGTCGATGAGGTGGCCGATGACGTCCTTGACCTTCCAGTTCTCGCAGGCCGTCTGGGCGTTCCAGGCCCCGGGCCGCTCGGCCAGATCGAACAGCCGTTCCGCCTCGTTGCGGACAACGCGGAGGATGGTGTCCTTGCCCTCGTACGACGTCGCATCCCATTCGGTCACTGCCGCGCACCCCTCTCTGGGTGATCTTCACGGTTCTGGAGGAAAATCCGGGCGGGCAAGGACCAGACCGCCGCAACGGCGCCCGCAGTACGAAGCTCAGCGCAGCTATGTCGCGCTTGTCAATGTCTCGCCGGGCGGGCCCGGGCGGCCCGTCAGCCCAGCGAGCTGTCGGCCGGCCGCAGGCCGACCAGGGCGGCGCCGTAGCGCATCGAGACCAGCTGCCCGATCGCCGGGTGGGCGCCCAGCGGCGGGGCGGTGAGCGCCCCGATGGCCGCGCTGACCGCGTCGAGTTCCCTGGGGTCGGTCTCGGGCCCGATGATGCACGGGGCAATCGCCACCCGTGAGGCCCCCATGGCACGCAGCCGCTCTACCCCGGACGCGATGCCTTGCGGGTCGTCGATGGACGCATGCACGGCCGGGGCGGCCAGCCGGCCGGCCAGCAAGACCGCGGCCACGCCCGCCGCGCGGACGGCGTCGTCGCCGCGGTCGGCCAGCACCAGGACGCCGTTCGCGGCGGTGCTGATGCTCAGCCCGCGGGCGCGGCTCTCGCGAGCCAGGCCCACCTGGGCCAGGCGCGCGTGCAGGCCCTCCGCGAGCAGCGGATGCGGGCCGAGGTGCTCGGCCACCACCACATCGGCGGTCGCGGAGCCGACCGCCTGCGCCAGGGCCGCGTCGGCCCGGGGCTGCGGGCCGGCCAGCAGCGGGACGACGACGGCCAGGGCGAGCCAGGGCCCGCTGGCGAGGTCGGCCAGCGCGTCGTCGAGACGGCGCTGGCTGCCCTCGAGATAGGCCACCTGGACGTCGGCGCCCTGGCAGGACAGCCGCGCCGCCGCGGCGATCTCGGCGGCGACCGCGTCGCTCGCGGCGCTGGCGCGGCCCGGCACGGCCAGCACGAGCGTCGGCGCGTTAGAGGGCAGGGTGAGCCGGTGCGGGCTGCGGTGGCGGCCCGACCGCCGGGTGCGGACGGTGCGGCGGGGGAGCGCCTCCTGGTCGGGGAACGGCTCACCGCGCTGCGGCAGGGGGTCCCCGCGCTGGGGCAGCGGCTGGCCGCGCTGCGGCAGGGGGTCCCCGCGCTGGGGCAGTGACTCCCCGCCCCGGGGCAGCGGGTCCCCGCGCTGCGGGAGCGGGTCCCGCGGCGGCAGTGACTCTCCGCGCCGGGGCAGCGGGTCGCGCTGGGGCAGTGACTCCCCGCCCCGGGGCAGCGGGTCGCGCTGGGGCAGTGACTCCCCGCCCCGGGGCAGCGGGCTTTCGCCGCCCGGCAGCGAGCCTCCGCGCCGGGGCAGCGGGTCCGCGGCCTGGCTAGGGTCGGTCACGCTGCCGTATCGTATTCTGGATTCAATAGGCATGATCGTCGTTCTCTGATGTTCGATCCGGAAACCAACCCCGTTGGCTGCCGCGCTGGATCTTGAGCGACATTGTCCCGCGCCGGTGTGGCCGGCGCCTGCGCGTTCCATCGTAGGCCCCGTACCGGACGCCGCCGGACTGGCCCGCACCGCTAGCGGGCAGTATGCCGGTTAGGCAAGACTTGGTGATGCCGCCTGCTGTTGCCGGACCCCGTGGCGGCCAGCCAGGTAGGGGTTGTCATGTCCGGTTGGTTTCAGCAGCAGATCGTGCATACGGGGCGGCTGCCGCTGTTCTGCTTCTTCGTGGCCTTCGTGCTCGGCTTCGGTTTCATCCGCCTGTCGGTCCGGCTCATCCGGGCCCAGGTCCGGTGGTGGCCCGGCAACGTGGTGACCGGGGCGGTGCACGTTCACCACATGGTGTTCGGCGTGGTATTCATGGGCGTCGGCGGCGTCGCCGAGCTCGCCGCGCCGCTGTACTCCCTGGGCTGGCGGTCCGCCGCGGCGGTTGTGTTCGGCCTCGGCACCGCGCTGGTGCTCGACGAGTTCGCGCTGATCCTGCACCTGCGCGACGTGTACTGGAGCAACGAGGGGCGGGTGTCGATCGACGCCGTGTTCGTGGCCGGCGGGGTGACCGCGCTGCTGCTGATGGGGATCACCCCGGTCGGGGTGAAGAATGTCGCTGACTACCAGCGCCTGCTGCCGGTGACCCCGGGCGCGGTGGCCACGCTCCACCTGGCCGCGGCGGCGCTGTTCCTGCTCGCGTCGGTCACGCTGTTGAAGGGCAAGATCTGGACGGGGCTGTTCGGGCTGTTCGTGCCGGTGCTGTACATCGCGGGCGCCATCCGGCTGGCCCGGCCCGGCTCGCCCTGGGCCCGCTGGCGGTACCGGGGCCGGCCGGCCAAACTGGCCCGGGCCGGCCGCCGGGAGAAGCGCCTGCGGCAGCCGGTGATCCGGGCCAAGGTCCGGATCCAGGACCTGCTCAGCGGCCATCACGATCAGCCTGCCCTGGCCTGGGACCGGCCGGCCGGGCCGGGCCCGCGGCCGGAACGGGCGGGCGAGGCGCCGGGCGATGCCCCGTGAGCCCGCCCCCGGTCTCAGCCCCGTGAGCCCGCCCCCGGCTCAGCCGACCCAGATGGACCGCAGTGCCCGGTGGATGTTCCCGCCGATGACCGCGCGCACCTCGTCGTCGCCGAAGCCGTGGCGGACCAGCCAGCCGCAGATGTTGGCGAAGTTCTCGGTGGGGTTCTCCAGCCCGTCGACGTACGGGACGGGCTCGAACGCCGGGCCGCGGGTGACCCGGGCGATGCCGAGCATGTCGGCGAAGATCCGGTGCAGGGCCACGTGATCCCCGTAGAGCGTGTCGGGCCCGAACGCCACGTGGTCGATGCCGACCAGGTCGACGCAGTAGCGGAAGTGGTCCATGACCGACTCGATCGAGTGCCGCGGGTGCGCGGCCGACAGCGTGGTGTGCGGCGCGGCCGACATCCCGATCACGCCGCCGGTCGCCGCGATCGCCCGCAGCACGTCGTCGGGCTTCATCCGGGCGGTGTCCCAGACCGCCCGCGCGCCCGCGTGGGTCATCAGCACGGGCCGGTCGCTGCGCTCGCACACGTCCAGGGCCGTGCGGTCCGATGAGTGGGAGACGTCGATGGCCAGGCCGAGCCGGTTCATCCGGGTGACGGCCCGGCGGCCGAGGCCGGTCAGCCCGCCGTCACGTTCCTCGGCCAGCCCGCTGCCGAGCGCGTTGGCGTCGGAGTAGGCGATCCCGATCTGCCGCAGGCCCAGCCCGTACAGCACGTCCAGGCGGTCGATCTCGTTCTCGATCGGCGTGGCCGCCTCGAGCCCGAACACCAGGCCGACCCGGCCAGAGCGTTTCGCCTCGTCGATGTCGGCCACCGTGCGGATCACCATCGCCCCGCTCTGGTGCGCGAGATCGGCCTGTCGCATCCCCAGGTCGGTGATGATGTCGTCCCAGCGCCACGGGGCGTGCCCGGTGACGCAGGCGGTGCCGTCCATCATGTTGTCGAACACGACCGTCATCCCGGAGGCGGCCAGCCCGGCGTACGCGGCGTGCTGGCGCCCGGTGCGGTAGTAGTCCGGGGTCTGCTCCATCTGCCGCGGGAAGCGGACGGGATGGTCGTGCAGGCTGATGACGACGCTGTCGCGCAGCAGCCGCCGGGCCCGCTGCTCCTCCTCCGGGCTCAGGGCGGCCGCGTAGGCGGGCACCCGGCCGAACTCGGGGGCCAGCTCGATCGCGGGAAAGTCCGCGCCCGGGGTGAGGTACGGGTAGGCGCGGGGTTCGTCAGTCATGGCCGCCGTCCTCTCCCGCCGGGGCCAGGCGGTGCGGCCCGTCGGCCAGCAGCCGCCACAGCTGCTCCCAGGCAGCCATCCCCTCGCGCAGCCGGCGGATGCGCATGAACTCGTTGGGCGCGTGCAGCTTCTCGTCGGCGGTGGAGAACGAGAAGAACAGCGTCTTCACCCCGAGCACCTCCTCGAACAGCGCCGTCGCCGGCAGCGTGCCCGGGATGCAGGCCTCGAGCACGTGCTGCCCGGGATACACCGCCTCGAGCGCGGCCGCGGCGGCGCGGATGGCCGGGTGACCAGGGGAGATCGTGTAGGCGGGCACCCGCGCCTCGTCGGCGCGCACCGTGACCCGCACACCCGGCGCGGGCTGCGCGGCGACATGATCGGTGATGGCCTGGATGACCCGGCCCGGATCCTGGCCGGGGACCAGGCGGCAGGACACGTGCGCCACCGCGGTGTGCGGGATCACCGTATATTTTCCTCCGCCCTGCATGCCGTTGACCTCGAGCGTCGGCCGCTCCCAGAGGCGTTCCAGCGTGCTGAAGCCGGCCTCGCCGTGGCCCTGGCCGAGGCCGAGGGCGCCCAGGAACTCCGCCTCGTCGAAACTGATGGCGGCGAGTTCGGCCCGGCGCTGCGGGCTCAGCGCGGGAATGCCGCCGTAGAAGCCGTCTACCGCGACTGTCCCGTCCGGGCGGTGCAGGCTGGCCACGATCCGGCTCAGCTCGTGCAGCGGGTTGGCGACCGTCCCGCCGTAGCGTCCCGAGTGCAGGTCGGTGTCGGCCCCCTCGACGACGATGTCCATCGAGACCAGGCCCTTGGACGCCACCGACACCGAGGGCTCGGCCGGCCGCCACATCGCCCCGTCGGCCGAGATCACCAGGTCGGCCGCGAGGTCGGCGGCGTGCGCGCGGACGAACGACGGCAGGTGCGGGCTGCCGATCTCCTCCTCGCCCTCGAACAGGAACTTCACGTTGAGCGGGAGGCGGCCCTCCTGGGCCAGGAATGCCTGCGCGACCTTGAGCACGATGTAGACCGGCCCCTTGTCGTCGGTCGCGCCCCGGCCCCGGATGACGTCCCCGTCCACGGTCAGCTCGAACGGGGGAGTGATCCACTCGGCCGCCGCGCCGGTCGGCTGCACGTCGTAGTGCCCGTACACCAGGATCGTCGGCGCGCCATCGGCGCCGAGCCAGTCACCGCGGACCACCGGATGGCCGTCGGTCTCGATCACGCGGCCGCCGGCGAACGCAAGCTGGCGGGCGAGCCACCGCGCGGCCGCGCGCATCGTCTCGGGGGCAGCGTCCCGGCTGACGCTCGGGACCGCGACGTACTCGCTGAGCTCGCGCAGGTAGCCGGCGTCGCCGGGGTCAAAGGAAAGCACTGCCGCCGTCAATCGCGATGATCTGCCCGGTGACCCAGGCGGATCGCTCCGATACGAAGAACTGCACCCCGTTGGCGATATCCTCCGGCTCGCCGAGCCGCCGGGTGGCAATGCCGGCGATCAGGGACCGCTGGCCCTCCTCGCCGTAGCTCTCCCACTGCCGCTCGGTGGTCGGGTTGGACCGGATGAAGCCCGGCGCGATGCAGTTGACCGTGATCCCGAACGGCCCGAGCTCCTTCGCCATCTGCCGGGTGAACCCGATCTGGCCGGCCTTGGCGCTGGTGTAGGCCTGGATCCCGGTCTTGCTGACGGTCAGGCCGGCCGCGGACGAGATGTTGACGATGCGGCCCCAGCCGCGTTCCTTCATCCCCGGCACCACCGCCCGGGTGCACAGGAACGCACTGGTCAGGTTGGCGTTGACGACCGCCATCCAGTCGGCGGGGGAGACGTGCTCCACCGGGTGGCCGACCTGCCCGCAGACGCCACCGGCGCAGTTGACCAGGATGTCGGTAGAGCCCACCCCGGCGAAGAAGTCCTCAACCGCCGCGGGGTCGGTCACGTCGACGTCGTCCTTGTCGATGCCGTGCACCGACGCCCCGTCACCGCGGAGCGCCTCGGCGATCGCGGCGCCGATGCCGTGCGCGGTGCCGGTCACCACCGCGGTCTTGCCGCGGCGGCCCGCGCTCACCGGAGCCAGCCGTTCTCGAGCAGCGACCGCACCTCGGCCACGCCCGCGTCCCAGACGACCTGCATGTCGGGATCGGGCCGGGCATAGGCGCCGCCCAGCATGCCGTCCGGGGCCGCGGCCCGCACCTGCCCCGGGTCGAGCTGCCCGACCAGCTCCCGGGGGATCACCGGCTTCGGCTCCGACGGCAGGTCCACCCCGGCCACCCGGGTCCACGCGAAGTTCTCCACCCAGCCTCCGTGCATCTGATCGCGGTCGAACTGGTCGGCGGCGGCCGCCGTCTGCGGCGCGTTGTACCAGCTGTGGAACAGCACCTGCACCCGCTCGGGCCGGGGCTGGCAGATCCATTCCCGGATGAACCCGGTGACCGGCGCGTTGCCGCCGTGCCCGTTGACGATCGCGATGCGGCGGAAACCCTGGGCGGCCAGGCCGTCGAGCAGGTCCCGCAGCACCTCGATGTAGGTCGTGATGCGCAGGCTCATGCTGCCGGGAAACGCGGCGAAGTACGGGGCCATGCCGAACGGGAGGGCCGGCAGCACCGGGATGCCGAGCGGCCCGGCCGCCTCGGCCGCGACCCGCTCGGCCAGGATGGCGTCGGTCCCCAGGGAGAGGTACCCGTGCTGCTCGGTCGAGCCGGTCGGCAGCACCACCCGGTCGTCCCGGCGCAGGTACTCCTCGATCTGCATCCAGTTGGCGTCGAACACTCGCACTAGCGGCCCCAGGAGCTCTCGCCGGTCAGGGATCCCTTCTCGCAGGTCAGGGATCTGTCGGATGATAACGCACCGCGCGTTACCCGCCGCTACCCGCCCGCACCCGGCCATTCCCTGACATCCAGCCGGCACCCGGTCTTGACCCAGAGAAATCAACAACCGTAGACTTCAACATATGTTGAATTAGCCCCAGCCAGGGTTGCCGGGCCGGTTCAGCCAGGCGGGGTTGGGCCAGACGGGAGGCGCGCATGTGGGCGATGGTGGCCAAGGAGTTCCGCCAGCTGCGGCGGGACCGGCGGACCGTGGCGATGATGATCGTGCTCCCGGTCCTGCTGCTGGTGGTTTTCGGGTACGCGGCCAGCTTCAACGTCAACACGATCCCGACCGTGGTGGTCGGCCCGGAGGCCGCCCAGGCGGCCGCCCGGCTGCACGCCCCGTTCGACGTGACCGAGATCGACGCCACGGCCGGCCGGGCCACCGCGCAGTCCCGGCTGCAGGACGGCCAGGCGATCGTCGCGGTCGTGACCGGCGGCCCGGGCGTCCAGGTGCTGATGGACGGTTCGCAGCTGCTGTCGGTGCTCACCGCCGAGGGCGCGCTGGCGAAGATGCTGCCCGCCACGGCCGCGGGCGGGGCGGCCCCGCCGGTCAGCGTGCAGATCCTCTACAACCCCCGGCTCACCACCTCCTGGGTGATGGTCCCGGGCCTGGCCGGCCTGATCCTGGTCTTCATCGGCACGCTCATCACCAGCCTCGGCGTGGTCCGGGAGCGGCAGACCGGCACGATCGAGCAGCTGGCCGTGATGCCGCTGCGGGCCCGGGACGTGATCGCGGGCAAGATCGCCCCGTACCTGATGGTCGCCGCGGTCGACCTGGTTCTGATCATCCTGGTCGGGATGGCCGTGTTCCACGTGCCGTTCACCGGCAACGTCGGCACGTTCGCGCTCGGAGCCGCCTTGTTCCTGCTGGTCACCCTCGGTATCGGCGTGCTGATCTCGACCGTGTCGCAGAACCAGGGGCAGGCCATCCAGCTCGCGTTCATGATCATGCTGCCCCAGGTGCTGCTGTCCGGGCTGATCTTCCCGGTGGCGTCGATGGCGGCGGGCGTTCGGTGGATCTCCTGGGTGCTGCCGCTCACCTACTTCATCCAGATCAGCCGGGGCGTGATGCTGAAGGCGACGCCGATCACCGCGCTGTGGCAGCCGCTGGGCCTGCTGGCCCTGCTGGCCGTGATCGTGCTCGGCCTGGCCATCGTCCGGTTCCGCCGCGACCTGGCCCCGAGCGGCCGGGGCCGCGGCGCCCAGGGCGGCGAGGCCCGCGTCGGGGAATCGGTCGCGGCATGACCTGGGGGCTGCGCGACGTGCGGGTGAGCTTCGGCCCGCGGGTGGCGCTGGATGCGGTCACGGTGCCGGTCGACCCGTCCCGGGTCACGGTCGTCGTCGGCGGGGACGGGGCCGGCAAGTCGACCTGCCTGCGGGCACTGGTCGGGCTGGTGGAGCCGGGGGCCGGGACCGTGCGACGCCCGGCCAAGGAGCGCACCGGGTACGTGCCGGCCACCGCCGGGCTCTACACCGACCTCACCGTGCAGGAGAACCTGGACTTCTCCGCCGGGGCCTACCGGCTGCCCGCCGCCCGGCGCGCCCGCCGGGAGGCCGAGATCCTCGAGCGCACCGGCCTGGCCGGCGTCCGGGACCGGCTCGGCGGGCAGCTGTCCGGCGGCATGCAGCGCAAGCTGGCCGTCGGGCTGGCGCTGCTGCACGAGCCGCAGATGCTGGTCCTCGACGAGCCGACCACCGGGGTCGACCCGGTGAGCCGGGCCGAGCTGTGGCGGATGATCTCCGGCGCCGCCGCCCAGGGCACGGCCGTGGCCGTGGCCACCACGTACGTGAACGAGGCGGCCCGGGCTGCGTCCGTGGTGCTGCTCGAGGCCGGGAAGGTGCTGGCGAGCGGCTCGCCCGACGCGATCCTGCGCGGCGTTCCCGGCGCGGTCGGCGTGCAGGGTGGCGGTGCCCGTCCCGGGCCGCTGGCCTGGCGGCGCGGTGCCGACTGGCGGATATGGGCGCCCGCGGGCGGCCTGCCGGCCGGGGTGAGCAGGACCGAGCCCGACTTCGCCGACGCCGTGGTGGTCGCGGCGCTGGCCGGCGAGGGGGGGCGGTAACGCGATGGACGTTCTCGCCGAGGCCCGCCAGGCGAGCATGCGGTTCGGCTCGTTCACCGCCGTGGACCGGACCGACCTGGCGATCGGCCCGGGCGAGGTGGTCGGCCTGCTCGGGGCCAACGGCGCGGGCAAGACCACCCTGATCCGGCTGCTGCTCGGCCTGCTGCTGCCGAGCGGCGGCGGCGTGCGGCTGTTCGGCCAGGCGCCGTCGGCCGCGACCCGCCGCCGGGTCGGCTACGTCCCCCAGACGCTCGGCCTCTACACCGACCTGACCGTGGCCGAGAACTGGAGCTTCACCACGGCGGCGTTCGGCATCGCCGGGACCGCCCTGCCGGAGGCCATCGCCGGCTGGCGGCGCGACCTCGTCGGCGCGCTGCCGCTGGGTGCCCAGCGGCAGGTCGCGTTCGCGGTCGCGCTCTCCCACCGGCCCGACCTGCTGGTGCTCGACGAGCCGACATCCGGCGTCGGTCCGCTCGGCGCCGCGCGGCTCTGGGAGCAGATCCGGCTGGCCGCCGACGGCGGCGCCGGGGTGCTGGTCACCACCCACAACATGGAGGAAGCGCAGGAGTGCGACCGGCTCGTGGTGATGGCCGACGGCCGCGCGGTGGCCAGGGGCGCCATGGCGGAGATCATCGGCGACCACACGGTGACCGAGGTGCGCTGCGAGGGCTGGAGCCGGGCGTTCGCGCTGCTCGACGGCAAGGGCTACCAGGTCCAGCTGGGAGGCCAGCGGGTGCTGCGCGTGCCCGGGCCGGCCGCGGCCATCCGCGACGTGCTGGCGGGCGAGGGGCTCGACGCGTCCGTCGAGGTCGTCGGGGCCAACCTCGAGGAGGCGTTCGTGGCCATCGTCACCGACGGCGCCGGGCCGGCCGCATCCGGGCCGGTGGCGCCGTGAGCCGCACCGGCCGCCGCCCGGGCACCCCCGACACCCGCGACAAGATCCTGGCCGTCGCCCGCCGCCGGTTCGCGACCCGCGGCTACGAGGCGACCTCGCTGCGCGGCATCGCCGCCGACGCGAAGGTCGACCCGGCCCTGCTGATCCATTACTTCGGGACCAAGGAAGGGCTGTTCACCGAGGCGACCGGCCTGCCCGCCCGGCTGTCCGAGGTGTTCGCGGGCCTGGACGGCGCGGACCTGCATGAGTCGGTCGGGACGCTGGTCCGGGTCTACCTGCAGTTCGTGGACAGCGACGAGAGCCGCAACGCGAT
>Ga0335081_10014459_pt1 | contig 12768 bp, 11 predicted proteins | sample Lox_Sample_35_FD_206713 | JGI IMG/M metagenome (GOLD analysis project Ga0335081, IMG submission 206713) | Soil microbial communities from Loxahatchee National Wildlife Refuge, Florida, United States - Lox_Sample_3.5 | ecosystem: Environmental > Terrestrial > Soil > Wetlands | place: USA...
CGGTGCAGTCACGGACGATGCGGTCGATCACCGCCTTCACGTAGGGACAGTGATTGCAGATGAACATGACCAACACACCCTTCGGTCCTTGAACGTCCGCGAGGCGATAGCGCTTGCCGTCGGTGGCTGGCAGATCGAAGTCGACAGCGCGCCAGCCGAAGTTGCAGATGGGAGCAGTGGCCATGGAGGTTCCTCCAGCAGTTCCATCGGTTCGATGCAGGAAAGACATGCGGGTTCACCCGCCGCCCAGAGAACCTTAGACCGCAGCGGATAAACGTGTAAAAATTGTAGCATGCACAACAACTTGCCATCCCGAAGCGCGCACGGCGAACGCCCGTCATCGGTGCCCGGACCGCGGTACGGCTCCCCGCCGCGCTTCTACTGCCCGGGCGACTTGTCCCAAGGAGCGACACGCGACCTCCCCGAGGCCGCGGCCCATCACGCGGCTCGCGTGCTGCGGATGCGGGTCGGGGATGCGGTGGTGGTCTTCAATGGAGAGGGCGGCGAAGCCGACGCCGAGATCGGTTTCATCGGAAAGGACTGCGTCGCGGTGCGCGTCGGGGTCTGGCGCGGGAGAGAGTCGGAATCGCCGATCCGCGTTGCACTGGCGCAGGGCCTGAGCGCACGAGAGCGCATGGACTTCACGCTGCAGAAGGCGGTGGAGCTCGGCGTGGCGGAGATTTTCCCGATCGAGACGCGTCGCAGCGTCATGCGTCTCGCGGACGAGCGGGCGACGCGGCGTGTTGAGCACTGGCAAAGCCTGGTGGTCGCGGCGTGCGAGCAATGCGGGCGCAATCGCGTGCCGCCCGTCCATCCGGTCAGCAGCCTGCCGGACTTTCTCGGGTCACACCCGCAGCGCCCCGAGCAACAGCGATACGTCCTCACGCTCGACGCGCATGCACGCCTTCGCGAGCTGCCCGCACCGCGCGACGTGTTGCTGCTGGCGGGACCAGAAGGCGGCTTCGCTTCGGACGAGATCCAGATCGCGCGTTCGTGCGGCTTCACGCCGGTGCGCCTCGGGCCTCGCGTACTGCGGACGGAAACCGCCGCACTCGCCGCGCTGGCGGCGATTCATGCGCTTTGGGGCGACCTCTGACTCGGACGGCCTAGGCGCAGACGGGCTCGCCGCCAGAGGCCAAAGCGTGGGTCCGTCGACGCGCGGGCTGCGGGCAATGACGTGCCGCCCGGTATACTGTCTGGCACCGGCAACCTTCATTCACATCGGGACCTGCTATGCAAATCGGAAGCAGCACGTTCATCGTCACAGGCGGTAGCTCAGGACTGGGCGCCGCTACAGTCGAAATGCTCGTTGCCAACGGCGGCAACGTCTTGATCGCCGACCTGCAGGATGGATCCGCGCTCGCGCACAAACTCGGCAAATCGGCACGCTTCCAACGCACCGACGTCTCCAGCGAAGAGCAGGCCAAGGCTGCGGTCGAATCAGCGCTCAAGGAGTTTGGCGCGCTGCATGGACTGATCAACTGCGCCGGCATCGCGATCGGCGAGAAGACGATCGGCAAGGAGGGCCCGCACTCCTTGTCCTCCTTCACGCGCGTGATCAACATCAACCTCATCGGCACCTTCAACATGATCCGCGTGGCCGCGGACGCGATGGCCAAGCAAAAGCCGAACGCTGCCGGAGAGCGCGGAGTGATCGTGAACACGGCCTCGGTTGCAGCCTTCGACGGACAGATCGGACAAGCGGCTTACTCCGCCTCCAAGGCGGGCGTGGTCGGCATGACGCTGCCCATCGCGCGTGACTTGGCACGCAGCGGGATCCGCGTGTGCACCATCGCTCCGGGGATCTTCGAAACGCCCATGCTCAAAGGCCTGCCGCCGGATGTGCAAGACTCGCTGGCGAAGCAGATCCCCTTCCCATCCCGGTTCGGCCGTCCCGCGGAATACGCCGCTCTTGTTCAACACATCGTGCAGAACGAGATGCTCAACGGCGAGACCATTCGGCTGGACGGCGCCATCCGCATGGGCCCGAAGTAACGCGTCCAGCGCCAAGCGCGCAGACGACAGCACGGGCGCGCTTAAGATCGCCAGCGTGTCGACGACGTCGTTCCGACATGTCTGAACGGGGATCCAAGCGCAACTGATCCGGAAGATGCACGCGCCTGGCTGACCGGGTCGACGCCGCGGTTCGTCCGCGTCGCTCGCGGCTCTGCGTCGAGGCTGAGAACGGAATGCAAGCACCCGCTCCAGAACAATTCGTCCACTGGTTCCGCTCCGCGGCGCCCTATATCCACGCGTTCCGCGAGCGCACGTTCGTGGTCGCCTTTGGCGGCGAGGTGGTTGCCGACGGCAAGTTCGTGTCCCTGACGCACGATCTGAACCTTCTGGCCAGCCTGGGTGTGCGCCTCGTGCTCGTGCACGGCGCACGGCCGCAGGTTGCCGCTCAGTTGAGCGCGCGCGGCATCCGCCCGCGCTTCGTGCGCGGCGTGCGCGTCACCGACGAGGCCGCGCTCCAGTGTGTGAAGCAAGCCAACGGGGTACTTCGCGCCGACATCGAGGCGCTGCTGTCCATGGGTCTGCCGCGCTCGCCCATGGCCAACGCCACGATCCGGGTGGCCGGCGGCAACTTCGTAGTGGCCCGTCCGCGCGGTGTGGTCGACGGCGTGGACATGCAGTACACGGGCGAGGTGCGCCGGATCCATGCCGGCGCCATTCGCGATCGGCTGGACGCGGGCGAGCTCGTCCTGTTGTCCCCGCTGGGCTACTCGCCGACGGGCGAGATCTTCAACCTGACGATGGAGGACCTCGCCGCGGAATCCGCTATCGCGCTAGGAGCGGACAAGCTGATTCTGATGCTCGACGCCGCCGGCGTGACGGACGAGCAGGGCAGCCTCATGCGCGAGCTGAGCGTATCGCAGGCGCAGGCGCGCCTCACCGGGACGCTGGCGGAAGGCGTAGCGCAGCCGCTACTTGCAGCGCTGCACGCTTGTCGCGGCCGGGTGGCTCGCGCGCACTTGATCAGCCGGCACTTGGATGGGGCTCTGCTGATGGAGCTGTTCACCCACGAGGGCGTGGGAACGATGATCAGTCAGGACCCGCTCGAGCAGTTGCGTCCCGCAGGCATCGACGATGTGGGCGGCATCCTGCAGCTGATCGAACCTCTGGAAGCCGACGGCACGCTGGTCAAGCGCTCTCGCGAGCTGCTGGAAATCGAGATCGGCCGCTTCTTCGTGCTCGAGCACGACCACCGCCTCGTGGGCTGCGCCGCGCTGTACCCGTTCGCCGCGGAGGCCGCAGGCGAGCTGGCGTGCTTGGCCGTGCATCCCGATTACCGCAACGCGGGCGCGGGCGAGCGCCTGCTGCAGCGCGTCGAGAGCGAAGCGCGGCGCCAGGAGATGACTCGCTTGTTCGTGCTCACGACTCGGGCGACGCACTGGTTTATCGAGCACGGTTTCACCGAAGCCGCCGTCGATGCCCTGCCCGCCGGCAAGCAGGCGCTCTACAACTACCAGCGCCGCTCGAAGGTCCTGGTCAAGCCGCTCTAACCCGGCCTGCTCCGGTCGAGCTATACGCTCTGCGTTGCGGTCGCCGCGGGGTTGCGCGTTGCCGGCGCCTTCGGCGCTCGCTCACCGCCGGTCGCCGATCGCCTATAATCATCTCTTCCCGCCGGACCGTATCAATCGCTCGCTTCCGACTGCAGGACCCTGGCCATGGCTCGCCTCGTGCATTGCGTAAAACTCGGGCGCGAAGCGGAAGGTCTGGATTTTCCGCCGTTTCCCGGCGAGCTCGGCAAGCGCCTCTTCGAGCAGGTGTCGAAGGAAGCCTGGAAGGGATGGCTCGAGCAACAGACTCGATTGATCAACGAGATGCGGTTGAGCGGCACCGACCCGAAGGCCAGGAAGTACCTCGCAGACCAGATGGAGAAGTATTTTTTCGGTGGCGGCGCCGACGAGGCTTCCGGTTACGTGCCGCGCGACAAGCGATAACAAGACACCTCTATGCCTCCTCGCGAGGTCGAGAACGCGCGTCTGATTGACGCCGACACTGCAGCAATTGCCGATCAGCCGCTACGCGTGCGGAAGCCGGCGCCGATAGGCGAAGCGCCTTTGGCCGCACCGCACACGCCGCTGCTCAACCGCGAGATCGGCCAGCTCGAGTTCAACCGGCGCGTGCTGGCGCAGGCCGCAGACGACAAAGTCCCGCTGCTCGAACGCCTGCGCTTCCTGTGCATCGTCAGCAGCAACCTGGACGAGTTCTTCGAGATCCGCGTTGCGGGCCTCAAGGCGCAGATCGACGAAGGCGCCGACACGCCGGGGCCGGACGGCATCGCCCCTTCGGCCGTTTTCCGCGAAGTCTCGCGGCAGACGCACGAGCTGGTCGCACGGCAGTACGAGCTGTTCAACGGAGTGCTTACCCCACTGCTCGCGGCGCAGGGGATCCGCTTCCTGCGGCGTGGGCAATGGAACGCGGCGCAGCGAGAGTGGGTCAAGGACCACTTCTTCCGCGAGGTTTCGCCGGTGCTCACGCCCATCGGGCTTGACCCTGCCCACCCGTTCCCGCGCATCCTCAACAAAAGCCTCAACTTCGCCGTCCAGCTCTCCGGCAAGGACGCGTTCGGACGCAGCAGCGGCGTGGCCCTGGTGCAGGCGCCGCGAGTGCTTCCCCGAGTGATCCGGCTTCCGCGCGAGATCGCCGGCTGCGATTACGGGTTCGTGTTCCTCTCGTCCGTCATCCATGCCCACGTCGGCGAGATGTTCGCCGGCATGCAGGTGGAGGGCTGCTACCAGTTCCGCGTTACGCGCAACAGCGATCTGTACGTAGACGAGGAAGAGGTCAAGAACCTGCGCCAGGCACTGCAGGGCGAGCTGCCGCAGCGGCGCTTCGGCGATGCGGTGCGGCTGGAGACCGCCGATGACTGTCCGGCGGAGATGACCGGATCGCTGCTACAGCAGTTCGGACTGTCGCAGGACGACCTGTATCAGGTCAACGGGCCGGTGAATCTGGTGCGCCTGATCTCCATCCCCGACCAGGTCGAGCGTCCGGACTTGAAGTACCCTCCGTTCGCACCCGGGTTGCCGAAGGCGCTGGTCAAACGGCAGGATGTGTTCGCCGCGATGCGTAAGGGCGATGTGCTGCTGCACCACCCGTTCCAGTCCTTCCGCCCGGTCATCAGCTTCATCGAGCAGGCGGCCAAGGATCCCGACGTGGCCGCGATCAAGCAGACCGTCTATCGCACCGGCGCCGATTCGGAGCTGATGCAGATCTTGGTGGAAGCGGCCAAGCGGGGCAAAGAGATCACCGTCGTGGTGGAGCTGATGGCGCGCTTCGACGAGGAAGCGAACATCAACTGGGCCTCGCAGCTCGAGGAGGTCGGGGCCCATGTGGTCTACGGGGTGGTGGGCCACAAGACGCACGCGAAGCTCGCCATGGTCGTACGCCGCGAAGATGGACGGCTGCGCCGCTATTGCCATCTGGGCACCGGCAACTATCACTCGCGCACCGCGACGCTGTACACCGACTTTGGCCTCTTCACCTGCGACGAGAACATTTGCGCCGACGTGAACCGGGTGTTTCTGCAGCTCACCAGCCTGGGCAAAGCGGGCAAGCTGCGCTACCTGTGGCAGTCGCCGTTCGCCCTGCACCAGCAGACGCTGGCCGCCATCCGCCGCGAGACCGAGCACGCACGTGCGGGCAAGCGCTGCGGGATCATCGCGAAGATGAACGCGCTGCTCGAGCCGGAAATCATCGCCGCGCTGTACGAAGCCTCTCAGGCGGGAGTCAGGATCGATCTCATCATCCGCGGCGTATGCGCGCTACGCCCCGGCATTCCCGGCCTGTCCGACAACATCCGCGTGCGCTCCGTCATCGGCCGTTTCCTCGAGCACCATCGCATCTACTACTTCGAAGCCGCCGCGGAGGTGTACCTGGCGAGCGCCGACTGGATGGACCGCAATTTCTTCCGGCGCATCGAAGTCGCGTTCCCGGTGCTCGACGAGAAGCTCAAGAAGCGGGTGATCGAGGAGGGGCTCAAGCCCTATCTCGCCGACAACGTGCAGGCGTGGGAGATGTATCCGGACGGGCGCTACGAGCGCCTTACTCCGGGTCGCGATGTGCCGCGTTGCGCGCAGATCGAGGTGCTGGCCGCGTTGTCGGCGCCGCGCGCTGTCGAGGATGCCGCACGCCGTGAGCCCAAGCCCAAGCGGAAGCGCAAGGCGGGACAGTGAGATGCGTGAAGAGGTGAAGAGGTGAAGAGGTGAAAAGGTGAAGAGGTGAAAAGGTGAAGAAGTGAGGGAGGTGAAAGACGTGGGTAAGTGGAGCGCTAGATGAGCGGCAATGAGGTGTTGGGCAGCTACGCGATACAGGCCATCTGCTGGCTCTTACGCGCATCGAGGTTCTGAGTTTCCTCTCGATCCTCCAGCTCTTCACCTTTTCACCTCTTCACTTCTTCACCTTTTCACCTCTTCACCTCCCCCGCCCGTGGCCGCCGAGATCGAGCTCAAGCTGGCCGTGGCCCCGGAACAGCTCCCACGGCTCGCGCGGCTGCCGCTCCTGAAATCGGCGGCGAGGGCGCGGGCGACCCATCTGTTCAGCGTGTACTACGACACGCCGGACTTGGAGCTTCGGAATCAAGGCGTAGCGCTGCGGCTGCGGCGCGATCGCTCGCGATGGGTGCAGACACTGAAGACTGCCGGCCGGGTGGATGCGGGCCTGCACCAGCGTGAGGAGCTCGAAACCCCGGTGCCGGCACAGATCATCAGCTTCCCGGCGTTGGCTCAGTCCGGAGCCGCACCGATCCTGACCGACCCGGGCTTGCCGCTGAAGCTACGGCCCGTGTTCACCACCGACTTCTGGCGCAGCGTCCGGCTGATCGAACCCGAGCCGGGCAGTCAGATCGAGCTGTGCATCGACCGCGGCACGATCACCGCCACCGGCGCCCAAGCGCCGATCCACGAGATCGAGCTGGAACTGAAGGCGGGGGCTGCGGAACGCATCGTCGACCTGGCCCTCGGTGTGCTGGAGCATGTGCCCGTGCGCCTCGAGCCGGCGAGCAAAGCCGAGCGCGGCTACGCGCTCGCCGAGGCGGGCGCGGCCATGCCCGTCAAGGCCAGCCCGCCCGCGTTGACCGCCGCGATGACCGTGTCCGATGCTTTTCATGAGGTCGTGTTCGGTTGCATCGCGCATCTGCAAGCGAACGAGCGCGGCGTGCTCGACTCCGACGATCCCGAGTACCTGCACCAAGCCCGTGTGGCCTTGCGGCGTCTGCGCTCCAGCCTGACGGTGTTTCGGCCCGCGTTCCCGCAACTCCTATTCTCGGAGCTCGTGCCCGAGCTGCGCTGGCTGGGTAGCCAGCTCGGACCGGCACGGGACTGGGACGTGTTCGCCACCGAGAGCTTGCCTGCGGTATGCACTGCCTTTCCCGGTGACGAAGGCTTGCATCGGGTCACGGAGCAGGTCGCGCAAATGCGTGCGGCGGCGGACGATGCGGCGCGCGAATCCCTGCTCGCTCCGCGTTATACCCGGCTGCTGCTCGAGCTGATTCGCTGGTTTCTCAGGCAGCCGTGGACCACGCTACCCGATCCCGCCGCCGCCGCCGAGCGCGAACGTCCGCTGCGCGAGTTCGCGGCCGCGGTGCTCGAGCGCAGACACCAGAAGATCCTCAAGCGCAAGCGGAACCCGGCGCATCTCGACACGGCCGGATTGCACCAGCTGCGCATCCAGGCGAAGAAGCTACGCTACGCAGCCGAATTCTTCGCCGGCCTCTACGACCGCAAGGCGGTACGAGACTATGTTGTCGCGATGGCCCGTGTGCAGGACTGTCTCGGAGCACTCAACGACGCGGCGACAGCGGAGCGCCTGCTGGAAACGTTGCGCGCAAACGGTGGGCCCGATCTCTCGTCCGAGGCGATCGGGCTGATGCGTGGGTGGGTCGCGGCGAGCACGAGGGCGGGGTTGGAGAAGCTGCCCGAAGATTGGAAACGGCTGCACACGGTCAAACCGTTCTGGTCGGACTGACCATTCGTGCGCAATGCAGCTACGCACGATCCCGACGATGCAGAACGCCTGAAACGGAGACCTCCTCATGGACCTCATTCTGTGGCGACATGCCGACGCAGTGGACGGGGCGCCCGACCTCGCACGTGAGCTCACGCCGAAGGGGCGGCGCCAAGCGAGCGAGATCGCCAAGTGGCTTCGACCGAGGCTGCCCAAAGGCACTGCGGTCCTGGTCAGCCCTGCAATCCGCGCTCAGCAGACGGCGCAGGCCCTGACGTCGGATTTCAAAACGGTCGAGGGTCTCAGCCCCGGAGCATCACCGGAGGCCATACTGTCGGCCGCAGGATGGCCGGAACACTCGGGTGCGGTGCTTATCGTTGGGCATCAGCCGGCGCTCGGGGAGGTGGCCGCGCAGGTGCTGACCGGCGAGCCGGGCGAGTGGAGCATCAAGAAAGGCGGCGTCTGGTGGCTCACCTACCGCGACCGGGGCGAGCAGGGCGAGGTGGTGCTCAAAGCCGTCATGTCTCCCGATCTGGTGTGAATCCGCGAGCGAACCCGAGGACCTCGCGAGCGAGACACGGTTTGAGCCCTTCAAGACACCGGCCTATACTATCGCGCCATGTTGAGGACCATCGTCACCGCCTTCCTCGCGCTCTGGCTGCCGCTGCAGGGAACGGCGGCGGTCGCGATGCCCTTCTGCGATCACACGCTCGGCGGCAACACGCAAGCGATGCCGCAGCCTGACCGGAGCCATCATCAAGGCTCGGCGTCGGGCGCGTTGGCGACGCACGAGCATGGCGCCGCTGCCGCGCACGACGGCCGAACCGGGCCGGCGAGCGCCAATCTGGCATGCAACGACTGCGGTGTCTGTCACCTCGCGTGTGCCCCGGCCGCGCCTGCGGCGGGATTTGTTTTCGCGATGCCGGTGCTGAGTGCGCCTCTGGCCACCGACGTCGCCTTGCTTGCGCCGTTCGAGCCCGAGCAGCCTCAACCTCCTCCTCTCATCGATCTGCTCTGACCTGCGGGCATCGTCCGCCCGCGACCGCCGACTCGGCCCGCACGGGCACACCCCGGCGAGGCGCCCCGAGTCGCAGCCCTGAACCAGCGTCAGCCACGCGCGCCGTCGGTGCGCGTGGATGATGCCCGGATATCGAGGAAGTCGCATGATCGAATCGAATACGCTGCGGCGGCTGCTGCCGTTCGCGTCCTTCGTGCTCGCAGCCTGCGGGACGCTGCCCGAGCCGCACTACGCCGATGACCACCCGGCGAGCCCGCAGGCGGCGGTGGCGCCGATGCCCAGTGAGCCGTCTGCCCTGGCCGGCTACCGAGGCGAGAACGCCTTTGCGGCTGGGCTTCGAGGAGCCGGCGCGGAGCAGACCGAGCGCAGCGGTACGCTCAGCTCGCCGCCCGCGCAGCAGCCTCCAGGACATCAGCATGGGAACGGAGCCGCGCAATGAGCTCGCGCCGTAACTCCCGGGCGCGCGCGGCGGCTCTACCGTGCGCGCTCGCGCTGCTGGCCGCCGCCGGCTGCGCCAGCGTGCCCCAGGACGCCGGCTTTCCTCAGGTGCAGAAAGACGTGTCCGCGCGCACCCGGCAGCAGATCCAATGGCAGCGCAACCCGGAAGACCAAGCCAAGGCGCGCACCGCGGTGCACGAGCTGCTCCAGGGCGAGCTCACGCTCGATACGGCGATCCGCATCGCATTGCTCAACAACCGCGGCCTGCAGGCGGAATACGCAAGCCTGGGTATCTCTCAGGCAGATCTAGTGCAGGCCGGCCTAGTATCCAATCCCGTGCTGTTCGTCACCGCGATTCACGGCGATCCCGGGACCGAATTGACCGTGGATCTGGTGCAGGAGCTGATCGGGCTGCTCACCCTATCGGCTCGCAAGCAGGTGGCGGGCGCAGCCTTCGAGGCGACCAAGCTGCGCGTAGCGCAGTCCGCGGTGCAGCTCATTGCGCAAGTCAAAGCGGCCTATTACACGGTGGAAGGCGACGAACAGGCGTTGGAGTTGTTTCAGACCGCCACGAGCGCGACCGAGGCGGCTGCGGAGCTGGCTTTTCGCCAGCGCAGTGCCGGCACGTTGAACCGGCGCGACCAGTCGCTGCATCAAGCGTTCTATGCCCAGACCTTGCTGGAAGTCGCACGCACGCAGGCGCAGCTGCGCGCCGATCGCGAGCGGCTGAATCGGCTGCTCGGGCTGTGGGGCGAGGACACGCGCTGGACGCTTCCGCACAGGCTGCCGGAGGTCCCTGCCGATGCGCCACCGCTCGCCGAGCTGGAAATGACGGCGATCGATCAGCGACTGGATCTGGCGGCTGCGCGCCGGGAAACGGAGGCGGTCTACCGTGCCGCGGGCATCACGCGCAGCACGCGGTATCTGAGTGCGCTGGGCATCGGAGTGGAGTTCAAGCGCGATCCAGACGGCGCGAAGCTGGCCGGACCGATCGTGGAGTTGGGGCTGCCGCTGTTCGACCAGGGACAGGCGAAAGTGGCCGGTGCCGATGCGCAGGTCCAGCGCTCCGAAGAACTGCTGCGCGCGCTCGCGGTCGATATCCGCTCCGAGGTGCGCGAGATGCGCGACCGGATGACGGCCGTTCAGGAGCAGGCTCGCTACTACCGCGACGTGCTGTTGCCGCTCCAGCAGACCATCCTCGACGAGACGCTGCTGCGTTACAACGGCATGCTGCTCGGCATCTACGATCTGCTGCTCGCCAAGCAAGCCCAGCTCAACAGCGCACGCGACTACATCGTCACCTCGAGAGACTACTGGATCGCGCGCGCCGACCTGGAGCGCGCGGTCGGTGGACGTCTGCCGGCCGGCTTCAGCGGTCCCGCGGCTTCTGCCGCGCCGTCCAATGCCGGCGGCGAGCCGCATCAGCATGGAGAAACCCAACGATGATCACCCGACGCCAGCTGCTCACGACCGGAGCCGCACTGCTTGCCGGCGGTGCGGCATTGTCCCAGGCAACGCGCGCCGTAGCCGCCGCCACCGGGCCGGCGGCGACACAGCCTCCGCAGCCACCTGCCCCCGGGGCGAGCTACACACCCGTAGTGACGCTCAACGGGTCGACGTTACCCTGGAGAATGGAGCATGGCATCAAGGTGTTCCACCTCATCGCCGAGCCGGTCAAGCGCGAGTTCGCTCCCGGGATGGTGGTCAACTGCTGGGGCTACAACGGCTCCACGCCCGGCCCGACCATCGAGGCGGTCGAGGGCGATCGGGTGCGCATCTACGTCACCAACCGTCTGCCCGAACGCACCGCCGTGCACTGGCATGGCGTGCTGTTGCCCAACGGCATGGATGGTGTGGGCGGCCTCACTCAGCCGCACATCTCGCCAGGAAAGACATTCGCATATGAGTTCACTCTCGACCGGCATGGCACCTTCATGTACCACCCGCACTCGGACGAGATGTTCCAGATGGCGATGGGAATGCAGGGCTTCCTCGTGGTCCATCCGCGCCAGGCCCCGCCGCCCAGAATCGACCGCGACTACCTGATCATGCTGCACAACTGGTACGTCGAGCCGGGCACCTACACGCCGAACCCGATGGTGATGACGGACTTCAACATCTGGACCATGAACAGCCGCATCTTTCCCGGGGTGGATCCGATGGTCGCGCGCACGGGCGAGCGCGTGCGCATCCGCATTGCCAATATCAGCATGCACGATCACCCCATGCACATTCACGGGTTCAACATGACTGTCACCGGCACCGACGGGGGCTGGCTGCCGGCTTCCGCGCAGTGGCCCGAGACCACGGTGCTCGTGCCGGTGGGCAACGTGCGGGTGGTGGAGTTCGTGGCCCACGCGCCCGGCGACTGGGCCTTCCACTGCCACAAGTCGCATCACACCATGAACGCGATGAGCCACGACGTGCCGAACCTGTACGGCGTGAATCTCGAAGGTGTGGACCAGCGCATCAGCCGGCTCGTGCCCCAGTACATGTCCATGGGCCGAAACGGCATGGGTGATATGCAGGACATGGCCGAGATGGGGATGCGCCTGCCCGAGAACACGCTGCCCATGATGACCGGCAAGGGGCCGTTCGGACAGCTCGAGATGGGCGGAATGTTCACGGTGATCAAGGTGCGCGACGACCTCGCCGCCGGCGATTACCGGGATCCCGGCTGGTACACCCATCCCGAGGGCACGGTGGCCTGGGAAGTGCCGGACGAGGAGGTGAAGCGTCTGTTCGGCTGAACGGCGCCAGGGCCCCACGGTCACTGGCGTACCGCCCCGGTGCTATAGTCGGACCGACTCCCGATTCGCAACAGCCCGCGCCGCTCACACGAGCGTCGAGCGCACCATCGCGATGGAAACTGCGCCCAACTCCGCCCCACTCGAGGCCGCACGGCAGATAGTGGACGACTTCGATCTGCGCCGCCTGCCCGCGGAGTTCTACGCCGACCCTTTTCCGTACTATCGCGCGCTGCGCGCTCACGAGCCGGTCAAGCGCATGCCGGACGGCTCGTACCTGCTCACGCGCTACGCCGATGTGCTCGCGGTCTACAAGGACCCGCTCGCCTTCAGCTCCGACAAGAAAACCGAGTTCAAACCCAAGTACGGCGACTCTCCCCTGTACGAGCACCACACCACCAGCCTGGTGTTCAACGATCCGCCGCTGCATACGCGCGTGCGCCGCTTGATCCTGGGTGCGCTGTCCCCCAAGGCAATCGAAGCGATGGAGCCCGGCCTGCATGCGCTGGTCGACCGGCTGCTCGACCGCATGGCACAGATGCAGGCCGTGGACCTGATCGAGGATTTCGCCGCCGCGATTCCGATCGAGATCATCGGTAACCTGCTCGGTGTGCC